>Ga0182030_10002444_pt1 | contig 39391 bp, 46 predicted proteins | sample 812S3MmetaG_FD_121299 | JGI IMG/M metagenome (GOLD analysis project Ga0182030, IMG submission 121299) | Permafrost microbial communities from Stordalen Mire, Sweden - 812S3M metaG (Illumina Assembly) | ecosystem: Environmental > Terrestrial > Soil > Wetlands > Permafrost | place: Sweden...
GGCCAAGACTGCCCGCGCGGATGGGCTGGCATATCGGAAGAGTGGCGATGCGGTGCCCACCTCCACCGTTCACAAGATCTTTCGTAACCGGATCTACTCCGGCGATTTCGATTTCGACGGCACGATGTACCACGGCTCCTACGAGCCGGTCGTGTCCCGCGAGCTTTGGGAGCAGGTCCAGGCGATCCTCGACGGCCGGGGTGCCAAGAAGACGCGCAAGGTGAAAGAGCAGTTCGCCTTCAGCGGCCTGATCACGTGCGGTCACTGCGGCTGCGCCATGGTGGGCGAGATCAAGAAGGGCCGCTATATCTACTACCACTGCACCGGCTTCAAGGGAAAGTGCCCGGAGCCGTATACGCGCGAAGAGGTCCTGGAGGAGAGGTTCACGGGCTTGCTGAAAGGGATCGCGTTCAGTGACGAGACGTTGGTCTGGGTTCGGCAGGCCCTGCGCGAGAGTCACCGTGACGAACGCCAGTTCCACGATGACGCTATAACCAAGCTTCAGCGTGAGCACCGCCGCCTCCAGGACCGCATCGATAGCATGTACGAGGACAAGTTGGACGGCAGGATCGCCAACGAATTTTTCGACAGCAAGGCCGCGGAGATGCGCGCAGCGCAAACTGCCATCATTCGCGACTTGGGGGCGCACCAGACCGCCAACCGTAGCTATATCAAGGAAGGCGTCCAACTCCTGGAACTGGCGCACCGCGCGTACGCCCTGTTCGAGAGTCAGCCCGCAGCCGAAAAACGGAGGCTCCTGGATTTTGTACTCTCGAACTGTACCTGGAAAGGCGGCGAACTGACCGCGAAATATCGGCAACCTTTTGACGTGTTGGCAGTTGCGGTCGCGTCCGAACAGCAACGGGTGGGAGAGGGAATAGCGGAAACGGCCAGAAATGAGATCTGGCTCCCCGGCATGGATTCGAACCACGATTCACGGCTCCAAAGGCCGCTGTCCTACCATTAGACGACCGGGGATCTGAGGCGGGCGTTCATTCCAGTGTATCAACCAAGTCGCTTCATCACCACTCGGAATATAACGTCCCCTCCAGGCTCTTCTGATCCGACCGACTGCGGACATCCCAAATCCCCGGCTCGGTCTGATCGACCGCCGTCAAGGAATCCTCCATGATGGTGATCCATTGGTCGTTCCCGGTGATTGGATCGAGCGGCACCATGCGCAGATAGCCCGCCGTTACCAAGTCCTGCAGCGTCTGCGGAGCTTTCTTTTTATCGAACGTATACTCGTCGATCACCGTGCGCAGCGTGGTGATATTTTGATGCAGCACACTTTCCTTGGCCCGCAGGATCGACTTCTGATAAATCGGCACCGCGACCGCCACTAGAATCGAAATGATCGCCATGACGATGATCAGCTCAATTAAGGTGTAGCCCGCCCGCCGCCGGCTAATTCCAGTCTGAATATGGCGTACCATCGCGTGCCCTCTCCGTGCTCTTCGAGTAAACGTCGAAAACATTCTGCCCGCCCCAACTGGTGGACTTCGGATCGTCCTGCATGCTGCGCAGGCCCCAGTCGTATTGCCCGGTCATCGGATCTCTTGGAATGCGGCGCAGGAACTTGATCGTCTTGCCGTCGGGGGATTGCGAGAGCTTCACGCCTTTCACCAGGATTTCCAGCGACTCCGGATAACCCTCTGTGCCCAGCTTGATGTCGATTTTTCCTGCCAGCGAGGCATCTTTATAGGCGTCAATCGCGTGGCGAATCTCACGCAGAGAATAGCGCAGCTCGCGTTCTTTATCGCGCTTCACTTTATACGCCGCCAGAGGCACCGCCATCGACGTCAGAATGGCCATGATCGTGAACGACACGATCAGCTCGACCATCGTGAATCCGCGCTGGTCCCTTCGCCTCATACTTCTAATTTATCCTGACCTTCAGTTCCCCGGGCCTCTCCGCGACCGGCTTCAGCTGGCTGTCCTTGAGGATGAAATCCGGCAGCTTGATCACGCCCTCGCCCTTGCCGATGGCGGTGAAGTTCAGCATCAGCACCGCGCCCGATCCCGAAATCCCCTTCCCTCCGGGAGGCCGGGCGACGGTCAGCGTCGCCTCGCCCAGTTCGTTGCGGATGTCCTTTACCGAGGTGATGCGCGCGCCGTCGCGCGAAAACAACTCGCCCGGCAACACATCGTTCAATCGCAGCAGCGACGCATCGTACTTAATGCGGATCGGCGAGGCTGAAAAAAGGTCCGCCGCATCCTCCACCTGCACCATCACCATCACCGGGCCGCCCTGTTTCACGTCCACCGCCACCGGCGCGAAATGCACCTTCGCCGGTCCACCCTCGAACATCGGAGCGGGCGCGGGAGGCACCGGTGCCGCCGCCTGCGGCACTCCCGGAGGAACCTGCGGCGCGGTCGCCGGAGGCGCTGCCGGCGTGCTCTTAGCCGGAATATCCGCCGCCGGAGGATTGCTCGCCGGCGGCGCCGCGGCTTCCGGAGTCTTGGGCGCGTAATACAACTTCACCACCTGATCGGACCCGGCGTAAATCCCCTTCAGATTCTCGGCCGTATAATCCGGCGTGCGGATGATGTGCGGGATCAGCGCGATCATCAACTCGCCGGTCGACTTGTCTTTGGTCGAGCTGCCGAACAGGAACTGGCCCAGGATCGGAATGTTGGTCAAGCCAGGCAATCCGGCCACCGTGCTCGCATCGGAGCTCTGGCTCAGGCCGCTCAGCATATTGACCTCGCCTTCTTTCAATCGGATATCGGCGTTGTTCTTGGTCTGCTGGATCACCGGCTGCGAAATGCCTCCGATATTCACGTACTGCTGCACGCTCGACACCTCCACTTCCACGTGCAGCGTCACTTCCGAAGCTGAATGAATCTGCGGGGTGATCGACAGAACCAAGCCGACGTCTGCATAGTTGAACTGCGTCGATACCAGAGGACTCACGCTCGAGGCCACCGAAACGCCCGACGAAAAACTGCCTGTCGCGTACGGAATTCTCTCGCCGATCTTCAGCTCCACCTTCATCCCGTCCGATGCTCGCACCTGCGGCTTGTTGATCGTCTTTGTCCGCGCATCGGACATCACCGCATTGAGCATCGCTCCCGGCAGCGACGTGGAAAATTGATTAATCGAAACATGCGGAATCTGGCTCAGCGTCAGTGTTCCCGTGCCGCTGGTGCCGGTCGTCGTCGTGCCGGTGGTGCCGGTGGTTCCGGTTGTCCCCGTCGACGATGTGCTCGAACTTCCGTTCGGGCCGTTGAACGAAATCGCCTGCTGCAACCCCGCCGTCCCTCCCGAAGCGATCGTCGCCGCGAGGCTGCGCGAGTACTGGCTATTCACCTGCATCACGATGACGTCGACCACCACTTCCGATTTCGGCTTGTCCAGATCGTGAATCAGTTTTTCGGTCAGCGCCACCTGATCCGCCGTCCCGCGCACGATGAGAGCCTTCTGCGCGTTGTACGTGAACACGCGCCGGATTTCCGCCACCGTACGGATGGTGGTCGCGATCTCCTGAAACTCCTGTACCGAGGTGACATTGGTCACATAAAAAACCTTCACTACTTCGTCTTCGTAATCGCGCCGTTTGGTGACGTTGTCTTCGGTCACGAAAATCGTGTTCGGCGAAATCGGCTTCCAGAACGTGTGCGTCAGCATCGCCAGGTAATCGAACGCTTGCTCGATGGGCATGTTGGCGATATCGACGTTCGAATTGCGCGTCGGCGCGGAATATTGCGAATCGAAAACCACGTTGATGCCGGCCATCTTGGCCAACGTGTCGTACAGCACCTTCGGCGGCTGGTTGTTGATTTTCAGGGTCTGAATGGTGCCGACAATCGGCTTCAGTTCCGGAGGCGCCTCGATCGACGCCACTTTTCGGTCCGACGCCTTCTTCTCCCGCTCAAACGGTGTCAGATTCGCCTCGTTGGGATTCTCCGGCTTCGCGCCGTTCTTATTCCCCTCCAAAATCGATTGGGTCCGCCGCAACTCCTGAATCGCGATGGAGGACGAAGGATCGGCCACAATCGCCTTCTGAAACTCCGCCATCGCCTCTTCCACTTTGCCGTCGGCGCGCAGCTTCTGGCCGCGGTTCACATGCATCTGCCCGGCCTGGAACCGCGACCGCCTCATCCCGATGGTATACGCCGGATTGTTCGGATTCTTATCCAGCGCCTTCATATATAGGTCCAGCGCCTTGTCCCAATCCTGGACGCTGGTGGCCGCCTCCGCCGCCTTAAAATCCTTGTCGCCTTTGTCCTTGGCCTGTAGCAGAGTGGCTATCGCCGCCAGGATCATGACGGCGAACAACGCCGCCCGGACCCTCTCGCTGACGCGTAAGTGTTTTCGGTTCATGATCTTACCGGATTAAGTCCTATGGGCTCGTGCTACAATGTGAGTTCGAGCCTCATAAGCTATTGACGCAGTGTGGGTTCCTGACGTGGAATCGAAAATCAAAATCCTCAGCGATAACCGGTCCGCCGGTCACAATTACCATCTTTCGGATCGCATCGAAGCCGGGCTCGTGCTTTCGGGCACCGAAGTGAAGGCCGCCCGCGACGGTAAAATCCAATTGAAAGACGCGTTTGCCGAGGTGGCCGGCAATGAAGCCTGGCTCTGCAACACCCACATCGGCCAGTATTCGCACGGTAACATCATGAATCACGAGCCGGTGCGCCGCCGGAAGCTCCTGCTGCATCGCAAGGAGATCGACAATCTCCACGAGAAAATCCGCGAGCGCGGCCTCACAGTCATCCCCACGAAGTTGTACCTTAAGAATGGTCTCATTAAGATCGAGCTGGCCATCGGAAAAGGCAAGAAACTGCACGACAAGCGCGAATCGGAGCGCGAACGCGAAGCCGATGCCGAAGCCCGCGCCGGCATGCGCAGAAAGCAAAAAGAATAATCATGGAAACAAAACTTCTCTATCAATCCCTGGCCCAGATCGAGGCCGATGCCGTCGCCGTGGTGCTATTCGAAGAAGAATCGGCGCCCGCCGACCTGAAATTCGCGGCTTCGTGGACGGATGAGCTGAAAGCCTCCGGCGAATTCTCCGGCAAATCCGGCGAGCTCGCGGTTCTGCATCAACCACAGGGCATCAAGGCCAAGCGCCTGGTCGCGGTCGGCGGCGGAAAGAAAGCCAAGTTCGATTCCGCGGCGCTGCGCAAAGCCTCGGCCTCAACGGCGCGGACGTTGAAACAGAAGGGCGTCAAGTCGCTGGCGTGGTTGCTTGAGGGACGAGACGCGGAAGCGGCAGTCGAAGGCGCCATCCTCGGCAACTTCGAGCCCGACCAGCACAAAACCAAAAGCGACTGCAAATCTCTGGAAGTATTTCACGTCGTCGCCGCGGCCAACGGCGCGGAGATTGAAAAATCGTTCGAGCGCGGGAAAATCCTCGCCGACGCGCAGAATTTCACGCGAGAACTGGTCAACGAGCCGGCCAATCTCCTCACGCCTCTGGTCTTGGCCGATAAGGCTCGCGCCATGGCAAAAGATTCCGGCCTCGAATGCGAAGTGCTCGATCAGGACCGCATGATGCAGCTCGGCATGGGCTCTTTACTCGGCGTCTCGCAAGGCAGCGCGGAACCTCCGGCTCTGATCGTCGTCCGCTACAAACCCGAAACTCCTTCCAAGTCGACCGACCATCTCGCATTGATCGGAAAAGGCGTCACCTTCGACACCGGAGGCGTTTCCATCAAGCCCGCCGACGGCATGGAAAAAATGAAATACGACATGGCCGGCGGCGCAGCCGTGCTCGGCGCGATGCGCGCTATCTCGAAATTAAAACCCAGCATCCCGGTCACCGCCTTCGTCCCCGCCGTCGAAAACATGGTCTCAAGCAAAGCGCAGCGTCCCGGCGACATCGTAAAATCGCTCAACGGAAAAACGATCGAAGTCCTCAACACCGATGCCGAAGGCCGCTTAATTCTGATCGACGCGATCACCTACGCCAAGCGCCTCGGCTGCACCCATCTTGTCGACGCCGCGACCTTGACCGGAGCCATCGTCGTCGCCCTCGGCCACGTCAACATCGGCGCATTCACCAACGATGAAGATTTCTTGGCGCGAGTCATGAACGCCGCCAAGGATCAGGGCGAAAAAATGTGGCACATGCCTCTCGACGATGAATACAAAGATCTCCTCAAGAGCGCCTTCGCCGACCTTGCCAACATCGGCGGACGTTGGGGAGGAGCGATCAGCGCGGCATGGTTCCTGCGCGAATTCGTCGACGATACGCCGTGGGTCCACCTAGATATCGCCGGCACCGCGTGGCTGGACGACGCGAAGCCGTACATGGCCAAAGGCCCCTCCGGCGTCTGTGTCCGAACGTTCGTAAAGCTAGCCATGAGTTGGTAACCCCGCGCTCCATGAAAACTCCAGCTTCCAACAAGGTGGGGCGGGCCATCGGTCCCCAGCCGCCTACCAGGCGGCTCTGCTGACTTGAAAAAAGCCTGCTGGTAGCATCCTCCGGGCTGTTAGCCCGCGCTCTTGAAGCCCGAGGTTTCACGCAGGAACCCCGACAGTCATGGAGGAGATAAACTAACTACTCGGCACCGACAAAGCCTGCAACACCTGCGCCACATCAAATCCGGTCAGCAACCGGTGATCGTACGATGCTCCCAAGCTCGTTAATCCATTCACCTTCGCCGAATGCCCGACGATGAGACTCGTCTGCGGCACCAGCACCGGCACATGCCGCGCGACGTTCCATCGGGCCATGCTGGTAAACGCGATCGTCGCATCAGCCGTCTGCTCCGCTTTCAGCGAGCGTTTCATCGCTGCCCGCTGCAACTCGCTTAACTCCGAAACAAACTCCGCTTCGGTTTTCGACGCCGCGTCGCGGACCACGACCAGGTACAGGCTGCGCTTCACCTGCACCATGAACCCGAGATTTACCTTATCGTAAAGATACGCGCCGCTGGGCGTCGCCGTGGCATTGATGCGAGGATTCTCCGTCGCAAGCTTCGCCAATTTCCAAGCCATCAGCGACAACATCGGACTCATCAGCAGCCCGCGGCTTTTTTGAAACTCCGCGGCGTAATTCTCCCAGGCCTGCGGATCGTGGCTTATTTCGATATACCCCGCCGCCGCTTCGTCGCGATGCCACGTGACGGTGCGGGCCATGCCTTTTTCTTCCGGCGTGAAAGGCTCCACTCGTCCCGGAATGGACAAAGTTGCTTCGCGACCCGCCGCCGCCCGTTCCACATCGGCCGCCGTCAGACGCCCCGTATGCGGCACATTCGAGATTTTCAGACCGTATGTTCTTAGCAGCAGAAGCGCTTTGAGCGACGGTCCCGCGCCGTTATCCTCCGTGGCCACCGTCGCTTTTTCAGTCACAATGGGTTCATCGGCCGTCGCGCCGATCCAACCCAGAATCGAACCGACATCCAGCGTGTCGCCCGTCTCTCCATTTACCGCCAACAAGTATCCGTCGATCGCGGACTCGACCGTGAACGTAGCTTTATCCGTCTCGACATCGATAATCGGATCGCCCGCGCGAATCCGCGCGCCGATCTTCACCAGCACCGCGGCCAGCTTGACAGTATCGTCGTTATTGTTGATGCGCGGAGTGTAAACGGGAGTGGGCATTGGAGCCTAATCGAGAATCAGCCGTAGGATGGCTTCCGAGATGCGATGGCGGTCCGGCATCACCAGCGATTCCAGCGATCGCGCCGCGGGAATTGGCACCGGAGGCATCCCGACCCGCGCATAGCGGCCCTTAAATCCGACTTCCAGCAGCACCGCGCCCAGTTCGGCGCTGAAGCCGCACCCGGTGTGGGTCTCTTCGATTGCGATCACGCGGTCGCGATTTTTGAGCAGCCCTGTCAGCGTCGCGCGCGGGAAGGGAGACAGCAGCGACGGCACGACAACCTCGACCGCTAATTCTTCCTCCCGCAGTTCGGCCGCGGCGGTTTCGGCCATCTCCACCATTCCTCCATAGGCGACCAGCGTCACGTCCGGATCGGCGTCGCCGCCCACCAAAGTCGGAAACAGCGAAGCCCCTGGCTCGCCGCCCGGCTCGGTCACGCGATAACCCGCCGGATCGACCGCCGCGCCGTACAACAATTTATGCTCCAGATAGACCGTCGGATAAGGCCACCGGAAAACCGAGTTCCACAGCAGATCCCCGGGGGCGTGCCGCGCACTGGGAAACACCACCGTCAAACCCGGGACAGCGCACAGCAGCGTTTCCGGATTCTGGCTATGCGTCGGCCCATATCCTCGACGCCCTCCCGCCGGCGTGCGGATGACCAACGGCATTTCCGTGTCCGGAAACATCCCAGGAAATTTCACCGCATGATTGCAAATCTGGTCGAACGCGAGTGTGACGAAATCCGCGAACATGATCTCCACCACCGGCAGATATCCGTCCATCGCCAGGCCGATGGCCGACCCGACGACGCCCGCTTCACTGATCGGCGTCGAGACGACACGCCCCGGAAACTCCGTGCTCAATCCGGCCGTGACCTTGAACGCGCCTCCATAAGGATCGTGCAGATCTTCCCCCAACAGCATCACCGTGGGCGACGCTTGCAGCATGGAGCGAAGCGCGTTGTTCAAATCGCCGCGGACATTCGACGCCGCAATCGCCGGACGTTCGGCGTGACTCTTCTGAGGCAGAACGAAAATGGAATCGCGAGCGACTAAGAAGTGCGCCGGCCGAGCCTTCATCGCACGATCACATTCGGCCGCGATAAAATCCTTCGCGGCCTGGCGCAGTTCGTTGCGCTCGGCCTCGGGCAGACGCCTTCCGACCGCTTCCAGAGGATCGCGATCCCGGATTGCCTCCATTTCGAGCGGATCCCGCAGATCGTCGCCCTTGCTGTGCGGCCCCATCCGCATCGTATCGATGATCAGGAACCCAGGCCGCCTGCTGCCCCTAACCGACGCCACCACCGCTTCGACGCTCTCTAGAAAATCGGGCGCCGAATCGTCCAGCCGCCATTTCTCAATCCCGAACGCCGCTGCCCTGCCCTCAATGCTTCCGCCGGTGGTCGACGACGTCGGGGTGGTTTGCGCGATCCCGTTATTCTCGACCACGAACAGCACCGGCACTTCCCAAACCGACGCCAGGTTCAGGCTTTCATAAAGCAGCCCCTGCCCAAGCGTGCCGTCGCCGATAATCACCGCCGCGACGCCCGCTCCGCGCTTCTTCATCGCCAGGCCGTGGCCCACGCCGATGGCCGTCATTCCGCCCTGAACGCCGTTGCTATGGAATCCGCGATAGGCCAGGTGCTGGCTGCCGCCGATGCCTCCGCAAACGCTCCCTTCGCGACCCATAATCTCCGCGATGAGGCCGAAAAAATTGCCGCTGTAGGTCAAAAAATGGCCGTGATTGCGATGGTTTGAAAGCACCGAGTCGTGAGGATCGTTGAGCGCCCTCACCACCGACATCTGGCACAGTTCCTGGCCTAAACAGGTGTGCGTGGTGCCGGACAGCAGTCCTTCGCTGAACAACCGGAGCAGCGCCTGTTCGGTCTCGCGAATCAGCAGGCCGTAGGAAAATACCGATTGCGGAGTAATGGAGATGACCGGTTTCCCGTCGGAATTCCGGCTGAACAACTCCTGTTCAGAAGTGTCCGCGGGGGTCGAAGAACGCATGCTAAATCTCAGTATAGTTTATCGGCCGAAGAGGGCCATTTCATCAGGAAACGGGCTTGGCCGGCTTCACGACCACCGCGAAATTCCGCGCCGGGTTGCCGGAAACTGTGCCGCCGGCGGGCACATTCTGGGAGACCACCGAGCCAGGGCCAACGGTGGCTCCATCGCTCAAATCGGCGGCAATAATCGCGCCCGCCCCGATCCAGCATTGCGTCCCGATTTTGATTCTCCGGAACGTACGCCCTTCGTCGGTCAGCTTTCCCGATTCGGCGCGTTTATGCTGGCGAGAGCCGCTCAAAATTTGCACGTGACTCGCCAGCAGAGTCCCGTCGCCGAGATCCACCTGTCCCAGCACGCAGTACGCGCCCATCCCGACATCGTTGCCCATCGAGGCTTGGGGATGGGCGAAATAGGATCCGAATCCGATGTGGCAGTCTCGTCCCACGGCATCCAGAGTCCAGCGGTAGTAGGCGACGCGCAAGTAACTGCCGGGAATGCCGGGAACGGTCGCCATGGATTGGGAGAAAAACGCAAAAAGCTCGCGCCAGCGCCCGAATCCGGAAAGACACGCTGCCGGAAAAACCAGAATCCGCGCGATCAAAACGGCAAGCTGTTTCGCAAGAGACTTCAACTTCCGATGGTACCTCGCCGGGGCTCTGGTTTCACCAGGAACAAGTAACACCCCACTCCGATAATCAGAAACACCCAGATCGCCTTCATCGGCGCGTCGTAACTGCCCGTTGCTTCCTTCAACCACCCGGTGAGGAACGGCGCGACCGCGCCGGCCACGTTCGACGCCGTATTCTGCGCCCCCGCGATGCTCCCGATCGATTTCCCCGGCAGCAGCGTCTGCGTCAGCGCCCAATAATTCCCAGTCGCCAGGCCGAGTCCGGCCATCGACACGATGGCGAAAAATTTCGCCACACCGTTGGAATCCGTCAGCGCCCCGATCACCTCGGTCGACGCCACCAGAAACCCCGCGATGATAAACCAGCGCCGGGTAATCACCGGGTCCGAGCCGCGCCGGATCATCCAGTCGGCGGCGAATCCTGCCAGGATCGCGACGGTCGCCATGCCTCCGAAACTGAACATGGTATACAGTCCCATGGACGTGAGCGAAAGATGCCGCCGCTCGACGAAATAAGCCGGCAGCCAGGTCATCGAAAAATAGGTGAAGTAGTTGTAGCAGAATGTGCCGCTCAGCGTACCCCACATAATCCGCGTTTTAAACAGCGACCCGAAGGAAGGCCCGCCTTGCGAATTTTCCGCCGCGGCCTTGATCCGGTCGTCGCCTTCTTCCAGCAGCAGCCACGGAATCAGCCACAGCAGTCCTCCTAATCCAAGGATGAGGAACATCGACCGCCAGCCGTAATGGCTGAGCAGCAGAGCAGCCAGAGGCGCGCCCACCGCCGGACCGTATTTCGACCCCGACATGAAGATGCCCATGGCGAGGCCGCGCCGCTCCTCTTCAATGTTGTAGCGAATCCAGCGCATCGCGCCCGGGGTGATGACGGATTCGAAAACACCCAGGATCACCCGCATCGCAATAAGTTGCCAGAACAGCGTCGCCCCGGCCGTCGCGGCGCTGGCGGCGCACCAGCAGGCCAGCCCAATAGCGAGAGGAAATTTCACGCCAAACCGGTCCGCGATGGCTCCAGCAGGGATCTGCAGCAGCGCGTAGGACCAGAAGAAGGCTGACCCGAGCAGCCCCCGGTCCTTATCGGTCAAATGAAAAAGTGCCTTAAAATCGGCGGATGCCAGCGAAACCGAAAGGTTCGTCCGGTCAATATAAGCAATCACTATCCCGAGGCAGAGGAGACAAACGAGGGACCATCGCCGCATTCCCGTTGAGTATAGCGTGCCGCATGCATCGAGAAGAGTCTCGACGCGGCACGCACGAGTGCGTACGCCACCTCATCTGCATCACTTCAATTTCGCGAGCATCTCCTCCACCCACTTGTCGCCGTCGGCGCCGAAGCCCTCGCGTTCGTACGTAATCGCTCCGTCCTTTATGATCAAGGTGCGGGGGATGGTCAGATCGCCCATCAGATCCTCGGCGTACTGCTTGGCGGAAAGCGCCGGGAAGTTGTACACGTGGGTCTTCCAGAATGTTTCTGCCAAAAAGGCGTTTTCGTCAACGTTGAAGGAGATCGCCAGGACGTCGTCACGTCCCTTTACCCGGTCGGCGAGCTTCGCGAAGTAAGGCAGCTCCGCCACGCAGGGAGCGCACCAGCTGGCCCAGACAACGGCGATCGTCGTCTTCCCCTTCAGCTGCTCCAGGGTCCAGACATTTCCCGCAAAATCCTTGAGTGACATTGGCGCCAGGCGCCCAGTCCAGGTGTCGGCTGCGGCGGGCTTCGAACGATAGATCGGAAGGACCGCGACCCACTGGGACCATGCTTCCAGGGAACCGCCCAGGTCCTTCCACAGCTTAGATTGTGGCTCCAGCGTTGCGGCGCGCAAAGGCGGCGGCACTTCGCGATAGGCGCTTAAGGCGTCGAGCTTCCGCCCCTCGCTCTCCGCCAGTTGTGCAGTCGAGATCCACATCGCACCGCGGGCCAGCGCATAGAAGTTCAGGGCCTGAGAATCCGTCATCTCGGCTGGAGGCCGATGGAGCGCCACCAGTTTCTGCATCTGGCGTATTGACTGGTGAGCTTTTTCGCCCTGGCCCAACTTTTCGTAGGCTTTGACCTGAAGCGAAAGAGCATTGACGCTCTGATACACATTGCTCATGCGTGCCTGGGGAGGGCTGTGGATCGACACTAAGTCGTTGTTGAATCGGCCGACCAGTTCCTCCACCAGCGCCGGGACGCGGTCGAGGTAAATGCCGCGCTGGAGGAAAGCGGTGGCTACCGATACCTCCTGGTTGGTCGGACGATCCTCCTCGGCGGAGACCGCCAAAAACTCATCTGCAACGCGAAGAACTTCGTGCAGCGGAGCATCGAGCATCGCCAGCGCACTGAGCCACTCCGAGTAGGCCAACGATTTTCGAGGCGTCTCCAGCAGCCTCGCGGACTCGGCCAGTAATGCTTCAGCGTAGGCACGGCGCTTTTCCGGCGGAGCGTTGTCTCCGGGATAGGGATGGGTTCTTTCCCACGCCAGGTAGGCTCTCACCGGCTCCTGGCGCTCGGCGGCGATACGGGTTCTGACCGCGCGATCGCCGTCCAGGGATGCGCCCGCCTCAATCACGGCCCGTACCCGGGGCGATTTTTCGAGGGCAGCAGGCGCTTTACATCCTCGGCGATCCGGCGCGTTTCCTCTTCATTGGGTAAGATCTGAAGCTCGACCTTCCACAGGACGGGATATGCCGTCAGATCGCGCTCCGATGGAGCATCCTTAAGCATCAGCCGAAGCCTGGCTGCGGCGCGGGTGGCGAGATCGTGATCCGGGATCTGATCCAGATAATGATACGGCGCAATCGAGGAGGGACAGACGCGGGTGAAGGTCTCAAAACTCGCCTGGAGACGGTTGCGGTCACGAAATCCTTCCGCCTTGAAAATCTCTAACTGGGAGAGATGCACCCAGGGATAGTCAGGATCCCTTTCCAGGATTTTTGAGTATTGCCGCAGCGCTTCCCCGGTGTTGCCCCCAACCAGCGATCGCGCTAGCAGGTATTGATCGTCGAGACTGCCGGGATTCCGGCTCAGCAGTGATGAATAACGGTCACGCTCCGCCTGCGGTTCGAATCGCGGAATCGACAAATAGCCGGTTCAGCGTGAAATCGTCGGGCGACTGCGCCAGGCGTTGCTGGATCGCCGCATGGCTCAAGCCGGCGAGGGCAGGCGGAACGTCGCACCGCTCCGCTGCCCGCAACGCCGGTAAAACCAATAGAATCGCAACCAGGCGCATGTCAAATAGACGCTTCCGCGCCGTACTTCGTGGAAACTACTTCTCTTCGACTGTCACCGACACCAGTTTGTCGCCCTGCTGGATGGCATCCACCACATCTTTCCCTTTAATGGTTGTCCCGAAAACCGTATGCTTCCCATCCAGCCACGACGTTTCCACGTGGGTGATGAAAAATTGGCTCCCATTGGTGTTCGGGCCGGCATTGGCCATCGAGAGGGTCCCAGGCGTGTGCTTGTTAGGGTTACCTCGGGTCTCGTCTTCGAAACGGTAGCCGGGGCCTCCACGGCCTGTGCCGGTGGGGTCGCCTCCCTGGATCATGAAATCCGCGAGCACTCTATGAAAAACCGTACCGTCGTAGAACTTTTCCTTGGCCAGGAAGACGAAGTTATTTACCGTCTTGGGCGCATCCTTGGCAAATAGCTCGCAAACAATCTCGCCGCGGGATGTTTGAAACGTCGCGGTGTATTTCTTGGCCGGGTCAATCGCCATCGCGGGCGGGTTGGAATATTGTTGTGACATCAACTTCAGTGTATCGCGGTCGAATCCGCACGCATCCAACGAAACGTATTCAGGTTGGAACGCACTGGACTAAAGAGAACCGGAAAACGGTCGAAACGAATTGGCAGGCAGCGTGCTTAAAAAACAGGCAGAAAGAGATCGGGGTCGTATATGATTATCGGAGCAGCCATCGCCGGATTGTTAATCATCTCGTTGTTTCTGGAGATGATCGGCTCTTCGCCCAAACCAAGCGAAGAGCGCCAGCCGGAATCCAGCCGGGTCAAGAGCGCGTGACAGTCTGACACAGGCGTGTGTCGGAATAGGGACATCCCAAGCTGTCGAGCCTGTTGAGTCATGAAAATAACGCTCGGCCCGTGGCGCACGCGCTGACGGGCAGCGTCGCGACTCCTCGAGATGCATGCTGAGCAGTCCAATGCGCCTGTATTTCGGACCCATGGGGCTCCCTTCACGCAACTGCCTGGCGATAGCATTCATCGACTCCGCCTGCGCCGCCAGTTGTTCGCTGGCTCGTCCATGGCTCGGATGACCGCCGACACCTTATCCAATTTGGCGCTGCCGCCATCAGCGATGCCGTCCTTCGCAGCCTGCGCCCTCGGCGGATGACCGATCGCTCGATCGCAAACCCGCTGCCGCCGTCACAAGTACCGAACCCACGCCGACTATGACAATTTCTGTTCCGGGAAGGTTATCGGCTACTTACTTCGAGATGTTAGAATGCGGTTCTTAAGAAAGGCTGGCAACCATGGCGTGCAACCCCGAAATTCTGAGAGACATTCCCCTCTTTGCGCTTCTGGACGACGAAGAAATGGCCGTTCTGGCAGGCCAGGTGGAACTGCGGACCTTCGCCGCGCGCCAGCGTATTTATAAGATCGGCGACCCCGGCGGCCAGGCCTATGTCATGGTGACGGGAAAAGTCCGGGTCACCACAGTGGACGAGGATCACCAGGAAGTGGTGGTCGACGAGCCGGCCTGCGGCGAATTTTTCGGCTTTGCTTCGATGTTGGACCAGACGCCTCATCAGACTAGCGCCACTGCTTTGGAAGAGGCCGTCTGCATGGAGGTGGATCGCAAAGATATCGCCGTCCTGCTGGAGCGGAAACCGCAAGCGGGCATGGACATGCTGACCGTGCTGGGTCGCCAGTTTCATGCCTCCCAGAAGTTGGTCCGCATCCGGTCGTATCGAAATCCCAACGAAGTAATCGAAGAGGAGATGACCGCCGGCGAGCGCCTCGCGGACGGCGTGGCGAAGTTCGGCGGCTCCTGGTCCTTTATTGTCGCGTTCATGATCGTGCTGATCATCTATAGCGGCATCAACGTTGGGCTGGGCAAATCCGCCTGGGACCCCTATCCATTCATTTTGTTGAACCTGTTCCTTTCGATGCTGGCCGCCATCCAGGCTCCGGTCATTATGATGAGCCAGAACCGTCAGGACACCAAGGACCGTCTGCGCGGCGAGCTGGATTATGACGTCAACCGCAGGGCCGAGGCCGAAATCAAGGCCTTATCTCAGAAAATCCACCTGATGAGCGACAAGATCGTCGACGTCGAAGAACTGCTTCGCGAAAGGTTAACAAAAAATGGTTCGTAGGAAGCGTCCCCTCCCTCACGGCCGCGTTTCCATTGAACCGCCATGCGTGAGCATGCGGACAGACGGGAAGGTAGTGGATCGACTTTGTGGGGCCGCCAATCTGTGGCGGCAAGCCGGCTTTTTGCCGGCGCTGCTTGCTTTTCTCTCCAAGCCGCAATCAGGCATTTCCAGCCAGGTGGGACAGGCGCTTTCGCCTGTCAAACGACTTTTTCAGCATCCTCCTGGACACGCGCTGCTCCTCCTGCTGGCGCCTGTTCTGTGCGCGCAGCAATTCGACGTTCTCGTCGCCAACGGCAAGATCGTCGACGGCGCCGGAGGCCCCTGGTATTACGCCGACGTCGCGATCAAAGGCGACACCATCGCGGCCATCGGCCACTTCGATCCCAAAACCGCGGCCCGCACCATCGACGCCAGAGGGATGGTGGTCGCGCCCGGGTTTATCGACATCCACACGCACGCGCGGCGCGGCATTTTCATCGATCCATCGGCGCAGAATTACATCCGGCAAGGCGTAACGACGTTGATGGAAGGAAACGACGGCAGCTCCCCGATTCCGATCGCTCCCTTTCTGGCCGACATAGCGAAGGCCCATCCCGCCCCGAATTTCGGAATCTTCGCGGGGCAGGGATCGATTCGCAGCGCGGTGATGCAGCTGGTGAATCGTCCCGCGACGCCCGAAGAGATCGAAAAAATGCGCGTCCTGATGCGGCAGGCGATGCTCGACGGCGCGTTCGGCATGTCCACCGGCCTGTTCTACGTGCCCGGCAACTTCACGCCCCCCGATGAAGTGATCGAGGTCGCGAAAGTCGCCGGCGCCATGGGCGGCATGCACATTTCGCACATGCGCAACGAATCGGCGCAGATCCTCGCCAGCGTCAAGGAAACCATCCGCATCGGCGAAGAGGGCCACATGCCGACGCAAGTGACCCATCACAAAATCATCGGCGGCGCGAATTGGGGGCTAAGTAAGGGAACTCTAGAGTTAATAGAGGAAGCCCGTTCCCGAGGCGTCGATGTCTCGATCGACGCGTATCCGTACACTGCGTCGAGCACCGGCAGCGCGGCTCTGATTCCGCAATGGGCGCAGGAAGGCGGCCAGAAGGCCCTGGTCGAGCGCCTGAACGCGCCATCCCAAAGGGCTCGCATCAAGACCGTGGTCATCGACAACATCAAATACGATCGCGGCGCCGGCGATCCGGCCAATGTCGTGATGGCGAGTTGCGGATTCGATAAAAATCTTGCCGGAAAAAGCCTCGCTGACGTCACCAGGGATCGCGGCCGCGCAGTGAACTTCGAAAACGCCGCCGAGACGCTTCTCGAAATCCAGACCGCGGGCGGCTGCTCTGTGGTCTACCACGCAATCAGCGAAGAAGATGTCGAGCGAATCTTAAAATATCCCTTCACCATGATCGGCTCGGACGGAGAAATCCCGCAATTCGGCGTCGGCGCGCCGCACCCCCGCAGTTATGGAACATTCGCCCGTGTTCTCGGCCGCTACGTCCGCGAACGCCACACCTTGACCCTGGAAGACGCAGTGCACCGCATGTCCGGCCTACCCGCAACCCGTCTAAAACTCTACGACCGAGGCCTGCTGCGCCCGGGCATGAAAGCGGACGTCGTAGTGTTCGACCCGGTAACGGTCGCCGATAAAGCCGAGTTCGAAAGACCGCATCAATACGCGGTCGGGTTCAAGGACGTCGTGATCAACGGAAAACCAGTGATCGCGGCAGGAGAGTTGACGAAGGAGAGGCCGGGAAAAGTGTTGTATGGCCCGGCGAAGCAATAGCATTCGACAGCAAAACTAAGTCGAGTCAAGGTGCCGGTGAAACCACGTCATCTTCAAGGTATACGCGGGAAACTTCGTCTCATAGATGTCCGTGTATGTCAGCTCGATTGTCATGCTGCCAAGTGCGCGCCTTAACGACTCTCTATATTCGGAAACCGCACGGTCCTTCGTCTCGATCGGAAGAACGAGAAGTTCGACTTCGTCGCCCGGACGAATTGCCCGCACCTGGTGGACCTTGTTGAAATTCTTGAACAGGACGCCTGACGGCGGGTCCGGAATCAGATCGATTAGGTGACCCGCACGCCCGTCGGCGCTACTGCGGGCTAGCGCTTCCTGCAAAATCATAGGGCCGGTCCCATTGTTTCGAATGACAACCGCGATCTCGTCCTCAAAATCGCGCTGCGCTACAAAGGGCAAAGGCTTGACGGACCGCCGATTATGATCCCTCGCACACCAGCTGAAGTACACTGAAGTGAATAGGGAGAGAGCGGAGACGAACAGGGCACAGATTGCCAGGATCGTCGCTTCTTGCATCAATTCCTGCACCCCCACGTGAGTCAGTCTAACCAACGATTAAACCACTATTCCCGATGAGAAAAGAGTACGATTTTTCCAAATCCCGCAAAAACCCCTACGCCAAGCAACTCAAGCGACAGGTCACCATTCGACTCGATACCGCGTCAATCGACTACTTCAAGAAGATGGGCGCCGATTTGGGGATGCCTTACCAGAACCTCATTAACCTGTTCTTGAGAGACTGTGCCGTTCAGAAGCGGCGCCCGGCGATTGACTGGCCTGTCGAGGTCAATCCAGATCCAGCGCGGCGCTGAGCACTAGATATTCTATCCCTGCTGATTCCAGTTCCAGGTCGAGGTCGGTACCCGCCATTTCCGTCGAGTAAGTGACAATCGCATCGTGCCTCGTCCTCTTTGCGTCACCAGGCGGCTGCAACGGTGGCTGGTAGGAATTCTTCATATACGTATGCTTCTCTTGTTATTATACGTATATGGCCAAGCTCACCTTGAGCGTCGATAACCGCGTCGTCTCGCGGGCGAAGCAATACGCGAAGTCCCAGGGAGTATCCGTTTCGCACATGGTGGAGACTTACCTCGCTGCGGTAGTGGAGCCACGAGCGGCGCGCGGCGCGGCTACTCCGGTTCTCGACTCCATTCGCGGAATCCTCAAGAGAGCCAAGGTCGACGACTACAAGAAGCACCTGGCGAAGAAGTATCGATGAAGAGGATTCTGTTCGATACCAATGTCGTTCTCGACGTGCTTCTCGACAGGCGAGCTCACGCCGAAGCCAGCACCAGGGCTTGGGCGGCCGTCGAAAATGGCGTTGCCGAAGGAATGCTTGCCGCGCACGCGGTGACGACGATCCACTACCTTGTGCGAAAGGAACTCGGCACAGCGCGCGCCAAAGGGGTCGTTTCAGCTGTGTTGCGGATACTGACGGTCGCCTCGGTCGATGACGCGATCTTGCAGGAGGCGCTGCAACTTCCCTTTTCCGATTTTGAAGATGCCGTCACTGCGGCCGCGGCCCGGTCGGCTGGGTGCGATTACATCCTGACGCGCGATCCGAAGGGCTTTCGCGAATCTCCGGTACGCGCGATGACACCCGAAGCCGCGATGCCGCTACTATAGCTAAGCCAGTTCTATTGAGCTATCGTAATGCTCAGGCATGAAAAAGTTCGTTTTGACAGTCCTCACAGGCGCGGTTTGTTTCGCCCAGACTTCTCTTTCTCCCTCCACCATGCCCCGTATGGCCGAGGTCGATGAACGGTTTCAGTCCTTCAACGTCGAAATGGTTGAGGTCACCGGCGGGCGATTCTGGAAGCCTTTCGGCAAAGACGTCGACGCCATTCTCAACGCGCCGAAGGCCGGCCCGGTGGGTATGGATCCAAACCTCTATCAGCAACGGCCCCCGATCGACCTTTCGAATCCCCGCCTGCGCAAGCTGGCGACGGCCTTGGGGCCAGCCTACGTGCGCGTCAGCGGGACGTGGGCCAACAGCACCTACCTCGGCAACACGGAGCTGACTCCAGAAGGGTTTGGGGGCGTACTGAAACAAGGGCAATGGAAGGGAGTTGTGGATTTTTCCACCGCCGTGAACGCGAAAATTGTGACCTCTTTTGCCACCTCGGCCGGGACTCGCGATAAATCGGGCACCTGGACCCCGGCGCAGGCGCAGGCATTTCTCGACTACAACAAATCGATCGGCGGAAATATCGTCGCCGCGGAATTCATGAACGAGCCTACCTTCGCCGAGATGGGGGGCGCGCCGAAGGGCTACGATGCCGCGGCCTACGCGCGCGATCTTAAGGTGTTCTTACCGTTCATCCGGAAAACCGCTCCCGGGCTGGTCGTGCTTGGCCCCGGCTCGGTCGGGGAAGGAATTTCGATTGTTCCTCCCTCCATGGGAATCCATATGCTGACCACGGAGGATCTGCTGAGCGCGACCGGCCCGGTGTTCGACGCGTTCTCTTACCATTTTTACGGCACCGTTTCGAAACGCTGCGCAGGCGGCGTCCCCGGCGCCGGAACCACGCCCGCCGCGGCGCTCTCCGCCGAGTGGCTATCGCGCACCGCGAAAGTGGAGGAGTTCTACGCCGGCTTGCGCGACAAGTTCCTGCCGGGCAAACCAATCTGGCTGACCGAAACCGCGGACACCGCGTGCGGAGGCAATCCCTGGGGATCGACGTTCCTGGACAGTTTCCGTTATCTGAACCAGCTGGGGATTCTGGCGCAAAAAGGCGTGCAGGTGGTCGCGCACAACACGCTGGCGTCCAGCGATTACGGCCTCCTCGACGAGAGCACGTTCACGCCGCGGCCCAATTACTGGTCGGCGGTATTGTGGCGCAGGCTGATGGGGACGACTGTGCTGAACCCCGGACAATCGACCCCGGACACGACGCACGTCTACGCGCAATGTTTGCGGCGGCAGCCCGGCGGCGTCGCGCTGCTGATCATCAATGCGGACCGGACCAACACGCGGACGATGAAGATTCCGACGGCGTCCGTTCGTTACACGCTGACAGCGCAGGTGCTCGAATCGGGGACGGTCCAGCTCAACGGAATCGAGTTGAAATTGGGCGCCACGGACGAATTGCCGGCGATGGCGGGCGTTCCCGCGAAAGCAGGAGATCTGCGTTTCGCCCCGGCCAGCATTACCTTCCTGGCAGTGCCGCAGGCGAATAATAATAGTTGCAAATGAATTTCGAGATCGGGCAGATCATCGGCGATTACCAGGTCCTGGACATCCTCGGTCGAGGGGGCATGGGAGCGGTGTACAAAGTTCAAAACATGCTGACCGCGCGCGAGGAGGCGATGAAGGTGGTGCTGCCGGGCGCCGAAGAGTCGGGCGAAATCGCCGACCGCTTTCTGCGCGAAATCCGCATCCAGGCCAGCTTGCAGCATCCGCACATCGCGGCCATCCGCACCGCGTTCCGCTCCGGCCAGAACGTCCTGCTGATCATGGAGCTGATCGATGGCGCCGGCCTGGACGTGAAACTTCGCAATGGGGCTTTGCCGCTGGGCGAGACCTTTCGTATCACCGACGACATCCTCAGCGCCCTCGGTCACGCGCATTCGCGCGGCATCGTGCATCGCGACATCAAGCCGTCGAATATCATCGTCACGCCGAGGGGCGCTCCGAAGCTGATGGACTTCGGCATCGCGACGGTGGCGGGAGACACGCGCATTACCAGGAGCGGCGTGGCGATCGGATCGCTGGCCTACATGTCGCCGGAACAGGCGATGTCGCAGCCGCTCGACGAGCGTTCGGATATTTACTCGCTGGGCATCACGGTCTATGAGGCGCTGACCGGGCGGCGCCCGTTTGGCAGCAGCGGGGAATACGCCATCATGAACGCGCACCTCCATGAGACGCCGGCGTCGCCGGGAGCCATCGTCCCTTCGCTGCCGCCAGCAGTTTGCGCGGTAGTGATGAAGTCGCTCGAAAAGGCGCCGGAGGATCGCTACCAGTCGGCGATGGCGTTTCAAAACGCGTGGCGCGAAGCATTTTTCGGCGGCGGCGATGTGGAGACGGAGATCCTCACGCAACCCCTTCCTCCGCCGGCGCCGCGGATTGATCCGAAGGACCTGACGCGCATCGAATCCGGGCTGACACGCGTGCTGGGACCGATCGCGAAAAGCATGGTGGCGAAGGCGGCGGCGCGGCATCGCACCATCGAGGCTTTGTCGCAGGAACTCGCGGCGCAGATTCCGCAGGACGCCGATCGCGCCGCATTCCTGAAATCGTGCGGTCTGATCTCGCCGCCGGTCAGGCAAGTCGACGAGAAAACGCTGGAGGCAGCGCGCAAGGCTCTGGCCATATCGCTGGGGCCCATCGCGGCGATGTTGGTTTCGCGCGCGGCCAAACGTGTTCACTCGATGGAAGAGTTGCGCGATGTGCTGGCGGCGGAGATTGCCGACGAGAAAGAGCGCAAAGCTTTCCTGGCGGCGTTCCATTAGAGCAATTTCCCAGATAGCGTGGTCCGGGTGGGGCCGCCAAAATTGGCGGCCCCAGGTCTACAAAAACCAAGAAACCGATCTAGATCCGCTATCGAACCTCAATTGTCGCCGATGATTTTCATTGCGGTAACCAGGCTGCGCCGCATGCGGTTGAACGCCCCCGCCAGATCGGCGATTTCGTCGCCTCCCTTGACCGGCAGCTCGGGAACGTCCAGATCGCCCAGGCTGATGCGATTCGCCATATCCGACAAGCGCGCCGCCGGCTTGGCGATGGTGAAATAGAGGACCGCGTTCAACACCGCCAGACTGCCCAGAAAGATGAGCACGAGATAAACCAGCACCGTGCGGAATTCGGCGCGTGCGATTTCGAGCGGCACTGAGAGCGGCAGCGAAATCACCTGCGCCGCGATCACGTCTCCGTCCTTCCATCCGAATCCGTTGGACGATCCGTAGCGCGCCAGCATGGGCTTGGGCGCGGCATCGGGCGTGCTGTGGCATTTCAGGCACGGAGGCGTGGCGCGCAGCGGTTTGGCGAAGAATAACGATCTGCCGGTGGCTGAATCGCGCTCACCGCTTAACTGGAGCAGCTTCCCATCGTTGCGGAACGCCCCAATCAGGTCCGCTTCCCAATCGACGGCGCGATCCCGGGGATTGGTCGGATTGAGCGACGCTTCCTTGTACGAATAGTCGGGGAATTGCGCGCGCAGGTAGCCGAAATTTTCCGTGGCCGCGTAGCCGGGCACGGTCTGCGGCAGAAACGTCTGCGTCCGGTCCTCTTCTTTTTCGAGCAGAGGCAGCAGCTGCACGGTGGTATATTTGCGCACTGAACTCATCGCTTGCATCATCAGCTGCGCCTGCGCCAGAACCTGCGCATGCGCGCCGTCTTCGAGCATCCGATATGTCAGCGCTCCGATAATGGCGACGCCAATTCCGAACACGACCGTGAAAATCGCACTGAACTTGACCAGCAGCCTCATGTGTGGATCTTAGCGCGAAACGTGCAGGTAAGGAATGCGGCCGCCGGTAAGGAGTACAATTAAAGTAAGGAATCGCATGCCAAGAAGCACACTCACATCTAAAGGCCAAATCACCATTCCGAAGGAAGTTCGCGATCAAATGGGATTGAAGCCCGGGGACCGCATCGACTTCGTGAAGGGGCGGACGGGAGGGTTTTCGATCCGGCCAATCAACACCGATTTCCGGTCGCTCCGGGGAATCATCAAGTCTCCTCTTGGCCGGCCCATAACCATCGAAGAAATGGATGAAGCCATCGCTCGCGGCGCTCTTGGCGAATGAGGGCGATTGACACGAACGTTCTGGTTCGATTCGTGACTAACGACGACGCGGCCCAAGCGGCCATTGTAGAGCGTCTTTTCGCGGAGTGTCAGCGGAACCACGAACATCTGTTCATATCGACGCCCGTAATCTGCGAGTTAGTCTGGGTTCTCAAGAACGGGCTGCGTCAATCTAAAGGCGAGATCGCGAAGGTGATCGACAGCCTCGTTGAGGATGGCTTGTTTCAAATCGAGCATAGACCCCTTGTCTCCAGAGCGCTGGATCATTATCGCGCGGGAAGGGCCGATTTTGCGGATTATCTGATTGGCCTGCTCGGCTGGCATGCCGGCTGTCCCGGTACCGTGACCTTCGACCGGGCGCTGAAAGGCGCTCCCGGCTTCACCATCCTGTGATCTCCCCCGCGCGTAGCCTCGCATTCCGGGTACTGAAGAAAGTCCATGGCGGCGGCTACGCTTCGGACCTGCTGCGGCACGAGGGCGGAGCTCTCGACCAGCGCGATGCCGGCCTCGCCGAGGTCATCGTCATGGGCGTGCTGCGCTACCAGGGGCAGCTTGATTTTCTGATCGGCTATTTTGCCGGACGCAAGCAGCCCAAGCTCGATCTCGACGTGCGCATCGCGCTCCACATGGGGATTTACCAACTCCGCTACATGGACCGCGTTCCTCCGCACGCGGCCGTAATGGAGAGCGTCGAACTCACCAAGACTGGCGCTCCACAGTCCGCCGGCTTTGTGAACGCGGTGCTCCGAAAAGTTCATAAGGACCCCCTGAAATGGCCCGACCGCGCGACGGAGCTGAGCCTTCCCGCCTGGATGCTCGCCCGCTGGGACAAGCAGTTCGGGGCGGAGGCCGCGGAAAAGATCGCGCGCGCGGCGCTGGTCGAACCTGAAGTGAACATCAATCCGGAAACGGGGCGGCAACAGGACGTGGGCGCGCAGACCATCGTGCCTCTTCTCGCCATCGAGCCGGGGATGACGGTGCTTGACCTCTGCGCCGCGCCTGGAAATAAAACAGCCCAGGCGATCGCGGCGGGCGCGCGCGTGGTGGCCTGCGACCGGTATCTGAAGCGAATTCAGGACGTACCGGATGCGGCGGCGCGCGTGGTGCTCGATGCGACTCAGCCTCTTCCCTTCTCTAAAAAATTCGACCGCATTTTGATCGACGCGCCATGTTCCGGCACCGGGACGCTAGGGCGAAACCCGGAGATCAAATGGCGATTGAAGCCCGGCGACGCGAACATTTTCTCCACCCGCCAGCGAGCGATCCTCGACCAGGCGCGACGCTTCATGAAGCCCGGAGGCCGCATCGTCTATTCCACCTGTTCACTCGAAAACGAAGAGAATCAGAACGTCGTGAAGTCGTTGCGCCTGCGCGCGGAAACACATCTGCGTCTGCCGGGGCGCGATCCGGGCGATGGCTTCTTCTCGGCCGTGATAACATTGGTGTAAACGCATTTATGGTCGAGATCCTCCCATCCATCCTCGCGGCGGATTTTGCCCGCTTGGGCGACCAGATCGCACCCCTTGAAGCGGCCGGTTGCCGGATGCTGCACGTGGATGTGATGGACGGCCATTTCGTGCCCAATTTCACCCTGGGCCCGCCCGTGATCGCGTCGCTGCGCAAAGTCACGAAGTTGACTCTCGATGTCCACCTGATGATCTCCGATCCGGATCGCTACGCACCTCTTTTTATTGAGGCCGGCGGCGACCAGATTCTGGTCCACCAGGAAGCCTGCGTGCATCTGGACCGCACTTTGCGCATGATACAAAGCGAAGGCGCGCGCGCCGGAGTAGTGATCAATCCGTCGACGCCGGTGGCCATGCTGGACGAAGTGCTGGACGTCGCCGATTACGTTCTCGTCATGAGCGTCAATCCCGGGTTCGGCGGGCAAAAGTTCATCCCCAACTCGCTTCACAAAATCCGCCAGCTGGCGGCGCGGAAAAGGGAACGCGGATTGCATTTCCCCATCGAGATCGACGGTGGACTGGACGCCCGGAACGTGGCGGACGTGGTGGATGCGGGCGTCGAATGGGTAGTGGCGGGGACGTCCATTTTTCACACTGTGAACCCCCGGGCCGCTTTTGAAGAAATGCGCTCGCTGGCGCGGAATGCGTCGGCCATTAAGGTATAGTCGTAAGGATTCTCTTCATATGATTCGTTTCTCAAGATCGGCTGTTATAAAGGTGACTGTCGGCGCGATGGTGGTGGCCGGACTGCTCACCTCCGCCTGTGGGTTCAAGCGCAAGAAGTACGAGAACCCCATCACCAAGGACACGCAGCAGCCCGATAAGCTTCTCTACGACAAGTCGATTCGCGATATCGAAAAGGGCCGTTATGAGCTGGCGCGCCTGACGCTGAACACTCTCATCAACACCTACGACACCAGCGAATTTCTGGCCAAAGCCAAGCTCGCCATCGCCGACAGCTGGTATCGCGAAGGCGGCACGCACGGCATGGCGCAGGCCGAAGCCGAGTACAAGGACTTCATCCTGTTTTATCCGGCCATGGAAGAAGCCGCCGAATCGCAGAAGCGCATCTGCGACATCCACATCGGCCTGATGGAGAAAGCCGACCGCGATCAGAACAACGCCCTGCGCGCTGAATACGAGTGCAAGCAACTGGTGACGCAATTCCCCAACTCGAAGTTCGTGCCGGAGACCGAGCAGAAGCTGCGCAACATTCAGGAAGCGCTGGCACAAAACGAAATGGTCGTCGGCGATTACTATCATCACAAGGGCGCGAACGCCGCGGCCGCCAATCGCCTGGGCGCGGTGGTCGACCAGTATCCGTTGTTCAGCCGCGCCGATTTCGCGCTGTGGGAAGAGGCCGATTCGCTGCGCAAAATGGGCAAGCCGGCGCGCGAGAAGGAAGGCGAGGCGCTGCAGAAAATAGTCCGCGATTATCCGCTCAGTCCCTGGGTGGAGCAATCGAAAAAGCGCCTGAAAGAGCTGGAAATGCCCATTCCGGAGGCCGATCCGAGGGCCATCGCGCACATGCGGTTTGAGCAGGAGAATCGCACCAAGCTCAGCCTGATCCAGAACAACACGCAATTTTTGAAGCGCGGTCCGGACACGCATCTGGCGGCGAAGAGCGGCATGCCGACCATGACCAATCCGAAGCAGTCGGTGCCGTTGAGCATCCCGATTCCGGCCTCGACCGCCGCTACCAACGCCCCGCCGACCACCGGCGTCAACGACGTGACCATCGCGCCGGTGGCGAATGGAACGTCGGCTCTCGATACCAAGCCCGATGCGCGCACCACGCTTCCCGCTAACGCAAAACCCGAGGATCCCGCCGCGCCGAAGGCGGAGCCTGCCAAGCCTGAGGAAGTGACGGCAGCCGCGGCCGGCGCCAACAAACCCAAAGCCGCCGACAAGAAGAAGAAGAAGAAGACCACCAAGCCCGATCAGACAACCACCACCACCAAGACAACCGCCAGCCAGGAATGAGCATCATCCTACTGGCTGACGATAGCCCTCACGCCCAGCGCATGGGCGAGCGCATTCTGCGAGAAGAGGGTTTTGAGGTCGTCAGCATCACCAGCGGCGAAACGGCCATGTTGCGGCTCGCCGACGTCGATCCCGACCTGGTCATCGCCGACGTTTTTCTGCCCGGCCGCAACGGCTTCGAGCTTTGCCGGCACGTAAAATCGCTCCACCGCCGCGTGCGCGTGATCCTCACCGCGGGACTTCTCGAACAGTTCGACGAAAGCGAAGCGCGCCGCGCCGGATGCGACGCGATTCTGAAGAAACCCTTTGAAGCGTCGGTGGTGATGCAGACCATCCGCCCTCTGATTGCTGAAGCGCAGATGGCAAGAGGACTGTTCGCGGAAGCCATCGCCGAAGCGTCCCCGGCGCCCAGCGCAGCGCCGGCGGTCGCCCCGCAGCCCGCTCCTCCAGATCCCGAACGCATCGAAGCCGCCATCACGTTGGCGCTCGACGCAGCGCTGCCCGCGCTGATTCGTGAAATTACCGAAAAAGTTTTGGTAGCATTAGGACACTAACCCCGACCCGTCAGGGCGGGGATGATCACTATGCCAGACAACAGTTTTGACGTCGTTTCAAAAATCGAACTCCCGGAAGTGTCCAACGCGATTCAGCAGGCGCTCAAGGAAATCCAGCAGCGCTACGATTTGAAGGGGTCGAATTCGACCATCACGCTGGTGGAAAAAGACAACAAAATCCTACTCGCCAGCGCCGACGATTTCAAGTTGAAAGCGGTCATCGAGATCCTGGAGCAGAAGCTCATCAAGCGCAAAGTGTCTTTGAAAGGCCTGGAATACGGAGTCGTGACACCTGCGGCGGGATCATCGGTGCGACAGGAGATAAAGCTGCAACAAGGGATCGACGCCGATAAAGCCCGCAAGATTGTTGCCGCGATCAAGGACAGCAAGAAAAAAGTGCAAGTCTCGATCCAAGGCGACTTACTGCGCGTCGCAGGCAAAGATCGGGACACGCTGCAAGAGGTTATGCACCTGCTGCGGTCCGGCGATTTCGGGCTGGATTTGCAGTTTATTAATTACCGGTCGAATTAGAAGCGGCATTTATTGGCCGCCGATGAACGCGAATGAACGCAGATAAGACGATCTGCTCTACCGCCCGCAATCTAGGCGCTCGTCGGCGCACATAACCACTGCTAGATGCCGACCGCCTGACTGCGAAAGGGCGTTTCGGACATGATCTATGATCAGACGAGAACCTCGTCGCAGATCCGCAACTGTTAGCGGGAGCTTGGCCATTCGTGGGACACGACTATCGGTGTCCCTCATCTTCGAATGCCTCGCCAATGGAATGTCGCTCCAGGACATTGACGACGCATTTGCCCACGCGTTTCCTCACGAGGCGTTGCCCGAAGTCTTCAAAGTCGCCTCTGAACTTGCTGACTCCTTCAACCCGCTTGCTTGAGATTCGAGGGGTTGTTTTATCGGCGTTCATCCGCGTTCATCGGCGGCCATTCATTTTCTTTTAAGATCGGATGAGTGCGTAAAATCGAATCCCTCTTCCTCCCCGGCCCCGCGGGTCGACTGGAGGCTCTGCTCGAAGAACCCGAGGACTCGGCGCCTAAGGAAGCCGCGCTGGTTTGTCATCCTCATCCGCGGCACGGCGGGACGATGCATAACAAGGTTGTCTACCGCATCGCCCGAGGATTGCGATCCACCGGAGCCGTCGTGCTGCGATTCAATTATCGTGGCGTGAATCTGAGCGAGGGAACGTATGACGACGGCGACGGTGAACTGGAGGACGCGCGCGTTGCGCTCGATTATTTGCGTCAGCGTTACCCCGATCTGCCGTTCACGGTGGCCGGGTTTTCCTTCGGCTCGCGAATCGCGCTGTGGCTCGGCTGCGGTATCGCTCGGCGGGTGATCGCAGTCGGGTTTCCGGCTGCTTATAAAGACAAGGCTTCGCTCGATACCTGCACCACGCCGCGGGTGTTTATTCAGAGCACACACGACCAGTTCGGATCGGTGGAACAGATAGAATCGATCGTCGCGGCGCTGCCGGAGCCGAAACAACTGAGGTTGGTCGAGGCGCAGGATCACTTTTTCGCGGGGGCGTTGGACGTTTTGGAAGAAACGGTTAAGACGCTGCCAGCCTGAGGTCCCGCTCTCTTTTAAGAAGCAGCCAAGCGCAATTCGCGCTCCATGCGGCGGGTGGCGCGGTCGCTGATCAGGTACGCAACCTTACTTAACAGCTCAGGTATATCCTCGGGCTTGATCAGCAGGAAGTTCTGGCTTTTGGGCGGTGCCGGACGAGCGACTTGGTACGTCGTCAGCAGGGCGGTGGCCGGCTTGTAGTCCTTCATACGGGCGTGAGAGATTACCTTCAGCCCGGAATCCGGCGATTCCATCTCCAAGTCACTCAAAACAAGCTCATATTCGCCTGCGTCGAGCTTGCCGACGGCCTCTGCGGCGCTGGCTGCGGAGTCGACATTATACCCCCCGGCTTTCAACACGGTTTGCAGAGTCAAGCGCGACGTGGGGTCGTCGTCAACCAGCAAAACCCGCGCCAAATCGTAATCGAGGATTCGGGGTCTGTATGTCAAAGTCGTGCAACTTCCGGATTCCAGTTTAACCCAGAAGACCTGATTTTCGACCCGGAGATTTTCTTAGATGGTTTTAGGACCCTTTTAAACTACTGATTCTACATATCGTTCTCGCCGAACACGCGGGCGAAGATGTGGTCCACTTGAGCCAGGTGCCGGTCCAGGGAAAAGGCCGTCTGAATCTGTGCAACCGAAAGATAAGAAAGGATTTTATCGTCCGATTCGACGGCTGCGCGGAAATCGCCCTCGGTTTCCCAGGCGTGCAGGGCGTGCTTCTGAACCGTCGCATAGGCATCTTCCCGCAGCATTCCGGCGGCTGCAAGATCGAGGAGAAGTTGGCCTGAGAAGATAAGTCCTTTGGTACTATCAAGATTCTTCTTCATGCGGTCTGGGTAGACGCGCACACCGTCGACCAGCCACAGGGTTTTCCCGAGCAGATAGTCGGTAAGGATGGCGGAGTCGGGCAGGATGACACGCTCCACCGAGGAGTGGGAGATGTCGCGCTCGTGCCACAAAGCGATATTTTCCATCCCGGCCTGGGCGTTGGAGCGGACGATGCGGGCCAGGCCGCAGATCTGCTCCGAGGTCACGGGGTTGCGCTTGTGAGGCATCGCGGAAGAGCCTTTTTGGCCTTCGCTGAAGGGCTCTTCGGCTTCGCGAACTTCGGTGCGTTGCAGATGGCGAATTTCGAGGGCGATTTTTTCGAGCGTCGCGCAAAGGACGGCGAGAGAGTTGACCCAGGCGGCGTGACGGTCGCGGGCGATGACCTGGGAGGCGATCGCGGCCGGCTTCAACGACAGCCGCTGGCAGATTTTTTCCTCGGCCTCGGGCCCGATATGGCCAAAGGTGCCGACGGCTCCGGAGATTTTGCCCACACGCAGATCTTCCGAGGCATTCGAAAGGCGAGTGATGTTGCGCAGCATCTCGTCATACCAGAGGGCGAGTTTGAGGCCGAAGGTGATCGGCTCGGCGTGGATGCCATGGGTGCGGCCAATCTGCACGGTATGTTTGAATTCATGCGCGCGGCGGTCGAGCGACACGGCCAGCGTCTTTGACGCCTTGATTAAGAGGACCGAAGCTTGTTGCAGAACGAGAGCCTGCGCGGTATCGACCACGTCGTTCGAAGTGAGGCCATAATGCAGCCAGCGCGAGGCGTCGGCGTGGCCGGCGGCAGCCATTTTTTCGGCGACGGCGGTGGTGAAGGCGATGACGTCATGCTTGACGCGGGCTTCGATTTCGTGAATGCGGGCGACGTCGAACGCGGCGTGGGCGCGCAGGGCTTTCGCGGCGGCTATGGGAACTTCGCCGGTCTCGGCTAGCGCCTCGCTGGCGGCCAGCTCGACTTCGAGCCATTGCGCGAAGCGGTTTTCGTCGGAAAAAATGCGGCCCATTTCAGGGCGGGTGTAGCGGGCGATCATGGTCTCCTGGGAAGCAAGTATTATCGTAGCGTGAAAAAATCGCCCTGGCCTCCAAAGTTACGCGAATCCAAGACGTCGGCTAATGCCGACGCGGGAGGCTGAAGCTCGCGCCACAAGGTCAGGCGGCGGCGCGGTGGGTTTCTTCGAGTAGACGGTCGCGCCTGCGGGCTCGGATGGCGCGGTTGATTTCGGTTTCTGTAAAAACGAATCCATCGGCTGATGGGCTGTAGGTTTGTCCTTTTTCCTCGTGCACTTCCATCATGTCGAGGAGATTGTCCAGCTCCTGTTGTTCCTGGGAGCGGCGGGTTTTCTGGAGGTCGCGGAGCTGGGCGGCGGTCCTTTCAAACTGGTCGCGCGAGGCGCTGGCTGTGGAGGCTGAGATTGGCCAGGGCTTTCGCCTGGTTCAGAAGCCCTTGGACGAGGTCCGTCCAGGCGTAGTTGAGGGTGAGGAGGTTGGTTTCGAGCGCGACGACGCGGTTTTGGCGCCATGTGAGGTCGGCGAGGGACTGTACCAGATGTTCTTCAGTGGCGCCCTGGGGCTGGCATTCGTCGCGGAAGGTCTTCAGATGGATGTGATGTAGTTCGCGATCCTCTTGGGTCATGACGAGGAGCTGCTCGTTGTCGGATGTGCAACGCATGGCGCCGAGAAGGAATCTCTGGCCGGCTTCGGGTGTGCCGCTGAATTCGGGTGATGTTGACATCTTCGTGTCTTTCCTCCGAGTGAGGGATAGCATGGGGGTTTTGTGGGATTGCGTGGGTGAGAAGGGGAAGGGGTTGATGGGGCGGGGGTTGTGATTGGGAAAAACTATGTCGGCGGGCGGGGTTCGGGTGTATATTTGAACCGCAGAAGGCGATTTGATCTTCCTCCAAGCCTGCGTGCGGCAAGCAAAAGTTCCTGCTGGGTCGCCCTCCACCCGCACAAGGGAGAAAGATTATGTTGAAGAGGGGATTCGTCGCCCTTGCGCTCGCGGTTCTCTTTACGGCGCCCATTTCTGGCGCGGGGGGTTCCAAAGAAGGCGCCGTGCTGCCCGCGCCGTCGGAGGGCAAAGCGATCGTTTGCATCTACCGTGTGGGCCGATTTACGGGCTCCGCGTCCCATGACGAGCTTTATGTCACCGGCACTCACCTAGCCAAACTCCTCAACGGCGAATATGCGTTTACGGAGGTGGCGCCGGGAACCGTGGTCGTCGTTGGTTTGTCCAAGATGTACTACGGGGGCGTGATCCAGTCCGCCGGGGCAGCCGCGAGTGAAGCCCAGCAGAAGGAGAATGAGCGGGCCCGGTTTGAGGCGGAGGCGGGCAAAACCTATTACTTCAAATGGACGGCCGGGGCCATGGCAACGGGCATCAAAGTGACGCCCGAAGATCCGTCGGTGGGAGCCAAAGAGATGAGCAAACTCCATCTCTCGGCGGTGCCCGAGGACAAGGAGGCGGGGAAACCAGACTAGGACAAACGCGGATCTGTGTGGTGATTAAGGCGCTACCGCGGAATTAGGTCCCCCTGGCGTGTCAGGGGGGCGAACGTGGCTGCTCAGCCTGTCCCCGAAACAGGTAAAGTGAGGGGATGTTGTCCCGAATTGTGCGTGTCGGCGCGATTGTTGCTGCCTTGGCGGTGGCGGGGTGGTTGTTGGCGCAGAGCCAGCCTCCTTCGAAGCAGTACGTGGTGCTGCTGAAGCGCGGGCCGAAGTGGGTAACGGACAGGCCGGCCGGGGAGCAGGCCCTGGGGAATCACGGGCGGTACTTGCAGGAGCAGATGACAAAGGGCGCGCTGCAGTTGGCTGGACGGTTTCTGGACGATTCAGGCGGACTGATCCTGCACAACGCGAGAGACGAAGCGGGGGTGCGCGCGATCGCCGAACATGATCCCGGGGTGGTGGCTGGGATCCTGGCGGTGGAGTCGATCCGGCCGTTTGATCTGGCCTTCGACGCCGCGAGCGGGAGGAGCCCGTTCAGCGCGGCGAAGTGAATTCGCGGCGATGGGGAGCGTTCCGTCTCTCTTGAGAATCGGCTATGGTCCGGCACCACAGGGTAACCAGTTTCACGCCCGCGAGTGTCGCCTCGGGTGACATGCTCAAGGGGAAGGGGACGGGGGAAGAGAAGCCCACGCGTTTCCGTTTACACCAACTCGATGCGCAGATCCCGGCCGAAGGCGTGTGCGGCGCGCGTCAGGGTTTCGAGCGTTACCGAAGCGTTGCCAGGATCGAGAAGCCGATCCAGCGCCGCGCGGCTGGTGTTCATGAGGCTAGTGGAGTGGATCACGAAGCCGCCTCGAAAGGGCGGCTGCCGCCAAAAATGGCGGCCCCACCAGGGCTCTAGAGACGTCGTCGGCTGCCTGCCATAATGATGACCACAGCGCCTTGTCATAGCCATTCGTCTGTCGCTTGCATCGGTAGGGCGGATACAGGTCTCATTCAGCACGGGCTCCCGGGTCCGGTCGAGCGTCCTTCATTCTCCGTTTCGCCACGCGTGAAAGCACAGGATGAGCCGGGCTATCCGCTGGCAAAGACTATCTTTGAAACTTCGTACTCGTAAGCTGTCGCGGTGATCTTGTCCGCATGCTGGAACCGCGACCGGCGAGGAGCGACCAATCGCCGTCGGATTGACCAAGGGCCGCCGTCTGCTGCCGGGCAGCTCCGGGCGACGGAGCGTCCGGTCATCGCCGGCGGTTTGGGTGTCGGCGTGCCTCATCCAGATCGTCCAACGATGAATCGAAAGGGAGATGACATGAAAAACCAAGGAGCCGTAAAAGCGGTTGTGAAGGATCTTGTTTGCGGAATGGACGTCGAAACCGCCACGGCCGCCGGCCACAGCGAACACAAAGGACACACCTATTACTTCTGCGGACTGAGCTGCAAGCAGAAGTTCGATCTCCATCCGCAGCAGTATCTGGACAAGTCCGCTGCCCCGACAAGAACCTGCTGCGGCTGCTGCAGCTAACCGACACATAAATCTTATGATGAATCACAGCGGATGGATGGGCGGAGGATGGATGGGCGGCGCTGGCGGAGGAATGTGGGTATGGACCGTGATCGGCCTAATGGTGGTGGTCCTGCTGGCCTTCCTGATCAAAAAGGTGTCCAGCAAATAGCCATTGCGGACGCCTGCCTGAGCAGCCACGCTCGCCATTCGCACTACCCTAATACGTGAATGTTTCCGTCGGCCGCTTGGGGTGCGCGATTACCAACTTCGTAAACAGGCTGCGGCCGTGGAGGGCCTGCTGCGCGCATAGGCGGACGATTTCGGGGTGGTTATTGCTTTCGCTTAAGTGGCCCAGGATCAGAGTTGACGTGGTGGTGTCGAGATCGTCGCGGATGAAGGAGCAGGCTACGTCGTTGGACAGGTGGCCGTTGCGGCCCATCACGCGCTGTTTCACCGACCACGGATAGGGGCCGACCTTCAGCATCTCCACATCGTGATTCGATTCGAGCAGCAGCAGGTCGGAGCCGCGCAGGTGATGGCGGATCGAATCGGGGAGATAGCCAAGATCGGTGGCGATCGAAATTTTGATTCCTTCGGCGCGGAAAGAGAAGCCCACGGGATCGACGGCGTCGTGAGGGATGGTGAAGCTGGTGACGTCGATATCGCCGATGGTGAAGCTGGTTCCGGCCTGGAATAGTTCGAGGTGCGGCGAAGTGTCGCCCCAGTTTTCGTCCCAGGCGATGGCGGGCGCGGTGAGGCGCGAGATATAGATGGGGATGCGCAGTTTGCGGGCGATGACTTGTAGACCGTTTATGTGATCGGAATGTTCGTGGGTGATCAGAATCGCGGTGAGGGAATCGGGGTCGTGTCCGGCCAAGTGGAGGCGCTCGAAGGTCTCCTTGCGGGACAGGCCGGCGTCGACGAGAAGACGGGTCCGCTCCGTGGCAACCAGCGTGGAATTGCCGGCGCTCGAAGACGCGAGAACCGAAACTTGTACGATAGGATCGCCTCCCGGACTAACTAATACTATAGCGTGATACGTTGGAGCAATCATGATTTGGCTGCTTACATTTTTCCTGGCGCAGTCGTTTGAAGTGGCGAGCATCAAGCCGGCGGAACCGGATTCGAGGGCGGGCCGGTTCATACGGATGCAAGGCGGGCACCAGTTTCAGGCGCGGAATCAGACGCTGAAGACGCTGATTGGGGCGGCTTGCAGTTTGAATCCGCGGGAAATTTCGGGAGGCCCGGAGTGGGCCGATTCCGAACGCTTCGACATTCTGGCGGCTACACCGGAGGGACAAGCGCGGCCGGCATTGGACGAGCAGATGGCGATGCTGCGGAACCTGCTGGCCGAGCGGTTCAAGCTGACGTTTCATCGCGAAGAGGACGAAATGGCGGTTTACGCACTGACGGAGTTAAGAGGCGGGGCGAAGCTGAAGGAGAGCGCCGGGCCGGCCGACGCGTCGCCGGAGTTGACCAACGTGATTTTTCCGGACCATGTGCGGCTTCCGGCACGCAACGCGACGATCGGACAATTTGTCTGGATGATGCAGCGGGCCGTGCTGGACCGTCCGGTGGTGGATAAGACGGGGCTTCGGGGAAAGTACGATTTCGAGCTGGAGTGGGCGGCGGACGAAACCCAGTTCGGCGGGCAGGTGCCGCATCCGGCGGATTCCACGTGGCCCGATCTGCGCAGGGCTTTGCAACAGCAACTGGGGTTGAGGCTGGAGGCGACGAGGGGAATGGTCGAGGCGCTGGTGATCGACCGGGCGGAGCGGCCGGGCGAGAATTAGGGCTGGCGAAAAATAGGCCTAAAGTTAGCCGCGTAGTTTACGATAGATCTATGAAGGCTCGTGTATATGTGTCGCCGAAGACTACCGTGCTCGATCCGCAGGGGCAGACGATTCGGGGGGCGCTCAACGGATTGGGGCATGCTTCGATCTCCGACGTGCGGCAGGGGAAGTTTTTCGAGGTGGAGCTGACCGGTGGAAACCGGGAGGCGGCCGCTCTTGAAATGGACCAGATTGCGCGGGATGTGCTCTCGAATCCCGTGATTGAAGATTATCGCGTGGAATTTTTCGATTAAACATTTATGTGCGGAATTGTCGGTTACATCGGTCCGAAGAACGCCGTCCCCATCATTCTCGATGGGCTGCGGCGGCTGGAGTATCGCGGATACGATTCGGCCGGTATCGCGGTGCTGGAGGAGAACGGGTGCCTGACTGTTCGCCGCGCGTCGGGGAAGCTGCGGAATCTGGAAGACGCGCTGAAGCTGAGTCCGATTGAGGGCAGCTATGGGATCGGGCACACGCGCTGGGCGACGCACGGGCGGCCGACCGAAGAGAACGCGCATCCGCATCGCGACTGCCATGGCGACATCGTGGTGGTGCATAACGGCATCGTCGAAAATTATCTGACGCTGAAGCAGGAACTGACCGAGGAGGGGCACCGCTTCGTCACGGAGACCGACACCGAGATCATCGCGCATTTAGTCGAGAAATATTACGACGGGAATCTGGAGAATGCGGTGCGCGATGCGGTGCGCAAGCTGACCGGAGTTTTTGCGCTGGCCGTGATTTCGCGCAAGGACCCGAATAAGATTGTCGCGGCGCGGTCCGGTCCGCCGGTGGTGGTGGGATTGGGCGACGGTGAATATTTCGTCGCCAGCGATGTGCCCGCGCTGTTGAGTTACACGCGCGACATGTTTTTTCTGGCTGACGGGGATGTGGCGGTGCTGACGCGCGACGGCGTCCATTTGACGGATTTCAACGGGCGCGCGGTGAAGCGTCAGGTATCGCACATTTTGTGGGACCCGATCATGGCCGAAAAGGGCGGCTACAAGCACTTCATGCTCAAGGAAATTTTTGAGCAGCCGAGGGCGGTGCGCGATACGACGCTGGGGCGGGTGGGGCAGGAATCGGGAAGAATTTTTCTCGATGAGATGGATATTACGGCCAAGGAATTCCGGGCGTTTCAGAGCGTCCGCATTGTCGCCTGCGGGACGAGCTGGCATGCGGCGCTGGCCGGGAAATTCATGATCGAGAGGCTGGCTCGCATCCCGGTGGAAGTGGATTACGGGAGCGAGTTTCGTTATCGCGATCCGATTGTGAGGCCGGATTCGCTGACCATCGTGATTTCGCAATCGGGCGAGACGGCGGACACACTGGCCGCGCAAAGGGAGGCCAAAGGGAAAGGGTCGAAGACGCTGGCGATTTGTAATGTGGTCGGGTCGATGATCACGCGCGAGGCGGCGGGGACGCTCATCACGCACGCGGGGCCGGAGATCGGGGTTGCGTCGACCAAAGCGTTTACCGGGCAATTGACGGCGCTGTTTCTGATCGCGATGTACATGGGGCAGACGCGCCAGACGCTGGATGAGAAGACGTCGCACAAGCTGGTGGAGCTTTTGCTGCACGTTCCTTTGCAGCTGGAAGAATTGCTGCGGCGGGATGCGATTTACGAGGATCTTTCCAAGGCTTTATTCCGGGCGTCGGACTTTTTGTATCTCGGGCGCGGCGTGCATTTTCCGATTGCGCTCGAAGGCGCGCTGAAGTTGAAGGAAATTTCGTACATCCACGCGGAGGGGTATCCGGCGGGCGAGATGAAGCATGGGCCGAACGCGCTGATCGACGGGAATCTGCCGACGGTGGTGCTGGCGACTTGCGATCCGCACGATGAGTTGAGTCGCATCCTTTACGAAAAGACGCTGTCGAATATTCAGGAAGTGAAGGCGCGCGAAGGGATCGTGGTGGCGGTGGCGTGCGAGGGCGACGAGCAGGTGAAAAAGGTCGCCGATTATGTGATTCCGATTGGGAACACGCACGATTTGCTGCTGCCGATTTTAGAGGTCGTGCCGTTGCAGATGCTGGCGTATCACATTGCGGTGCGCAGAGGGTGCGATGTGGATCAGCCGAGGAATTTGGCGAAGAGCGTTACGGTGGAGTAGGTCCTACTTCGCGGCTCGCTTCAACTCGCATGCAAATCGAATTGCGTCTTCGTTGAGAAGGTCGGAGAAAATCGTGTACCGTTGCCACTTGGTCGTCATCCTGACTTGACCGAGTCCTGTCCAACCGGTGTCTGCGAAGATGTCCGCGACCTTGCTCATTTCCAGACGGCGTTTCCGGGTCCACCACTTGGTTTTACGTGCCCAGGTAATTGTCCCGGCGCCGATCGTAACCACCTCTTCGGCGAATGATCTCTCGTAAATCGCCCGGGTCAGAAAGAAGAGGAACAGGCCAAAAACCAGGCCTGGAAGAGTCTGCCAAAGCAAGTCCGTGAGCGAGCTGGGCCGGCGAAGGTTTGAACCGACGATCCAGAACAAGCCGAACCACATAAAAAGACTCGTAAGAGACGTCACGAGATCGACGCCGGTCTTCGGCGGCGAAACTGTGATCTTCACGTCACATCCGTCGAGTTGAACGACGCCTTTTTTCCACTTCCTGCGCTGAAGCATCTTGTTCGAACACAATCTTCTCATGATTAGGACGATCTCTTGGCCGAGGCTAGTTTGGCGTAGACTGAAACTATGCGTGACGTCCGGCAGATGACGGCTATTATCGAGCGCGAGGACGATGGATATGTGGCGTTCTCTCCTGAACTGGACATTGCCAGCCAGGGGCAATCGGTTGAAGAAGCTCGGGCGAATCTGATTGAGGCCCTGACACTTTTTTTCGAAACGGCCTCGCCCTCCGAAATCTCCCGGCGATTTCAGAGCGAAGTGTTTGTGACCCAGGTCGAGGTGCCTGTTGGGCAGGCTTAGGGTCCTTTCTGGCTCGGATATTTGTCGGATCCTCGAAGAGCGCGGATTCGCCGCGGTGCGCCAACGCGGAAGCCATAGGATCATGCAAAAGCGAAGCGAGGGAACAACGATTACCGTTCCCGTTCCTCTTCACGACCCTGTCCGGCGAGGCACGTTGTTTAGCATTATTCGGCAATCGGAACTGGCCAAATCCTTGTTCGAGACGGACTGAAATCGCGTCATAATGGATCACATGGCTACGCTGCCCGATGCACCGCTCACTGAGGAGCAATACCTGCGCATTGAGCGTGAGGCGGAGTTTAAGAGTGAGTTTCACGATGGGCGGATGTATGCGATGGCGGGCGGCTCGGCCAATCATTCGCTGATCGCGGTTCGCATTTGCTCCCTGCTCGATCGGGCCGTACCGGCGCAATGCCGGACCTTCAACTCCGATATGCGAATCAAGGTGGCTCCGGCCGGCCTTTACACTTACCCCGACTGCAGCGTCGTTTGCGGAGACCTTCAAACTTTCAGCGACCACAAGGATGTGGTCACCAATCCTCTGCTGATTGTCGAGGTGCTTTCGCCCTCCACCGAAGCCTATGATCGCGGGAAAAAATTTGAGATGTACCGAACAGTCGAGAGTTTTCGCGAATACCTGCTCATTCATCAGGACCGGCGGCATGTGGAGCATTACTCTAAGCAGGACGACGGGAGTTGGGTGCTGCGGGAACACTCGGGAGTGGAGGGGTTGGTTTCGATTGCGCGGTTGGGAGCCACGATATCGTTGGGCGAGTTGTATGCGCCGGCGCTGGATCTCACTTAACGAGCTTGCTGAAGAAGATCAGGCTGGGGGCGTCGGATCTGGCGGCTATTATGTCGGGCCAGCCGTCGCCGTCTAAGTCCGCTACGGCGAATCCGTAGGTTGCTCCTTTTTTGTCGCCGAAGGGGATGCGCGTGTACTTCTTGCCGGTGCCGTCGTTGAAATAGATTGCGCCGGGGGCCTCGACGAAGCCGACGATGATGTCGGGATGGCCGTCTTTATTGAGGTCGGCGGTGATCATCGAATAGGGGAGCGCGTCTTTATCGGCGATTTTCAAGGTTTCGCCGTTGCCGAAATAAATGTAGAGGCCGAGTTCTTCATGACAGGCGGCGATGTCGGGTTTGCCGTCGCCGTCGAAATCGGCGATA
>Ga0182030_10002445_pt1 | contig 39384 bp, 44 predicted proteins | sample 812S3MmetaG_FD_121299 | JGI IMG/M metagenome (GOLD analysis project Ga0182030, IMG submission 121299) | Permafrost microbial communities from Stordalen Mire, Sweden - 812S3M metaG (Illumina Assembly) | ecosystem: Environmental > Terrestrial > Soil > Wetlands > Permafrost | place: Sweden...
CATAGACGGAGACATGATGACGATGGGGATCGAGGTGGAGAGAGGAGAGAGAGAAGATACAGAAGCAGAAGCAGAAGTCGAAGTCCTGATAGACGAAGGGGCAGGGATGACCATGAGCCAAGAAGGGATTTTGATCATAGACCAAGGAGAAGTGATAGGGATGAGCGGGAGCCGAGGCGGGACTTTGGGCGGGGACCGCGGAGGAGTAGATCACCTGAATATCAAGATAGGGGCGGAAGAGGGAGGGATCATTGAGTGGTAGTAGTAGATGGGGCACCCATTTGACTGTTAGCGATGGCGTTTGGCTTTTCGGACTGGCAGTCTCAATTCAGAATGCATTACATCTCAGCTACGGGTTCAATGAATAATGTCAATCGTTTTATCAAGGAAAAGAGATCAGTAAAAGGCCAATATGATATCGCAGCGGGATCCTCGAATTAATAAGGTGTGTATTCAAACCCCAGAATCTTGGTATCATTTGACTATCTAATCTTCTTCCTATTCAAAACACCCATCACAATGTAGCTATAGTATACAGTGTCGTGCATCATGTCATGCATCATCATCATCGTCACTGTCATGATCTCTAACCACCAACAAACATGCTTCCCGAGAATGCCAAATGCGCCGCTCTTTAGTCCCCAGTAAAGTATCCATTAGCATCCTCGTATTAGCTCGCGGTCTTGACTTTTCTTCGAGTTCATCATCTTCAAAACTCAGTAACTTTGCTTCTTCGACAGAAGCACTGAGCTCGAATTCTCCTCTACAGAGTGCGGTCATGCCTATTGTGACTTCTGTTGATTCGTTCGTTGCAAGCAATGGCAATGTCTGTTGGAGGGTACCATTCCAAACGAACCTTTTATTCAGGTCAAGCGTGACATTGTGTGGTTGATTGCGAATGGAAGGTTGGATGCGAAGTAATGGAAGTACAGGATCTTTCGCACGGTTCTTGACACGTACTTTAATCTCCGAAAACGTGTCTGTAAACACCTCGTGCTGAGAGTTGATACCTTTGCTCCCGTTGATAGAAATCTCGATTCCAATATCGTCGATTTTGATAGCTTCAACGACACGTTGACTTAGTCGAAATCCTCGAAGCTCAATATTCCCTGTTCGAGGCGAGCCGGATTTGGTAGACCATGTTCCGTGCAGCATTTTCAGAACTTCTTCTCGATACCAGAATGCTTCTCGACTTGCTCGCTCGGAATCAGCTGAGATTCTACCCGCGCTTACGACGAACTGTCGTTGTCGACTAGGATCAAGAGCTGGAATCGATGCGGTGGGATCCGAAAGGAAGATGCGGCGGATTGGGAACATGATTCGACTAGTATTTCCGGGTAAAATCTCTTCGTCAATCGTACCGCCATTGGAGATGTCAAGGTGAACATGTAGTTGTGAAGGCCAGGCATTTCGAAGATCCAATACAAGCAGACAATGGTCTTCCGGGTTAAGCTCTTTCTCGTAGTCGTCGTGTGTACCAATTTTATCCCAGAGAGAGCTGGGAACGTTGCCCGTGAGCGGCAAAACATCCATCCTTGACAATTCTATACTGGCATTTACAGTCACAGTTATCGGTAAGCTGACTTGCCGCGTGTGAAATTTGTCCTGCACTTCATTCTGGGGCACACCTAGATGAGTGTAATCAACCTGAACAACAGCACTTGTAAGTCCAGGCTTTCCAAGAATCTCCATCTCGAAAGTCGCGGTTCCACCAGGAGCGATATAAAGATCTTCGTTCTCTTTTTGTATCCAGTGTATTGCTTGCTTTCTTGCAAATATTAACTCCATTTCATATAGCTCAGCCGGGGAAAGATCGCGGTTGCTCATAGCTGCTTTGAGTGGTGCTTGAGTCGAATCTTGGAATGAAAATAATATTAGGTCAACAGGTGTTTCTTTGGATAGGTTCTGCAATGTTATCGAGAAGACTTGCCGCTCCCCTTCCAGAATCATGACCGCAGATTGAGACAGTGTACTTGATTTGACAACCACGACGGGTTGTTTGTCAATTACAGTCAATCCAAGGGCCGAAACTTTAGGAGGCGGCATGCTTGTGATAGCAGATCCTGTGCCAGATCCAACACTGATTGGGCGGGCTTTTGGCTGCAATATAGACGCAATTCCGATCGCTTTGATCTTCACCTCCCCTTGTGGTGACCATGGTTCTGTAAATATGGGAAACCTTCTCTCCCGGCACCCTCGAACTTTGATAATGCATCCGGTTATTTTGAATTGCCCAGAAGCCTTCGGAGTTCCAGAAACGGAAAGAATTTGAGTCCGATACGGTCCAATCACAGTTTTTTGTATTGCCGACTCGAATTCGATACCTTCTGACTCGAGCTTTATACTTTCTATCTCTACATCAAATTCATATGGATTCTGTAGAGTAGCCTTAAAAACAGCGCTTTCTCCAGCGACCAATAAGTGGTTCACAGCCGCTGTACCTGGTGTTCGCAAAAAAGGATTATAAATGAACGGGTTACGTTCTCGTGAGGATGCGATAGTAGTGGCTCCTGGAAGTTCGCTTCGTGTATGGGGAATTGGAGTCCTGGTGGGGGGGAATGCTTCCAAATCTACCCCTCGGAGAAGAAATTCATCCCAATATTCAGCAGCCAAATCTTTGACGCCTAGGTTCCTCGCTGCTCCAAGTGTCCTTGAAATATTATTAGCAAGTCGGACTTGCTCTTCCCGACTCATTGATGGTGAAGCATCCTCGCTACGAGGACCAGGAGCAACGCCACTTCCAGCTGTTCTCAAAAGATCCGCTGTGAACCTCAAGACGCCATGAAAATCCGGCAGAGCTTCGGATAGGTTAATACAAGATCGGAGGACATCCATCTTCAAACTCTGGCCTCCAAAGTTGCGCACAGTAGCATCGTGGATGATTCTAGCGATGGCAGCTTCATCCGAGTCGTCAAAAACCTCAGTCTGACCGGGGTTTGACTTAGTAGTAACGACACCATAAGTCTGATTCAACAAGCCAAGGAATGCATCAACTCCATTTTCAACATCCCCTTCACTCAGATCAAGTGCACCTGCAGCGTTTGTATTGCCATTAGTGGAAGCGAGAGCGGCTAAACCAGCAGCTGGATGGACACCCATTTCCGCAGCACCCGCTATTCGAGCCTGAACAAGACCAGGGACCAGAACAGATACCAGCTCGCGGACAACCATTGCCTTTTTCCTGTGGTATCCTAGGGAGCCTAGAACTGAGGCAATGCCACCTAGTATTATTGTTCGATCAATAATAGCCAGTTGCTCAGGATCAGAGTTCGAAGGGAATGCACGAAATAACATTTTTACAATCTCGGTTCGCGAAGGACTTATGGTCAGACGAGGGATGAGAAGGTTTGGCAGTTTTTGGAGAGGAGTGCCGAGTACTAATAATTGCAAAACATTATCATCCAATTTGCCGCCAGCTAGGTGGACTGCAGATAGAAGCTTAGTCATGCGTATTATCGTTTCTGAGAAGGGAAGCTGGGGTAGTGATTCGCCAGTGTTGTTTGCAGCTCTGCCGTAAAGGCCGCGAATTCTTTCGGAAAGTTCAGGCAGCAGCCCCACAAGATTCTCGAGAGAAACAAGGCGATTGCTTGCCTGCCGTTCGAGAGAGCTGGGTGCGGACGTTGCTTTTTCTGCAGAAGCATAACAAATCTGAGGAACTTGAAAATCCATGCCGGTCCATGCCAGCATCATCATGGCGACCAGAATATTTTCGAGCGCTTTAGCATGCCATAAATGATCAAGATTGGTTTTGGCAATCGTAGCCCCTTCCACAAACTCTTTTATAGCATCATTCCATCTACCAGCATTTAGATAAAGTGAGCCTATGACAATGCCAACTCTTCCACGTCCAATGTTTCTTGACCGCTCACTAACGCTGCCGGGCCCGAATCCTGTCACAGAAACTCTATCTCGGCTCGAATCTCTGTTAGGATTCGGGGTCATGTAACGAGATGCAATATTGCCAGGGTCAAGTGAGTTGTTTGCTCCCACGATTTGATCGAAAGTTGTAGGCAGCTCGGCTTTTCCCATCATAGGTGTCGTGGGCCGGGAGGAGTTACTGGAGTACGAATTTGTAGCTCGAAGTTGTGCAGGTAGTGTCATCCTATTTTGACTGCGATCTTTACTTCCTGCTGGAGAAGGAGAGATGGATCTAGAAAGAGAATTTTGAGAATTGCGTCGTGACCCAGGTCCTAAGTATGGTGTCCCTCCTATCATTGGTGTGGCACCCCCTATTTGCGGAGTTGCCCAATAGTTCGCAGGGGCGTCGCGGGAGTCAGGCACAAAGACACTGGGGGATTCAATAGTGCTCAAGGCTTGTAATGATTTTGCCAGAGTTGTCATCTCTGCAAGCAACATTGATGAAATATCGCACATGATGGTTTTCATCGTTGTTCTTTTGCAGTCTGCTGGTGGCGGTACTGCTACAAGCCCTGCGGGAAGAGCCCCACCATTTGACAGACCATGAACATAATCGAATATTAGCAGCTGGTGTACCAGTGCTTTTGGGTAGTGGTCTCTTAGATCTTCCAAGTCTTGGTCCAACTCTCGCAGATTATGATCTGACCGGGGAGGTCCATTCCCATTCAAGCTTCTCCTGGCATTTCCCTGGTATGATATGTGGTCCAGCTCTGCTCCATCTGCAATAGCAACTATTACCAGTGGTTCACGAAAAAGATCGAATGGGGACAACGAAACATGGGAGGCAGGCGGATAAAATGTCGTAAGGTCGTATACAATTCTTCCATTAGGAAATGCGAGGGGTGAGAACATGTCTATGCTTCAGTCAGCAATTTGCAATGCTACGAGAGTGTGAATGTGTCCCTACTTCGGTTGGGTCGTCCATCTGGACTGATATCCCCCAGCTGAACCACATTTTCCGGATAGAGTCGCTCGACGAAGCTCAAGAACCGCGCACGCTTAATCTGCCCAGTTGGTAGAAGTACTACTCGTACTCTTGCAGGAGCAATAGGCGAGAGCTGGTCGAGCATTCTGACAACATTTGGGATGCGCCTGGCTTCGCAAGGCTCCGAGATGCAGAGGGAAATAGGGTTATGAACTTCTTCTGGAATCCATGAGGTCTAAAATATACTTGAGCAGTGTAAGGACACTTCTCACAGATTAGTAGGGAAGTGGGTGTGATTTGTAGTCGTTATCCTGGAAGGTTGAAGATGCCCTCGTGAGAATCCGGCGAATAGTAGGGCCGAAAATTAACCCAGCCTCCACAGCGGTTCTGACATTCAATGTCGTCCGAATTCCTATTCAACCATAAGGTAGCAGCAGTTTGGCCTAAGATACTTTCATCTTCATGATCAATTGCACATGAGTCTTCTCAGTCATAGATGTGCAGAATCTCATTTTCGAGGTAGACCATGACATGAGATGAGATATAATTCCTTGGCGCTAGTTTTCGCAATCATTTGTAGATTCATCTTCTGGTTCATATCGAGCACTATACGAGCCTACCTAGTATACATCTAGCTGAATATTATCTTTTCTGTTCCCAGTTTAATAAAAGACTCAAACCATTATATGTCATATATTTCATCCATTTGTATTATGTAAAACCTCAGACACCCATTCATCGAAAAGTCTGTCGTCTGTTCAATAAACAATACTCCCGGTTCAAATAGCAGGTCAAACATTAATAGTTGGTGTTCCTTAAGCTTCGACGAATCTGGAGTCCCAGCAATGCTCCTGAGTGCCCTAGCAAGGCCATTGCCCTCATAGGCAGACCAGAATCCTACATGTACTACGGCTATAATGTTCCTTAATTTTTATCGTCTCTAGAAAGAAAATTACAAAAGCATTTCAGCTGTTTGGAAGCATTACAGTTCGAATCATTCTAGATATTTTATAGATTGAGCCTTGCGTCCATTATTTTTGCAAGCTCTTGAAACCGCCTTCGTGAAAGCAAACATACCGGACATTAAATATCACCGTGGTATTTGCACACAGATCTTACACCGAACCCATCTGTGTAGCCTCCCTTCCAACTTGTGCCTCCGAAGATGGAAAGTCCGGGTCAAATCTTCAATTGCAACGTCGAAGCTCATCGTCACATAGCCAATCAGGGATTAGACCTTCTAAATCATTCCCTGGTACGATCCGCTTCTCCAGCCCTCACGCGAAAACACACAACGCTTTCGAAGTAAGGACGTTATGCTGAGTTTGAGGAGAACAACCCGCAAATTGTTCAAGATTACACACGAGCCTATGTCCTCCAAATCAGAGAATCTCAATTTGGAAATCTATCACAGGCTCATATCAACTAAAGCAGCTGACGTCTCTTCAAAATCGGAGTCCTTCCATCAATTTGCTCAAACATTCTATCGATCTAGAGATAAATCTTAGAATCACTATTTTCTTTTTCCACTCGATCATCCAAGATCTGGTGCTAGCGCTTGATGCTGATCCAAAAAATACGATCACGTGCGTATAGACACAGAGCAAAATTCACCAAGACCCCCATCGGTGCCCGCGGTCTCAACAGCGAAGAATATTTCTCCTCTATGGATGAAACGAACTCTATTTACCATTCAGTTATCAAGGGAGTCAATCCATAGGGACTGTATGCCCTTGCGAAATACAGCGTTGGTGCTATTTGGGCGTTTGAGATTACGGGAAAGACGAAGAAGATGGAGAGTTATGGGAATAAAGTGGGCTTTTTGCGAGTCGTGGATCAGGTATAGGGTTCTCAAATGAGGGCTGAGGGACAGAGTTAGTTGGAAACTGTCAGTTCACTTTCTATATTCTCAGCCTTAATTGTGGAACAATCGGTTCCTGCTTCCCCTAAGGCCTAACATAATTGTTTCATAATAACGTTGGGCAATTATATACTTAACTCTTCCTAAGAGTGCATGATGCAACTTCGGCTTGCGGGTTTGGTAGATTTGTTGTGACAGGTTAGATCTTCAGAATGCCATAGGGCTGGCTCTTGGGTTAATTTCGGATGAGAGGATTGAACCATTTGGATACCTTCAAATGTCTCAAACAATGTGGTACAATGAACCAGTGAATTGTTTATGCCATATGATAATTGTATCTCCATTCGTGAGACATTCAAAACATTATGAAGGCCCAGCCATCCCACTACTTTCCCCACCGCTATGTTCCCCCTTCACACCGCTCGACAACGCCGCCCTACCAATATCACTTTTAAAAATATCCACCGCACAGCTAACCTCTACAAAATCCTCTAGCTCCTCACTCACAGTCTTGAGCTTCTCTTTCACAGACGCCACACCCTCATGCCCCACTATATGTCTCGCTGGAGGATTCTCATGTCCTCCGATAGCTGTTAATGCATGTACGGTTTCCATAACCAACCTATCCTTTGCGTCACTAGGCAGCCGTGGATACCTGGAGACGATCTTATTGCGTCCATGTTTACCCTTCAGATCATTGATTCTGGTTTCTGGGTGTGAGTTTACGACATTTGTTAGGATATCTCGCAGGCCCGGAGCAGGGTTGTTTTGGCTATCGTATTGTGGTAATTGTGGGGCGAAAGTTATTTTATTTGAAAGGACGGGGATTTCTTTGTTGGGTTGGACAATGGTCATTTTGATGTTGAAGGGGGCGATTTCGTAGGCTAGGGAATCGCAGTAGCCTTCCAATGCCCATGTTGAGGCGCAGTACATTGGCATTCCGGGGGTACCGATATGACCTGTGATTCCGGTGAGGATTATAATGTGGCCAGTGTGTTTTTCGCGGAGGAGAGGGAGGGTAGATTTGATGAAGTTGACTTGGCCGAAGAATATTATTTCGAATTGGTCGCGGACGAGGTTTTGGGTTGCGGGGCAGGTGGAGAGCTCTTCGACTGTGCCTACGACAGCTATCTAGGATTAGCTATGGCTTTTATACACATGTCAGGGTACGTACCTTCTGATGTGCAACAGAGCAGAATGTCTATGCGCCCAAAGACTTCCACAGCTTCTGCCACAGCTGCTCCGCATTGTCCCATCACTCTTCCATCACATCTTATGCCACGTATTCTATCCTTCCAACCCTCTCTATCTTTCCTTCCACTCTTGCATTCATTTATCAATTCTCTGAATTCGGCACTTCGGTCGTCGTCCTCAATCTCGTGGGGTGGAAGACCCGCAGCCACATAATCTCCATGTGCCAGCAGCAACTTAACGAGCCTGACAATCAATGGAGATAGCGCAGAGGTGATGAACCATACTCGGGGAGAGTTATGAGTAGCTATGAACCATCAGCCGGACTCCGACAAGGCAGCCAGTGAAGTACCCACGAAATGACACGCTGGGAGTAGGGATTTTCGAGGATCCGGCCTCGGACATCTTTCGTTCAGCCATTATGACCTCTCACTCCTCAAATCACACTTCAATCACCTTCTTGAAGCTTCCTCGACATCTTTAGCTCAAGCTGCGCTTGTACAGTGTGTTGATAGGTTGCGAGGCTGAGAGTTCAACGACGGATGAAGTCGGCGGAAAGGGAAGGCTGAAGTGACAGGGGTCGGAGGAACTAAACATCCCACTTGAAAATCTGGGGTACCAACAATTTTGACTCACCCTCGACATCCCAAAGCAATTGCTGGTTCCACCTCAAGAAAAGCTTCGCGGGATAACATTGAAGGAAACAAGGATCCCCAATTGTAAGTCATGTTTGCTTCTAAATCCTTGTTCCAACAATGCATCATGCCACTTCATGATACCCCCGCAATCGAGGCAACACAAGGGCTACACTGGCATCATAAGTGCATACCATGGTGGGATGGCTCCCCAGGAAGTGGTTCAGCAAACCGCCAGTTGTTGTTCAAAAAAATCAAGAACAACTTTCCATTGACTTACCAGACCGCCATCCAGTAAGCCGCTGCAGAAACAAAAAGAACGTCCATTTTCACAACGAATTGGTCACAGTGAAAGTAGAGGCACCCTGGAAATTGAGAAAGAGGGAAGTCGTTGTAGAAACCGAGCAAGGGAGCAAAAGGGAATACCAGTGGGAGTACATAGAATTCTCACCCCCTGCGACACAATCAACTACCAACGCAGGCCCTTCAGGAAGCTCTCAGCAGACTAGTTCCAGTTAAACGGCAACGGCGAATTCGTCGGCAAGTTCTCAATAGGCCATCCTATCGTCAGAATTCAAAGACATGACTAGCCGTGATGATATCACGTATTTGGAGCTGGTATGTATCATTTGAAGGTCTCCAAATTGTATTCAATGTCAGAAATACTGACTCCGAAAAAGGACCTGCTCTGCTTCCTACTGACGTTCTGAATACCGCTGCGGCTTCTTTGGTGAACTACCAGGAAACAGTACGTATGACTTGACACATCTTGCCCAAACCGGCTGCAGATATGGTCATCCTCCCATCTCAGTTTATTGGCCAATCTCACAGGGACTAGGTATTGCTGAACATTCACATCGCTCTCAATATGCTAAAGAGATCATCAATACCACCAAGGCGGACTTGAAGAGATATCTCAATATACCAGACGATTATGAGGTGCTCTTTATGTAGGGTGGTGGCAGTGGGGAGTTCTCAGCAACAGTTTATAACATGGTCGGCATATGGGTCGAACGACGAAGACAGAAACTTATAAAGGATTTGGGTATACCGGCCGATCGGGAGAATAGAATACTAGAAGGGCTTAGACAGGCGGTTGAGACTGAACTAAAGATCGATTATGTTGTGACTGGATCATGGTCAAATAAAGCAAGACAGGAAGCAACCAGATTGATAGGAAAGGAACACGTTAACGTCGTAGCCGGTGCGCGGGACATCAACGAGCGAAAATTTGGGAAGATTCCCGAAGAGAAGGATTGGAAACTCTCCAATAACCCAGCAATGGCCTACTATTGCGATAACGAGACAGTAGGGGGTTGAGTTTCCAGGCTTCCCCGCGATTTTCTTCGACGCTCAAAAGAATCTGGGAAGCACTAGCGTGACTGTGGTCATTATTAAGAAGAGCCTCCTTGACGTTTTGACACCAGAGCCAAGCATCATGAGAAAGCTTGGTTTACCAATTGGTCCAATTGTGCTCGATTATGCCACAATTGCCAAGAATAATAGCCTATACAACACTCTAAGTATTTTCGAGTAAGTTTCTGTCTTGTTTCTAGGCCAACGTTAACTTGCTTCAGTGTATTCATCGCCGGTCAAGTTCTCAAGAGATCCCTCTCCAACTTTCCAGACAAAGTTGAAGGACAAGAAGTGGTTCCAGCAAAGAAGTCAGCTTTGATTTATGGGGCTTTGGATGAATACCCAGAAGCTTACAAGGTCGTTCCGGACAGGAGCGCACGCTCAAGAATGAATATTTGCTTCCGAGTCATACGTGTGGGTAAATCTAAAACCTGCTACCAGAGCAATACTGATCATTCGAAAGGGCGAAAATACGGAAGCTGTAGAGAAGATTTTTCTGAAGCAAGCCGAGGAGCTAGGATTGAAGGGCTTGGCAGGTCACCGAAGCGTTGGTGGGATTCGTGCCAGCAACTACAACTCTATATCGTTGGAGGGCGCTCAAAAGTTGGCGACTTTCATTGAAAAATTTGCTCAAGGTCCAAAGCACTGAAAATCAACAGAACCAACATAGATAATAGGTTAAGCTTTAACAAAAGTTCATCCTTCGTGTTGTCAGAGAATCAAGAGAGTGTCGGCGATCAGTTCAGCATTCAGCGAATCATCAAATATCAACTTCTAAACGCGGTGGATATTACTCATGGGCGTTTCTTCACGCGGCGTCAAATGTTTTACAGTGATGAAATGAACCATTCCATTGGTCTGACCATAGGCACTTCGCTGCGACCAAGTTTCCATTTAGCAGATTGCACCCGCCTCCCCAGCTACCACTTCGACATAATCTCCCATCTTCCTGCTTCTTTTATATTCACTTCTTCTCTCTAGGTGAAATTCTTATAGGATTTCTCAGCATCGATTTCAATTGTATCCGAAAAGTTACCGGCACGTGATATTTTCAGTTCCTCATCCGAGATATAAAGTCATCCCACTCGTCATCCAACACTCAAGTGAGAACAGCTCATCATTCAAAGTTCCCAATACCAGCATAGAATCAGTATCAAGATGGCAATCGAAAGGAAATCTAGAGACGAAGTCGAGGCCTGGCTCCAGATGGTATGCTTTACCCATCCCTTCCTCAGAGTTTCTGCACTCTTCTTGAAACTATGAAACTGGTTCTTTATATCTTTGAGGCTATGGACATTAATGTTTTCAAGTTTCATAAAATAAACGATTCTTTGAACAGCAAAGAGCTTCATGCTCTTTACACCAAAGATGCGACTCTCATCTTTGCCAACAATCCTCCTGTTGTGGGGCTCGAGAATATCATCAATGTACGTTATTCTCCTTTGTTCACATTTGGACTTGCAGTTTCTAAATATAAGGCAGAATTTTGGTGCCGCCTTTCCGCTTTACGAAAGCATGAAGCATGAAGTTGTTGACTTTGGTTCGTTCGTTCTTTCTTCCTTTCTTTCCCTTCCTTTCCAAAACCCCTACCCAAAAAAACACTACCAAAACCAACCCCCCCAAATCTTCCACAAGTCCATCTAATATCACAAAAATTAACAGATCTCATCGGAAATAAACTCTACCTGCCCTGCAATATCACCTACGTAGTAAAGAACGATCCCAAGCAAGAAAGATTTACGATTCCAGCTATGGGGATTGGACGTCTCAAAGAGGAAGATGGGAAGGATAAGTTTGAGAGATTTCAGGTTTATTTAGATAATAGTATGATTTTGGAGAGAATGGGGGAGGTGGCTGCGTTGGGGAAGGAGGAGTGAGGCGGGTGGTGGTTGTGGGATCGGGATGTAGGAGGTGGAATAGTTTGCGTGAAAAATGGAGGGCATTTTGTCTTAGGCTCTCCTTCGCGGGACATTTGTGCAGAAATCGTAAGTTGCGGTGAGAGAACGCCGAGCCTTCCCACCCTTCATACAAAGTCGATGCTCCACCCTAGCCAACTTCTTAGATCCAGAAACTTTTTGTCAGACGAGTTCTCATTTCCCTTCCCCGCATACACCATATTCTAAAATATTGAGCCCGTATATCACTACGGCAAGGTCAACTCGGCATGAATTCATTTGCTATGTACTCTGCCTAAGTATGTATGTTTCCTCCTCATCCCCTGGCCTCGATAAGACCTTGCCAATTTCGATCTCCAGACGGGATATGAAGGCACAGAACCTGATTCCTCCATAGCATCAACTTATTTCAACAAAACATTGATGCTTACACTGACCAACATAGCTTTTCGGTTGATGTTCCTGAGCCAGAGCAGTGTCACAGCCTTTCTAGGGATGAAGTGGATTAGTCTGACATTTTACGGAATTCTTCACACCTTATCCAGATCATGATTTTGTAGTTCGAAATCGACATAAGTCCGGATATTGGACAAGTGTTATGGGTTTCCAGGTAGAACATGGAAACATTGTCCTTTGTAAATGTATAAACTTAACTTCAAAGTGGTGGAGACATGTTTTAATGTCTTATCTCGAGTGCAAAACTCAGGCATGAATCTCCAGCATAATCTTCATTTCCCTTGGGGATAGTCATTCAAAATTTTATAACAGTACGGAGAACGTAGCAAATCTTCGATCGTCTATAAGTTTGTATTTCCTCTCAGTGAGTTCATTTTACTTGATCGCTGGAGGAAATGAGGATATCGAAGTAATGACCTGTCAATCATCTTAGGAGCAGCCTTAGCTTAGGTTGAAAACTACCCGTCTAACTAAAGTATCTCTCACCTCATTCACCTCAACTGAGATTCTAAACAGACGAGACTTTCTACTGCCGCCCCTATTTGAATTTCATAGAAACTTCAGCTTTGAGATCTGGTCTTTCCCCTTTTCACTCGTACCCCACCTTTCCCATCGAAAGCTTGAACCGCGATTTAGTCAACTATACTTCCAACTTTAAAACTCTTTCATCTCAAAAGACCCCCAACGATTCTCAAGGATTAGAACCTTGTGAAAATGCACTCGTCCTTCAATCTTCAATGCCAACTCTCTAATCGGCTACCTCGTACAGAATATTCCTCGCAGACTCTAGAAAATCTTAGTTGCTTCACTGTCATTGCGTTCTTGGGCTAGCTCAGTCTTCATTTGCCCGTCACTTCAACAGACATTATCTCTCCTGGGTCGTTCGCTAGATAATTTTCGTAAACCTCAAGTCAAAAAGGTCTCCAAGAGTGAGGAGACATAGTCGTTAATCTCGAGTTAAATTGAAAACCTCGTTTGGAGTTTTTGACAGCTTCTAGCTTTTCACGGTATGTCCTTAACTCCTCATCAAAAGACCAACCAGGTCATTCTTAACACTTTGGTATTGACTTTATTTTAAGATGGTTATCATCACGAGCCCTCGCGGAGACATCCAAGTCCAGGTGCAGAAACCTTTCGCCGATGCGGCTCAGTCTGAGTTCTTCCAGGAGTATGCAAAATTAGGTGTGCGAGAGTCTGATGATGACCTCAAGCGCACCCGATACATCGTGCCCGAGACGAACACTTACGCAATCCTTATCAAATTAAAGAAGGGCTTCTACTTCGGCAAGTACCCCAGGGTCTGGATCCTCTCACACGACGAGGCCACTGGTGAGGAGATCTTCAGTCAAACATTTCCAAAGGACGGTGCTCATAGAACTCTTAAAAGTGACCAAGTCATCTTGATTGACTCCATTGATAAAGCGATGGTTGTTGATGGGCAGGAAAGAAAAGGGGCCAAGTTGGCTTTTCATGCTGTCTCCTGGTGAGTCGTCTGGGTATTATTCCAAGCTAATAATGACTTATGTCAGATGAAAATCTACATCAAGCGACAGATGTTGACGATTGTAGCCCATCTTCTTTGGGAGGCTTACGGGTATTGATTAGAACATGCACAGAAGGAGAGTTGGCACCCAAATCTAAAGAAGAATTGGGGAAGGAAATGGCTACGTATTCTGCCATAGTAAAGGCACGAGCCGAGGGAATGAAAGCAACGAATACTATCGGCCGCGTTCAAAAGATTGACCAAAAAAACTTTACCAAGCATGGTATGACCCATGGACTCAGGTAAGCTTTCTCCCCTCATCGTGGTTATGGGTAATGTCTCATCGAAATGCATAGTTTCAGTGGTGGCATACCAGAATCTGTGCGGGCCCCATTATCACACATTAAAGTAGTTGAGACCGGAGACATTTATACATTCCAATTCCTATGTCGAAGCACAGGTAAATACACGAACACCGGAAATACACTCATCTACTAACAAATGGCAGATTCATTTGAATCGAATTTAATTGCCAAATATCCAATTCCCCTCGAATACCAGCCTTGGAGCTACCTCAGCGCCTTCGAGAGTGAGAAATGCTACAAGAAATTGCAGGTAGGTACCCTTTCTTGAATTTGACTAGAGTCTCCTTCATGCTGACTTGCAGAAAGGACCATGATAAGGATAATATTATGCAGCAAAAAATTGCGACCGCTGGTAGGATGGCTGACAGGAAAGCTATTGAGAGACAAATTCGAGTGGATAATCCCATTATGTGGCGATCGTGGGGTATGTTATGGGTGCATGAAAGGGAGGAAGTATTCAACCTGTTCCAGGTTAGTGGCTTCTAAAGGTCTATAAGCACTTGCTGATCTAAAGGAAAGCTTCGAAGGAGATATCTAGAGCGAGGCGAGACACCACCAGATGATACCTTCCTTGGGAAGAACCTCAAGAATGATGCCCCTCTTTCCATCGACCCATCGCCAGTTCTGACCCCCAATCCTGTGGCAATCAGGCCGGAGCCGGTTGGTGCACCGATCATCCCTCTCTCAACCTCAAAGTTAGAGGTCATCGTCCTCGATGATATCCCACCCCGGAACAACAAACGCTCCTTCAGTATCTCAAACCCGCCCAGACTATCAAGTATCAAGTCCGAGCCCGTCGATCTGGACTCTGGCCCTTTGCCCGCAAGCGCTACCAAGCAGGATTCACATGCACCACAAGCTAACAAGAGAATTAAACTCGAGCCCGGAGTCACAGTCGAGCAGGTCACCGATGATCCGGAGTTGGTTAAGCTGAAGGAAGAAGATGATAGGATGGAGGAGGAGCTCAAGGCAGCACAGAGAGTTGCGCTTTTGCTCCGCGAGAGGAATGAGAGGAAGGCAAAGATTGCTGCCATGGAGGCGAGAAGCAGCGCTACTCCAGAGCGAGGTGCTCAGCAGTAAGTTTGTCTTTGCGAGAGGCAACACGATGTGGTGGATGCGACTTCACATTGTCGCAACACTGCATGCATCAGAGCGACACAAACTTTGACACTCAAAAACTTATTTCATACCAAACCAAATGTTTGGCTGACACCACCGAAATGTTCATTATTTATTTAGATATCCAACCCACAAAGTAAATAGACCAACTGATTCATCAATGCCCACAGTCCGAAACCTGCTCACCTCCAGAACACTTGCCTTCCATTGAAAATCCTCAAATCTTATTCTCAGCATGTTCAATCCCATCATAATCCTCCTTCTCATTCGTCGTCCCCCCCTCTTCTTTGGCAGCCGCAGCAGAAGCATCAGCCGTCGTCTCTTGAGCCTGCGGAACGGATCTTTCATTGATCTGCGGCCCTGTTTTCTCCTGAACCGGATTACTACCATGCCCGTTACTTGGGTGAGCTGTTTCTTCATCGCCCATTTGCTTCGCGATTTCGGTAACGCCCTAGGGAGTAGTTAGTGCTTCGCTTTGAATAGGTTGAGGGAGGGGTCGAGGAGGGTGCTTACGAATATATCGTCCATTTTCTCCAGACTCATGCCTTTGGTTTCGGGGATAAGGAACCAGACGAAGAAAAACCTAAGTTCCCATTAGTTGAGAATTCGAATAACATGTGGGGGAATGGGGCTTACATCGCAAAGCAAAAACATCCGAAAATCTATATTGGAGGGGAGGTTAGTAGATTTTCAAATTTTCATTTCTTTTAGATGGTTTGACTGTGTTGGATTAATAGATGGAGTGTTCCGAGCTTACAAAGTAGGTTCCGTAGCCTGCGTTGCCAACTGTAGCCAGCATGTGAGGTACAGCTTGAGCAACAACGAAGTTGAAGAGCCATTGCGTAGCTATATAGTCAGCCAAGAACTAAATATTCAAGCTCTTTATCCAGAGACAACACACCGGCAGCCAACGCAACATTCATAGCTCTCAGTCTCGCAGTCGGAATCTCAGACACAATGATCCTAAAGCCCATCAGACTCGTAGCTCTCGATGAACAGTGCGAGAAGATTGATTTACCAGCAGCAAGGTCCCCAACCAAACTGGAAGAACGCAGCAAAGAAGTAAATGCAAGCCAATGCGAAGTATCCGACGGGAGGGATATTGGCTCCAGCGACTGGAGGGTCAAATCGAACGTAAAACCCTATGACAAACATGGCACAACCTTGAGCTATTGAGGTCCAGAGTAAAGAACGTCCTGTAGATTTTAGCAAAAGAATAGAAGACTGTAGGGAGGGAAATGCTCACTCCTTCCCAATGAATCCGCTGCGAAGAGGAGGAATGCTGCACAAGTGGCCATCTTCACAATTCCTGAGAATAACCAGTCAGAAATGCTTATTTAAATGTAGAAGGGTATATACCATAAATTCCAGTAGCAAAGAGGCCTGTTTTTGGACCCTTATATTCCCATCAGTCAAAGTGATCCAACGATTAGCAGCCAAGACTCAGAGTACGAACGTTGATTCCTAAATCCTGAAAAATAGTTGGAGCATAGTAATTAATCGCATTTCTAAGGATTCTCATAAGAACAATTTCCCCAGAAAGTAGTGGGGTGAACATACGTTCCAGTCATCTGATGAAAGCTTTAGTGATGTGAGGATGTGGCCTTCAGAACACAACTCACTTGTTGGCAGACCATGAGCCCAATAGAAATGAGAGCTCTGTTGCGATTTCCCTTGATTGTCCACATCTCGCGTTGTAAATCCATGAAGGTGGCACCTCCAATTATGCGATTCTATGATAGTATCCACTTATCAGGAACAGTACCATTGCCTAGTCTTACAACTAACCTCATTTTCGAGTTGCTCTCTCATCTGTTGACGATCATTAATTAAAGCATGGGAAACTTAGTATGATACCCCTTACCTCTTCCAACTCCATGCGAACATAAGGGTGATCGGGTGGTAAGCTTTCTAATATTAGTTGTGGAATAAATGTGGTTGTTGGTGGTACCCACTTGCTGACTTGGGCTAATACTGCCGTTGCCCTTTCCCAATTATCTTGCCTCGCCAGCCATCTTGGAGACTCGTTACAAAGTAACAGACCAACGAACAGAGCTCTGTCTTGGTTAGTATATGGGGTTAGACTGGATAAGAAATGTGTTACATTGCAGGCAGGCACTGCAGCGCCAGGGGAATTTGCCATGTTGAGTTTCCCTTTTCATTCGCTAGGGTGCCCTACGGTGCATAAAGTTAGGAGCTTTAAAAAGTTTGAATTTGTCTTGAAACCCGCGAATATGTGTGTCTCAATGTGGAATTCCAAGGGCGGGGGGGTAAGAACGAACATAGTTAATCCAGAACGACAACATTGTTCCAGCCGCAATAAACAGTTGATAGAGCCCTGTCAATCCACCTTTCGAGTTTAGTCTTGATTATCCCCTTGTGACGTCAAAGGCCATACCTCGAATTGCACGTGGGGCGTTTTCAGAAACGTAAAGAGGCGTCAGCATACTTGCGGCCCCCACCCCAAACCCTGCGACGAGTCGTCCGACGTAGAGTGCAGAGATATGTCCATCAGAAGAACATTGTATGATAACACCAAGAATTGTCACACCAGCCGACAAGAGCAAAGCGGGCTTCCTTCCCCAGCGGTCTGCGATATAGTATGCCAATAGGGAACCGAAAAAGCATCCCGCTTGAAGGGTGCTGACAATGTTGCTGAGAAGATTGGCAGCCGCGGTCTTTGATAACCCATTAATGTGATACGACTTCTTGAAAGCTGGCATAACAATCACGCCTCCTATGGTTCCAATGTCCCAGCCAAACAACATGCCGCCGAAACAAGCTATGAGACGTCAGCAATGCCCGCTCCACAATTCAATTGCCCCTAGACATGTTGAATGTAGGCAGATCATTCGAGAACTGCACGTTCCTCCAGAGTAGAAGCATATCAAGTCGAGGACTTCCTCTGGATGCTTGAACAACTTTGAGATCTCAGGCTCGCCAACCGAAGTCCAATATTATCGTCGAGAAAGGAACACAATATCCACATACCTGAGCAAGCCAAAGCAAACACTCGCCATCCTTCTCTCGTTAGCTTTCTATCGAGCTTGTAACACTTTCACAAACCGTATATCTCAGGCGGATCCCTATGGGCATGTGTCAGCAAAGTCATATTAGACTTCAAGATTGACCAACTTCTTCATTGCCTCATTTCTAACGATATGCTGCAGGAGGCCCATCTTGTCGATTGGTTCCCTGACACAGAATCCTATTCAATTCTCTGGGCGTTCGTGCGCAAATCGATGGATACAAAATTAGAAATGAAAAGCAAGATTGCGAGATTGTAAAATCTCAGAAGCACGTTCGGTCAAAATAAAGAAGCACCACCAAGTAACCAGGGTTATGCTTCCGAAGAAATGATGATCCCGGACAATTCAAGACACCCCTGAGGGTATTTGCATAGGCTAATATCCAAGCTGGGTAAATTCCAGTTCAATTCAGCCATGTCGTACGAATAGCCGGTAAGTGCCTCGCTTTACAGGACTGTGCTTATATGTCAGATGCTTCCCGTTAAGCTTTATCTAGTGGCGGAGAAGCATGTACCGTTGAGGCGTTAAAAATCCCCGCACTGAAACTGGGGTGATCGTGGAGGGTAATTGGCCAATGGCTTGGGCTGTTTCGTTTATGGATGACCGGTCGGTCGTGTCGCTCGAAAAGGAAGTGATTCGCCAAGAAATGATGCCCTTGAGCAAGTCCATATCCAAATAAAAAGCTCAACTGAGCGATTCTTGAACGAGGTCTCAAGATAAGTTTCTGCAAATAAGCAGTATTTACTTCCTATTTAGTCCGCTAGAAGGGTAGGCGAAGATACTGCTAATCAAAGCCTTTCTAAAGAAGGTCAACCATATTCAGAGTTGGTGCGTAGCACAAGCTGCACAACACCCATCGTACCACTTAGGCACATATATCGATCACTCAATGAAAAGTAAAGTATCTGAATTGTGGCTGTGCTTGGCGCTCAGGATTTGGACAGTGATCATCAGACAATCATATTCCCATTAACTTCATGTCATGCAATCTAGTGATTATACCTAGGTATGCTGCGAGACCGAGGATTAAGAAGCTCATACGGCGTTTATCTCATCCATTACCCATTTCGGGACAACTGGCTTAGCCTTCCAGCCATCTAGATAACTCTCTGGCAATACGTTGTCTCCTGATGGCTTGGCATATATGCCGGTCAAAAGCCAAACAGTCTCGCTTTTCTTCAAGGTGTGCTGCAATGTCGGGATGACGGTTCTGCTTTCCACGAGATTTGAGTTTGGATCAGCATTGACAAGCATTGCTGTCCTTTGACTATCTACCTCGAGTGAAACAATCCCGACAGCTCCCTTTGAGACAGCAAATGCGCCCACGGAGCCTGGCGAGCTACCCTCAGGAGTGTTGAGGTCATAATTACCGATAATTTTGGGCAAAGTTCCCTCGTACTTATCGGGGTCGTACAGATCAAGATATCGACCGTCCTTCTTTCTTTCGTTACAGATTGCAAATGAACCATCAGCGGTCATTATTTCTCGGCCAGTTTCGATCTTGTGGATACGCAAGTGCCAATTTGGAGTTTCTTCGACCGGAGGTAGGAGATAGGTCTTGATTTTGACGTCTGGAAATGGTTTCCAGATCGATTTAAGAACCGGTTTGTCCTCATGAGGTTCAATAACGGCTTCTTCACAGAGTCGTCGAGTCTTCCAAACCTCGCCACCATCATCTGATAAGCCCAGCTGCGAGGCAAGAGCAAATTGCTCTAATGTAAAGCATCCTGTTGGCACTGAATATCCATATGCACTGCTGTAGGCAAACGATCCGTACTTCGCATGGGTACCTTTCATGGGATAGCTGCATGCTTGTCCAGATGACAAAATCATTCGATGGCCGCCAAGATAACTGATAATGTGCCCTGGATGTTTCAATGCCTTAACCCTCGCGAGAAGGTGTGTCGGATATGACTCTTCATTCGATGTCCAAAATGGATGATTCTCTGGCACCGCCAAGCAAATGAATGCAAGGCACGCCCACATTGGACTTTGTGGAGAGTTGTAATTTTCCGCCATATACATATTTGGGAAGCAATATCCCACAGTCAAGGTTCCAGTAGGACTCCATATCTGATGCAGTGTCTGCCACCATCGGAGATTTCGCAACAAAAGTCCCTTGACAATGCCCCAGGTCAATGGCTCCGGTAACTCGACATCTGCGTATGCCAATGCACCCCAGAATGATGCCATAGCAAAGCGATATCCAACACTCCGTCCGAAAGGGGTGGCACGACCCTCTTCATCAAAGTAATGAACAAAGTCTAACGCATAATCCTGAGCCCTCATCTTGAACTCCTCCCTCTTTACTGGATCATCGTCTCCAGCCAATTTCGCGTACAACAATTGAAGAAACTGGATTGCAAAACTTCCGCTGTAGTAATCTTGTTGCCATATCCCTTCCGGCCCATCATTCGACCAGCCTTCTCCCCGAAAGAATGAATTCAGATGTATGATATCTTGCTCGATTCGTTCTTGCGAGTATTTGCCGCCATTTTTCTTAAGCCCGAGGTTTGCAAAGACTCTAAACCATAGCCAATTCGTGTTCGGCATGCTACCGAAACTTAGCATAGGAAATAGTAGAATGAAGCCTTAATTAGACGTACTTCTTCGAATTGATCGAGTTCCCAAGCCATGCCTCGACGTTCGCTCTTTCCTTCGCTGATAAAGAATCCCAAAACACAGGTGCAACTGCCAAAGTAAATCCCAACGGACACATCTCTACCATCCTCTGATCATTATCTCTAGGATCGCCCCAATATTCCGGGTTCTCAGGGTCGGTTCCTGCTTTGAGACCTTCAATCCACCATTCAGTCCCATCATATGTACCTCCTCCAGCCAACAGGCTTCCGAGACCCCACATAGGTCGACATATTCCCTCGATTTCAGCCGCTGTATTATCGAATCGAACTGCTGTTCCTCCCGGGACTCTAACGCGTGCTTTCAACGGCGAGAAATGGGGTTTGAGAGGATCAAGAAGCGTTTTGAGAAGCTCCTGCACAGAGGCACGATCTGTGATGTTGACTTTCGAGAAGGGATGCACGTCACTATAGCCTAGAACCAATTGCTTTACCTCGTCGCGAGTAGTTGTCGCCATGATTTAGGATACCGAGACGCGAGAAATAAGAGGAAATGTACTGTTGAGAAGGAAACCTACTTACATTTATCATATACAAAGCTGCCAGGCAACGTACCCACAGCAACTAGTTGCAGGACAGCCCTCTGCATGCGTTTTAATTATTGCAGCGGGGAAAGATGGGATGCCGACGCGTTCTGGCTAAAGTTGAGGCCTCACCCCCACTCTCCATCACCTAGCGCGCCCCCTGAATCCCGTGACTTTATGTGGACCTCCCTTTCTTTGATAGTAATCTAACGCATACATTTGACTCCGCGATTCAAGATCCATCGGGGAAGGGATAAAACCATCAGCAAAGCTCGAAGCTCAATGCTCCGCCTCACCTTCAACTCTACTTCTATCCTCAAATCATGAAATTTCCCTGAGTAGTTGGGATTCTCAGTCGAAAAAACTAAATCCAACACTTCACTGTCCAATGCACCACCAACATTACTCTCCATCTCGTGGTGCTCCTCAGGCACTACATATCCATTTTCATTGTGTCATCTTCGGTATTTCGGACATTCGGCACGTGCTCCTCTTCATGCTCTCCCTGCACTCCTGCAATTGTCTCTTTCGCTTTCTCAGTCATGATCGGGTCTTTCTTCATGACTGTAGGCTCGACATCCATCGAAGAATTATTTCCCATCGAATGGCGATTTTCTTTCTTAATCCTCTTGGCAGGTCGTTGATCTTGGTCCGTCAAGTCGAAAACAACCGCTCTTGCGGTCAACACTTGAATCTCATCATCATTCGATGCATTGACGTCGACGCCAACTGGCTCTTGCTTGATTCTGATCCCAGATGGCCTCCAATTTGACTCCTTTTTCATCTCGTCAAGTGGAACCAGTGCGTCAAGATCAAATAGCTCTTGCTTGATCATGGGCTCTTCCTTTATCAACATCCCAGGTGGACTGCTAGTAAGCTCGTTCTTTAAACCATCTAGCGAAATGATAGAGGTAGCTCGTTCTCTCTTTCTTGACCGATTTATAGCACCTGACGCACCCATAACCATGGGCTCTCGCTTGATTCTGTTGATGTTCATCTGATTGTCCGGACTGGTCGAGCAATTCGCGCGACCATCAGCAGCGATTGTAGAAGTAGAACGACGAGAATCATATCCAAGTACGGGCCGAAGAGAGCCTCTATTGGTTACGTCGTCATCAAGGTTTATGATCTTGTGTGCCGGCAATTCTGAGATTTCCTTTTGAACCTCTCCTCGCTCGTATGCTTTGTGGGATTTCTATAGTTTCTTGTTAGTGAGTAAAAGAAGAGCTTGAGGTTGGATTCGCACTTGGAGTTTCTCGAATGTATATCGTCTTTCTCCGCCATTCTTTGGGCTCTCGGCCATTTCGACCTTGGGATATGCCTTTTTCTTGTACTTCAAGTTTGTTGATATCTTGGAGCTCTTTCAAAGCAATTCGGCGTTCAGTCACACTAAGCTGTTGCCAATTATAGCAGTGAAGTGGTGGTGGGTATGGAACGATGTTCAATTGCTCAAGGAATTCTATAGTGGGATTAGTAGTTGTCAGAAAGAAGACAATATCTGGGCTACCTGAAGAGCGAATGTAAAAGGAGAACTTGAGTTTATCTGTCGCATAATGGCCGCCCGTGACCATATTCCTCTCCTTGGTATCCATATAACCATCGTATAGGCTTATCGTGCGTTAGTAGGAGGGATATAACTTCGAGCTCTATGTCTTGCCTAGTTGAAAATGCAATGCCGTGTTTCTTAGAATTGACTTGATCAACCTCTCCTACCTCCCATATGCCAAATTCATTGAAGTTAGGAACAGAGCTGCGGCCTTGTTTCTTTTTCTTCGCAGTTCTACAGACTTCAACCCAAAAACTTCCCAGATCTGCTGGATTAATTCCAGGGATGTCGGTTTCATCAACGAGATTCTCATCTTCTCAAGGGAATCAGTAGGCCTTCCCATTGCATCCTAAAATAGACTGCGTACCTATTTGCAAAGATCGGAAGAATAAAGTTCCGCCAAATATCTTTGCTCCATTGAGCTTGGTATTTACGCAATCAATATAGATGCTGGCATCCTCGTCGAGGCGATTCTTTGAATGAGGTTTTCTATGCAGTGTTACACTTGCGAACGGTTGGTCGTTGCCTGGAAACCCAAACTGCGCGTCCACGGTTTCGTAGTTTCCCCATTTAAAGCCCTTCTTGACAATAACTTTGATGCTATAAGATGTACCGGGCTCTCCAACGATATAACGCTCGCAGCTCAATGCTCCTAGTCTCTCACGATCTCCCACCTTGACACATTCTTCAAAATATGTATAGTCGCGGTTTCTCTGAATACGAACTTCGTACTCATTACCTTCCTCCGATAAGATGGCCATCTTGAGCTCAGTAGGTCGCGATGTGTTCGAAAGATTGTCGACTGAGTCACTGTTCCTGGAAAAGAATCTTTATTGGACTCTTCAGAGGTCAGTAATAGATATCAAATATTAACGGCAGCCAGAAGTAAAATGTTTATCCAAGAATTCGCTCATCGACTGTACGAAGCTAGATGTGAAACTGATATCAGCAGAAACCATTGTACTTACCAGAGGGGTCTCGACCAGAAATCTTAAATGTAGGAGGTGCTCGGCTTCTTTCGTTATTGGTATTTCGAAAAGCAGGTTATGTTATTGTGAGAGGAAGAAGATGCGAGAAAAAGGAACCGAGACGCGAAGGCAAGTGAGCATTAGCATCCTCCAAGTACAGCTTAGGTTCACTTTAAGTAGAACCAACTCCTTCTGAGGAGGGAATTTGGAGACGAGTTGGGTTTCAGTTAACACACGCCTTAAGATAGTTCATCTAAGGCACGAATCAGTCTAATTTGCTCCCCTTTTCTTTCCCTATTCTGATATTCACTAGATCATGAATATTCAAAAAGACTCGCCTTGCTATCTTCTCGAATATAAAAGACCTTACAAGCTTCCCGTCTTTAAAAAAATATCCAATCGTATTCTAAGCAATCTTTCTTAGGAGAGCTCTTGGATTGCAGCAACAGACTTTTCAACCTCCTCAAAAGACACAAAGGTAAGTGATTTAGTCGCTCATTCTCTTTAATATGAGATCTCCTCTGTTTCTCAGAGCAAATTTTTTAACATTATGCTTAGTCCTCAGGCCAATGCGCTGATACAACTACCACTTTTAAGATCACTTCTTAAATCTTCTCCGACATGGCTATCTTGACCGACGGCACCGATCAGTATGAGGTGCGAATCAAGAGGCAGTCGGATCAGACATACTTTGAAGAATACGTCAAGAGCGATGCTAGAGAAGATCCAAGGTCCCAAAACTGCCATCGCTACATCGTTGGTGAAAATGGGACTATTTTCACTATTGAATTGACCCTTCTGCAGGGGTTTTGTTTCGATAGCTACGAGAGTGTCCGAATGAAGCTGTTCTTCCCAGGGCAGAAAGGTGAGGTGGCGCGAATCGACGCCCATAAGCCTAAATATTATGAAGATGGTTTCTATGGCACCAACGAAAGTATCACAGTGAATTTGAAACTCGCTAATGTCGAGATTGGAGGGTGCATGATGTTGGGCACAAAATTTGCATTTCGTAACTTGTTGCCTGGTAATGATCAAACCCAGGCTCACGTCGCGTGGTCTAATTATGCTAATTATGCTAATTATGCTTCAGATGAGACCCTCAAAGACGAGACCGATATCACGGGCGTTAAGCCAGAATCTCTTGGTCACTTTGAAGTAAAAGTCTTCAAGGTCAAATGGAAAACTCATACAATGACAGATGCTGAGGCTGCGGAAAAGGCGAAGGCTAAGGAAGAAAAGGAAAAGAGGCAACGCGATCGAGAAGTTTCTTCTATGAAGAAGCTTCGGGAGGCTCAGAAAGTCAACAAGAATAGTTTTGAGAAGGACGGAATCAACTATGCCGTAGGGTGAGTTCTCTTCCATCCGTGCCATACAGTTATTAAAGATCGCCAATAGCTTCATTGGAGGAAAGCCAAAACGTGAGAGTTCTCGTAGCTTCTCGGAAAGGACACCAATTACTCGCGAGAAGGGAAAGGCTGTCTTGGGCAACGTTCTCTACTTCCGTTTCTATTACCGAACTGCAGGTATGTATGGGTAGCATGGCTAAGGCAACTTCCTTTCACTAACAAAGTTTTTAGCCTTCCTGCAACGGGAGAAGATCCTCAAATACCCTATCCCCTTACGCTTCTGGACTTGGGAGCAACTCAAGGAACCGGAACGAAAAATGGTCCTCAAAGAGCTCCAAGGTATGAATAGGACACACGTTCAGGAAGCATTGCTAGCCAAGAATAGCGGTGGCGAGGACGGCGAAGTTGTTTTAAAATCTGGTCGAGATAAATCGAAGGATGAGCCCAAAGAATGGCGCCCTTGGTCTAGAATGTTCACCTGGGAGAGAATTCAAGCATTCAAGACCCTCAAAGTATGTTAAACCCCTGCGCTTCAGATTCCCATCCTTCAAGAAACTAACCCTGAATCCCAACCCAGGAAGCACTGAAAGCCCGTGAACGCGGCGAAGTACAACGCCAATTCGAGACCAACGCTGGTCAAATAATCCCACTAGTTGATCAAGAAGAGCCTACCGCTGCGTCTGAGCCCGGATCCCAAGTCCCAACCGATCATCAGCCTGCGCCTGAGCCCCAACCCCAGTCTCAAGTCTCAGCGGCTAGAGAAAACAACCAGAAGCGCGCTCGCGCAGTTTCAGGTCTTAGCAATAACATCGAAGACGATGAGTCAACAGTCAAGAAGGAATCCCATGGTGCTGATCTTGATGTTGAAGCAGCGCCTGCAAAGAGATCTCGGGTGGAGAAGCAGGGTGGTGTGGAGAAGGAAAGGAGCAAGATCAAAGAGGAGCCGATTGATCTTGATGCTTTGCCGGATAATATACCACAGGCTGCGGGAGCTTTGATAAATGCTCGGGATTTGGAGAAGAAGAAAGCGAAGGCGAGAAGATTGGCAGAAGAGATTAAGGCTCGGCAGGAGGAAATTAAGGCACGACAGGAGTTGCTTGAGTTGCAGCGGCAACAACGTGAGTTGGAGGATGAGATTGAGGCTGGTAATTGAGGGGACCTGATGCGTGGTTAAAATCGAACATGCCAAGGGAATAGGCTTTCGGGGCGGGGCTGGAATATTATGATTTTTCGGGAGGGATCGTCTCAGGCGCACATTGAACGCCTTCATTCCCGTCGAGAATAGCAGCATCAAATAAATCATCAAGAAAATTCCAGATAAATCCCAAGCTCTTTAAGGGGAAATTTTATCATTTTAAAGAAATGACAATCAATGTCCTCAGAAGTCAAAGTATCTTGCATTGAAAAGATATACGTTCAAGAGAAGACCACCCGCGCGCACGCTATGCAGAAAGAACACCTAACTCATCTTACAAGCCCCTTGACCTATGCTACAAAGCCACCCAGCGGCATCCACCTTTCACCTAGGCCTTCTTCCACTTCAAGCGTCCCCCAAGCCTATAGAACCCAAGAAAATACAATGAATCGAAAGGACGTCCAGATTTTCAACCTCTTGTTGGAACTGGACATCCAATCCCTCATTTGAAGCACTAGAAATTAAAAAGCCTTATTCCCTAACTACAATCCTTTCAATCATCCAGTTCTATAGGCTTCTTCTCGGACCCTTCTGGGCTTGGAGGGCTAACTATTGTTTGGGGCGGTGGTATCTTTTCGCCCTCGTCTGATGCAGGGGTTTCTGCTTGTACCTCTTCGGGGATCGCTTCCCCTTCGCCGAGAGGTTCTGACGTGCTCGTCCCCTTTTCTCGACGCCGCCGTCGAGCTTTCCTTTCTTCTTCGGCATTATCTCTTCGTCTTGCTCTTCGCGCGCTATCTCTCCGATCGGCTTCTTCCCCGTCTTCTGTCCCATCTGCGCCACGCATCCCTTGGAGAAGCAGCGCAGCTCTAGCGGCGATATCATCTTCTGAGTTGTCCTTGGCATCTTTGGTGGGAGATGCTAGATCAGGACTCGTTGGACCCTCAGTACTGGCTGACTCGGGGCTCAAAAGAGTCTCTTCTATCTCTGGAATCTCATCGGGGTCTGGTATTTTCTGGCCTGAAGCTACACGGACCTGATGTCGATTTTGTAGGCGGGCTCTCCTTCTCCGGTCTCGTTGATCTCTCGCCTGTGGTGCTGCTGCCCGCAATTTCTCAAGCAAGGAGTCCATAGCGCCAGTTGATATAGGAGAAGGCGGTGCACTGCCGTCTGAAGACCCAGTGACTTTTAGCTGGGCATGCTTCCGTTTCATCGATGCCTCGTTTCGCTTTCGTGTAGCTTCGAGCGCGATATTCTTCTCCCTTGACTTCTTCCACTCTGTCACGAAAATGGCCAGTTTGGCAAAGAAATCTCTTCTCGCGTTCTCGTCGGTAGGATCTTCACCATAGAATACCATAATATCGTCGTAGGTCCGTATCATGTCTTCCAGATATAGCTGCATTTGCTCGGCCTTCCTTCTGGCCTCCTTCATACATCGTTGAACAACTTGACTTACTCGATCTTGAGGATGGAATTTCTTTGGATCGCTGAGATTGCCGGAGTCAAGAGACATTTGAACATTTTTAATGTTATCGATGTATCTTTTGGCGTCTTGTTGCAGTTGTTCGACATTGAGTTTTTGGGAAGTGACTACTCCACCGATATCATCCGTGAAGCCTTCCCACTCTGGGTACTGCGTTCGAACAATACGTTCTACAAGATCTGCGAATGTAGACTCATTCTTATCATCCTTGACCATTCCAAGACGAGCCAGTGAGCTTAGCTTGAATCCACTAGCTTGCTTATTCGAGTCGTTCATGTAATTACCGATATCAAGAATGAGACCAAGAACATTCATCAAAGAGACCGAGTCTCGCAAAGACTCGGAAACAGCGACGACTTGCTTCAGCTTGTTGGAGGTCTCATCGTATTCGGCTTCGAAGGATTTCGTCAGAGCCAATGCTCGCATTCTCGACTTCCAATAGTGGTGGAGCTCATAAGCGGTCTGTAGATAAATTTGATCTTCTCGAGTAAGTTCCGAAGGATCTTGCTCGCGGCTGTCTTTATTGGCTTCTGGACCCGTCCAATCTTTGCTGTAAGGGGCCATTAATTTTGCGGTGTTCTCCGGAACGTTGCACAAATCTTCCCTCTGCAGGAAATCCATTACAACAGCATTATCCAAAACCATCTTGTCACAATGAATGATCATCTGAACAATTTTTTCCACAGAGTAGGTCGAGAATTTGGAGAGTGAGATTTCTAGACCGATTAGTATTGCATGTAAGAGATATGACCAATCAACTTACGGAAAGTCTTCATAAGATCGCTGGAAATGATCTGTTTCTTATCTGTCTTCTTGCTCGCGCCCTTACCAAGCATCTTGATCTCCTTTGCCATAAAGAGCTTCTCGACTTCATCAAGAACTCCCTTCCTTGTGAGCTCAGCATATTTCTCTTCCTTGTCAGCAGCAGTAGGCGCGTGTGCCGCCCAGTGAGTGGTCATAGGGGTATCGACCTTCTCCCAATGAAGAGCCTTTAACTTCTTCTTTGGTCTAGCGACAGGTAGTCCAATCGTAGGGACAGCATTATAAGCAGGTTGTGCTAAGAAGTGACCAGACGCCTTGCCTGGCATTGGAGGGGGCGGTGGTGGGGGACCACCTTTGGCAAGAGGACCTCCGGGCATCGGTGGAGGTGGTGGAGGAGGGCCACCCGAAAATCTTCCGGGAGGCGGAGGTGGCGGTGGAGGAGGTGGTGGACCCGTGAAGCCAGTTGGAGCTTGTCCGGGCATAGGGGGTGGTGGAGGGGGTGGAGGGGGTGGAGGACCATTGAAACCGACAGCCTTAGGTGCTTCTTCGTCGTTAGGCGTCCTTGGGGAATTGGATTCCAGACTTGGATGTGACGGACCGGTTGTGACCCCGTCACCATCTTCATCATCACTTGCATCGTAACGCTTGACCTTGGAAGCCATCTCGTCCAGGTAGCCAGGCGTTTGTTTCGGCCTCCTGAGCTCCACGACTCTTGGCTTCTCGTAAATAGTGCCTTCTTCTTCTCCTTCTTCCCCTTCTTCACCCTCGTCTCCTTCAACGAGGGAGCCCGTTGAATTGACAGGTTTTCTAGCGATCCTTGTCGGTCGAGCAACACTACCGAGCATGCTGTTCGTGAAGTCTCTGGGTGGAGTGGCACCTTCAGCCTGTGGCTCACCGTCCATTTCCTCACGAAGAGCTCGAAGTCTATCGGAAGGTCCAGCAGCATCGCCCCAGACTCTCCCTTCAAGCTTGTACTGGGTCTTTTGCCGCTCAATTTGCATCTCGAGGCGGTCCATCAGCTTCTCACGGTCAAGTATGCCCTTCATCTGAGAGGGGTTATTCTCTCCCAAATTGCTTCCACCCTTGGCAGCATTTGACGCTGCAATATCTTGGGCATCCCGAAGCATGAGATAGAGCTCTCTTGTCTCAAGCTCATTGCGTTGAGCCTCTTTTGCGCGGACGGTTTGGAGATTTTCGACTTCTCCTTTCAAAGCATCCGCTTGACGTCGTTGAACTTCAATGATCTGAGCCTGTTCGTCGAGTTGTCTTTGTAACTTTGCAACCATTCCCTCTGCACCGAGCTCGATTTGGGATTTCATTTCATCCCGCTCCGCCATTGCCGAATCGGCAACCTGTCGCGCCTCCAAAGCTTCATCGAGAGCTTGACGGGCCTCAGAATCCGTGTGAAGCTTGTCGAGTAGACTTTGAACCGTGAAATTAAGGCTCTGCTTCAAGTCCATATCCGGTAGTCTTCTATCCATGGCAACATAGCTGAGCATAGAATCTACCAGCTGGAACATCCGCAGACGCTCCTCTCCATCGTTCTCTCTTATTAGCAATAGATGCTGCATAGCCGACACAAAGTAATCCTGTGTCCTACTTCCCTGAACTTTTTGCATGATAGCATCAACGATTTGAGCTGGATCGTTAAGATCTTTCACTTCTCCTTCCACACTATCCTTAATGCTACTGTTCTCCCGATCAAGAAGATCCTCGTAGTCGATTGCTTCATTCGTGCGAAATCGTTCGATTTGCTTGTCTATCACCTCATACTGGAAGCCCTCCATCTTTGTCAAGATTCGTTTGATCCCACATGCTGTAAACTGTGCTCGAATGTGGACTCGAAGTTGCAAATCCCTCTCAGGGGCATCGATGACCATATTGATCAGAAACAGGGTAGCAACGGCGTATTCCATAAGCAGGTTCTCCATGCCAATGCCACCGCTCCGTACTTCTTCGCTGGCCCCAACAAGACTGCCCATCTTGCCTCGACCGTCCACGGTGACTTCCACAACGCGCATCCACGCATCAAAACGGCCATTTTCTCCTTGCTGATTTTTTACATAGTCCATAGCTTGAATGACCTTCAAGTGACCCTGGCCATCTGCCCAGTGACAGAGGAAAGTCAAAACTTCACTAACGAGTTTCCTGGTTGTCAATCTCGGCGATATCAAAGAGGTAGCTAATGCCACAATGACTTGTTGGTGAGCCAGAGCATCATCGGCCCCAAATTTATTGTTCATGAGAGCCTTCAGGCATTTGACAATATCATACTCTCGATCCAGCTCCTTATCGCTAGTCGAACCGTCTGCGGGCGCTGGTCCCTGGGCTTGCCGTCGATTGAGCTTCCCGAGCACATTTGTGAGTGCTACTTGGCCCTGGCATTCTACAAAAGTCCTTACCCATCCAATAGGCTGCGTCCTCAAACTGACTGCCAGACTTTGTAATTGCTTCGCGGATATGCTATTGTCCATCACTTTCCTAACGAACCACTCGGGCGTCCCTTCTTCCTCCGCATTGGCGAGCATATCCATCGCGCTGCCATATTGTCCTGTCTGTCTGTGGGCCGTCTTCCGCTTTTGGTCGCCTTGCATCTCAGTTAAACGATCCTGGTGCACGAGTGTCCACTTTTTCGCAGGTGGGTATGCCATCATCTGCCTCCGCGCTTGATCCGGCAAATTGTGCCATCCTCGCTTTTGCATCAGCGCCAGGAATTGTTCCTCTATTATCCTATCATCTGCTGGTCTGTTGGAATTAAAACTCTCCTGACTAAAAGACCCAGGAGAACTGAATCCGGATTGCGGATGGTGTGGAGATTGTTTGGTGAGACGGTGTGATTCGCGACTTGAAGCATGAGAGGGCGAGAGTGTGTTTGAATGCGAATTCGGGTGCGCAGTTCTGGACGAACTGCTAGACGAGAATATGCTTGATCTTTCAGTGCTAGTATCTGATGGATCATACGAACTCCGCCCATTCGCAGAACTCTGGCTCATTGTAGAGGAAGACGCGTGGTACAGCCTCGGATCGTAGGTTCTTTGATTATCAGCACCATTTAATGTGCTCGCCATACTTGACCTTGGACCCCATTGCTGCAGTTGTGTAGCACGATTTCCAGTAGATGCCATTGTAACGCCTGCTGCTCCGGGTGGGGGGCGAGGCCCTGACGGATGAGAGCTACCATTTAATAAAGTCGATGGGTCAAAAGAGGGATATTGGTGAAAGTCTCCTCCTCCCTTATTCAAATGATGCGGTAAAGGTTCCCTTCGCACAGGCATCTGGTCGCTTCTTGGTAGATAGTCGACCGGTATTGGCGATTTGCTATCTGCGGTCACACTTTCGTATGGGATAGATGTTATTACCCCCGCCGTCATGTTGATTCCTGCCTGATCCGCTCCAGGCGAATATGGCCGGTCCACAGACATGATTGACGAGTCCCTTGTATGTCTTGACGATCGTGATCCGGTAGAGCTTGCCTTGTCCGTCTCTCCTCCCACGTATTTCCCCTCCTCACTGACATTTCTCTTGTCCTTGTCCTTCTTACTACTCCTCGAAAAGAATGACTTGCCGCCCGAAGATTGTCTCGATGCTGCTGACATGATCAGAGGGGAGCGTTTCGATCACCACCTCTGCCACGTATGGGTATTCCTTGATGCGCCTGGCCTCGAACGAATTGTTATTGAGTTCATCGGTGTCTCAGAACTTGATACTTCGCATTATACCTATTCTGAAGACCTGAGCCGATGTTCGTCTTCTTCAGAATCGGTCTGCATGAAAATGCCAGTTAGCATAAATCTATTCACAGTCTGCGACGCCGCAAGAACCAGCGTCAACAGTCCTTTAGCGATGTTGACAATCAGATGAAGACTCGCGCGCCTACCCAAATTGCGCCTCCTCAGCCACCTAAAAGTGTGTTCCGCCGGTACTTGACTTCCCTAGTTTTGATATGAGGGAATCCGGAGAAGAGGTCGTGCTATCGCAGGCCGCAGGTTGCCCTTGTCGATATGGCAGTTCGTCTAGTCGAGGGCTGAAACGAGATGTCCCTCGGGCTTGCAGACACTTCAAACGCTCCTTTTCCTGCACAGACAGCTGCGTGGTAGAGTTGTAATCCTTTCAACGATCAGAAATCAATTGGAGCGGGAATAATGAGAAAGGGGCCAAATGAGCGATTCGGTCGCCAGGCCTGGCGTGCAAATGAGTGAATATCGGGCGGCGGCTCTACGTTCACTATTTCTCCTTATTATGGGGTTGCATACTTTTAGTAGAACCCCTGAAATTGCCCTAGCCGTATCCTCCGTAGCTTGCGCCTTCCCTTCGTGGAACGCGCAATGAACAACCAACAGGGAGACATTTAACATCGAGAAATCAGGTCGATAAATTCTTCTTTCAAACTTTTTGCATAGTGATACTCATTATTGCATGGCTTCTGAGTGATATCCATATTCGGAATAGTCGACATAGTGTCAAACGATTCCAAGATCCGAATGAGAACCGCGTGGCAGTCTCAGCCTCGTTCACCTCTGGTAGGCGGAGGAAACGTTTATATTCCTCATCCAGCTCCAGGTTCAGCGGGGAACGAAGACGAAGAGCGAGCTTCCAGGATGGGGGCTACTTTATCACTACTCAAAGTATTTATCCCTTCTGATGATTTTTAGAGCGTTGTTAATCCCGTTCTAGACTCTTGCTATCCCGGCGATCATCTCACTCCTTCTCTACCTACTCATATCCTACGTCGTGGTTCCCGTGTGGAAAAGAAACAGAGCAAAATATAGTAATTATCTTCCGTTGGATGCGATCTCAACTCGTACCGCGACATTTCGTCAAAGAGCACAGAGTGCGTTGGTGGATTTTCTATTACCGTCGGGGTGGAGGGCGGCGTTCAACCGGAATCGGCATACCGTCAACGCACAAGATGGATCCGATAGCGAATGGGATGATGAGGGAGAAGAGCTTTTTGATATCGATGATAATCGACGGGAAGCCTTATCGCTAGATGCGCGAAGAGGCAGAGATGATGTTGGACGACGGCTGAGCCGGGATTTGGAGGAAGGTTTCAAGGACGACAGTGAGGACGAAGATGATACCATACCTGATCGAAGGAGTAGGAGTGTAACGAGGTGATGCGAGGGCAAGACGCTTCTACGGTTTCCTAGGATCGAATTTACATACTTATTCAACGCCCTTTCCAAGCAAGCCTTGAAAAAAGAATAGCGAATATATATTACGGCCCCATAAAATCATCATAGACGTCCTGGGTATCAAAAGTGCGCCAAACATCCCAATTGAACTACCAGTGGTTTCTCCCTTCCTTCTCTTCAAATTTCGAGTAGATCGCATCTAAGTCCGCCATCCATTCTCTCCTCAAGTCCTCGATCCTGGAATCCACACTCTCAACCGTATTCTTACACATACCGCCAAATACACTTGGCAAGTGCATCCTCAGACCCTCCAAAGCCCTCTCTTCCATTAACAACCTCTCATTCCTCACCCTCAGCTCCTCTTCCAACTTCCCATCTCCTCTACATACCAGACACTTCTCTGGCATATCTTCCTCTCTCAAACACTTCGGTGCTTTGGAAAGATCACAAGGCTTGATGGCATGTCCGCATCCTGAATATACCATCCTTCTCCTGCAATTTGGACAGTCGTGGTTTTGAGATTCGACTTCTAGCCAGCGTTGGATACATATGCTTCCGAAAATATGTGAGCAAGGCAGGATGACGGCCTTCTCAATCTGGCCGTCTGGCCGAGGACGCTCGAGGATTTCATTACAGATAGAGCAGCGTCTGGTATGAATGTGTACGGCTGCAACTGTTGGTGCTGAGGAAAGAAGCCGCGTTGCGCGGGACGTTGTACCTGGCTGGGCCATTAAAACATATCAATACATATAGCAGTAGTCGAAATAAAGAACAAATCAGTCAACAAAGTACGCTTGGACAGGACCTATAATTTATACCAATCCCCACGTCGTATGATCTCCGTCTACGCCGCAGCACACCGTCCCCCCCAAACAAGAATCCCACTCGCGCTTGCCCGTCCCATCCAACCTATCACCCATTCCCATCCGCGTGCCTTGCCTTGACAAAGCCACCTGACGTAAGCTCTGGCGCTCCCAGAGATCCTGATAATGAGAACACCTCTCGATTGGGGCGTAGATAATGCGGAATGACGCTGTCAGCCTGGCACTATCTGACCCGGGTGATGGAGGGTTTGAGTGAGTGTGGTTACACAGGAAAAACTAGGGCCAGGGTCATGAGCCAGGGGGTGGTATCACGTGGTTAGTGGAAATGGAATTTCGCCACCTTTTTTATTCTTCAGATCTAGGAGGTAGGATCAGAATGTGATACGGGTAATTTGGGGTATCAGCATGATTCCATATTTTGAGTAGAGTTGGGCTGTGCTATTACCTAATGTACATTGCTTTCCATGGAATGGGGGATGGCTCGCTTAGCCCCTTTCTGCGCTTCCGTTATAATAGACTTCAAAATCCTCCTTAAGCTTTCCCCCTGATTTTTCAAATGTGCTATAACAAAGGGAAGAATCTAAGGTAATTTAACATGTTTCATTTTAAGGTTCAAGAAAGACAAAAAAAATTGTCCCCAGTGGCAGGATCCAGAAGACCCTTCCCAATCCAGAAGTGAATGCAGCCCCAGCCAGTATCAACACCCAGAAATCCGTGAATGAAAGAATTAACAGCCCAAAATGTCACCGCCTTCTCGATTTGCTTCTCAATCGGCAGAACGGAATATAAAATCTCGTTCTGTGCTCTCGAGATCGACAAGAAACAACAGCTTCGATAACGAATAGGTATGTTCGACAAGATCCCTACCCAACACCTTCCATCTATCATACCCCTTCGACATCATTGTGTGACTATACGAGAGAATTTACGAACTCTATTTGAAGGGTTGCTGTATTATTTCTCGCATGGTCGCATGAAGTGGAGTTGTGACTTCAGATCTGGGCTTGCTTTGAGTTTACTCCCTTACACTTCCTCAATGTATCAGACAGATTCAGTCGCTAGCAATTTGTTTCCTCTCCTTCCTCTCCTTCCTCTCCTCCTGCTCCTTGTTCTTTAATGTGTCTTGTCTAGTCGCACATCTTGTACAGTTGCAAAACCTTCATCTTGGTTCACCTCCCAACAATGTACCAAATTAACACAGTCGCTGACGACATACTCGTTTCCTCCCCCTCCCCGTTCAATGTACCGCGCACAATGGCACAACAAAGACGTGCACTTTCAGATCTGGATGTCCTTGCTGGGTTCCCTCCTCCACATTTCTTCCAATGTACCACATGATCACAGTCGCTGACAGCATGTCCCCTTCCTCCACTCCTTCCCCCTCTTCCCATCTCCTTTGATGCGCAACCCACAATAGCACAATCAACAGCAGCCACTCCATGTCCGAAGTTCCTCTTCAGCATCCACCTCCTCACAACTCCTTCAATGTGCGAAACAAAGACAGTCGCTGACAACCTACTGCAGAAACACAGCCGTCCAGCCTACAACCATCCTCTGATTCGAACCACTCCATTCTCTCACCAGAATCACCACAATGTCTCCTCCATCCACCGAGAGCTGGGGTCTCCTCATCCCCGGACGTCCCGTCACCCCTTCTGACGGCGCAGCCCAAGTATGAACTTCCGCGCACACATTCATGACAACTCACTGACACCAAATCGCAGCAATACCATCGCATTGGCCCAATTGCCACGCAGAAGTTGCTTACCTTCGGAAACGGGACCTGCATCCAATTTGGACCTGACGTAAGTCACACTCGCCGTTTGCAACTGCATTGCGAACCTTGCTGATTCCCAACTAGGATCCCATCGACGAGTTCGAACCCGACATTCACCCATTCAAAGACCAAGTCGCCCTCATCGACAAGAGCATCCGCGACTGCAAAGCGGTTCGTGGTCGGTATGAGCAAAGCGGCGAAACGGCGAGCACGGCTGAATTCAATAACTTTCGCGAAAACATGGTCCCTCCTGCCTTGGTCTCCATCGTGAATGTGGGCGGCGCACCCTATATCCAAGTTCCGTCCAGATTCGGCACGCTTACGAACCTCATCTCGATTTATTCACTCAGTAATAAGTCCGATGTCCCCGGTCTGTCCCACCCCGATTCATCCGACCCGCGATACGGTGTCATCAACAAGCCGTTTCCGCCTCCTGGCGCACCAACCGCTCCGTCCGGTCACTCCTTCCCCAACGGTCGTGCGGGCCGTAACGAGCGGGAGCGTGGCCGCCTTATAAAACGAAAGTACCAAAACGGCGAGCACCACCATGAAGGTTACCGCCACGATGAGCGATCCTTGTCCCCGGTCCGCCGACACCATGGTCCGCCCGCCCTCCTTCCTTCGCCGTTCCCCAACCCGGATCCATCACCATCGATGTATCCCAGCGGCTCCTTCCCCGTCGACGCTTTCGCCCACAGCTCCTTCCCTCTCGCTGGTGGTTCCTTCCCCGTTGCCCGCCCGCCCCAAATATACGCCACCAACCCGTCCACTCGCCCCGGTTCCGGTGCGGCTCCTTCCCCCGCCCCAGCATCCTTCCTTCCTCTCCGCACCGCCTCCCTCCCGCCTCTCACGCTCTCCGAGGTCGAAGCCCTCCAGCATGTCCAGCACCACATGAGACAATTGTACCTCGGCCCCCGTCCGTCCTCTGCTGGTCCGAGTGCCGCGTCTGTCCTTGCGCCTGCCGGGCCACGGGGGTACCTTCCTCGTCGATCGTCGTCGGTGGGTGCGCGGCCGAGATTTGAGTGAATTGGGCTGGCGTTGGGCGTTTGGCGTTTGGGTTGGTGGGTGAATTTCAGGTTGTGGGTTTTGTAGATAGTTTAAATTGTAATCTTATTTCTAAGCTGGATTCACTGTGCTATGTGAGTGAATGTAGATCTGTGTAGTGAATTTTTCAAATCTGATTGTTTGGGGAAGTGATAAACAACCACACTCTAATTTCTGCCGTCAACAAAAGTGAATTCCAATAGGAAATTCACTTGAAAGTGTGAAACCATTCAAGTGAATGCAGAGCCTGCTTGCAGGAATGTAAATCTCTCATTGTTTGAAGAATCGACAGACAATCAGACTCTGATGTCCTTCTATCAACAAGGGTGATTTTCCAATGCATGAAAATATCCAAGACATTTAGACCAAAAGACACCAAGCGCCGATTTAGAGAAAGAAAATGCAGTTCTGATTGAGGTGTGTTAAACGTGATAGATAATTAGATCTCAATAAGTAGTAAGACTGCGAAATTCTACTTGTACCAGAAAACGATAGACAATTGAAGATGTCTGAGCCTGTCCAAATTCGGAATCGTGATTGTGCTAAACAAAGACAGATAATCAGATTTGGGAATTGGGAATTGGGGGATGTTGAATTTTAAATGTGCAAGAGAATATTGAATCTGAGGCATAGATGGTAGAAGCATGTCTTCTGAATGTGTCAGGAATTTCGAAACGATAAGCTTAGTGAGAACTTGGATAGTAAGGTATCGCAGTATTGATTTGATTGTCTGACAACTTCAGACAATGAAGTGCACATGACGGAAATTTCCGATCTTGATTGTGAAGAAATGTTGCAGATACGCAAAGTACCCAGATATTGCGAACTAATCTGAGAATATTTAGAAAATGGCAGATCATCAGAATACTCTGCTTTAAAACGACGCAGCTGTGAAATATTCACTGCGTTCAGACCAGGTCAGACGAATATCTTAACCGGAAGTTTGGAGACTTATAAGAACTTATATGGAAGATATGGTACCTATGAGGCATTAAAAGGGGGCAGAGCGGGGAACATCCTGCGAAATTGAGGCCCAGGTTGAAAGGAGCGATGGTGAGAAGGTCTGTTGGAATGGAAGTGCTGAGTCCCGCTACCGGGATTTTGCCTTCCTCAAAAAAAACCATGGCTAATGAATTCCAGGTCTTCTAAATGTTCAGCTGCTTGATAGATAATGAAGATTGGAGGGGGACTGGCAAAGGGAGAAAAATGTAGCATTGTAATGGGGATTCTGGCCAGCCTCGAAAGAGCACCTGATGATAAGATGAAGGATTTCGAGGATAATGCCAACGAAGCTTCATTTCTAGAAGATAATAGGAGCTGCAGTTTGCAGGGTTGTCCATTTGAGGTGGCTTTTGTAAATATGGAATCTCACAGCCGCGTTCCACGACAGGACCCATGGGCCGATGATCAGCTTACAATTCCCTTCGCGCTCATATGCATCCTCCTTCTCACAGGATAAGGAGATTCAGCGTTTTATCAGGAGCTACAAAACCCGGGGATTGAATCCAGATTGCGAGGACAAAGTTCGACGGGTGCCGTGGCCAATTTGGGCGGTGGCTCGATCCGGGCCGCGTCGCGAATAGTGCCCGCAGCTCAACCCCTCCTCAGCCTTAGCAACCCCGAAATGACTGAGAATAATCGCAAAAGAACAATGAAATCCTGTATCATGGATCTCCGAATTTTCGATCATCTTTATGATAGAAGAATCCGTCCTTGCTTTTAAATAGGATTTTGCGGCATGTGAATGAAAATAATTTGAACCCCTCTTGCCCCCCTTCCCCCCCAAATCGCCATCATCAATCCAGACAAAACAATTATTTCTAAGCATCCTTTCAAAGTCAAAATAAATACAGCCTAGCGGAAATAAACAATGCCTTCGCTTGAAGCTCGAGAACAGCTCTTGTTCTGCAGAACAAATATTTCTTTCACTTGAAGTTCCACACGTCCCGCCACCAGCAACACACCAGTACG
>Ga0182030_10002448_pt1 | contig 39329 bp, 40 predicted proteins | sample 812S3MmetaG_FD_121299 | JGI IMG/M metagenome (GOLD analysis project Ga0182030, IMG submission 121299) | Permafrost microbial communities from Stordalen Mire, Sweden - 812S3M metaG (Illumina Assembly) | ecosystem: Environmental > Terrestrial > Soil > Wetlands > Permafrost | place: Sweden...
CACCCGGGTGTGATCCAGGCCCATTCGGCTCCCATTACGGGCATGCTCGACCTGGGTCGCTATCCCTCCGGCATGGACAAGGTTGGGCAGGGTATTGCTGACGCACTCGATGCGACCACGTTTATGTCGGTGGCCCGTCCGGACATCATGCGCTGGAAATATCGCAAGCTCCTCATGAACTTGGCCAACGCCTCCGAAGCGCTCTGTGGCCCCGAAGGTCGCTACACCCCGCTCACCAAAGAGGCGCAGCGTGAAGGCACCGAGGTGCTCAAGGCTGCCGGCATTGACGTTGCCACCAGTGCTGAGGACCGGGAGCGTCGGGCCGACAACCTGCAAATGCGTGGAACGTCGTCGGGCGAATGGAGCGGCGGTTCGAGCTGGCAGAGCTTGGCCCGAGGTACCGGATCGATTGAGGCGGAGTTCCTCAACGGGGAGATCGTGTTGCTCGGGGCGCTCCACGGTGTTCCCACACCAGTCAATGCGCTGTTGCAGAGATTGGCCATCCAAGCCGCGGCCGACGGCAGCCCACCTGGCACCATTACCCCCGAACAACTGAGTGAAATGGCGGGATTACCCGATGCCGAGTGAGCGGGCCATAGCGCTGGCCGAAGAGTTCGTGGCCTCCAACGACGCGGTCGTTGCCTTCGCCCAGTCGTGTGACGATGTGCAATGGGTAACCATGGTGCCAGGTGAGGATTGGCCGGTGGGCGTGGTGATCCATCACATTGCCGAAGGTCACGCCCAAATGGCGCACTGGTTGACAGCAATGGTGGCCGGCGACGGCGTCCCCGATACCAACGACGATATTGACGGCCGCAACGTGACCCATGCCGAACGATCAGCCACGGTGAGTATCGCCGAGACGGTCGCCTTGCTGCAGGAGAACAGTCGGCAGATAGAGACCTTCATTCGACAGCTCAGCGACGAAGAGTTGGACCGCACGGCGCCGTTCGGCCCGGCGGGAGGGCAATCCCTCCCTGTATTCCAGCTGGTAAGCGCTTCGTTTGGACATGCGCAGGGGCACTTGGCCCACGCGGAGGCCGCTGTCAGGTGATCGGATAGTCAGTTAGTCCGCATGGAGCGCGGTCCGGATCTCTTCAGCCGGGTCCGGAGTAAGAGCCGCCGGTGTGGCGATCGTTACCGAGTGGAGCGTTCCGGTGAACGGGGCCGGTGGGACGTAGCGAGTCGAAACCGGGAATCCGCTGTCGAAGCTGAGACGCAGTCCAGTGCCGCCGTGTTGAAGCGCCATGGGCAACATGCCTTCGACGGGGGTCTCGTCGACCAGGGTGCCATCGACGTGTAGGGCCATGCGACCGGGGGCATTCGCATCGCCGAGGGCGTAGGAGATGACAAAGTGATGGCTCCCACCTAGTGGTGCTGGCCCGCTGAGTTCAAGAACATCAGCAGATCGGGCAAAGGTGAAGTGCACGGTGCCATCGTTGAAGTACAGCGCGAAGCCGCCGAACCAATCACCCAGAGCAAAGACCACTCCGGTGGTGTTCGGAGTTGATTCGACCTCAGCCGTCATCTGGAAACCGCCCCAGAGAAGGGGCACTGATTCGTCGTGTACCGGTCCGCCTCCCGGCCGAAAGGTCTGCGTCGCGCCGGCGGGGTAGGCCGGAGGAATAAAGCCGGAGAAGCGGTCCAACATGCCGTCGGAGATCGGCAGAACCTGGTTGCGCTCCGCTTCGCTCGCCCAGAGCTCCTGCAACGCGATCACACGCTCGGGCTCATCGTCGGCCCGGTCAATCGCCTCGGAGAAGTCATCGCCCAGATTGAAGAGTTCCCAGCGGTCGTCGGCGAAGTGGCGACTGCCGGTGGCTCGCTCCTCTTCATCGAGCACACCAGTGCTGATGTGATTCGTGGTGGCCTTCCATCCATCGTGGAAAATCGAACGCGAGCCGAGCATCTCGAAGTACTGGGTGCGATGAAACTCGTCGGCGCCAGGGTCTTCCAGTGTGGCCATGATGCTCTTGCCGTTCACCAATTGCTGGGGCACGCCATCGACTTCGGCGGGGACGTCAATTCCGACGGCTTCAAGCACCGTCGGCATCAGGTCGACGACGTGAGTGAATTGTGAACGCACGGTGCCGGGCTGGGCGATATGGCCGGGCCAATGCACAATCAGGGGTGTGCGGGTGCCCCCCAACCATGTGTAGCGCTTCCACAATTTGTGCGGCGTGTTGCCGGCCCAGGCCCACGCCCACGAGTAGTGGTTGTAGGTGCTGAAGCCGCCCCAGTCGTCATAGGCCGCCAAGTTGTCGGCCATCGACTCGCGCAGGTGGGCGGTGAAGCGATGCTCGTTGACGCTGCCGTCCTTCCCGCCTTCGGCACTGGCGCCGTTATCGGAAAAAACCATGATGATCGTGTTGTCGAGAAGTCCCGATGCTTTGAGGTGGGACACGACGCGGCCGATCTGGGCATCGGTGTGCGTCAAGAAGCCAGCGAACACTTCTTGTTGGCGGGCGTGCATGCGGCGCTCGTCGGTACTGAGCTCGTCCCATCCCTGCACCCAGCTCGGTCGCTCGGTGAGGATGGTGCCCGGCGGAACGACACCCAGGGCCTCTTGGCGATGGAAAACCTGCTCGCGCCAGGCATCCCAGCCTTGATCGAACTTTCCTCGGTAGGGCTCAACCCATTCGGGGGCCACGTGGTGAGGCGAATGCATGGCGCCGAGCGCGAAGTACAAGAAGAACGGCTTGCCTCGGGCCGCTTGTTGTTGATCTTGCACCATGCGAATGGCCTGATCGGCCAGATCCTCGCTGAGGTGGTATCCCTCTTCGGGTCGGCGGGGCGCTTCGATGTAGTGGTTGTCGCAAATCAAATTGGGTGCCCAATGATTGGCGTCGCCTTGCAGAAATCCGTAGTGCCGCTCGAATCCGACGCCCAGTGGCCACGTGTCGAACGGGCCGGCGGCCGAACGCTGCCACCGAGGGGTGAGGTGCCACTTGCCCACGGCGAGGGTCGAATACCCGGCATCGCGCAGGAGGCGGGGCAGCGCAGCGGCCGACTTGGGCAAGCGGGCCGTGTAGCCCGGGAAAGCCAAGGGGATATCAGCCAGGAAGCCCATGCCGACGGCGTGGTGATTGCGTCCGGTGAAAAATGAGGCCCGGGTGGGGGAGCAGAGCGACGTGACGTGGAAGCGGTTGTAGGCGGCACCGTTGGAAGCCAGCGCGTTGAGGTGGGGCGTGTTGATGTCGGAGCCGTAGGGGGAGAGGTGGGCGAAGCCGGTGTCATCGAGCACGATGGCGACCACGTTGGGCGCTCCAGGCCGCGGCTTGGGGTCGACCGGCCACCGGGGGGTTGACTCGGCCGGGGTGAAACCAATGTGCTGGGGAGTGTCATCAGGCATGGCGACCCAGGGTAGGCGCGTGGGCCGCAGTAACGTGGTTGGTCATGCAGGGACACCTGCCCCCGCCGCCGCAGCCACACGTCCCGATCGGACTGGCTCCCGTCCTCGGGTACATGGCCACGCGCGAGCCCCAGCCGCTCGAAGAGCGAGATCCTGTCGAGCCCGAGTGGTGGGAGTTCGAAGATTCGGCCGACGAGGAATGGATGCCACGGCATTCCGGTGTGGTCAAAGTCACCGCCGTCGTATTGGCCATTGCTCTGACGTTTGCTGGCGTGGGGACGGTGCTCGAAATCCTCCTGGTCTCGCACTGAGAACATCGTTTGGCGCCATTGGATGGCGAAGTGATGATCTTCTATTCCGGTTCAGGTGATTGCGAATTCACACCAATTGAGGCACGAGCGCACGGTGAATCCCCAAGGCATTGGCGTAGTCGGGGAGGTTCAACGGATACGTAGTCCATGTGGCCAGCAGGTGCTCGCGGAAGGTGCAGATGTTCACCATGGCAAAGGAATGGGTGACGCCGTCCCGTTCAAACTCGTGCCTCAGCAGGATCACGGTCTTGGTCCCTTCGACCCGAACCACCTCCGCCTCCGTGTGGATGGTCGCACCGACCAACGATTCCAGGGAGAGGTACCAGTCCGCGATCTCTGACTTTGAGACATAGGTCGTCGCCGGTTCGACCCCTCGCGCCGCAAGGACCAGATCGCCGGCACAACCAGATAAGAACTCGTCACAGTCGCCTTGGGCCAGCCAATCGAAGAGTTCACCGGCTTGCTGATTTGTTGGCTGTGACATGTCTCATCCTCTCGATTGCCGATGGACGGGTTGTGACCGAGGGTTCCGAACTTGGATGGTCGGAGTCGGTAGGTGTCCATTGGGTGAACGAAATATGACTTACTTCATCGGGTTTGTCAAGAATAGGGTAGAAGAGACGTTGGCATGGAAAGGTTGTGATGTCGTCGTTGAGCCCAGTTTTGACGAATTCGGGCAGGCCGAGAGTCCGTGAGGTGCAATCGAGATAGAGCCAAGAGCGTGGGCGACCAGCACTGACGGGGCAACACCAAAACGAGCCCCAATTGCTGCTTTGTGCATCAAGGTGACAAAAACTTCACCTCAAGCTCGCCAACTTCAGCAGAAATGAAGGGGCGTTGAGTTTCAGTCGATACGGCCGATGGCCCTAAGCCATTCAGTGGTCTGGGCCAGGCCGTCGTCGAGGCTGATGGGGTCGTAGCCAATTCGCTTGTAGGTCTTGGTCTCGGTCAAGGGCTTGATCCGGGTTGATTTCCCAGCCTCGGCGGCCTTGGCGGCGATCGCCACCAGGGTTGGTCCGTAGATCTTGGCCAGTTCGGGATCATCGGAGGGTTCGATGTCTTCGACCCGATGATCGAGCCCGGCCAGTTGGCAGAGACGGTTGCAGGCATTGGCGATGCTCACCACGTCTTCGGGTCGACCGTCGAGCATGTAACGCTCTCCCGACACGCCGTGATCGAGGGCCAGAATGCAGCCTCGGGCGATGTCGTCAGCAAAGACCCAGCTGACGGGGAACTTGAGGTAGCTCTGCAGGCGTTGCCGCAGTGCGGACATCAAGACACGATTGAAGCTCGTCTTTCCGAGCGCATTGCTGACCACTGGGGAGGGGCCAAAGATGGCACCCGGGTGCGTACTGACGACATCTTGTCCGGCCGCACTGCGAGCCATGGCGTCCTGGAAAGCTGCCATTTTGGTGATCGTGTACGGGTCCGAACTCGGCTCCTTGGACAATGGTGCGTCTTCTCGATCCAATCCGGTGGACGTGTCGAAAAAGGTCCCGGTGCTGACGGCAACCACCCGGCGCAGGCCGAGCTTCTCAGCGGCATCGAGCACGTTTTTAGTGCCGTTGATGTTGACCGCTTCGAAATCGGCCAGGTTCTGGCTGGCTCCGCCGAGGAGGGCGGCACAGTGAATGGCGGAGTCACTTCCGGTAGCACCGGCGAGAACTTGATCAGCGTCGGTGACATCACCGGTGACGACCTCAACGCCGAGGTCAGCCAAAGGGCCACTGTCGGCCTCGGCTCGAGCCAAGGCCCGAACGTGGTCGCCGCGCTCGATCAGCAGCTTGCAAGTATTGGCGCCGGCAAGTCCGGTGGCGCCGGTGACAAAGACCGTCTGGCTCACGCCGTTGCTTGTTCGGGCACGGGGGTAATGGCGCTGTCGACCTGTGAAGGATCGAAGTGGATGACGGGCTCGCTGTTCCCAAACACATCAAGCGTGTGAATGAAGCGATGCACACCCATGGTGTTGGCGCAGGTGAAGCCCAGCTCTACGATCTGTGCGGCGGTGAACACTTCACTGAGTTCCCGGTAGACCTCGTCATCGATGGCGTGGTGGTCGGCCGAGAGCAGGTCGAGGAATTGCACGGCCAGCCGCTCTTGTTCGGTCAGGTCGGAGTGACCCGGTGTGATGAGGCAGGCCACGTCTTCGTCGGTGATGGAGTCGTGCTTGCGTGATTGCATGCAGGGCTGGCACTCGCCGAGTTGGGCGCTGCGAATACGAATGAGCTCGTGGATGCGCGCACCAAGCAGTGTCTTCTTGCCGAAGGCGCTGCGGGCCATGCTGGTCATGATGATCTGCGCCGTCTTGTAGGCGAAGATCTGGAGCGGGACTGGTGTGGCGTACGTGCCATCGGCGACGCCCTCTTCAATGATCCGTCGTGGCTCTTCGGCCAACTGGTCCATTGGGATTGGTTCGATCCTCGGCACGAGGCCCCCTTTCGCCCGGCGTCGCCGGTCTCTTCGCTTGTGTGTTTGCGCTCCTACTGTACTGTCGACTCTATGAGCTTGAACCCGTCGTCGGTACTTTTGACCGACAAAGTGGCAGTGGTTACCGGTGGAGGAGTTGGGATTGGACGAGGCATCGCTCGTGGCCTCGCTGCATTCGGCGCCAAGGTGGCGATTTGGGAACGAGATCCCGAAACCGCGTCCGCGGCAGCGGAAGAAATCGGTGGATTAGGCATCACCACCGATGTCCGGGAATCTGATCAGGTCGATGCCGCGCTCGAGCAAACTGTGGCCGCGCTGGGACCAGTGGGGATTCTGGTGAACAACGCCGGTGCGGTCTTCCTCTCACCAATACTTGAGACCTCGGAGAATGGCTTTGACGCGCTGTACCGGGCCAATCTCAAGCACGTCATTGTGTGCACGCAGCGCGTCGCCCGAGTCATGGTTGAAGCGGGCAACGGCGGTTCGATCATCAACGTGACCTCCATTGAAGGAGTGCGAGCCGCTCCCGGCTACGCCGCCTATGCCGCCGCTAAGGCCGGTGTCATCAACTTCACCAAAACAGCGGCGCTCGAGTTCGCCCCCCTGGGTATCCGGGTCAACGCCATCGCCCCCGACATCACGATGACCGAGGGGATGGCCGCAGTGGCGCCGGCCGGAGCGGAGAAACAATTCGGTTACACCGTCCCGATGGGCCGGCCAGGGCATGTGGATGATCAGGCCGGTGCCGCCATCTTTTTAGCAGGCGACCTATCGACCTATTTGACCGGGCAGACGCTGCACATCGACGGCGGTACCCAGGCCAGTAGCGGGTGGTACCACCATCCCGACGATGGTCACTACGTGCTTGGTCCCACCAGATAGGACGAGCTACTCGTCGTCGCCTTTGCCGACATGGCCAGCATGGACCGACATGCCGCCGTCGATGGCGATCATTTGCCCGGTTATGTAGCGCGATTCATCCGAGGACAAGAAGACCACCAGGTCAGCTATGTCATCTGGCTGACCCAGGTAGGGCGTGAGGGTCGCACTTCCCAGTGACTTCAGTGCGTGCTCGGGAATATGAGCTCGTACGGCATCGGTGATGATCAGGCCGGGGACAATGGTGTTGACCCGAATGCCCTGCTTGCCGTGACCGGTGGCCACATACATGGTCAGGGTATTGACCCCCGCTTTGGAGACCCCATAGGCGGTGCGCACACGATCCCCGCTGAGCGAGGCGCCCGACGACATGTTGATGATGGAGCCGCCACCCACCTTGACCATCTCGGGAATGGCGTGCTTGCAGGTGAGCATCTGACTGGTGAGGTTGACCGCAATGGTGCGATCCCATACTTCGAGCGCCAATTCGGTGACTCCAGTGTCGCGAGTCAAGAAATCGCTCTCAGTCAATGCGGCGTTGTTGTGCAGGACATTGAGTTGGCCGAACTCGGCCACCGTGGCGGCGATCATGGCGGCGACAGCGGCTTCATCGGAGAGGTCGGTTGTCAATGCGATGGCGTTGCCACCGGCGGACTTGATCTCCTGGGCGACTCGGTTAGCCCCATCAGGATCGATATCGACCACTGCTACCGAAGCACCTTCTCGGGCCAGCTTGCGCGCCGTTGCTCCGCCGATACCTCCAGCGCCACCGGTCACGATGGCTACTTTGTTCTCAAGTCGTCCCATCGCCAGATCATGGCATTTCTGAGATCGGGACCCCTATTCCAATTCAGCGATGAGATCACGGCATTTCTGGGCGTTGCCGGCCAACTTCGCTCGAAAGTCATCCATGCGCTGGAGTTTGGCGTTGAGCTGCTCGGCCAATGACTCATTGAGCTTGAGTGCTTCGTGCAGGGTGGCCTTTTGTTCGGCTCGCGCCTTCTTCGTGGTGGCGCCTTTGGACGCGTGGTACGTGGCTCGCAACTCATCGAGTCGGGTCTCGAAGGACAAGAACTCCTTGATCTCATCGAGATTCATCCCGAGAACTTCACGGAGTTCGAGGATCCGGTTGAGCTGTGCGATGTCATCTTGCGTGTAGCGGCGTTCGCCACCTCGGGTGTAGAGCGAAGGGCTCAGCAATCCCAACTCTTCGTAGTAGCGCAACGTGCGCGGTGACACTTCGGCCATGGCCGCGGCATCACTGATGCGGATGCCGTAGTCGGCTTGCGACGCTGTTTTGGCGTCATCGCCAACGGGGCCAGAGGAACAAGCAAGATCCGACTGCGTGATTTGAGTGACTGGAGGCGTCTTCTTGGTTGCGGTAGGTGCCACGTCAGTCCACCAGCAAGGGTTCGGTCTCGGCAACGGCCTCTTGGGCCGAAATGATGATCGGCTCGCCCGTCGTAGTCACGAGGGGAGCCCCCTCTTCCTGGTGGTGGTATTTCCCACCACGGAACCATGAAGCCACGGCTCCCAGACCACAAGCACCGGCGGCGAAGTAGAAGGCCTCGGTAAGTCCCTTGCCGAATGGCTGGGTGATCAGATGAGGGAAGAAGGACCGACTGGTCAGATAATGCTGCGTGGCGAGGGGCAGGTGAGCAAGAGCCGCTGGACCCAAGAGAATCTTCATCGGGTTGTAGCCCAAGAAGGCGGCGAACAAGCTACCCACCGGTGGCAAATGCGACACCCGTAGGGCAGTGGCGTGACCGACTCCTTGCGCCACCAGCCCGTGATAGAGCGACGACGGCAACGTTGAGGCCAGGCCCAAGATCATCAACGTGAAGAAGATGCCGATGGACAGCACTTGGGCCGAGGCGTTGAACGTGCCCGCCATGCCGGCACCGGCCCCTCGTTGATTAGCGGGAAGGCTGTTCATGATCCCCGCTTGGTTGGGGGCGATGAACATGCCCATGCCAACTGAGTTGAAGAAGATCAGCGCGGCGAAGGTCCAATAGGAGAAGTCGGTGGGCAACATCTGCAACAAGACGAAGGTGAGAGCCACAATGACCAGACCACCGGTCGCGAAAGGCCGAGCGCCGTAGCGGTCGGCCAGAATGCCGCTGACCGGTCCAGCGGCCAAGAAGCCGACGGTCAGCGGGATCATGTAGATGCCGGCCCACAGCGGTGTTTGCCCAAAGCTGTAGCCATGCAGAGGCAACCAGATGCCCTGCAGCCAAATGATCAGCATGAACATCAACCCGCCACGACTTAATGAAGCCAGGGCGCTGGCGAGATTGCCGGCCGTGAAGGCGCGGATGCGGAACAAGCTCAGTCGGAACATGGGCTGGGCTACCCGGGTCTCAATGATCCCGAAAATGATCAAGATCAATATGCCGCCAAAGATTTCGGTCAACACCACCGGGCTGGTCCACCCCATGGTGTGGTTCCCATAGGGGAGCAGGCCATAGGTAATACCGATCAGGATCGAGATGAGGCCAACGGCAAAGGTGATGTTCCCAGCCCAGTCGATCTTGGCCGGCGTCTTCACGCCTCGTTCCTCCAATTTCAGGTAGGCCCAGATGGTGCCGAACAGTCCGAACGGCACCGAGATGAGGAAGACCAGGTGCCATTGGACCGGAGCCAAAAGTCCGCCAAGTACCAGACCGATGAAAGCGCCGGAAATCGCCGCCACGTTGTTGATGCCCAGCCCCAGTCCACGTTGCTCGGTTGGAAAGGCGTCCGTGACGATGGCGGAGGAGTTGGCAAACAACATGGCGCCCCCGACGCCTTGACCGACTCGCATCGAAATGAGCCACCAGGCACCGGCCGTGCCGGTGAGCCAGGTGATGGAGAGAAGGATGGAGAAAGCCGTGAAGACGGCAAAGCCGATGGTGAAGATACGCACCCGCCCGAACATGTCACCGATGCGACCGAGGGTGACCACCAGTACCGCCAGCACCACCATGAATCCCATCAACATCCAGAGCATGTAGCCGGTGTTGCCCGGAGTGAGCGGGTTGAGGCCAATGCCACGGAAGATATCGGGCAGGGAGATCAGGACGATGGACTGGTTGATGAACACCATCAGCGTGCCCAGCGTCACAGTGAAGAGGGCCACCCACTTGTAGGACGAGTGGTCAGCGGCAGCGACGGCATTCGAGGCGCTGACCGGTCTGGAAATCGTGCGGGTCATCGCCATGCGTCAACCCAAGGATGGACGTTGCTCAACGAAGCATTTCTGACCATGACGAAAGTATAACGTTAACGTCATAGTTATAAAACGTGGGGGCTTATTGCTGGCCGGGCAGCAACTCCAGAAAGAGGCCCTCGGCATCCGCCACCAGCTCGTCCCCGTTGAAAAGGCGCCCGCTGGCCCAGCGCTTGCGACCTTCTTGTCGATCAACTGTGGCATCGAGCTGGAGCTCCACCCCTAACGGCGTGATCTTGCGATAGTTGACCTTCAGATAGGCCGTACGTGCCACGTGGGTGTATCCGGTGTTGGCCACTCTTCCCAGAACTTCATCAAAGAGCAGTGGGATGGTTCCGCCATGCGCGGCAGCGTTGCCGCCCAGGTGGAACTGTCGAAAGGTTGCTCGCCCTCGAACATGGCCCTCGCTGATTTCGTCCCACGTAAACGGGACAAGCATGGGGTTCCCTCGACCAGGCAGATCGATTCGAGAGCCGGCTGGCCGTTCCCGCTCTGGGGCTTCATGTGGGTCAAGAAGGTCGATCGTCGCTTGCACCAGCTCCAACGCCTCGTCCCACACGTTTTCTGGAGGGCTGGACATGACCACAGCGTCTTGGAGCGTGCGAAAGAGTTCGGCGAACCGCTTGTAGGGATCGCCGCCCCGCCCCGGCACATTGATCACATTGGCGAATGGGTCAATGGTCTTGTTCAGGCGCGGCGCGTGTTCAGGACTCTCGGTCGACATGAGTGGAACGGTACCGGAAGGAACTGGCACCTTTGGCTGGGGAGGGAGTCGCTCAGTCCGTTCGGCCCCTACGGCGCCGCCGGCGCTCCCATGTTCTCGGTCCCTTCCGATGAGGGAATGTCTGGATTGCAGATGTATCGGATGGCCGAGATCGTTACCTTGCAGGCGGCGAAGCTGGCCGACACGGGATTGGTCGGGACCATTCGCTTGTTACCCCAAGCCGAGGGATCGAACGAGGCCAGTTCTGGACGCCCCCGATCGGCCCGCCGGAATTCGTATTCGGAATCGACTTGGATCAGGCGCGGCTTGGTCCCAGACGAGTCGGCAATGCGGGCCAAGTGCATTCCGGGTGGGTACTGCACGTCGTGCCCAGTGATCGGCTGAGGATCCACGAGCGACAGGTCGAGAATGGTCTGCCGTTCCGCCACGACGGAGCAATCGACTCGATCGTGGAAGCGGCGAAGGTGAATATCCGCTGGCCGAATCCGGTATCCCCACGACCTGGTCAACGCTTCAGCGGCCACCGGGTTGTCGCAACAGGCGGAAATGAGAAAGGCCCGTGGACGCACGCCGGCCCGAGCGGTCAATCGAACCTGCACCAGCGAGAACGGACCCCAAAGACTGTCCTTGGCCCGATAGGCCAGAAAGGCAATCACCGGAGGGATTGTGGGATTGAGGGCTGGCGGAACAAGCGATTCAAGGTCGGCAAATCCGATTTCGTAGAGGACCTGGAGGATGTCGACGTCCTCAATGACTTCCTCTCGATCGGTGATGGTCACCGTCGGTGCATCTTCAAGGAGAGCGCGAATGTCGAGTGATCCGGCGAGCGGCATTAGTTTACCCCCGCGGTAACCGGCTCACGGGTGACGCCTTGTTTGAACTGAGGCATGACCTCTTCGGCAAAGAGCCGCATGCTGTCGAGGACGTACTGCTGGGGGACGATTTCCATGAATTGGTGAATGAAGTTGATCCCGTCGAAGCCAACCGCTTCCCAGGCGCGCACGGCCGCGGCCACATCGTCGGGCGTACCCATGGTCACTCCCTTGAATGACTTCGCTGCGTCGCCCGGACTGCCGGACTCGCGACGCAGCGCGGGAAGCAATCCGGCCGATGGGTAAGAGTGCGTCGGGAGCACTTCCTTGGCCGAGAGAAGCTGCGAAGCCATGTAACTGAACATGCTGGCAATCTTCAGTCCCGAACGCCGAGCCAGATCTCCGTCCTCGGAACACGACAAGAAGTTGACCGTGTTCACCTTGTTGTTGACGAAGGCGCCAATCGGATCGCAATTCTCGATCCTGGCCCGGTAGGAGTTGACCTTCTTCTCAGACTCGGAGAATCCACCCGGTTGGAGGCCAAGGCACCCGAGACCGCGATCGGCGGCATCGAGCTCAGTGCCCGGGGACGTCACGGCGACCCACATCGGAGGATGGGGTTTTTGGATGGGCTTAGGCAGGATGGCCCGTTCGGGCATGGAGAACGAACGGCCTTCCCAGCTGAAGCGGTCCTGCATCCACATTTTCGGAATCACCCGGACGAACTCGTCCCAGGTTTTCTTGGTTTCGTCAGGATCGGCCCCGAACCCGCCCAGCTCTGTCCACGTGGCGGAGCGACCCGTGCCCAATTCCAGGCGACCGCCAGAGAGAATGTCGAGCACCGCAGCTCGCTCGGCCACGCGAATCGGGCTTTGGTATTGCGGGACGCACGGAATGATGCCGTGACCGACCCGGATGCGTTTGGTTTGCATGGCGCAGGCGGTGAGAAACAAGTCCGGGGCGGAACAGTGCGAGTACTCCTCGAGAAAGTGGTGCTCGACGGCCCACACGTAGTCGAAGCCCAATTCGTCGGCCAGAATCACCTGCTCGAGGGCATTGGCGTACACCTGTCGTTCCGACTCCGGTGTCCACGGCCGAGGTACTGATAACTCCATGAATATGCCGAATTCCACGTGGTGGCCCCCTCGTGATTTTGTTAATGGTGATTAAACTATAGGCACAGCAGGCGCATCGGTCAATGTTGTTCTAGGCACATTCGTTATTGGCTGCTAACATTTTTGAGCGATGGATGATGCCTGGGGGTGCCGTATGACCTTGAGTGCCAGCGGCCTCGCTAAGGGAACGAAATGACAGCCACCGGCGACGCGGTTATCTCGGATGGGGATGCCACGGGTAGCCACGCCAAGACGAAGAAAGGTGAGCAGCGACGAGCCGCCATCATGGCTGCAGCCACTGACCTCTTCCGGGAGCGAGGATTCCGAGCCACCAGCCTCGACGACATTGGTGCGGTAGCCGGGATCAGTGGCCCAGGGATCTATCGGTACTTCAAGAACAAGCACGAGTTACTCTCGATGTTGGTCGAAGAAGCAGCCATTACCTGGCGAGCCACTGTCGACGAAGTCTTAAGCCAGAACACGCCACCGCTGGTGACGCTGGAACGACTGATTGATGCCGCCGTGGTGTTGCAACTCGAGAGTGGCAACCTCCGTACCGTCTACAACCAAGAGTTCCGATTGCTGAACGAAGACGATCGACGAAGGGTGGCACGTATCGATCGGGTCACCATGGCCGAGTGGGTCCACCTTCTCCTGGAGGTTCGACCCGGGCTCTCCGACGATGAAGCCCGAGCGGCCGTGGTCATGATTGACGGGCTTCTGCGTTCAGTTTCGCGGCCACAGAGCAATATCGACCGCGATCGTCTGGCTGGGGTCATGAAAGACATGGCGTTGGGCGGGCTCCTGGCTCTCGGTCCGCCGCATCCGGTCACGGCGGCCTCGGCGTGAAGACACCGAAACAAGAAGACGCTTCCCATGTCAACTGAGCCAGTGGACGAAGACCAGTTTCGCCATGACGCCCGCCAGTTCCTCGAGGCCACCGTGCCGCGCAAGGGAGCTCCGGTCACGGTGACGGCAAATGGCATTACTCGAGCCAAGGAGTACCAGCTTCAATTGTTTGAGGCCGGCTTTGCCGGTATTACGTGGCCGGTTGAATTCGGCGGTCGAGGACTGCCTGGTCGCTACCAAGGAATCTTCAACCGCGAGGTCAGCGCGTACCAACTCCCTCCACGCGCCCTTGAGATCGGCCTCGGAATGTGTGGGCCGACCATCCTCGCTCACGCTTCGCCGGAACAGAAAGCGACCTACATCCCGGCCATGCTTCGGGGGGACCACGTGTGGTGTGAACTCTTCAGTGAGCCGGGTGCCGGTTCCGATTTGGCCAGCGTGCAGACACGCGCCATCCGAGACGGCGACTCGTGGATTCTGGACGGGCAGAAGGTGTGGACCTCCGGCGCACAACACAGCGACTTCGCCGCCTGTCTGACTCGCACCGATCCCGATCGCCCCAAGCGTGAAGGCATCACCATGCTCATCGTCGATATGCACACTCCGGGCATCACCGTGCGGCCGTTGCGCCAAATGACCGGCGACGCTCATTTCAATGAAGTCTTTCTTGATGCAGTGCGGGTACCGGCCGCCAATGCCTTGGGGGAGACCCACGGCGGATGGCGAGTCGCTCGTACCATGCTGGCCTTTGAGCGTCGGGCCCTCGGCGGCATGGGATCGGGCGGCGGCGGCAAAGGCGGATTCAACGCGTTGGTCTCCCTCGCGAGAGCGCAAGGTCTCACCTCTCAACCCCATGTGCGCCAGCAACTGGCCGAGCTGCGAATTCAGCAGATGGTGTTGCGTCACTTGACCAGTTACCTCGCGGTGCAACGACGAGAGGGTCGAAGTTTGGGTGGCGAGGCCTCACTGTTGAAGCTGGCCATGGCCAGCTTTGTGCAGGACACGGCCGAAGTGGCCGTGGGAATCGCCGGGATGCAGGCCACTGCTTGGGAGGCCACTGACCCGCAAGCCGGGCGTTGGTGTGACCAGCTCCTCAGTGCCCAATCGGCCTCGATTGGCGGAGGGACTAACGAGATTGTGCGCAACGTGATTGCCGAGCAGGTCCTGGGCCTCCCGCGCGATGCCGAAGGCGACATTGTGGTGCCATTCGAGAAGTCCGGAGCGCGCCGTGAGTCCTGAGACTCACTTGGTGGGACTTCGAATCATCGAAGTCGGGCAATATGTGGCAGCCCCGTTCGCTGCCACCTTGTTTGCCGATCAAGGCGCCGAGGTGGTCAAGATTGAGCGACCGGGCGGCGACCCTTACCGGAGCGATCCGGCCCGCTTCGTGGCCTGGAATCGTGGGAAGTCGTCGATTGAGATGGACCTGGCGACGGCGGATGGGAAGGCCGAAGCACTCGAGCTCATTTCCGGCGCCGACGTGGTGATTGAAAATCTCCGACCAGGGGCGATGGATCGACTCGGTCTTTCCCTCGACTCGCTGCGGGAGCGGCACTCCAACCTCGTCACCTGCTCCATTTCGGCCTTCGGCAGTACCGGTCCCTCGCGCGATGATCCGGGGTGGGAGCCGCTGGTCCACGCTCGAGCGGGCGCTCAGCAGGGACTGTTCACTGGGGACGAGGCCATCTGGTTGCCGTTTCCGATGGCCAGCGTGGCCGCAGCCTTCTTCGCCGTCCTCGGCATCGGTGCGGCGTTGGTGAAGCGCGAATCAACCGGTTACGGGCAACACGTCGAGACCTCACTGCTCGAGGCCCTGTTGTTCCTCAACGCCGGCCCGATCTTTCACCGTCCGCGCCATCGCCCTCGAGTCCTACGCGAGACCCGCTCGCCGATTTTGCGAGCGTATGAAACGAGCGATGGTCGGGCCGTGCAAATCAATCTGAGCGGCACCGAGCGATGGAAAGAGCTATGCCGCCTGGTCGAACTGGAGGACGACGGAGGCCTCGACTTCGCCGATCCGAATGCGTTGAGGAAGCTGGGCAACAAAGAGTGGTGCGATCGCATGCGCACCCAAATTGCCGAGAAGTTCGCATCGCGCACGGCCGATGAGTGGGAGGAGGCCTTGCTGGTCAATCCGGCGGCGGCCGCCAAGTGCAACACCCTGGAAGAGTGGTTGGCGCACGAACAAGTGCACGCCAACGGCCTCCTCGTCACGCAGGAACATCCGGTGCACGGACGGATTGAGGTTGTGGCGCCTCCGATCCGGGTCAACGCCAATGGGGATGGGCGTCGATCATCACCCCATCACGGTTCGGTGGGTGGCGCACTGGGCGGGTATCGGGTGGTGGATATGTCGAGTTTCTGGGCCGGCCCCCTGGCCGCTCGGTTGCTCGCCGAACTGGGCGCCGATGTGGTCAAGGTCGAGCCTCCTGGAGGGGAGGGGGGGTATCAACTCATGCCCATGCTTCCCAACATCTATCTCGACGCCAACCGCTCAAAGCGAGGGATCACCCTTGACTTGCGGGCTCCCGAAGATCGCCAGCGGATGATGGCCTTGGTCGCCGCGTCCGACGTCGTGGTTGAAAATGCGGTCGCCGGGACGTGGGAAAAAATAGAGTTAGACGAAGCGCACCTGCGAGCCGTCAATCCATCCATCATTTACGCCCGGGCCAAGGGCTTTGGATTACATGGACCCCTGGCGCCGCGCCCTTCTTTTGACTACGTGGTGCAGGCCGCCACGGGCATGGAGATGACGCAAGGTGGCGGACGAGCGCAACCGGTGAATTTCACGGCCAACGACTACGGCACTGGACTGCAGCTGGCCACCAGCACCGTGCTGGCCTTACTGGCCCGGGCTCGAGGCGTCGCCGTGACCAACGTGGAGTCATCGCTCGTCATGACGGCGACAATCTTCCAATCTGAAGACGTGGCCCAGGTCGCCATCAGGGGCCAACGAGACGACGCAGTAGGCGATGACCTTGGTGGTCCAACACCGGGATCCCACATCTACCAGGCGAGCGACGGCTCAATCGTGATCTGCGCCGTGACCTCCTTGCAACTAGCCGCCCTCATCAAGGCACTCGGCATTGCAGCGCTGACGGTCGAAGCGATCGCCCAGGCCATCAAGGCGATGACCATCGACGAGATCATGGCGCTGCTTCGATCACACGACGTGCCGAGTGCGGTCAGTGTGCACCCAGGAGCGGTGCTTGACGATGTGCAGATTGCCGACCGCAATCTCCTCATCACTGTGCGTCACGCCGTGGCTGGTCCCTTCGTGCAGGTGGGCATCCCACTTCAGTTGTCGGTGGACCATCCGGCCCTGAAGAGTCCGGCGCCCGTCCCGGCACGAGGCCGGAGGAAAGAGGTCGCTGCTCCATGAAGATCGACACCGGCATCGGCGCCAATCTCTCCTCCATTGCCGCTCGCACCACGGAAGCTGAGGCCGCCGGGTTGGACTGCCTCTGGGCGGCCGAGACGGTGAATGATCCGTTCCTCTCCCTGGCCCTGGTGGCCGAACATTCGCAACGGATCTCACTGGGGACGGCCGTGGCCATTGCGTTCGCCCGCAATCCAATGAGCCTGGCCTATACGTCGAATCAACTCCAGGAATTCTCCGGCGGGCGGATGATCCTCGGCATGGGTTCCCAAGTAAAGGGACACATTGAGCGGCGCTACAGCCAGACCTGGTCGAGGCCGGCCGCTCGCATGCGCGAGTTCACCCTGGCCATGCGGGCCATCTGGAGCGCCTGGAACGATGGCACACCGCTCGACTTCCAAGGCGAGTTCTACACCCACACGTTGATGTCGCCTCTTTTCTCACCTCGTCCGAACGAGTTCGGACCGCCCAAGGTGTTCTTGGCCGCAGTGGGGGAGCGGATGACCGAAGTGGCGGGCGAAGTGGCTGACGGTGTCATCACCCACGGCTTCTCGAGCCCGCGCTACGTCCGCGAGGTGACGCTGCCAGCACTCCAACGAGGTCTGGAGAAATCAGGACGTACGCGAGCCGACGTTGAAGTGACCTGCCCAGGATTCATCGCCGTAGTCCACAACGATGAACAAGAAGCCAAGGCGCGTCGGGCCATGCGCCAACAAGTGGCCTTCTATGGCTCCACCCCGGCCTACCGACCCGTTCTCGACGTGCATGGGTGGGGTGACCTGCAGCCCGAGCTCAATGCCTACTCCAAGCGCGGGGCCAATGAAGAGATGTCTGCACTCATCACCGACGAGATGGTCGACACGATCACCATTATCGCCCGGCCCGACACGTTGGCGGCCGAAGTCCGCGCCCGGTACGGGGGCGTAGCTGACCGCATCAACGTGTCGTGGTGGCGCAAGGATTGGTGGCCACCGGTCGGCGACGAGTTGCGATCGTTATGAGCGACGTAGGGGGATTTGTAGCGGCCGGCTACGAGCGCGTCGCCGAGGTGATGGCCAACGGCGCCACCTACCTGATCGCAGAACGCGAGCGGCGGGCCGACCTTGGGAGGGGTGGAGGGGCGTTCGCCGCCTACGTCGGCGACGAGTGCGTGGTCGACCTGTGGAGCGGCGCGTCGGCCTCCGGAGTGCCCTGGGCGCGCGACACCCGCGCCGTCATCATGTCGGCCACCAAGGGCCTGACCTCGCTGTGCGCCCATGTCCTTTTTGATCGGGGCGACCTCGATCTCAATGCCCCAGTCGTGACCTATTGGCCCGAGTTTGGTGCGGCTGGCAAGGAAGACACGCAGATTCGCCACGTGCTCAGCCATCAGTCGGGCGCCATTGGCGTCCCCGACGCCGACCACATCCTTTCGTGGGACGGGGAGGGCTGGAGTGACACCCAGGCCATCGCCGCCGTGATCGCCGCAGCCGCGCCAGCTTGGGAGCCGGGGACCAAGCACGGGTACCACGGCGTCACCTACGGCTGGCTGGTGGCGGAGCTGGTTCGACGAATCTCGGGACAGAGTCTTGGTGCGTTCTTCGCGTCCGAAGTGGCCTCGCCACTGGACGTCGACTGCCAGATCGGGACACCGGCCAGCGACCTGGCCACGCTGGCCACGGTGATGGAGTGGAGTCCGCCACCAACTTCACGTCGCAGCACCCTCACCACGATCGATCCCGCAACGTGGGCTGGACGATCCGTATTGGCCGGTCCCAAAGGGCATCTTTTCGCCGACGAACACGGCACCCCTCGCTTCGCCGACTTCATGAACTCGCCGAGGGTGTTAGCGGCCGAGATCGGGGCCATCAATGCCACGGGCAGCGCACGGGGTCTGGCTCGCGTCTACTCCGCCTTGGCTGTCGGCGAAGAGTTGGTGTCACGCCAGTCCGTCTTGGAGTTCAGCGCGGAGCAAGTCTGTGGCCGAGATGCAGTCATGAAAGTCCCCACCCGTTGGGCCGTCGGCTACACCCGCGAGCCCCCGGCCCTGATACCGGGTCTGCCCCGACAGCACGGGCCCGACGATGCGGCATTTGGCCACATGGGCGCCGGCGGCCAGATCGGGTTCGCCGACCCGATCGCCGGGGTGGGATGCGGTTTCGTGCGTAACCATCTTGAGAACCAGGCCATGCCGCTGATGGGCGCGAGCCTGGTCGCCGCGTTGTACGAATGCTTAGGATCGAACGGGTGAGGCAACGCAAGGGGGACGCACATGTACGCCGCTAAATGGGCCGAATCGCAGCCCCATAAGCCGGCGATCGTGATGGCGACCAGCGGTGAAGTGGTGACGTTCGCCCAGTACGAAGCAGCCGCCAATCAGGTCGCGCAACTGCTCCGCCATACCGGCCTGCAGCGGCGCGACCACGTGGCCATCTTCATGGACAACGACCCGCTTATGTTGATCAGCCAAGGTGGGGCTGATCGAACGGGCGTCTTTTACACCCCGGTGAATTCCTATCTTTCGGCCGATGAGGTGGCCTACATCATCAACAATTCGCAATCCCGGGTGGTCATCACGTCGGCGGCCAAGGCGGACGTGGCGGCTCAACTTCCTGCGCTGTGCCCAAAGGTCGAGCGGTGGCTGATGACCGGCGTTGACGGTGATCCGATGGGACCCTTCGAATCCTGGGACGTGGCTCTGGCGGCCTATCCCTCCGACCCCATCGCGGACGAGCAACGGGGCGCACCCATGATGTATTCGTCGGGCACCACGGGCCGTCCAAAGGGCATTCTGCGCCCTCTGTCCAATGTGCACCCGGCGGACCCGTACCCCGCCCTCGATGGCATTGCCGCGTTATGGCGCCTCCGAGATGGAATGGTCTATCTCTCGCCTGCGCCGCTGTACCACACGGCCCCTCAAGTCAGCGTGGCGTTGTCACTGCGTCTGGGGGCGACGGCCATTGTCATGGAGCACTTCGACGCCGCCCAATACCTCGAGTTGGTGACCAAATACGGCGTGACTCACTCGCAGGTGGTGCCGACCATGTTCTCCCGTCTCCTCAAACTGCCGCAAGAGGTGCGCCGAGCGGCCGACGTGTCGTCGTTGGAGGTCATCATTCACGCGGCGGCGCCGTGCCCGGTTCCCGTGAAAGAGCAGATGATCGAGTGGTTCGGCCCGATCCTCGTCGAGTACTACGCCGCCACCGAAGGCAACGGCTGCACCTATTGCGACTCGGCCGATTGGTTGGCGCACAAGGGAACGGTCGGGCGAGCGGTGCTGGGTCAGGTGCTCATCCTCGACGATGACGGCAAGCCCTGCGAAACCGGTACCCCAGGGACGGTGTGGTTCGGCGGGGCCACCGCGTTCGAGTACTTCAACGACCCGGCCCAGACGGCACAATCTCGCACCAGTACCGGGGACGCCAGCACGGTGGGCGATGTCGGCTATCTCGATGAGAATGGCTACCTCTTTCTCACCGACCGTAAGACCCACATGATCATTTCCGGCGGGGTCAACATCTACCCACAGGAAACGGAAAATCTTCTCGTCACCCACCCCAAGGTGATGGATGCGGCCGTCATCGGCGTGCCGGACGATGACCTCGGCGAAGCCGTCAAGGCCGTGGTGGAGGTCGTTCCCGGCGTCGAACCAGGGGCCGACCTCGAACGCGAGCTCATTGCCTTTTGTCGGGAGAACCTGGCTCACTTCAAGTGCCCTCGAACGGTCGACTTCATGGACGAACTGCCCCGGCTGCCCACCGGCAAGCTCTACAAGCTGCCGCTGCGGGATCGCTATTGGGGCGATCACGCCACTCGCATCGTTTGAGCTCCGCGTCCCCGTCTAGGCTGGCGATGTTGAAACGCGCATGAACCTTACAAGCCGCCCTCCCCGGTTCTGGAGATTGCTTTTGGCCCTAGGGGTCGCGCTGGCGGTGGCCTTCTTGGTGGACGGCAAATTCCTGCTCTTGCTGTTGGCCTTGGCGTGGATCGTCACCATGTCTTTCGCCCTGTGGCGAATCAGGCGCAATCAGCGCGTCTGATCGAGGCCACGTTACGAAGGTGCACTCACCCAGGTGTACCCGCCATCGTACGTCGTCCAAATGACTTGGGGATTGCCGACCCACCTTCCCACCGCAGGCGATTCGAAGCCGAGGAATCCGGCGTATCCGTACTCCATGACGGGGTTGATGACCGACCCGCTGGCCACTACCTGCCATGAGGCGCCGCCGTTGTGGCTCGCCGCGAGCACGCTGGGGTTGCCTGCCCCGGGGGATCCCGCCACGAAAATATCCTGACCGCTGGTTGCACCAATCAGCTTGAATCCGGCATTGGTCGGTAGGAGGGAAGGCGAGCCAAAGTTCAAACCGCCATCACCCGAGACCTTGACGAAGCTGGTGCCGGTCAAGCGAGGTGCGCAGAGCACAGCCACCACGTCTCCGGGCGCCGCGGCAAGACCGACCGTGTCATTTTCGGTCGTTCCGCTGTACCCACACGGATCGGATCGCGTGTGCCAGGTGGCTCCTCCATTGTGGGAGATCAACCACAGGCTCTGCTCGTTTTGAGCCCCTCCAGCGGGATTCTCGTAGGTCACGACGTAGAGGTCATCTGACCCTTGGGCAACGAGTTCGACGGCTCCCGCCTCCGTATCTTTCGGGTACGAATACAGCACGCTCCACGAAGTCGAACCGATGGGTGCACGTTCCACCGTTATGCCGCAAGGCCCCGGGCAGCCGGAACTGGTCGATGAGATCCGTACGACATTTGGCCCCTGGACTTCGAGGGAGACGACATTTGGACCCGTCTCGGGGGTCCAGGTGTGTCCACCATCGGTCGTCACGTAAAGATCGGGATTGAAGGCGTAGCCGTCGCGAGGGTTGGCGAAACGGATATCTCGCACCGGCAACGTCTGCGGGCCATCAGGAATGATTCCCACCTGGTTCCATGAGGTGCCTCCGTTGAGGGTGGCCAAAATATTTGAGGCACAGCCCTTTTCGAGATTGCAGTCAGAGGGAACAGTCAAGGCCCAGCCTTGGTGGTCGCTGATCCAGGTAAGACCCTCAATGATGGGTGAACCGGGAAGCGTCGTCGTAGTCGTAGGTGAGAGCGGCGCTGTTGTTGTCGATGTGACCACCTTGGACGCTGATCGGGTGGTGGGGGTGATTTGTTTGCGCAGCGAGCCAGCGGTGTGGGTGTTCGAGCATGACGCCAAAATCAGGGCGGCCACGAGAATTCCCGCCGGCCAGACCCACCGTCGGCGATTGACTGGAGTGCACCACCGACATTGCCGCACACATGAATGTGGGGGATGGGTGAGCTCGCTACGGCGTGGTGGTTGCCGGCGCAATGTCACGGACCATTGTGTACTCCAAGTCGTTCGCCCCGGCAGGGAAGTTCAGGGTCAAACCCGTTGTCCCGGTGCAGGTGAACGAACCTTCGCCCGGACCGACGTCGACCGGTTCAGACCTTCCGCCAACCGTAATCGTGGCCTGGCTCACGTCGTAGTCGCTGACCCCGAAGGAGCCCGAGAGTTCTTTGGGATTATCGGGTAGGGCGTATTTGGCGGTTTCGACCCCGTTGAATTTGGCGGCGCCGAGTACGGCACCGGGTGAAAAGTCGGCTGTTGCGGTGCCATCGGTAGCGATGTTCACTTCGGTGCCTTCTCCGCCAGTGAAGGTATACCCAGAAGTTGTGAGCGTCATGGTCGTGACCGTCCAACTTCCGACTGCACACGATTCGTTGCACAAGTCCGGCTGCCCTACCACGGAGTAGGTCGCTCCAGTGGTATCGCCCGAGATAGCCAGCCAACTGGTTCCCGGTGGAAGCTTGGGCATCGCCATCATCTCTGGGCAGGCATTGCAGTCAGTGACGCAGAATTCGTTGGACCCAGCGGCCAGGCCGTTGTCGGTGTCGCCGTTCGGTTCGTGGAGTCGGCTGGTGACGGTGCCCGGTGAAATGTTGACCACATGGGCGGACGGGCTGAACTTGATCAACGCGTTGGAGTACGGCGCCACTTTTTCGGTGACGTGGGTCCCGTTATGAATGACGCTCGTATCCGGCTTGTAGGTGGCGTCAGTAATTCCCGGCCCCTTGGCATCCCAACCTTGGCCGAAGCCCGACTCGCGAGCGTAGGTAGAGGCCCAGTTCTTCTGGAGCGTGGTGGTAGAGGCCACATTGAAAGCGGCGGCATTGCCTCCGGCTTTGAGCATCGGATCGAGGAGGTGCCAGGTGTCATCGCCAGTTTGGGTCATGAGGGAATAAAAGCCGACGGCGTCGTAGCTTCGCTTGAAGAGCGGTGTCCCAATATCGAGCAGGTAGGTGTCCCACCAATGGTCGTCTTGAGGTTCGATTTCGTCTCCGACCCACTCCGCCTCGCCCTCAATGAGCCAGTCGGGTGCCGCGTTGAAGGCGGCGATCGTCGGGTAGTCCATGGCCTCGAAGCAGTGAAACATCTCATGAGCCAGGACAAATTTCGTCAACCCAGCGCTTTTGTTGTGAGCGTAAAGCAGGGGATTGATGGCGACCGCGCAACGTCCCGGGGTCCCACTGTCACCACCGCTGGCATTCTCAACCCCTGCGTAGGCTTCCGTGCTGGCACCTTCCTTCTGGGTCGAGTTGACAGTGACGGTGATGGGCAGGCTGAGTGGGTGGCCGATGTCGGCGGCGATCTCCCCGCTGAGGTTCTCCAATACCGCCTTGTATGGTCCAGCCGATGGCGTGGAGGGGGCGAGCAAGTGCTCCCCACGTACTGCGCCGGCCGACGCCGAGGACATGCCGCCGAGCATTCCGCCCAAGATCATGGCCAGGACGGCGAAGAAAGTCAGGCCGATTGGGATGTGCCGCCCTTGGGGTGTGAACCGCCCACCTTCGGTGCGCCATTCTCGATGCGACATTGCCTACCCCTATCTCGCAGGTGAGTCTCAGAAAACTTACTCGGATTCACTCACGGGAGCACTGCGGCAAAGGTTTGTCTTCCGACCTCGAGATCCCGCCCAAATACTCCAAAGCGCCGCCATCGCCTGAACAGCAAAGGGCAGGCGACCTGGTTGGAATGGCTCGCCTTACGGATTGACAAAAAGCGCCTCGCGACGCCGCAGAACAGCGCAGAGAGACTCGTTGTAGGGCGCCTTCAATCCAAGCTGGTGGCTCAAAGTGACCACTTGACCGTTGATGGCGTCGATCTCTGAAGGACGCCGAGCCATGTGGTCCAGCCGCATGGAGGGACTGGCGTGAGGAATGGTGGCGGCGAACTCGGTGACGTAGCGAAGCGGATCGTCGAACGAGAACGTGACGCCCTGGGCCAGTGCGAGTTGATACGCCTCCGAGGTGCATCCAAGAGCAACGTTCCATGCCGCTTCGTCGGACATCAGTTCACCCACCGTGACGTCAAAGACGGCACAGGGAGCGCTGAGTGTGACATTGCAGAGGAACTTTTCCCAGATCATGATCGCCACGTCGGAGAATGCCCGGACATTGAAACCGGCGTCATTCCAGATCTGCTCAATCCGCTTGACTCGGTCCGTCATGCCGCCATGCATCTCGCCGATTCGGATCAATCGCATGCCTTCGTGATGGACGTGTCCTGGCTCGGGAATCGACGATCCGAACCCCTCGGCGATGCCGATCATGATGTGTTCCTGCGGTACGGAGCGGGCCACCCGTTCTCCGGCACCCAGCCCGTTCTGGAATGCCATCACGATGCTGTCGGAGTCAAGGAGCGGAGCGATTTCCGCCGCCACCTGCTCGACATCCGCCGCCTTGGTGGCGATGATCCACACATCGCACGATCCAGCCTCGCGGGGAGCATGACCGACATGCAGGTTCTTGACAATGACGTTCCCACTGGCTCCCGAGATACGAACGCCGTTGGTGGCGATGGCGTCGATGTGCTCTTTCCATGTATCGATGGCCCACACCTCGTGCCCGGCTTTGCCAAGAAGTCCGGCATAGACCGATCCCATAGCGCCGGTGCCGACCACTGCAATCTTCATGCTCTTCCTTTGCTTCGAGATTCGGGAGTGCCCACTCCGTTCACTTCTTGATCTCCCGATCCGTGTTCATCCGCCTGCACGCACAACCCTTAACGGTGGCGTGAAAGCTTGGAAATGTTCCCGGGCTCCGTTGGTACATTCCACATTCTATGAAACCTGGACCATTCGCATCGACAGCCAACCGCTTCGTCGACGTCGCAGTAACGAAAACTGAAGTTCAGGAAGAAGCCGGCTCATCAGGTTGATCGGACATATCGGCAACAATTCGATTCACGTGAATGGTTGATTGTTCACAATTAGGACTTCTCACCTTGATGTGGAGCTACACAATCGATGGCCGATGCAGCTCTATTCCCGTGGTCGATGATCGCCATGCGGCCCGGGCGTGACATGTATGAGGTAGGAAGGCTCCACTGTTTCGAGTTGGTGCCAGACTCCACGCGGAACGACGTACGCGTCGCCTGACCGCAGGATCACCTTCGTTTGCGAGCCGATCGTTCGTTGGTCCCCGTCATCGAGAATCAATTCCATCCTCCCGCTTACGACATACAGGAACTCGTCCCCGTCAGGATGCATTTCGCCACGATGCGGAGGATTTCCATCGAGGTGGGGGATCGCTCCGATGGTGTAGCCGTCGATTCGTCGGGGCGGGCCCGGTGGAGCGGGCACGATGGATATTGCCCCATCGTGACTGACGTTCGCTACGTTCCCTTCAAATCGTGACGACGAACTCTCTGGACCCTCAGTCATCTGGGTCAGATTATGCGACGTCGGGGTGAATTCGGCGCACGCGACACGAAGGAATCGAACGCCCGCGTTCCGAGCATGCGGTGATCCTCGGCTGCGAGTTGCAACCTCAGGCTGCGGCCTACCCTAAGTCCTGAGAAATTTGCCATATGTGACCGGCGGGATCGGTGAAATTTGCCGTGCGTACGCCCCAAGGCCGGTCCACTGGTCCGTGGAGTAGCGCCACACCGTGGTGAGTCAGCTCAGCACATGTGGCATTTACGTCGTCGACAAACATCGACATCATGAAACGCGAACCGGCCCCGGGGCTGGCGATCGCCCTCGGTGCAATCAGATCAGGAACCTCAGATGCGTCGGTCAGGCAGATCATCACGTTCTCAAGCATGAAGACGGCCGTGGTCTCGTCTTCGAAGGTCAGCGGCAGGCTCAAGACCTCCAGGTAGAAGGATTTAGTCGTCGCGAAGTCCTCGGCGAATAGGTTGACGACGTCGATGCGCTTCATTGAAAAGTTCATGTCAGATTTGACGAACCGTTGCGTTGAAACTCATCGGTCCCTCGCGGCAATGTCCTGACCATGTGGAAGTCTTACCACGCTCGATGCTCTCCATCTCGTGCTGGGATCGATGTCAGAGGCGACCGCTTTCGATACCTGAAGTCATGCGTGGGCGAGGTGAATCGCCGCTTCCGGTGTATTGATGCGAAAGGCGAGACTCTCTTCGATATAGAGCCGTACGGAGTTGCCGTCGGCGCTTGCATAACCGATGGAAAAGTCCTGTCCTACTGTCATTTCAAAGTCACCGCCTCGTTGACTCAGGATGACGGCACCATCGACGGCAGGTGCCCAAATGACTTCTCCTCCCAGGATGTTGCGAAGGTGTTCGAAGACGGGATAGCCGCCGTGCTCGGTTGTTTCTATGACACCGGTGAAACAGCGTGCCCCCATGGCCATCGCATAGGGTCCGGCGACGCCAGCGGACCGGAGCAAACCAACCGCCTTGGCGGCATGCTCGGGGTAGTGGCTGTAGTCGTCGCCAATGGAGACCGCCTCGTAGGTCGACGATGGGACGATTCCGGAAGTGCCACCGGAATCGAATCCGTGAAAGATCACGCCGTCCTCGGCCAGTGCCGCCGATCGGCTGGCGGCAATGACGGAGGAAAGGTCGAGGTCGCTGGCGCCGCGCTCGGCTGCCGCGAGTTCGGCAAGCTCAAGCGAGAACGGCGCACGTAGCTCGACTACGGGCAGCACTTTTCGTTGAGCCGCCTCGACGCCTCCGGACGGGAACTCGGAGAGGGGCTCGACGCGCCCGAGTTCGACGGACGAGTATTCCCATCCGAGCGGGCCCTTAAAGTCAATCAGACGTCGCGCCGCAAGAAAATGCTTCAGCGATCTGGTGGCTTCGTCATCAATCTGCTCCCACGCTTGGTCCGAGATCGGTGCAAGTTCGCGCATTAGGTGGTTCATGAGAGGCTCCCTTTTTCGTTTCGTAGGCTTCCGATTCCCAGACTGGAATCATTCTGGACAAGATTGGCCAAAGCATTTGGGGTTGCCTCGGCAATTCGGTGCAAGGTATTGCGATCGACATGGCGGAACGGTTCGTCCCGTCCTGGGATAACCAGCACACCCTCTTCTTCGTAGGACCAGGTGTCGTCATCATTGATGGTGACGTGGATCCGGTAGCTGGTTGTTTGAAACGCTCGATACAGGAAAGGGTTCGAGAGGATGCCATAGGTTTCGGATCCCAGGTCTGCCGTGAGTTCAAACTCCCTGGCGTTGACGTCAGCTGATCCCGCAGCGAGAAGTACCTGCCCGCGCGGAATTGCGAGGGTGAAGGTAATGACGGAGGCCGCCGGTTCCCAGAGCCAGTAGCCGATCTGATCATGGAACGTCTCCAATTGATCTGCTTGGAGGATGTGCGTGTGGTAGCGCAAGCCGTAGAAAAGCTGCGGTCCATTCGTTTGGAAGTCGATTGGTTGGAGCTCGTAGTGTTCGTCGTATTCTTGGTGAAGGGTCCCCTCGACTACCGGATGGTCGTCGGACCCTTTTGTCCCTTCCCAGACCCCAGCCATAGGCCGTAGCGGTCCCAGGTTGCTCAAGGTGTCCGGATCGCCGGGAGGCTCCGTATAGATATCTGTGCCGTAGAGATCTGACGCTGATTCGTTCAGCTCGGACTCCGCAGGGTCGACGATGGCCACGGGACTACTTTTGCATGTCGGCGAGTAGGAACCAATCCCTGGCGCCATTTTCGGTCCTGCCTCAACGGAAGATCTCCAAGGTTCCTGTCGAATACGGTGGTTGTAGGTCGACGACAACACGTGCATTGAGTTGATCTGGGCAGAAATGGAGGGTCCGCGTCATGGGAGAGGAGGAAGAGGCATCTCCGACTCTCGACGACGTAGATATGTCGTTGGTCGCTGAGCTGGGAGTTCGACGCCTGGTCGAAACGGGGGAGTACCTCTTCCGAGAGGGCGACGTCGCCTATGACTTCTTTGTTCTGGTCAGCGCCGAGGTTGACATTGTGATGGAAATCGACGGCGGCGAGAGGGTCATCCGTCGCCACGGAGCCGGGCGATTTCTTGGCGAACTGAGTATGTTGAGCGGACTCCGGGCCTTTCTTTCGGCCCGCGTCGTGACGGCGGGCGAAATCATCGTCGTCCCCCGAGATCAGCTTCGGCAGCTGATGGCGACGAAGCCGAAGCTCGGCGACACCATCCTCTCCGCGTTCGTCGCCCGACGCGGGATGCTCATGACTCAGGCCGCGCCTTCCATCCGGGTCATCGGGTCAAGGTTCTCCCCCGAATCTCACCACATCAGGGAGTTCCTCACTCGGACCCGGGTACCTCACGAATGGCTGGATGCAGATCAAGACCCCCAGGTAGGAGATCTGCTGGAGCAGTTCGGTATTGATGCCACGGAATGGCCCATCGTCATTGCCAGCGGCAAGGTACTTCGCCACACCACCCCAGGTGAAGTGGCGAACTATCTCGGACTCACGGTCGAGAGACTGCCGCAGCGTTGCTTCGATCTGGTCGTGGTCGGTGGTGGCCCCGCGGGTTTGGCGGCGGCTGTGTACGGTGCGTCCGAAGGACTGAACACGCTTGGGGTCGAGATGACTGCACCCGGCGGACAGGCGGGCATGAGCTCTCGTATCGAGAATTACTTGGGCTTTCCTATGGGCGTCTCTGGTGAGGAGCTAACTCAGCGAGCGATCATCCAGGCAGAAAAGTTCGGGGCCAATCTGACCGCCCCGTGCGTTGCCGTCTCGCTTGGACATCGCGCCGGACACTTGATCGTGCGACTGAGCGATGGAAGCGAAGTCGCAGGGCGGGCGGTCATTGCCGCGACCGGCGCCTCCTACCGTCGACTCGAAGCCACGGGACTGGATGACTTTGACGGGAATGGCGTGTATTACGCCGCCACCGAAATGGAGGCGCGCATGTGCGGTCCTTCACCGGTCGTCGTCGTTGGAGGTGGCAACTCGGCCGGGCAGGCGGCCATATTTTTGGGCCAGGGCGGTTGCGCGGTCACGCTCGTTATCCGAGGCACCGATTTGAGTAAGGACATGTCGCGGTATCTGACCGAACGAATCGAGGCCGACCCTCAGATCACGCTTCGCACGCAGACGACCGTCGTCGCTCTGGACGGGGACGAGACCCTACGAGCCGTGCATCTCAAGGGTCCCGACGGCGAGGTCGTCCACCCTTGCACCGGGCTATTTTCTTTCATTGGAGCAGACCCATCCTCGGGTTGGCTCAACGGCTGCGCCGCCCTTGACGACCGGGGGTTCGTGCTGACCGACCTGTCTCTGGCTCCAGACCAGCTCGGTCAAGATTGGGAGCCACTCGATCGGTTGCCGCTGCCTTTCGAGACTAGCCACCCCGGCCTGTTTGCGGTGGGCGACCTGCGATCTGGATCTACCAAGCGGGTGGCCGCTGCTGTGGGCGAGGGTTCGGCCGCGGTGCGCTCCGTACATCGGTACCTTGCTTTCTGACCGATGCCGCTCATGTCTCTTTGCTGTATCCGTGACTAACTTGATGGAGGAGGTGCTGTGATGACGAATGCAATTGATCCAGAGATTCCACCGAGTGGAACTGGTTGTGTGGAGTGTCTTGAAGCCGGTGGGTGGTGGCTCCATTTACGACGATGCACCGAATGCGGCCACATCGGATGTTGTGATGATTCGCTCGGCAAGCACGCATCGGTGCATGCGAATTCGTCGGGCCACCCGGTCATCCGCAGCTTCGAGCCTGGTGAGGATTGGTTTTGGAACTATCAAACCAACGAATACTTAGATGGCCCTCAACTCGCAGCGCCTCTGCACCATCCCCTTGACCAGACGGTCCCGGGACCAGAGAGTCGAGTTCCCGCCAACTGGCAGGAAGTGTTGATGGAATCGTGATGCCCGACGTTCAAAGAGCATTACGGGCGTCACAGTGCTCGGGAGTCCCGAACCAGTGAAATGGCTCGGCGAGGACAGTCACGAACGGCGCGCTTTGCCAGTTCGAGGAGCCTTGGCGGTAATGGTCGCTGGTCGACAATCGGATATCCCCACTCGTCAAGTGTGATGACCTCCGGCAGAATCTCGGCGCAATAGCCGAACGCGTCGCATGACACGGGATCAATGGTTATGCGCATCGTCATTTCACAGGGTGATAGGTCGGGGAAACCGCATCGTCGTGGGCTTGCGGGCGTGAACGCACGGTTCGCCCCTGGTATGTGCGGCTACATCCTGAGCAAATACTTGAAGACAGCTGCGCACCAGGCCGATTGCGCCGTCGGGGTGTCGACATGCGCCTCGCCCGCTGACTTCATTGAGGCGTCTTTGCAGTCGTGCGGGAAGACCGGGGTCCACGCGACCGTGTGCGAGTCGAGCCATATCATCCGCTATAGCAGGGAGACCGAACACGCACGGGCCACATTGACCTGCGCTCTGTTGAGCAAGGTAGCGGGTAATCCTGGCCGTTTCGGCGATACCGCATGCCGACGGTCCGAGTGCGACGATCACCCCAACACCTGCCGTGGCCCCGATGGCCCGGAGCTGTTGTGATGCGTAAGGAGTGGAGAAGTGTTTCGGGGCAACCCACGCACCGCCGTAGCCACCGGCCAGGAGGGCTTGAGGCGAATTGAGTGGAGAACTGCACATGGCAATCTCCCAAAGGGGCGTACCGCGGTCTACCTCGACGACACCGGGCTGATTGACGGCTCCACTAATCGTGACGAGACAGGTCCCGGGGTCATCAACCATCCCCCGAGCCAGAAAACGATCTGCTCCGTGGCGGGCGATCAGCGCCACATGTGCCAGGGTCTCGGTGTTGTGCACCAATGCAGGGCGCCTACCGATGCGCAGTGGCGTTCCTTTGTCTGGACGAAAGACAGGCAGCGCCTGCCCATTGTCGATCCAGTTGACCAGTGCTGACTCCTCGCCGGCGATAAAACGATCCGGCGGTCGTGCGATCATCTCGTCCACCATCGAATGCCGGTGCCTCAGCCGCTCGGAGATAGCGTGGTTTACTGACGCAGCTACGCCATCACGACCGACTGGAATGCACACGACGATCTGGCTGGACCGGCACATGGCGGCAAGAAATTGAGCACCATCGAGCACAAGATGGGGGGCCTGTGTCAGTAGCACCTTGTCCTTGTCGCTGGCTGGTTCGCCTTCCATGCCATTGACGACGACGGTTCCTCCCGAGCCGTGCGCGCTGGCAAGCGCCAATTTGATGGATGCCGGAAAGCCTCCACCGCCGCGACCCGCTAGCCCGGAACGCTCCAAACTCGAGGCCAGGGCGCGTTGCCATGAGCGTTCATTGCCGAGGGAGATCGTCATTGGCCCATGCGTGTTGATGTGACCCGGTAGATCGGTCGGATTGCCGAGCAAGTGATGAATATCGTTCCATGGTGGCGCGGCAGTGGCGTTATCGATCACGTGGAATTCCTCTTCCAACCGGTGTTGAAACAAGCCGGTTCGACGGTGGGATGTGTGCGTCAACTGGTGGGCGTGGGGAAAACTGTCTCGCCGTGGCAAAGAGTCGCCACAGCAGCGCAATGCCGACAAAGAGGACACACAAGGCTCCAAGAGCGATGACCCAGTGCTCGCCAGAATCGGTACCCAGACCGAATGTGTGGGCCAATGCAATAGGCCAGCATCCATAGGCCAACCAGTGAATCCCGCGCCACGTGCCGGGCTTCATGTGTGATCGGAGGATGCTCGATACGAACACGGCCACCATGAGGTCAAGTGCCACTGCTCCCAAGGCGACCCAAAACCGACCATAGGGAGAAGCAAACGGGACAACGATGGCAAGCCAACCGATGTGCACGTAGGTGTCGAGAACGCTAGTAACGACGTGAATGGCCAGGAACACCATCGACAGCATCGATATCCTGCGGTGAAGTTCTTGTTGAGCGAAGCCGGGCCAGCCTCGAGCCCGTGATCGAGAGGTAGTAATCAGTCCAAGGACCATCGTCACTGTCAGCAAGATGAGCGTCACGATCCCGCTCGCTCGGGTGATGTACCAAAACGTGGTCGAACTCACGAGGCCCCGCTATCGGGCCATCCACCCAGGGTGAAGACTTTGCCATCATGACGCACGAGTCGCGCTGCCTGACCGAATGGGCGCAGTCGATCGAGAGCTGTTGGACCCCACACCACGGCCGCCGTCGAGAGGGCGTTGGCGTCTACGCAGGTGGAGCCCGTTACTGAGACTAGGGACCAGTACGGCGCTGCTGTGTATCCCGTTGAGGGATCAATAATGTGATGGACAGATTCATTCCCTACGTGCCACGTTCGCACCATTGTGCTGGAGCTCGCCAGCCCTCCACGGTGTATCGCCACGACTTGATCAATGTCTTCAACCCGAGCGGATGAATCCACGGCGATTCCAATGGCCCAACCACCGGAAGGAGATGGACCGGACACGGCTACGTCGCCTCCCACGCTCACGAGCACTCCAGTTTCAAGTTGCCGGGCAATGTTGGCTGCCGAGCGATCGACGACGAAAGCCTTGGCCGACGATCCGAGGTCGAGGTTGACACCCCTTGGAATGCGGACCGTGAGCGTATTCGGATCGAGATGGATGTGGCGAAAGCCAACCACCGGTCCGAGCTGTTCGGGCGCAAGTCGTGGTTGAGCTCCGACCTCGGCAAAGTCACGGTCGTAGCCAAGCACCGAAATGGCATTGCCTACCGTTGGGTCGACAGCCCCTCGAGTGCGTGCCGCTACGGAAACTGCAATCTCAAGAGCCTCGAAAAGCAATGGTGACACCACAACGGTCGAGCCAGCTCGTGCGTGAAGGTACTCAAGCTCAGAGTCGGAGCGAAAGCGACTGCATGCACGATCGATCGCATCGATTTCGGCACGAAGGAGTTTCGCCGCTTCATCCGCCCGGTCGGGATCGAGGACGGCAACTGTGGCAGTGGTGCCGATGGCCCGAAAGGAACACTGACTTGATTGAGCAGGCAGCTGCGCAATGAGGTCGGTCAACGCGATGTGCCTCCGGATGTGACTACAGGAGGACTCGGAGTAGTGGTGGGGGGCGGATTGGTGGTGGCGGTCGTTGGCGCCGAAACTGGAGATCCAGCGTTGGTTGATTGAGGCAATGACGTGGATGGCGTTGCCGTCGGAGAGAGCGAGGGACTCGTCCCATTGCTGACAGCGCTCGAGCTTGCGCCCGGATGCTCTCTGGCCACAACGACTCCAAGCAGCGCGGTTGCGCCAGTGGCCGCCAATACGGCGGCACGGGTTAGTCGACGTAGGCGATCATTTGCCCGTTCCCGAGCATTGACCAAGTTGTTGTTCGACCGTCGATTCATCCTCGAAGTCCGTTTCTTCTCGTCGATCCGTACCCGCTCCTATGAATGGTCGTCGCGACATGGTCCTTGACCATACCGGTGGACGGTTGCGTCATTCTGGGCACACTCACACCATACGAAGGGGGCCTTACGGCAGCATGAAGCCGCCCAGAATTCCTTCGAAAGGAGCGGCGTCCCTCGTAACTGGGGTTTCTTGTCGATCTTGCCTGGTGTGGTGCGTCATGTTCCCGTCACATTGGGCAAGTAGAAATGGCCCATGCGGGTGTTGGTGGCCGAGGACGACGAAGGGCTGCGCTCGGTGCTCGAACGCGGGTTGCGCGAGAACGGGTATGTCGTCGATGCCACGGCTGACGGGCAACAAGCTCTGCGATATCTGGACGCTTATGACTACGAGGTGGCGATCCTTGATTGGCGTATGCCGAAGGTGACGGGGCTCGAAGTCATCCAGAAGATTCGCCGTCGCGGCTCTGCGCTCCCCGTGTTGATGCTGACCGCCAGAGACACAGCGGGCGACCGAGTCACGGGGCTCGATGAGGGGGCGGATGACTACCTAGTTAAGCCCTTCGACTTCGCGGAACTCCTTGCTCGAGTTCGGGCGCTCCAACGTCGGGGCGAAGCCGTGCAGTCATTGATGATCAAGGTTGCCAACGTCACACTTGACACCGTGACCCGTGAAGTGCGTGTGGGTTCTGAGCACCCACGCCTCACCGCGATTGAACTGGGCATTTTGGAAGTCTTGCTCCAGCGATCTCCAGCCGTCGTTTCGCGAAGGGCCATTGCATTGGCGGTGTGGGACGATGAGGCAGATGCACTCGGGTCCAACACGTTGGATGTACACATGGCTCGATTGCGGGCCAAGATCTCTAACGGGGGAGCCAAGATCGAATCGGTCCGGGCACTCGGATATCGAATCGTGGCTCAGTGAAGATGCCACCGAAGTGGCGAAGTCCCGTCGTCGTGCATGCCGCCAGAGTCGCAGTAGTGGCCACGGTGATCATTGCTGCCATGTATGCCTGTGTCGTGGTCGGATTCGATATAGCTGATCGTCACCGAATTGTCGAGCAAATTGACACTCGCCTTCAGCAACGTCTTAGGGATGTGATTCGAGGGCCAGCTTCCGCGGGATCGACGGCGGACTTCGAGAATGCCCACGATGTTGACGATGCACCTGTATTCATGTGGAAAGTGGGCACCAACGGCGGGGCCGTCGCGCTCACTCCCGGAGCGCCGAAGTTGTCGACAACCTTGTGGTCACCTTCAGACAGGACGAACGAGGCGCATCTCGGTACCGAAAATTTCAGGTTGCAGTCACAGCGCATTAACGGTGCATGGCTGGTGGCTGGTCAGAGCTTGGCCGAAGTCGATCATGTCGAAGCGGATTTGATCACCCTTGAAGTTGTAGCCGGCCCACTGCTGCTTTTCGCCATGTTCTTGGGAATCCTGCTGATTGGCATTAAGGCGGCAAATCCAGTTGAGCAAGCTCGACGGCGTCAACTCGAATTCACTGCTGATGCCTCACACGAACTGCGGACGCCCTTGAGCGTTATTGAGGCGGAAGTAAGCCTGGCGCTCAGCGGCGAAAGGGGAGCAGACGAGTATCGGGACACCCTGGCTCGGGTGAATCGAGAGACGCTCCGATTGCGTGACATCGTAGAGGATCTTTTGTGGCTCTCTCGATTTGATTCGGAACCTCCACCGCCTGGTAACGAACCAGTAGATGTCGGCGCGATTGCTTCGATGTGTGCCGCACGATTCGATGCCGTCGCGGCTCAGCGAGGCATCGCCCTCACATTCCATCAAGAGGGCGACGGCCAGCCATGGGTCAATGCGCCGCCTGAGTGGATCGATCGCCTTACGGGGGTCTTGGTGGACAACGCATGTCGATACGCTCAGGACAATGGGACCGTTCACATCACGGTAAGTGCGCAACGTAACCTGGTGAGCCTTGCTGTCGAGGACAATGGCCCCGGCATTGCCCCCGCAGAGCGAGACCACCTCTTTGACCGATTCCACCGGGCGACCGACGAGGGGAATGGCGCGGGATTAGGTCTTGCCATTGGTGATGCAGTGGTGAGATCCACGGGTGGCGAGTGGGTGGTGTCACAATCCGAAATGGGTGGAGCCCGTATGGAGATTCGGTGGCACCGGTCACCTGGGGCCAAAGAAGCCGTCGACCGGATCAATCATGATCGGCAGCTTTCACCAGATGAGAGCCACAAGGCGAGCGAGCCCGCACTTGGTTGACTTTGCAAAAAGGCAGCTCAGCCTCTGAGTTTGGTATGCCAAGTCCATGTCAGGGCATCTTCATGTTGACGTCATGGTTGAGCCCTAGTCTGGAGTGAGATGGCACTTGAGCTACAGGCTTGGGGTGACCAATCAAAAGAGCACGAAGCACGCACCAAGGCGGTCTCGTGCCAGCCCGAAACCCGGAGAGGTACTTAGTGGCCAACGATTCCATTCTCGATCGATCCCTTAATCTGGCAAGGATTGATTTCTCGCCCAAACATCGCCAACCGTTAAAGTCCCGAGTCCTGCTCGCCACCATCGTCTCAATTGTTGGATCTCTCGTGGCGGATGCCGCGCTGGTCGCAATGGGTAAAGCCGTGTTCCCGTCCACCAAGAATTACGTGCACTTCCAATTCAGCGACTACGCCAAGTTGACGATCATCGGCGTCATTATTGCGTGCTTGGCCTGGCCCATTGTGACTCGAATCTCCTCTTCTCCGCGATGGCTTTTCTTTCGGTTGGCGATTGCCGTCACGCTGGTCTTGCTGTTACCCGATGTCTACCTATTGAAGAAGGGTCAGTCGGCAGATGCGGTCGCGATACTGATGTGCATGCACGTTGCGATCGGACTCGTCACCTATAACGCTCTCGTGCATCTGGCACCAGTGCGGTATCGCCGTCGACGAGGAAGTGCCCAAAGCACCGAAGCGCACTCGACTTCCCTGGCATAACGGAATTTGGGGGATTGGGTTCTCGAACGAATGACCACGACCCCCACGCTTATTTCGTCAGCAACCGGGGAGCTTCGTCCTCGAGCAGGAATTCAACGGTCCACGTGGATCATCGTGGGTATGACCGCTCTGTCTGCGTCGATCTTGTTGACCCAAGCGCTGCTCCACGGGCATCTCTCGGGGATAGACGAATACGACGATGGTGTGTATTTCGGCTCAGCAATGCAGCTGACCCACGGCACGATTCCATATCGCGACTTCGGCTTTATTCAGCCTCCGTTCATCGCCGTGTTGCTGTCGCCGTTTGCTTTCGCGTCCCACTTGATCGGTACAGCTCGGGCATTCGAGTCGGCACGTTTGTTCATCGTCGCCATTGAGGTAGCTAATACGGCGCTTGTCGGAGTACTCATGCGCCGGCGACCCGTATTTCAAATGGTGATCGCCATGGGCGTTATGGCTGTGTATCCCGGTGCGGTGAGCTCGGCCCAGACCATTCTTCTTGAGCCTGTGCTCGTATGTCTCTGTCTGGTTGGCCTCGTCGCACTATTTGATGGCGATTGCGTCTCTCGTTCTCACCGCAGGATCTTTATTGCTGGTGCATTCTTTGGCCTAGCCGCAAGCACAAAGCTGTGGGCGCTTGGCCCCATCGTGATTGTCGCCTATCTCTTGTGGCGCAAATATCGTCTGCGGCATGGTCAGGCCCAGCTCTCGAAGTTTCTACTCGGAGTGGGTACCGGATTCTCCGTGGTCTGCCTTCCGTTCTTTCTTGGAGCCCCAAGAAACTTCATCGATCAAGTATTCGTTACACAAGCAGTAAGAAATGGGAGCGGGTACGGGATTCCTGAGCGAATACTTGACCTAACGGGCACCGCCGGGATAGTTCACTTCTTTAGGCTTCCCATAGGCATCAGCGCAGGGCTGTTCGTTTCATGCGGCTTCGTCGGCGTTATCTGCCTGACCCAAAGGGAAAAGGGCAGAGGGCTCAGCGACCTGGAGTGGACCTCGCTGCTGTGCGCATTGGGTGTGGCCGTGGTCCTGATCGCTTCTCCTACCTACTACTACCACTATTCGTCCTTCGAGGCTCCGTTTCTCGCATTGAGCCTTGCCTTCATTTGTGGACGCCTCGTTGCACGCGTGAGGAACCCGCCGAAGTTCACATGGCGATTGAATTCACACCAGCTCGCCTCGGTGGCAATCTTGGCAATCGTTCCGATTGTTCTGTGTGTCAGTGGTGTCGCCGATATCGCTCGCATTGTCGGCGCAATGCCAGCGACCCAAGTCAACGATGCGTTCAGCGATGCGATCCCGAGCCGTGGGTGTGTGCTCTACGTCGATCCATCAATCGCCCTGCTCGATAATCGATACACCTCGGACGTTTCGAACTGTCCGGACGTCGTCGACTACCTGGGCGAGGAACGTGTGCTCGATGGTGGACTCTCGGATACTCCCTCGGACATGAGGCAAACAACCCTGCAAAAGCAAATGTTGAACTGGGTCAGCTCGTCAGATGCCCTAGTTACCGGTGACAACGAACCCAGTTGGGGACCAGCGGTACGTCGGTATGTGTCCAATCATTTCGAGGCTACGCGAGGCTTAATCGTTGGCACCGAGGTCTACGTGCGGAGATCGCGGCATTCCATTTAGTGGCGCGTCCGTATGAACGATGGGAGTTGGCTTCGCTCCAAACGAGGCAAGCTGACACGTCTTCGCTTCGGGCATTGCTACTGGGCGATTCCGAGAATGTCGGTACTTTCGTTGGCACAAAATGCAGCTGGCACAACTGCCAGGTCGAGCAAATCATCAAGCGCACCGCGTATGTCGCATTGGGCCCAACCCAGGAGCGGCATCGTGGCCAACTTAAAGAACGCGTCGACCCGTTCGTCGATGTCACCACCCGCCTCTCTCATGGTGACCCAACGGTCATCGACCAACATCGAGTATCCAAGTGACGTGCCGGTGCAGACCGCCAGGCGACGACCATTAGGGGCGAATGTCTCCATCCACGGCCACCGGCCGCACCTCCCTGAATCTCCGTGGCGGTACCAAACTCCTGCGGCCCAAGCCAAGTCAGGCAGGAATCGTCTGGAGAAAGTAGCTGCGCCGTCGCTCACACCTTCGAAATTAAACCGGAAAGTTCCATCGTTGTCCTCAGGAGCATCGCACCCGTAGTCCGAGATCAAGATTTCCAATGCATTAAGCAAGGCCCGGCCTGAACGAGATTCGACGAGGTCACCGACCTCGAAAGGCAGCACCTCCACGTGTGCCGTCAATGGATCATTCACCAAGTCCCCCGTTCGGTCGTCGCATTTGCGGATTCATCAAAGAGATGCAGGGAAGACCATTCCCTTACGCGAGGTCATCGGGGAAAGCGGGGCTGCCATCCGCGTGTGCTGCAGCGATTGAAGCCCGTGAAGCGCATGCCGACCCAGCTTTCACGATCGAAGGTCCTGGATACGTCGAGATCAACGAGGCGTGGACGTTCGCCTTCGTTGAGCTACGGAAAGCGCTGAAATACGGTGCCGAGTCACCCATCTGGGGCCATTCAGGGAATTGAGATGGACCTCGAACTGTGCTCAGCGGTTACTGCTGGGTTGCGCCCCGCGAGGCCGACCAATGCGAAAACACAGGAGATAGCGGCGAGAAACACCCAGCCAACAGTGTAGCTCGTATGCGTAACCAGATGCCCGAAGATGATCGGGATGAAGAACCCACCAATTGCGGCCAGAGTCAGCATGACCCCAGTGGCTGTCCCAATGAATTGGTGCTCGATCATTGAGACTCGCGCCGGCACG
>Ga0182030_10002450_pt1 | contig 39320 bp, 34 predicted proteins | sample 812S3MmetaG_FD_121299 | JGI IMG/M metagenome (GOLD analysis project Ga0182030, IMG submission 121299) | Permafrost microbial communities from Stordalen Mire, Sweden - 812S3M metaG (Illumina Assembly) | ecosystem: Environmental > Terrestrial > Soil > Wetlands > Permafrost | place: Sweden...
AAGGAGTTCACCCGTGCGTCGACAGATTGAAGGCTCTCGGGCAGTGGCGGAAACGGTGGCCCTCTGTCGGCCCGAGGTCGTGTGTGCGTATCCGATCTCCCCTCAAACTCACATCATCGAGGCGATCGGCGCCATGGTGAAGTCGGGCCGACTCTCCCCGTGTGAATTCATCAACGTGGAATCCGAGTTCGCGGCGATGTCCGTTTCGATCGGCGCCTCCGCGACTGGAGCGCGCGCGTACACCGCAACCGCAAGCCAAGGACTCCTCTTCATGATCGAAGCGGTTTATAACGCTGCGGGGCTCGGCCTGCCGATCGTCATGACGCTCGCCAACCGGGCCATTGGTGCGCCGATCAACATCTGGAACGACCACAGCGACGCCATGGCGGTGCGAGACGCCGGTTGGGTCCAGCTCTTTGCCGAGACGAATCAGGAGGCGGCGGATTTGCACATTCAAGCCTTCCGCCTCGCCGAAGAGCTCTCACTCCCCGTCATGGTGTGCATGGACGGCTTCATCCTCACCCACGCCGTGGAGGGCATCGATTTGCCCGAGCAGGCCGCTGTCGACGCCTTCCTCCCGCCTTACGATCCCCGCCAGGTTCTCGATCCGGGCGATCCCGTCTCCATTGGCGCCATGGTGGGCCCAGAAGCCTTCGAGGAAGTCCGCTACCTCTCACACCTCCGCCAACTCGACGCACTGGAGCGCATTCCCGTCCTGGCCGCCGAGTTCGCGGAGTCGTTCGGACGCTCCAGCGGGGGTCTCCTCCACCGCTACCGGACCGAAGACGCCGAGACGATCGTCGTCGCACTCGGGTCGGTTCTCGGCACTATCAAAGACGCTGCCGACGCGCTCCGAGCCACCGGTGAGCGTGTGGGAGTCGTCGGGATCACTTCGTTCCGCCCATTCCCGCACGACGCCGTGCGCGACGCTCTGTCCGGAGCCCGGAAGGTCGTCGTGGTGGAGAAGGCGTTCAGCGTCGGATTCGGCGGCGTGCTCTCGACCGACGTGGCGATGGCCACGCACGACGTGGACCTCTCGCTGTGCACAGTGGTCGCCGGGCTCGGCGGGCGGGCGATCACCCAACGTTCGCTCGAGAGCATGCTCGTTGACGCGGCAAAGGAGCGGCTCGAACGCCTCACCTTCCTCGACCTCGATCATCAGATCATCGAGCGAGAGCGTGCCCGCGTCGCCGGCTCGCGGCGCTCGGGTCCTACTGCCGAGAACATCCTTCGCGACCTCGGTACGGTCGCCTCCAGGATCGGCTGAGGAGGCCCTATGACGACACAGCCCGTACGCTTTTATCAAATCGGGAGCTTCGCCGTCGGCAACCGTCTCGTCGATCAGGCGGACCGGACGGTCCAGTCCCGGCCGGACCGGAGCAACTCACTCGACTCGGGACATCGGGCCTGTCAAGGATGTGGTGAGGCGCTCGGGGCTCGCTACGCACTCGATGCCGCAATGCGGGCGACGAACGGCCAGCTGATCGCCGTCAACGCCACCGGTTGTCTCGAGGTCTTCTCAACGCCCTACCCCGAGACCTCGTGGCGGGTGGCCTGGCTCCACTCACTTTTCGGTAACGCCCCCGCGGTGGCCACCGGGGTCGCCGCCGCGCTGAAGGTGAAGGGAATGCACGATGTGCGTGTCGTCGGCCAGGCCGGGGACGGTGGGACGGTGGACATCGGCTTCGGCTGCCTCTCAGGAATGTTCGAGCGCAACGACGACGTGCTGTTCATCTGCTACGACAACGAGGCCTACATGAACACCGGTGTGCAGCGCTCCGGGGCCACCCCAGCCGCAGCACGCACGGCAACGACCGAGGCCATTGGCCCCGAGCCAGGCAACGTCTTCGGGCAAGGCAAAGACCTCCCCCGGCTCGCCATGGCCCATGGCATCGCCTACGTCGCCACTGCGACGGTGGCCGACCTCCATGATCTCGAAGCCAAGGTCGAGCGAGCAATGGAGTTCCATGGTGCCCGCTACCTGCACATACTCGTCCCCTGCCCCCTCGGCTGGGGGTCGGCTCCGAGCGACACGATCCGCGTGGCACGGCTCGCCCACCAGACCGGGCTCTTTCCGGTCTTCGAGGCCGAGTATGGCGAGGTCACCGCCGTATCGTCGATCCGCCACCGCATGCCCGTCGAGTCCTACCTGTCAATCCAGAGTCGCTACGCCCACCTCTTCGGCGAGGGCGGCCGGCCGGACATCGTGGCCCGCATCCAAGCGATAGCCGACCGCAACATCTTGAGGTATGGCCTTCTCGAGATGCCACCAAGCGATAGTGACCGAATGGAGACGAGCCCATGAAGAAGCTCCCGTTCGCCATTACGCTCGAGGTTGGATCGAGCCACGCCAACCAGACTGGATCGTGGCGGGTCAAGCGGCCGGTCTACGTCGACCGGGTGCCTCCTTGCAACAATGCCTGCCCGGCAGGAGAGAACATCCAGAGCTGGCTCTATGACGCAGAGCCCGGGGACTACGAGACGGCTTGGCGCACGCTGGTCGAGGACAACCCGTTCCCCGCCGTCATGGGCCGCATCTGCTATCACCCGTGCGAGACCGCGTGCAATCGGGCCCAACTCGACGAGGCCGTCGGGATCAACTCCATTGAGCGCTTCTTGGGCGATCTCGCCATCGAGCGAGGCTGGGAGCTGCCACCGGCCGGCACCGATACCGGGAAACGTGTCCTTGTCATCGGGGGCGGACCATCCGGGCTGAGCGCGGCATACCATCTGCGTCACCTCGGTCATGAGACCCGACTCGTCGATTCCGCGCCAAAGCTTGGCGGCATGATGCGCTACGGCATTCCCGCCTACCGCCTTCCCCGGGCTGTCTTGGACGCCGAGGTGGAACGTATCATTGGCCTCGGTGTCGACGTCAGCGTCGATCACGCTGTTCGCGACATCGAGCGCGAGCGGAGCGAGGGCGGCTTTGACGCCGTCTTCCTCGCTGTGGGCGCCCAGCTCTCTCACCGGGTTGAGATTCCGGCCGGCGATTCCTCTCACATTCTCGAGGCGGTGTCACTTCTCCACCGGGTGGCCGAGAACGACCCCCCCTTGCTCGGGCGGCGCGTTGCTATCTATGGCGGCGGCGACACCGCCCTGGACACGGCGCGCACGGCGCGTCGACTCGGTGCCACTGACGCCGTGGTCGTCTACCGCCGCAACCAAGAGCACATGCCTGCCCATGCAGACGAACTACAAGATGCTCTTGACGAGGGCGTGACGATGCGCTGGCTCTCGACGATAAGCCGCGTCGACAACGATCGGATCGTAATCGAAAAGATGCGCCTGAACGACGAAGGGTTCCCGGAGCCGACTGGTGAGTTCGAAACGCTCGCCGCCGATTCCCTCGTCCTCGCCCTCGGACAGGATACCGACCTCTCGCTCCTCGACGGGGAACCGGGCGTCACGATCGAAGACGGCGTGGTGCAGATTTCTCCGGCAATGTCGGCGGCTCCGAATGGAATTTTCGCCGGTGGTGATGCCGTACCTTCCGAGCGCACCGCTACCGTGGCCATCGGGCACGGCAAACGAGCCGCGCTCGGCATCGACGCCTACCTCGCCGGACACGATGTGATCGCCCCACCCCGCAGCGAACTAGCGACATTCGAGCGGCTCAACACCTGGTATTACGCCGATGCACCACGAGCACACCGGACCGAACTCGAGGCAGCCCGCCGCCAGAACACCTTCGACGAGGTCGTCGGTGGCCTCACCGAGGAAAACGCCCTGTTCGAGGCTCGGCGCTGTCTGTCGTGCGGCAACTGCTTCGAATGCGACAACTGCTTCGGCGTCTGCCCGGACAACGCGGTCATCAAACTTGCTGACTCGCCGCATTACAAGTTCGACTATGACTTTTGCAAGGGCTGCGGAATCTGTGCCCAAGAATGCCCATGTGGCGCCATCGAGATGAGACCGGAGCGGACGTGACGAATTCGCAAGGGCCTGCCGGCTCCGATCAGGCAGGAGCGCGTCTGCCGACCCTCGAGGATCTGCCCCCGGTCAGAGGTCGACGCGTTCTCGTCCGCTCTGATCTCAATGCCCCACTTCGAGCAAAAACAGGCGGAGGCTTCGAAGTGGCCGACGACTTTCGTCTCCGCGCCTCGGTCCCCACACTCGAATGGTTGCGCGCGAACGGTGCGCTGGTGACGGTGTGCAGCCACCTGGGTCGCCCCAAGGGGAAGGTCGATCCCCGATTCGCCATGGCGCCGGTGCGCGAGTCGCTCTCCGCAATGGTGCCGGGGATCACGGTGATGGAGAACCTGCGATTCGACCCTGGCGAAGAGGCGAACGATCCAGAATTCGTACGCCGCCTCGTAGAGGGATTCGACTACTACGTCAACGATGCGTTTGGAGCCTGCCATCGAAGCCACGCCTCGATCGTCGGGCCTCCAACCCTCCTGCCCAGCGTTGCGGGACGGCTCCTGCAACGCGAAGTCGAGGCACTTTCCCACATTTTGATCGATCCGGCCCGACCCTTCGTCGCCGTGGTGGGTGGTGCGAAAGTCTCCGACAAGCTCGGCGTACTGCGGTCGCTGAGCGAGCGGGTCGACCATCTCATGCTCGGGGGCGCCATGTGCTTCACGTTCCTCGCCGCGCTCGGGCACGAGGTCGGCGCGTCCCACCTCGAACCGGAATTCTTGGAGGAGGCGCGCTCTCTGCTGGCCTCACAGTCCGCATTGCAGCTTCCGAGTGACCTCGTGGGTCTTTCTCCGGGCGGGGTCCTCGGAATCGGTGCGCCCCCGACCGGTGACGTGCGGCAGTTCGGGGTCGATCTCCTTCCAGGTTGGCAGGGAGTTGACATCGGTCCGGCCACCCGTGTGAGCTTCGCCGAGGCCATCCGCGGCGCACGCACGGTCCTTTGGAATGGACCCATGGGCGTCTATGAGGACCGGCGATTTGAGGAGGGTACCCGCGCTCTCGCCGAAGCGGTCGCCTCGTGCCCGGGTTTCACTGTCGTGGGTGGTGGCGAGACCGCCGCCGCACTCCACGACTTCGGCTTGGAGAACCGTATCGATCACATCTCGAGCGGGGGTGGGGCCACACTCGAATTACTGGAGAAAGGGGACCTACCCGGCCTTGCTGCCCTGCGATCGAGCGCGTCCCTCCTGCGGAACTAGGACCGTACCCGATTCTCCCTACGCTCCACCGGGCACCTAGGGTGTCATTTCTGCTCGACGGTTCTCCAGCTCGAGTACCGTCCGCGTCGTCTTCAGCACCGTGTCGGGATTGAGGCTCATGGAGTCGATACCGAGCTCAACGAGATATTCGGCCATGTCCGGATAGTCAGACGGCGCCTGCCCGCAGAGCCCCGAGTGGATCTGATTGCGGCGACACCCCTCGACGGCCAGCCGGATCATCTCCTTGACTCCATCGTCGCGCTCGTCGTAGTCGAACGCGACAATCTCACTGTCGCGATCGACTCCCAAGGTGAGCTGGGTGAGGTCGTTGGATCCGATCGAGAACCCGTCAAAATGTCTGGCGAAACGGTCAATCAATATGACGTTGTTGGGGATCTCACACATCGCATAGATCTCGAGACCGTTTTCCCCGCGTGTGAGGCCAAGTTCGGTCATACGCGCCAGCACCTGTTCCGCTTCGGCCACGCGCCGAACGAATGGGAGCATGAGCACGACGTTCGTCAGGCCCATCTCCTCACGCACCCGCTTCATCGCCTTGCACTCCAGTGCGAACCCCTCGGCATAGGCGGGGTGCGCGTAGCGTGACGCGCCGCGAAAGCCGAGCATCGGATTGTTCTCTGCCGGTTCGAAGTCCGCTCCACCGAGCAGGCTGGCGTATTCGTTCGTCTTGAAATCCGACATACGCACAACAACTGGCTTAGGCCAAAACGCCGCCGCAATGGTGCCGATCCCTTCCGAAAGCCGCTCGACGAAGAAATGCTCCCCGTCGGGATAATGGCGCGTCAGTCGTTCGAGAGCTGCGCGATCTTCGAGACTGCTCACCTTCTCGGGGTGCAAGAGCGCAAGCGGATGCGCCCGAATCGACTCGCTGATGATGAACTCCATGCGCGCCAATCCCACGCCGTCGTTGGGCAGGAGCGACGTCTTGAAGGCGAGATCGGGATTCCCAAGGTTGATCATTATTTTGGTTTTCGGACGAGCGAGATCCCCCACGTCGCTGCGCTCTATATGGAAGCCCACTTCCCCCTGATAGACGCGCCCGGTATCACCCTCCGCACACGACACCGTCACCAATGCACCGCTCGGCACCGCGGTCGTGGCGTTCCCCGCACCGACGACGGCCGGAACACCCAGTTCCCGGGCGATGATCGCGGCGTGACAGGTTCGCCCGCCGCGATTGGTGACGATCGCAGCAGCCGTCTTCATCACTGGCTCCCAGTCCGGACTGGTCGAATCCGCCACCAGAACCTCGCCGGGTCGAAACTCTGCCAAATGTGCCACGCTCTCGATCACGCGCGTGGTTCCTGAGGCGATCTTCTCGCCGACTGCCCTCCCCTCGGCGATGACGTCTCCACTTGCTTCGAGCACGTACGACTCGAGGACCGACGTTTGGCGCTGGGAAGCGACCGTCTCGGGTCGCGCCTGGACGATGTAGAGCTTGCCGTCAATACCGTCCTTCGCCCATTCCATGTCCATCGGCCGACCGTAGTGAGCCTCAATGGCAATGGCGCTGTCGGCCAGTTCGAGGACATCGGCATCGCTCAGGCAGAAGCGCTCACGGTCGATCTTCGGTGCTGGGATGTTGCGCGTGGTGTGTTTGGTCTCTCCATCCACGAAGACCATCTTCACAGCCTTGTCGCCCAACCGCCGGCGGAGCACAGCACGATGCCCCGTCAAGAGAGTTGGCTTGTGGACATAGAACTCATCAGGGTCCACTGCACCCTGTACCACGTTCTCACCGAGTCCATACGAGCCGGTGATGAACACGACATCGCGAAAGCCCGACTCGGTGTCCAGCGAGAACATCACGCCGGAGGAAGACAGATCCGATCGCACCATCTTCATGATGCCGATTGAGAGCGCCACTTTGTACTGATCGAAGCCCTGGTCAATGCGGTAGTGAATGGCACGGTCGGTGAAGAGGCTGGCGAAGCATCGTCGACAGGCGTCGAGCAGACTCTCCTCTCCCTCGACGTTCAAGAAGGTGTCCTGCTGGCCGGCGAAGCTCGCATTCGGCAGATCTTCAGCTGTGGCCGAAGAGCGCACCGCGAGACTCACGTCTTCACCGTATTGCTCGCGGAGGCGCCGATAGCCGGACAGAATCTCCTCTGCCAGATCGTCGGGTATCCCCGCCCCGTAGACGACCTCGCGAGCTCGCTTGGCCCGGCGGGCCAGGTCGCCCATGTCGCTGGGAACGAGATCGTCGAGCGCCTCGTGAAGGACCTTCACAGCCCCAGTCTCTTCGAGCATGTAACGGTAGGCCTCCGCGGTGACCGCGTAGCCGTTCGGTATGCGTACTCCCTTCCCGGAGAGCTTTTGGTACATTTCGCCCAGGGAGGCGTTCTTGCCTCCGACCGAGGAGACGTCACCAATACCGAACTCCTCGAAAAATTTGACATACCTGGGATTTGTCATGGTCGTTCCTCCTCTAGCTGCAACGTCTTTCCCGGAAACGCCATCTCAGCCCGCCAGGCCATATGGCAAATCGTTCATCGCTTCGATCTCCATGAGTCGGTTGTACTTCGCCACTCGCTCGCCACGAGCGGGCGCGCCGCTCTTGATCTGGCCACAACCACTACCGAGCGCGAGATCGGCGATGAAACTATCGTCGGTTTCGCCCGAACGATGTGAGACCATCTGAGACCAACCCGCTTCGCGACAGATTCGCATGGCCTCCAGTGTCTCGGTTACCGTGCCGATCTGGTTCGGCTTGATGAGCGCGGCATTCGCTGCCTTGCGTCCGATCGCTTCACTGATGATCTCGGGGTTCGTGACCAACAAATCGTCACCAACGATCTGGATGCGATCACCGAGCCGAGCAGTAAGGCGCTCCCAGCCACTCCAGTCGGTTTCGGCCAGCCCGTCCTCTATGCTCCAGATGGGAAATCGCTCAACCATCTCGACATATCGCTCAATCATCTCGTCGCTGGAGAGCACTTCGCCGCTGACACAATACGAGTCGTCCCGATAGAAGCCGTTCGCCGCCGGATCGAGGGCGATCGCCACCCCCGTTCGTCCTACCTCGTAGCCGGCCGCCTCGATCGCGCCAACAAGAAGGGCGAGGACCTCTTCGGGTGAGTCGATCTCTGGCGCAAATCCGCCTTCGTCCCCCAATCCAGCGCTGAGACCGCGCGCAAGGAGTTCACCGCGGAGTACACCATAGATCTCCGCACCGGCGCGCACCGCTTCGGCAAAAGTTGGCGCGCCAAACGGTGCGAGCATGAACTCTTGGAATTCGAGCAAGTTGGGCGCGTGAGCCCCTCCGTTGATTACATTGAAGTGCGGTACGGGCAATCGGGGTTTGATAGCAGGCGGGGCAAGTGAGTACCACAGAGGCTGGCCGGCGTCCTCGGCGATCGCGCGAGCGACCGCCATGGATACGCCGAGCACGGCGTTGGCCCCGAGCCGTCCCTTATTTGCGGTTCCGTCGAGCTTTATGAGAGCCGCATCAAGTGCCGCCAGATCCACAAACTCGTGACCTCGTAAGAGGTGGGCGATCTCACCCATGACGCTTCTCACTGCGCCTTGCACGCCTTGCCCCGCAAATCGGGAGGCGTCGCCGTCCCGTAGTTCCCGAGCCTCTCGCGACCCCGTCGAGGCGCCTGAAGGGACACCCGCTCGACCGACTGCCCCACCCCGAATGGTCGCGCTGACGTGTATGGTCGGACGCGCCCGTGAATCTAAGATCTCGTGGGCAGAAAGAGCCACTACCTCCAACACATCGGGACCTTTCCTCGTCTTTATGCTTACGCCAAGTGCCTCTTCAGGGTGCATTGGCCGCACAGAACCCGGTAGGGCCATTGGTCCTTGGGGGTATAACGCCCCTGGCATGGGACCTACGGCCCTACTTCGGAACGGGCATTGAGAGTTGCATTGTGACATGCGGCAATGGGACGTCATTAGTGTCGGCGACACGGCAACGGATGTCTTCATCCGACTGCCCGAAGGTAGAGTGAAGACGACTGAGGACGCTTCGGGGCGGTGGCTCATGCTCCCGTACGGGGAGAAATTGCCCTTCGATCATTCCCAGACGATCGAATCGGGAGGCAATGCCGCGAATGCTGCAGTCGCGTTCTCCCGGTTGGGCCTGGCCACCACGTTCGCGACCCACGTGGGTGATGATGGCGTGGGACGCGCCATCCAACTCGCGTTACGAAGGGAGGGTGTTGACACGCATCTCTTGAAGGTCGATCCGGACGTGTCCAGTAATCAAAACTTCGTCCTTTGGTTCGGAGAGGATCGGACGATCCTCGTCCGTCACCAGATCTACGACTACCACTGGGTGCAACTGCGGCCGAGTGAGATCCCTCAGTGGCTCTACCTGAGCTCAGTCGGTTCTGACGCGCCCGCATACTACGAAGAGCTGGCCGGATGGCTCGAAGCGGAGCCGTCCGTCCGTTTCGCCTTTCAGCCGGGCACCTTTCAGATCGCCATGGGATCGGGCGCGCTCGCCGCCCTTTACCGCCGAGCCGACCTCCTGGTCTGCAACCGAGAGGAGGCCGCTGAGATAGGTGGTGGAGATGTCCATGACATGGGCGGTCTTCTCAAACGGCTCCACGGACTCGGGGCACGCACAGTCGTAATTACCGACGGACCCGCAGGAGCATTCGCCTCGGATGGAACGGCCCGCTACTGCGTGGCCTCTTACCCCGACCCTGCCCCGCCGATCGACCGCACGGGCGCCGGAGACGCCTTCACCGCGACGCTGATGGCGGCCCTCTGCAAGGGGTATCCACTCGACGAGGCGCTCGCCTGGGCCCCGATCAACGCCATGAGTGTTGTCCATCAGGTCGGATCACAAGCGGGACTCCTGTCGGAGCAGGAGGTGAAGCAATGGCTCGATCAGGCCCCCACGGGATACTCGGTCAGCACGTGGTGAGAAGGAACGACCACAGACCTGCCCGAGGCGGCCCCGTCGTTGCCGTTGACCTCGGCGGCACCAATCTCAGAGTGGCGGTCGTCGACGAAGATGGCACGGTACTCGGGCGCCAAAGGGTTCCGACGCCGACTCAGGGTTCGATCACCGACTTCCTCGCCGAAATAATCGCTGAGCTTGGGGCTGATCCGGGCTATCCGGCCGTGGTGGCCGTGCCAGGGTTAGTCGACTATGAACGACGGAGCGCGTTGTGGGCTCCCCACCTGCCACCCGGCTGGGTGACCGAGCTCGCCGAGGACCACCTGACTTCCCGACTCTGCCGACGAGTCTGCATCGCCAATGATGCCGATCTCGCCGCGATCGGGGAGACGTACTTCGGTGCTGGGAGAAATGCCAGTGACGTTGCCTTCCTCACTGTCTCGACCGGCATCGGTGCCGGAGTGTTACTGAACCGCCGCCTCGTCCGCGGCCGTCGATCGGTGGCGGAGATCGGTCATACCATCGTCGATTGTCGAGCCTTTTCGGATGGAGAGCCAGCCACGCTCGAAGAGCTGGCTTCTGGGAGCAACATCGCGCGCCTCGCTGAGATTGGCGCGGTGCAAGCTCGCACCGGAGAGCAACTCGAGGCTCTCGAAGAGAGCGGCGACGATCGGGCCGCCGCAGTCTGGATGCAGATCGTCGAGAGCGTCACGATCGGCATCATCAACCTCGCCTGGTGTTTTGGACCCGATCTGATCATCATCGGTGGGGGCATCGGACGGGAACGACCCCTTCTCGACCCGGTGCGAGAGAGATTGAACGACATGGCACCAACCATCGCCATGAGTTTTGTCCTAGTGAAAGAGGAGCTCGCCGACGACGCAGGCCTCATGGGCGCTGCCGCATGGGATAGGGCGAATCTGATCTGAGCCCTTAATCGAAACGCATGGTGCCATGACGCAGGAAGCGCGTGTGCCACGACAGTGCTTCATCGAGGAGGTGAGGGGTGTGCTTACCAGGCGCACCGATACAGGCCCGACCGAAGTAGTCGAGTAGCGGTTCGCGATAATCCGGGTGAGCACAGTTTTCAATGATCCGCGTAGCACGAAACCGAGGCGGCAATCCTCGCAGGTCCGCCACTCCCTGCTCCGTGATGATGACGTGCACATCGTGCTCTGTGTGATCGACATGACTAACCATCGGGACGATGCATGAGATGCTCCCATTCTTCGCCGTCGAAGGAGTCAGGAACAATGAGATGTAAGCGTTGCGGGCAAAGTCGCCTGACCCTCCAATACCATTTTGGATACTGGATCCCATAATGTGCGTCGAGTTCACATTCCCGTAGATATCGGCTTCGATCATCCCATTCATGGCGAGGCAACCGAGTCGCCGGATGACTTCGGGATGATTGCTGATCTCTTGAGAGCGCAAGACGATACGCTGTCGGTACGAGTCGATGTTCTCCCGCAGCTCGGCCATTGCCGCGTCGGACAGTGAGAACGCAGTCGCCGATGCCGATGCCAGTGTGCCCGATTGCAGCATCTGCAACATGCCATCCTGAATCACCTCGGTGTAGGCGGTCAGCGGCCGAAATGGGCCTCTATCCAGCTCGGCGAGCACGGCATTGGCAACATTGCCGACCCCGGACTGCAGGGGTAGCAAGGTAGATGGAAGCCGGCCCTTTTCCACTTCATTGGCGATAAATTCGACGACATGTCCCGCGATGCGGCCCGATTCATCGTCTGTCGCTTTGAACTGAGTGTGGCGGTCGGCTTCGTCGGTCCGCACCACCGCCACGATCTTGTCGTGCGGGCAAACAAGGTACGGCTGCCCGATACGATCATCCGGCCTGAGGATCGGTATTGGCTTTCGGTGAGGGGGAAGGGCCGTGCCGTAGTAGATGTCGTGCATCCCCTCGAGTTCCTCGGATTGCCAGGAATTCACCTCCAGGATCACTTTGTCTGCCAACTCGAGCCACGTCTTGTTGTTGCCTACGGAGGAGGAGGGTATCAGCGCACCATCCGGCGTGATTCCGGACACTTCGACCACCGCCATGTCAAGGTGACCGAAGAAACCCTCCCAGGCCATCTGTGCGACATGCGAGAGGTGAACGTCGAGATAGTCCATCTCGCCTGCATTAATTTTGGCCCGGCTGATCGGATCAGACATGTAGGGCAAGCGAAGATCGATGCCATCGACGGCTGCGAGTGCGCCGTCGAGATCGGGGCCCGTCGAGGCACCGGTCCAGATGCTCACGCTGAACGCTTTTCCCTGCCCATGGGCCTCACCAATGCGTCGCGCCAAGGCCATGGGCACTTCCTTTGGATACCCGGACCCCGTAAACCCGCTCATCCCGATGGTAAAACCGTTCAAAATCAGCGCGGCCGCCTCATCGGATGTCACGACCTTTCCCGCGAGATCAAGACTTCGAATTCGATCTGCCATGCCTGCAACAGTCGCACACCTATGGGTATCCCACAAGATAGATCCGCGCTTGCAGAGGCTGACGGCTACCGGGCCATTCGGCCCTATGCGCGACCCCGGGACGGCCATAGTCTCGAACCGGCAGTCCACTGTGTAGATGCAGCATTGAGAAGCGAAGGGACAGGGCAATGGTGGATGAAATTCGGAATGGGATCAGGATCATTGAGCGCAGCACCTTCAAGGAGATCGGCAACAGGATCGAAGTTGAGTGGCAGTTGGATGCGCGGCCGGACCTTGAATGGGCCGAGATCTTCCAGATGGCAGCCGTGGCCGACCGCCGCGGCACCCTGGAGTGGGTGAACGGCGGGGATCCCGATGTCCTAGGAACGGTCATTCGATGGTTCGTTCCAACCGCACATATTGACGATGCCGACGCCGAAGTGCACTGCCGCGTCGCAGTGGCGAACAAAAGGCGTGAGACGATATCCGCTGAAGACTGACGAAGCAGAGCTCGTCGGCGGTTCCGTTCCGGCCCGCTATCGTTCCGCCGATCCGACACCAGCAGTATCGTGAACAGACGGGCCTTGCGGCTCTGTGACGTCGGGGGGCAAAGGGGGATTCTGCGTTTGTTGGCGACTCCGCGCCGGCAGGGCGATCAACACAAGCATGGCGCTGAGAGCGACGACGATCGCACCCACCAGCAAGGACCCGTGAATTCCATTGATGAACGCCACTCGAGCTGCTGATGCCAGCTCGTGGCCGAGTGTGCCTCCGGCCATGCCAGCCACCGTCAATGCGCCACCAATCGAGCCCAGAATGGCATGCGCGGCTGCGGCCGGCACCGATCGACCGTTCAGAACTGGGTTCAATGAACTCTGGTACCGAGATGACAGCACGGATCCGATCACCGCCACACCGAGTGCTCCACCCACGGCCGAAGGTCATCGGTGGCTCTGCAATCGACGGAGGCAGTCAGCGACGCTCCTACGGTTCGGCGGTCTCAGACCAGCTCAGAAGGGGTTGCAGGAGGGGTGTCTTCTTACGCTGATGACGGGACATACGCCGGAGAATGTCGTCGAGAACGCTAATGGCAGTGTCGATGTGCGGACCTTTGTTGAGCATCACACATTCGGCGCGTTGTGCCATCGCCGCGTCGGTGACCTCGGCGCGAGACGGCCTACCGGTGCGGGCCAGTTGGTCGAGGACCTCGGTGGCCCATATGACCGGCAAGTGTGCTGCTTCGCACAGCCAGAGGATCTCCTCTTGCACTTCGGCGAGGCGTTCGTAGCCAGCCTCTACGGCCAAGTCCCCGCGGGCGATCATGACCCCGACAAGCGGCGACCGCATGGCGTGAAGCAAGATCTCGGGCAGACGAGCGAAGGCGGCTGTCGTTTCAATCTTCAGGACGAGCCCAAGGTGCTCGGCTCGAACTCGTCTCAGGTAGCCGTGTATCTCATCGACGTCGTTCTCGTGGCGAAGAAAGGACACGGCCACCATGTCGGCATGCGCCGCCGCGACTTCGAGCAAAGGAAGGTCAGCATCGCTCACGGCAGCGGCATTGAGATCGGTGTCGGGCAGGTTGATCCCTTTCTCCGCGCGTAAGCGCGAACCCTTCGCTGCCGCGGAAAGAATCCGCACCTTGAGTTCGCCGGGAGTAACGTCCTCGATGATGCCAGTGAGCTTCCCATCGTCGAGGATGACCCGCTGGCCAGTTCTTGCCGCCTCGAAGGCGGCTGGAAACGTGCACCCGATCCGGGCGATTCCAGGTTGACCGTGGCGCCAGGGTGTGGCCGGGTCCAGCTCACGGGTCAGCACAAGGACATCGCCGACACGTAACAGGTGATATTGCGGAATTCTGGCCAACGCACCTAGGAGGGCAATGTCACCATCGCAGGACAACGCGGTGTCCGTTTCCAAATAGGTTGTGTCCCAAATCTCCACTTCACAACTTCCGGGCCCGGTTTCGATCACCCGTAGCTCACGGCGTGAGCCTCGCGCGTCGACCAATCGGATCATGTCTCCCGGTTTGCGACGCTCGACCCACGAGCGATCCACGGGCAGCACGGCGCCGCCCGTACCAGGCGCACCAGGAGGGGCAAGTCTCGCCACAGCCGGCGCAATCGGCACGCCGCGGAGATCGCGCTCGGGCTGCAACTTTGCAATCTGGGGTCCCTCGCTCAGCGGACCAGTTCGTAACTTTGGCCCCGGGAGATCCATCGATATTCGACATGATCGACCGACATCGCCCGACGCCAGGCGCACATTGCGCGCCATTCGTTGCCACGCACCGGGATCATCATGGGCGCCGTTGATCCGGGCAATGTCCATGCCCAAAAGTACGAAGCGCCTGACCAAGGAGTAGTCATCGGCCGCCTCGGAGGGAAGCGTTACCATGATCCGGGGAACCCGGCCCGCGGGACGGGGGCCAAAGAGAGCGTCCGTATTGTGGTCGAGGGCGGCACGACCCTCTTCAAAGCTTTTGATCGCCGGGCCAAAGCTGGGTGTCGTACCGTCGAGCGCAGCGTGGACGCTCTCGACGGTCGCCAGAACGTGAGGCTCACATCGGCCGAGTGAAGAGAGGCCGCGCTCTCCCAACCAGCGCTGGAGGTGGCTGACATCGCCCCTACGTAGCGCGAGATAGTGCACCAAGTTGATCGCATCCGGAATGTGGGCCGGATCGACCGCCTTTATGTCTGACTCGTGATGCCTCTCCATCTGGCGCATGAGGTCTTCCAGCGCGGCAAGTTCAGCCCCGATCGACGCCCGGTTGACCTGCCCGTCGACGGCTGACGGTTCGGCGCTGCCCATGACGCAACCATATGAGGGTGTTCGTACAGCCACTAGGGCCAGAGGACCCTCTGAGGTACGGGGCAACCAGTTCCCGAACGGGCTTGGGCGGACCTGGCCGACGCTGTGAAACCGCCAAGATCGCAACCAACCAGGGACCTTCGGCCCTAACGCTGGGGTTCCCGATCTTGTTCCATGAAATCATGCCTGATGCAGCCGCCATTGCAGCGTCACCGGTAGGAGATGCGAAGTGCGCGGGAACGACGACCGATTGCCTCGCGGCGCTGATCATGCCGCTGAGAGCGATCATTGACGCCTTTCCCGTCGAACCGCCCGAACCATCTGACGGAGAGACCTGGCTCTATTTCGATTCCGCCATAACCGGACTCTACGGGGCACTTGCCGCACTCCAAGACATAGAACGTTTGCACCGCGTACCGGATCAACCGATCTACGCGCACATCATGGTGTAGCGACGCTTGGAAGCTCAATCGCACAGGTAGGCACTCATGGTCAAAAGCCAGCCTGCGTTGCCCATTACAACCATGAGTCGTTGCCACAACGGGTGTTGGCGAATCGGGCAACGAGGGTGGCGCCCGACAACGCATCTGGTACCTTCGAGGGCAGCGGCAGGAGGCTCTCGGGAACCTCGCTGGATGTAATGGACAACGTAGGCTGTCCTTACGGAACCCTCGGATTAGAAGGTAAGCCTAGCCAGGCTATAACGAACTACCTGAATTTGCAAGAAATTACAGTAACGCGGTAGTTCCGATGCTCCTTAGCGATGTCGGCAGTAGTCCTAAGTTGCTGGTCCCTTTGCGGTTGCCAGGTCAGCTACCGACAAGGTCGACAAGCTGTTTGAGATCCTCGGGCGAGCGGCTACCGCCACCGATGAGAAGCGTCGTGACCGGCGACTCGCGCCAGACCTCGAGACGTTCGCGAATTCGCCCCAGTGGACCCACGAGCGAGATCTCATCGGCGAACGCGTCAGGGACCGCAAGAATCGCCTCATCGCGTCTGCCCTCGAAGAACAGTTCCTGGATCCGCAGGGCTTCTTCCTCGAACCCCATCCGCTGCATCAACTTCGTGTGGTAATTCTGCCCCTTGGCCCCCATCCCGCCGATGTAGAAGCCGAGCATTTGCTTCACCGGCAGCAGACCGGCCGCGACGTCATCGGTGATGGCAAAATGCGCCAGAGCGGTGATTTCAAAGTTGGGCTTGGCGCGGACCAACTGATCGGCGTAGATCTCCTGGCGCCAGGGCGAGTAATAGAGCGGCAGCCATCCATCAGCAATTTCTGCCGTCTGGGTGACGTTCTTCGGCCCCTCGGCCGCGATGAAGATCGGCAATTCGGTCCGCAGCGGATGGATCATCAACTTCAGAGGCTTGCCCAGTCCAACGGAGCCGGGACCCGAATAGGGATGCTGATAGAACTCACCCGCGAAATCGAGGGGACCGTCCTCCCGCCGCAATACGCGGCGGATGATCTCAACGTATTCACGGGTGCGAGCGAGCGGGCGCGCTGAGGGTTGGCCGTACCAGCCTTCAACCACCTGCGGTCCGGACACTCCGAGTCCGAGGATGAAACGACCGCCGGAAAGGTGGTCGATGGTCGCTGCCGCCATGGCCGTGGCGACAGGGGTCCGAGCGGCCATCTGCACGATGCCGGTGCCGATTCGCACCCGCTTCGTGTGGGCCGCGATCCATGTGGCGTAGGTGAAAGCGTCGTTGCCCCACGACTCTGCGGTCCAAATGGAGTCAAAACCGAGGCCCTCCGCGACCTGGGCCTGTTCGATCACATCGGGATTAGGCCCCTTAGCCCAGTAGCCGAACGTCATTCCTAATTTCATCGCTCGTGACATGGCGCATACCCTAGGTCGTGCCGACTGATGGCCACACGTTCCCCGTCGCAATCAGATGGTGAACGCCAGATTCGCGACAATCCGTTGGCCTAGTTCCTGATCACCCTCAATGGCGACGGCCACTTCGGCCGGATCGACTCGCCCACACGCCAGAGCAGCAAAGGCTGCCGAACCCAGTCGTATTGTTACATCGGCGGTATCAGGAAGCGCGGCAACCACGGCGGCACGACCGTCGACAGCGACATGAATGCTCCGAGCGACCGGTCCGGTCAAGTCGATCGTCACGCTACTGGCGTCCGGTGCGCCGGCCCGCTTCCCGATGACATACCCGAGGGCGCGCTCGATTTCGTCGATGGCCTGTTCAGCTGCTGGTCCATCGCCATGTCCGGGCTGACCGACCGCGGCGCGCATGTCCTGCTCGTGAACCCATGAGTCGAATACACGGATTTGCATAAATCGCCGGTAGTCGGCCTGGCCTACCGGCGTCCACGACGGTTCCTCCCATTGCGCATTAGTAAGCGCCCGCAGCGCTTCCAGGCGTCGGGCCGCAATCCGTTCGAACTCTTCCAACAGATCGGTGGGACGTAAACGGCGCAGCTCGGTCACCCATTGTTCGTTGGCTCGGCCGATGTCGTTGTGTACATGGGCTGGAAGGTCGGCGCTTGCCCCTGGCGGCGTCGGCTCACCGGCGAGCATCGACTCGGTCCCGACGATATGGGCCAACTGGTCGGCGACAGTCCAACCCGGGCAGGCGGTGGGCGTCAGCCACTGCTCCGGCGCCAATCCCCGGCCGAGGAGATCGATAGAAGCCCAGGTCTCGGCCAATTGGGCCGTCAAGGCGGCGGCGGTGTTCTCGGCGCTGGTCATGCGACGGGGTGTGCGACGCTGCGCCAGTCCCGAGCGGAGAGATAGGGCGCGAAGAGTTCTCCTATGTGGGCCCAATCCGCCGGAGCCTTTGGCCGGCGTAACTCGTAGAGATTGGGATATTCGCTCCAACCGGCAACGAGATCCCACAGCCGGCCCGCAGCCGGCCCGGTCGGGGCCGGCGCGATCACCGGCCCGAAGAGCGGTGTCGTACCGTCGAGGACCAGCGTCGGCACGCCGAAGCCGCCCAGATCGAGAACCCGTTGGTGGTCGGCCCGAATCTCCTCGTCGACCGTGGCATCCGCCAGGCTTGCGTCGATGACCGCGCCGTCGAGACCAGCCTCGCCGAGCACCGCTTCGAGCACCGCTCGATCCTGGACCCTGCGGCCTTCTTCGTGAAGAGCGGCTCCCGCCACGGCATAGAAACGACCCACCTCCTCCTCGCTACTCCGGCGCAGCATCGCCGCCACGCGCAGCATCGACCAGCCGTACGACCAGGGACGCTCCCAGGGGTGCTTCTTGTCAGGTTCCCGATTCACCTCCTCCAAGGAGAAGAACCCCCAAGTAAGGCGCATGTCCCGCTGGAGTGCCGCCTCGCGGATCCAGAGACTGGTCTGATACGCCCACGGGCACATCACATCGAAATAGAACTCGACATCGGTCATCGGTTGCTCGCCCTACTTGGCAGAGGCGTAGTAGTCGATCACCTGACTGGAGTCGTCGGTCTCGGCTGGCCTGAGCACGTTGACGGGAAGCACGTCGCGGTGGTCCATACCGGGGCGTGCTCCACGAGGTGTGCGACCTGCCGCCACGTCGGCGATCCCCTCCAAAAGAATGCGCTGCGTGTGGATGATGGCGACATCACTCGACGAGAGGTGGTCCTTCGTCCGATCCACAATGGGCCCCATGCTCGCCTGGGTCACCGTGTCCTCCTGGAGCAGATTGCCGACGAAGCCACTGAAGTGGCCGCTTTTCATGGCCTCGCGATCCTGACCGAAATTGTGGTCACGATCCGACGTAAACCCTCCAAAATTGTGCGGGTCATAGGGCAAATTACCGACGACCGTGCTCATCTCCTCGGGCACACCGTGTCCGCTGTTGAAGCCGGAATGATTCGACCAGGCGCCGTAGAACAGGTTGTGATGCATGTCATCGATCGGCGACACGATGAAGATCACAGCCGGAACCTCGTAGCCGCCGGGGGTGAAGCTGATGAAGGGCATGATGAACTTGGTGGTGCGCACGTAGGTGCTGCCGTCATGAAGAGGACGCAGTGCTGCGGCGTCGAGCCCGTACGGCGTGTGCTCAACCTCGTACCGGGGCGCCAAGGCGTCCAGTGCGTGGGTCATGGGCTCGTTCGCCTGGTCGCGGCTTACATATGCCATGTGCAACGTGCCCACATGGGCGCTGTCGATAGTGGCCTCCACCCCTTGCAGCCAGTTGCAATAGCACTTCGTGATCGTCATCCACACCTGACTGGCAGGCATGACCGTGAACGGCAACTCAGGGAATGGTGGAGCCTCCTTAGCCCCGAGCCATACCCATATGATGCCGCCACCTTCGTGGGTCGGGTAATGGCCGACCGGCACCTTGGCCGCGAAGGCATCGGGGTTCGGCGAGTGCGTCGGAACCTCCACGACCTTTCCCGACACATCAATCTTCCATCCGTGGAAGATGCAGCGCAGCCCACACCCTTCGTTGCGAGCCAGAGCCAAAGACGTACCCCGGTGCGGGCACCGCTCGTCCAGGAACCCCACCCTGCCGTCGGTGGCTCGAAAGGCGACAAAATCCCGACCAAGCAGACGGACTCGCAGGGGAACGCCGTCTTCAACGATTTGGGAGGACAGCGCGGCGGGGATCCAGTAGTGCTCCCGCATCAACGTCCCCATTGGGGCATCGCCTTCGACTTGGGTCAACACGTCATTCTGTTCACGCGTGAGCATGACACGAACCCCCTACTCGTTACGGAATCGATGCCTCCCCGACATTAGCCCCGAACGGCGCCGTACGATTGCTGCGGCAGCTGGGAGTGAGGAGGAGATCGGTACCCGAGCTTACGCGAGTTTGCTCACCGACCGGTTGCCGCGATGATCGAGCCGTTGAGGTGCTGACCCGCCATGCTCCCGTCGCCCGGGGCGTCCCCGTAGGTGTACACGGACCCGTTGGCCGATGCGATCCAGTACCCGGCCCCGTCCGATGTCGTGAAGATGGCGGAGGCCGGGTTAAGGCCCCCGAGTGCTCCGGCGGGCCCCCCGAGGTCGACCGCGTCGCCGTAGGGAGCAACAACACCGTTGGCGAAGAGAAGCCAGTAGCCGGCGCCGTCGTTGGTGCGCACGGCCGCCGTCACCGGGACCGATTGCGGACCGGGCGCCCCGTAGTTGACCGCATCCCCGAAGGCGTAGACATGGCCTGTCGCCGTGACCAGCCAATACCCGTTCCCACTGGCGTCGGGCATGACCGCCACCGCGGCGCCCGCACAGCCGCCGATGCCCGGACACGAACCTTCGAACTTGGCATCTCCGAAGGCGAAGACACCCCCGTCAGAGGCCACCATGAAGTAGCCCGCCCCGTCGGCCGACGGCACCATGCCCACAATCGGGGCATTGAGCCTCTTCGGGTCCGTCGAGCCCGCCGGGGCAAACCCGAGCAAAGGGATGGAGCCGTAGTAGCCCGCGTTGCCGAATGAGAAGATCCCGCCGTCCGACGCCACGAGCCAGTAGCCCCCGTCATTGGCCGTCGGGGTGATCCCGACCACCGGGCGCTGGAGGGTCAGCGCCCCGGTCGACCCGTAGAACTGGGCTGCACCGAAGGTGAAGATCCCGCCGTCGGAGCCGACCAACCAGTAACCGTGTTGGTTCGATGGGGTCAGGGTGGGTGTGGAAGTGGGTGTGGGTGTGGGAGTGGGAGTCGATGTCGGCGCGGCTGATTGAGCACTGACGACCAACGTCGTCGTGCCGCTGGAGGCGGTGAAGCTGGAGGAACCCGAAAATGTTCCGGTGACGGTATCGGTACCTTCGGGCGCCATCGAGGTGCTACACGAGGCGGCACCACCCACAAGGGCGCCGGTGGTACAGAGTGTGGTGGTTCCGACGGCGAACGTCACGGCGCCCGTCGGTGTTCCGCTAGCCGAAGTGACAGTGGCGGAGTACGTCACCGCAGAGCCCAAGGTGGTTGACGTAGGACTGACCGAGACCGCCGTGGTCGTCGACTGAACGACCGGGGCAGTCGGCACCGGGCCGGTATAGGTGATGGTGAACGCATTGCCGGCGATGGTCCCCGTAGTTGCGATGACGCTTGTTCCGCTGCTGTTGACCATGTCGAGACGGGTCGGGGTCACCGCCGTCAAACCCGAAGTGGTGTCTGCGACACTCGAGAAGGAAGCAGAACCGAAGTCGGCCAACGTCGACTGATCACCGTTGATGGTGGGGGCTTCTTCGATCCACTCCGCGGAACTGTCCGGTGCGCTGTAAGAGAACTGCTGTGAGAAGGCGCTGCCCGACGTCACGTCGGTAATGGCGATCTTCCAGGTACGCGTGGTGACTTGCTGAACAGATGCCGTCATGTGGTCACCCGGCGACACGCTGCCGACTTCGATGGCATAGTTCGGCAGTATCTCGTACCAGTCGTAGTAGCTCGTCGCTCCGCCCGATGTCTCTTGGGCGGTCCCGGTCTGGATCAGCGAGGTGTCGCCGGGCGCGTATCCATCAATCCCGATCCAGGTCGACGAATACTGGGCCGACTGCGACGGCTGCACGGTTGGCACGACCCATTGGGCACTGACGGAGGTGAATGTCGGGCCGGTGTCGACGTAGCCAGACCAGTTATAGGTCTCCGCCTCCGCCGTATTCGTGATGCCCGTCGCATGGGAATCGAGTGTGGAGAGCACATGGGCGGTTTGACCCTGCGGTTGCCACGCGGAGACCGGAGCATTGAGTCCTTGGCGTGCGACGTGTTGCGTCGCTGCGCTCGCCGCACCTTGCGTCCCGAGAAGCGATGCCGCCGCCATCAGAGTGACAGAGGTCAGAATCCCCAACGATTTGGTCAGGAGATGCAACCGGGAGCGGCGCGACGTCACGGTTGACGTCGCTCGCACCAAGTGGCTTGAGGTTGTGGGGTGCACCGTCTCCTTGGCGTCATTGTCTCAGCTAACTTCCGGGGCTATTCGACGTTACGGACAGCCCTCACTGACTGCCGCAGTTCGAGACATTGGGCGCGACCCGCCGCTAAGTCAAGCGTCCGGGGACGTTCACTTGCACCTTCAACCGGATCGCCACCGTTTCGCAACCGGACATAGCGATGCTGGTTGTGGGGAGTCGAATTGACGCGTTGCCCCCCGGCCGTGCCAAGGCCGGTCGGCGACTCAGAATCAGTCCTTCAACTCCACCACGATCTCGTGAAACGGCACCTTCCCGTTGTTCACAGCCGACTCGATTCCCCCCCGCTCGGCGTAGATCACATTCCCGGGGAAGACATCGCCTTCCACGGTGCCCAGATGGCCCCACGGACCGCCGGAATCGGGTTCCATGTCGGCGGCCATCGTGTCGCCCGAAAGCTGGATCATGATGTAGTCGAGCTTGTGCTCGTGCACGTCGCTCCGCTGACCGGGATCGAGCTGCATCTCCCACACGCGCACCCGGTCGTTCTCGAACAGCAATTTGGTGGCAATGTCGCCAAGGACCCGATCAGCCATTGTGCTCCCCTCTTTCGGTCCCGGCCGCCGACAGGTAGCGGAAGCGGCCTGAGGCGTGATTGTAGTCATCGCCGCCGCCATATGTCCTGGGTTCTCAAGTAGGCGTCTCGATGACGCTGTCGTCGAGAGGAGCCTCCTCGGGTCCGCACAATGTCCCCGGGGCGGGCGTCATCAATTCCTCGCGCCATCGAGTCGCCCAGGTGCGAGCCCGCCGATGCCAGGCCTCGATGCGGTCATCGCCGGCGACGCCGGCCTCCTCGGCTTCGGCCAGGCCCCGGGCGACGTCGCGGGCCTTGCCCATCCTTACGTGGGCCTCGGCGTCCGTCGCCCATGTGGTGCACACTTCGTAGTCGTTCATCATGACTTCGTAGAGACCGACCAGGTGATGCCCGTACTCGGCCATCAGTGGCGCGCGCACCGTACGTACCTCCTCGAGATATTCGATCGCCGTACCGGGTCGAACTTCAGTCAACTCGTGGACAAAGAGCGATCCCTTCACCCCCGCGTCGGAGAGGGAGGCGATATTCGGGCAGCCTGGTGCGGCGGCGAGCAGGCGATCGAACCCGCCGGTCCGGTAGTTGTAGGCGGTGGTCCACCACGCCTCCATGGTGGCATTGCTCATCCGCTTCAAGCCCAGGCGGTCGACCTTGCCGGACCACCCGTCCCATCCGCCGGGAATCTCCCAAATGTTGATGACCTGTGGCCATCGACCCGTCACCCCCATGGTGTACCAGGTACCGAGAAGCTCGAAGTCCACTTTCTCGTGTCCCGCCTGGGCCTGCGTGTGTGCCATGTAGTCCCATTGATGCTGCCCGACGATGTCGATGATTTCGTGGAGAAACAGGTCTCGATCAGCCATAGCCCCCTCATTACCCTTCGCATTGAGCCGCCGGGCTACGAAGTTAGACCAAGCGGGTAGGCCGCGCGTGACCGCGCCACGTAATGCTGCTATTGGAAGCTGCGTACACCCCTATCAGAGCCGCTGTAACGTGCGACCATGTTTGTTCTGGTTCACGGTGCCTGGCACGGTGCGTGGTGCTGGGAGCAGGTCGAGCACCAACTGGGTGAACTGGGCGCCGCCAGCGTGGCTGTCGACCTTCCCGGACGGTCGGGTGACCTACAATCGGTGGCCGCGCTGACGCTCGATTCGTACGTCGATCACGTGGTCGCGGCGATTGATGCCTCCCCTGAACCGGTGGTTCTCGTCGGACACAGCCTGGGCGGGTTGGTGATCAGCCAGACCGCGGAGCGGATACCGGAGAAGATCTCGTCCTTGGTCTATCTGTGCGCCATGCTTCTCCAGGACGGCCAATCGACGATAGACGCCTCCGTCAACGATCCCGACAGCCAACTGATGGCGAACATATCGCTTGACGAGGGCTCGGCCGCCAGCTCGGTCGCCGCGTCAGCGGTCCGTGACCTCTTCTACGGAGATTGCACGGTCGAAGCGAGCGACATGGCCACACGGTTGCTGGTGCGCGAGCCGGTCGGTCCGGCGTCGACCCCCGTCAACGTCACCGCCGAACGTTGGGGATCGGTACCCCGCTCGTACATCCTCTGCACACAGGACAGGGCCATCTCCCCCGCACAACAACGCGCCATGATCGCGTCGGTCGGCGTTGACAGGGTGGTCGAGATGGACTCGAGTCATTCGCCGTTCATCTCACAGCCGGAGCGGCTGGCGGCCCTCCTCATCGACCTCCAAGACTGATCGGCCCCGCTCGGACGAACTGGACCAGCTCCTGCTCGTCCAACGGCTTTCCCACGAAATATCCCTGCAAAAGGTCGAATCCCAGCCCGACCATGTCGGCGTAGAGCTCCTCCGTCTCGACCCCCTCGGCCACGCACACCAGGCCGAGGCGCTGCGCGAGCTCAATGATCGTCCGGACGATCGCCAGGTCGTTGTGGGACTCCCTCGAACGCCGGACGAACTGCTGATCCACCTTCAGCTCGTCCAACGGCAGGTGGGGCAGGGAGGAGAGGGAGGTGTTGCCGCTGCCAAAATCGTCGACGGAGATCTGTATGCCCTCCTCCCTGAGCGGCGTCAGCCGCAGGACCGCATGAAGGAGGTTCGTCACCGCGGTCTCGGTGATCTCGAGGGTCAGACACGAAGCAGGAAGCGAGCGGATCCGGAGTTCCTCCAGCACCGACTCGGCGAGGTCCTGCCGGGTCATGGTCACCGGGGAGAGATTCACCGACGTGGATATTTCGAGTCCCTGACGACGCCACCGAACCTGCGTGTTGAGTGCCTCAGGCAGCACCCATTCGGTCAGGCGGTTGATCAAGCCGGTCCTCTCGGCCAGAGGGATGAAGAGGCCCGGAGGGACGTCGCCACGGGTGTGGCTCTTCCATCTGAGCAGCGCTTCCACCGACACGACCTCGCCGCTGCTCGCCGCCACCTGCGGCTGGAATACCAGCGTGAGCTCGCCTCTCTCCTCGGCCATTCCGAGGTCGGCCAGCAGGGCCAGGTCGGCGCCCGTCAGCGTGTGGGTGTTGGCATGCCAAACGGCATCGGTGGCTCCGTTGGCCACGGCCTCCCTGGCGCTGAGCGACGCGCGCCGGAAGAGCTCGGGGAGGGCGTCGCCGTCCCAGGGGGCTACCGACAGTCCGGCGTGGGCGTGCAACGAAACCTCTACGCCGTCGAGGAAGTAGCGGCCGGCATTGATGGCGCGCCCGACGGTCAGGGCCAGGGATCTCGCGACGTCGACCGCCCGCTCGGGCACGGACTCGGCCCGTTGCTCATCCGGGCTCAACGAGCCGTCGGCCACGGGCTGCGCCACGACGAGCTCGTCGCCGATCCTCCCGATGATGGCGTCCGAGGGCAGGACCTGGCCGATGTCCTCGACCGCCCGTCGCAACAGCTCACTGCCGGCCTCGAAGCCCAGCGCCTCTTGGGCGCTATCGATACCCCGCAGCACCACGGCGACGACCACGAGGGGCGCGGCAACGTCACGGTGCGAGAGGCGCTGGGCGATGCCCAGCCCGTTCGGGAGACCGGTTTCGGGGTCCAATGTGCCCAGGCTTCTCGTCGATCGCATCAAGAGCACCACCACAAAGGAGGCCGTGGCGAGGGTGATGGTGATCACGACCGCCAGAAAGAGCGCCCTGAGGATGCCCGTGGGACCCGCCAGCGCGATCCAGAGGGAGAGCGCAATGGCACCCTGAGAGATCGTCACCACCCATACTCCGAAGAACAGGGCTACGAATACCCCGATCGGGACGAAATAGGTCGTGGCAACCACGGAGAGTCCTCCGCCTCGGCCTGTCGAGACGAGCGTGGAAACCTCCGCGATCCACAGGCAGGTCAGCGCCAGGCACCAGCCGTCGCCGGTACGGCGAAGCCGGAGCATTGCTATCCACGCCAGCAGAGCGGTAGCGGCGACGATGAAAACAGTGGCCCGTTCCGAGTGGAAAAGTGGCCAGACGACCCCTACCAGTATCCAGGTGACGGCAGCGAACGCAAAAAGGATACGGAGCACCGACAGGGGGCTCAAGAGCGCGAGAGGCGCGTCCAAGGTGAACCACGATCGGGTCTTGGGAAAGAGCCGGTTCCGCACCCGCGCGTCCGCCTGCAACGGCACGCTCGTCGCTGTCGTCACCCCCGATTGCAGCGCAGACCACTGACGCCAGCCGCGGCCCCGCTTGGGTGACGACCTCACTTACGGCGGCACGACCTGCGCATTCAAGCCATGTAACCACAGGCATGGGAGAACCTCATGGACCCCGCCTCACTGTTCGGGGCGGGCTACCGATCCCACGTGATCGAGGATCAATGCTGCAGTACGCGCCGGCTCGGCCACCACCAGGTTGTGCGGCGCATGTTCGATGACCCGAAAGTCGGTGTGCACGTAGGGACGGAGGGCCTCTCGGACCGCGTCGGCTGTCGCCCACTGATCATTGCCCCCATGTACGAAGAGCCTCCGCACCCCCCCGCTCACTCGCAACGGGTCCTGAAGCCGATAGTGCACCATGCAGTAGAGCAGGCTCGACCGGAAGGACTGGTACCGCGCCCGGAGGGCGTCCTTGGCCATGTCGCCGGTATAGATGGTCGCATTGCGCGAGAGCACTCCGGGTGCCAGACGCCCCGCCCACCACGCCACGGGAACGATGACGCCGGCGAGGACCGGGAACTGGAGCGCCAACCTCGTCCACAGGTTGTGCCGGAGGCCGATGCGGGCGGCCGCCTCCGAAGGATAGAAAGGGAAACCGATCCCGACCATCTCCTGCACCTCGTCCGGCCAACGAGCGGCGTAGTCCAACATGAGATTGGTGCCCATCGAGAGGCCGACCAGAGCAACCGGACCGGCGACTCCCCCGTGCGCCAGCGTTCTACGGATCGCGGCGACGTGCCGGAGCGGGGTATGCCGTACCCGTGGCTTGGGCGAGCGTCCGTAGCCCAGCAGGTCCATCCTGATGACGGTGAAGTGCGCCTCGAGGAGCGGGACGACTCGGTCCCAAACCATGTGACTGCCGGCGACACCGTGGATGAGCACCATCGGAGGGCCACTGCCACTGGTGACGGAATGCAGCACGTAGGGGTCGGAGTCGGGCTCGGGATCAGGTACGGCCCAAGGGTGGAAACGTCCCATGAGCGCCCGACACTAACCGGGAGTGGCCGGTGATCGGCTCTCATTAGGCTCGCCTCGTGATGGAGACCGATCCGCTGCAGAAGGCCGTGGCCTCCGCTGTTTTCGACGGCGCGCTCACCATCGATCTGCTCTACCTCGACCACGAAGGCGGGCAACGGACCGCCAGTCGGTTCTCCCTCATCCGTCAAGAGGACCATCGGCCGCGAGACGAAGCGGATGGGGCCGAGGAGGACGACCGGGCCGGAGGGGATTGGTGGGTATCTCTGGCCTCGCACCGCATCTTCGAGGCACCGTGAACGACCCCACTCACGGCGCAAAAGGCGAACTCGGCATTCCGGACCTGGTCGGGCCGGATCTGCGGGTCCTCTTCTGCGGGATCAACCCGGGGCAACGGTCGGGTGAGCTGGGGCTGCATTTCGCCCGGCCGGGCAACCGATTTTGGAAACTGTTGCATGCGGGAGGCTTCACGGACCACGTCCTTGTGCCTTCGGAGCAGGCTGCCCTCCCGGCGCTCGGTATCGGCATCACCAACCTGGTCGAGCGAGTGACGGTCGCAGCCAGCGAGCTCGCCCGCGCGGAATTGCGCGCCGGGGGGCTCCGCCTGGAGACGAAGGCCGAGGACCTCCGACCCCACATTGTGGCCGTACTCGGTATCGGGGCCTATCGCACGGCCTTCCGCCGCCCGGCCGCGCAGGTGGGCGAGCAGGAAGAGCGGCTCGCGGCGTCCCGGCTGTGGCTCTTGCCCAACCCGAGCGGCCTCCAGGCCGCCTACCAGATGCCCGAGATGACCGCGCTCTACCGGAGCCTTCGTGTCGCCGCAGGCTTCCCGGACGAGGGCTGGCAGTAAGAGCCGGCCCGCCGTTCGCGCCCCCCAGCCCTCACGTCCTCAGGGCGAGGCGGATCAATGCTCCGATCTGCTCGGTCTCGATCAAGAAGCCGTCGTGGCCATACGCGGAGTGGACGACCACCACGGGCCGGCCACCGGGAAGGAGACGAGCCAGCTCTTCTTGGAGCTCCAGGGGGTACAGGCGGTCGGACGGGATGCCCGCCACGGTTACATCCGCCCTCACCCGGCTCAGGGCCCGCTCCAACCCTCCGCGTCCGCGGCCCAGCTCGTGGTGGTTCATCGCTTCGCTGAGCACGATGTAGGAGTTCGGATCGAACCGTTCGACCAGCTTGTCTCCGTGGTGTTGCAGGTACGACTCCACGGCGAACCGCCCGCCCTTGAGCGGGTCCTCTTCCGCCTGTGCGCTTCTCCCGAATCGATCCTGCAGCTCGCGGGCGGTCCGGTACGTCACCTGACCGATCCCCCGGGCGAGGGACAGCCCGTCAACCGGGTAGGCGCCCTTGGCGTAGTAGTCGCCACCGGCGAATGCGGGGTCATTGCGAATGGCCCGGATCTGCAGCGCGCACAGTGCGATCTGCTCCGCGGTCGCGGCGGCGCCGACTGCCAGCACGACCGCACGCCGAACTCTCTCGGAGTATTCGACGCACCATTCGAGCACGCGCATTCCACCCATCGATCCCCCCACGACGCACGCCCACTCCCCAATACCCAGGGCATCGGCGAGCGCGGCCTCGACGGCGACCTGGTCGCGGATGGTAATGATCGGGAAACGCGAACCGTAGGCAACCCCGTCGGGGGCACGGGAGCCAGGACCGGTCGTCCCCTGACACCCGCCGAGCACGTTGGGGCAGACGACGAAATAGCGATCCGTGTCGAGCGCAAGTCCGGACCCGATGAGGCCGTCCCACCAACCGACCCCGGGCTGGCCCGGACCGGCCGGGCCCGCCGCGTGGGAATCCCCTGTCAGGGCATGGAGAACGAGGATGCCATTGCTTCGTTCGGCGTTGAGCGTGCCCCACTGTTCGTACGCCACGGTGAGATTCGCCAGGCGCCCGCCGAATTCGAGTGCGAGGCCACCTTCTTCGTCGGAGAGGTTGGTGAACCGGCGCCCGCCCGGAGCGAACCCGGGCTGCCACAACCCCGGGGGGACTCTCTCGCTCATGCTCCCTTTGCGGCCCGGAATCCGGCTTCGAGGTCGGCCAGAATGTCCTCAATGGACTCGAGACCGACGGAGAGCCTGACCAGGTCGGGCGACACTCCCGTCGTGGTCTGTTCTGCTTCGGTCAGCTGCGAATGCGTCGTCGACGCCGGGTGGATGGCCAGGCTCCGCACGTCTCCCACATTGGCGAGGTGGCTGAACAGCTCCAAACCTTCGATGAACCTCTTACCCGCCTCTGCTCCCCCGGCGATGCCGAAGGCGATGATGGAGCCGCCGCCCTTGGGCAGGTAGCGCTTCTGGCGTTCGTGCCAGGGGCTTGAAGCCAATCCGGGATACGCCACCCACGACACCTCGTCCCGACGCTCGAGCCACCCGGCGACCGCGACCGCGTTCTGCACGTGCCGTTCCATGCGCAGGCTCAAGGTCTCGAGTCCCTGGAGGAAGAGGAACGAGTTGAGCGGAGCGATCGCCGGCCCGGTGTCACGGAGATACTGCAGGCGGGCCTTGAGCACGAACCGTGCCGGGAAGAGCGACTCGGGGAGCTGGCCGAACACCAATCCGTGGTAGCTCGGATCTGGTTCGGTGAATCCAGGGAACCGGCCACTTCCCTCGTAGTCGAACTTGCCGCCGTCCACAATGACCCCGCCGATCGACGTGCCGTGGCCTCCGATGAACTTCGTCGCCGAGTGGACGACGATGTCGGCCCCGTACTGCAACGGTTGGGCCAGATAGGGCGTGGCGAGTGTGCTGTCAACGACGAGGGGTATGCCCTGATCGTGTGCGACCAAGGAGACTCCTTCAAAGTCGAGGACGTCGCCCTTGGGATTCCCCAACGTCTCGGCGAAGAAGGCTTTGGTGTTCGGACGGATGGCGGCCTGCCAGGCGTCGAGGTCGTCGGGGTCCTCGACGAAGCTCACCTCGATCCCGAGCTTCGGCAACGTGTAGTGGAACAAATTGTAGGTTCCGCCGTACAAGGACGCCGAGGACACCACGTGTCCTCCGTTCTCCGCCAGGTTGAGGAGGGTGATGGTCTCCGCCGCCTGGCCGCTGGCCACGGCGAGAGCGGCCACACCACCTTCGAGTGACGCGATCCGCTCTTCGAACACCGCCTGCGTCGGGTTCATGATCCTGGTGTAGATGTTCCCGAGCTCTTCCAGCCCGAACAGCGCCGCCGCGTGCGCCGTGTCTCGGAATGTGTAACTCGTCGTCTGATAGATGGGAACAGCCCGCGCACCCGTGGTGGGATCGGGTACGGCACCGGCGTGGATCTGGCGGGTTTCGAAGCCCCAGTCGGACATGGCTTGCCTCCTTGGTTCGGCCCGAGCGTTGCTGGTTGCCCTGGGCAGTGACTCAAGCTTCACAAACCTGACCCGTTTAGTCAACTTTTGCAGGCCGCTCCCGTTTCCCCATGGGCCGGAAACCAAAATGACCGTCGATCATGCCGCGCCGGACAGGGCTCAATCACACTCTCAGCGGATCTTCAGCACCGTGCCGCACCAAGAACCGTGCCACCCTTCGAGGGGTTCGCATGAGCCGGTGCGCGGGAGCGACGGGTGCCCCTGCTCGAGGGAACGAACGATGGAGAGGTACCCGTACTCCGACGTCCAGTCCACGGTTCACCAGTCCGAGAGACCTTCGGGAGAAGGACCGTCAACCTCATTCAGACGGTGATACGCGGGTCGTCCCACCCGCCGGGATCGCCTGGCCGCGAAAAGGGTCGTCGCGACCGCGCTGTGCGCCACAAATGCTCTTCACTCGGATGCGGGGTGAGGAGACTGGTGAACGATTGCATTTTGCAAGCGATAGAGCATGTCGAGCGGCTCACCGCCGTAGCGCGCACCGGAGCGACCATGGGTACGGACGTACCGAGGTGCAGGCGACGCGCCGAGAACAGAGGTCGAAGTCGTCAATCAAATTGCCGATTTCACCTGTTTGAACCTGCAACTCGTGGTTTTTGGGCACCAACGTTCCGGGCCAGACCTGCGTCTTCATGCTCTGGTCGGATTTCCTTCGTGCGTGGAGAGGTGTGAGGAGGTCGACGAAAGCGGCTCCGACTGATTCGTGCTCGAAAAGTGACCATTGACGCGGATCCACCGGGAATCGTTCGACGAACCGAGCCTATGACACACCGGTCGAATGAGGACGATTCTTCCGCTGCACGGCACGGTTTCGGGTGAAAAATTTGAGACCGTGACGACAAAACGTGCACAACAGTGTTGTTTTCGGTCAGAATGTACTCATGAACAAAAGAGAACTAGCAAAAGCAGTGGCCGTACAGTCCGATGTTGAGCTGAAGACGGTAGTAACCGTCCTCGACGGTTTCACCGACGTGGTGACTGCGGTCGTGTCCAAGGGTGAGCCGGTGGCCATCCCTGGATTCGCCAAATTCGTCAAGGTTGACCGTGCAGCCCGGATGGGGCGCAATCCCGCCACGGGAGAGTCCATCCGGATCAAGGCTTCCAAGAAGGCGCGGATCACACCGGTCAAGGCATTCAAGGACGCCGTTCTGGCTCCGGCGACGGCTCCCAAGCTGAAGAAGGGCGCCTACCCGATCGACAGCGCGGCCGTTGCGGCTGCCGGTAAATCAGTTGCCGTCGCCCCGGTAAGGGCATCCGTCGCCAAGGCTCCGGCCAAGAAGGCGCCGGTCCGCCGTGCGCCGGCCAAGAAGGCTCCCGTCGCCAAGAAGGCGCCGGTCCGCCGTGCGCCGGCCAAGAAGGCTCCCGTCGCCAAGAAGGCGCCGGTCGCCAAAAAGGTCGTACGCCGCGCCCCGGCGAAGAAAGCAGTAAAGCGGGCACGCTGAACGGCTGAGTCCGCCGAGGGGTGAGTCGCGGCGAATCAGCCCACATGGGTGAATCGGCAGCCGATCGCCCATTGACCACTCCGCACGGGGATCGGCTATCACCGTCTCACCCCGCCTACCGGGAAATACTCGACGCGCACTCGAGAGCGCTCCGTCGGGGGTCGACGAGCTATGTCGATCCCCCGACGGGACTCTCAGTGCTGACTGCGGCATACCTGCTCGAGCGTGGCTGTTGCTGCGATTCCGGGTGCCGCCATTGCCCCTACGTGCCGTAACATGACGCTGCTCCAGGTGCGGCAGGAACGGCCACAGCGAATGATCCGGCTCATGGCTCCCGCGCTATGAACGGTTCGAACAACTCGAGGGGGAAACGATGAAAGGGCTCACCTACGGTGTCCAGCCTGAGCCCTGGACGCCACCTGATGATGGGAATCACCTGTTGGTCGGGCTGTCGAAGGCGCCGATGCGTCTTGAGGAGCGTGAAGAACCGCACCCGTCCAGAAATGGTTGGGTGATGGCCAAGACGCGACTCACGGGCATCTGCGGTTCAGACGCCAAGCAGGTCTTCATGGATTTCGGCGACAACTTCACCGATAGCGCCCTCAACGGTTATTTCACCGCTCCCACCGTCCTGGGCCACGAAGTAGTCGCCGAGGTGGCGGAACTCGGTCCCCGGGTCTCGCAGCTGGAGGTCGGCCAACGGGTGGTGCTGAACCCTTGGCTCTCGTGTGGACCACGCGGGATCGACCCCCCGTGTGGCTCGTGCCGCGAAGGCGACTTCAGCCTGTGTTGGCACTTCACCGAGGGCCCCCTCGCCCCCGGCATTCACACGGGGACCTCGAGGGATGCCCCGGGTGGTTTCGCTGAATATCTGCCGGCCCATGAGTCGATGTTGTTTGCCCTTTCCGACTCCATCAGCGACGAGGTCGCAGTGCTGGCCGACCCTTTTGCGGTTTCTCTGCACTCGGTCACCCGGCATCCACCCCCACCTGGGGGGAAGGTGCTCGTCTACGGAGGTGGCGCCCTCGGGACCACTGCGACGGCCATTCTGCGGGCGCTGTACCCCGACGTCGAAGTGATGGTCGTCGCGCGCTTCCCCGCCCAAGCGGCATTGGCGCGACGCCTGGGAGCCGCCGTCGTCGACCCGTATCCTCGTGAACGTCTGATCGAGGAGGCCGCAGCATGGTCGGGAGGCGTGCTCCAGCGGATCGAGGGGGGCTACCTGGCCATGGCGCACCCCGGAGGAATCGACGTCGTCTATGACACAGTCGGGACCGGTGACACAGCCGAGGTAGGCGTGCGGCTCCTGAAGTCCCGGGGAACCATGGTCAAGAGCGGCGTGAACGCACCTGAACGATGGGAATGGTCTCCCTTGTACTTCAAGGAGATTTCATGGGTTGGCTCCAACGCCTTCGGGGTCGAGGAGGTCGACGGCGAGCGCCTGCACGGCATCGTGCACTACCTGCGAATGGTGGAGGACGGCCGAATCGACCTGAGCGGGATGCTGACGCACACGTTCCGGCTCGAACAGTGGCGCGAGGCGTTCACGGTCCTGGCGACACAGGAGCAGACCGGGGCCGTGAAAGTCGCCTTCGACTTTCGCTGATACCGGGGGGTCCTAACTGGACCGGAGGCTCTGGGCCTCGAAGGTCACCACGGCGTCATTGAGTGGGAGGATCACCTGGGGCTGCATGAACTGGTGCGACTCGGCGACCAGACGTACGGCTGTGCCCCAGGCCGTGAAGCCGACCGCGTGGCGGGCGAAGTGCATGGGGCCCTCCGTCACCTTCACCTGGACGACCCCCTGACCGCCCACGTCGAGAGCGGAGCGCTGCATCCGCTCCATCGCCGTCTCCCGGGCCGAATACATGGCTTCGGTGAAGTTGGTGAGCTCGATGTTCTGCGTCTTCTGCTTCATCACGTCCCCAGCCGATCGACGGGGCGCATAGGCGAAACTGGCGCCGAAGGCCAGCCCCACCGGCAGCCAGCCGGCCCCTTTGAGCAACGTGAAGTCGCGGGCCGAGAGGTCGGACACGAACGGGGAGGCCGGGAGGTTCTTGGCGTCGATCGGGCGTACAGCAGTGCCGACCAGTTCGACATCGATGTGGTGCGTGCGGACCTCGACCTCCACCCGCACACCCACGACGCCGTGCCCGTGCACCTTGATGCACTCGTCCCTGAGCTGGTCGGACGCACCCTTGACCGCGGCATTGTGCGCCACCGAGGCGACGGTGATCTCCCCCTGCCCCCAGTTCCACACGCCGATCGGCACGGAGACGACCGAGACGCCGCAGACCAGGTCGACCGGCTCCCATCCGGCGCTGTGCAGGAGCAGCGCCTCGTCGATCGAAAGGTCGGAGGTCACGCCTCGCTCCCGTGAGGGTGGCGGGGCCACGGCCAGCGACTTCGCCCCGCTCAGCATCTCGGCCCTGGCGTCGATCGCCCCGTTCGCGCTCATGTGAGCCGCACCGTGGGACGCGGCGGTGGCACGTCGTCGAAGTCCTTGAAGCGACGCATGCGATTGCCCCGCAGGGTGCAGTCGATGACCTCGTCGCCCTGGGAGAGCTCGCGGTTGGCGACCTCGATCCGGGCCCCGTGCAAGGTGTCGCCCGAGAGCTGCTGGCGCACCTGCTTGCGGGCCAGTTGCCGCACCGCCATGTGTGCCTTGCTCACCTGCTCGACTTCGTAAGGAGAGGTCGGGCCACCCCAACCCCGGCTCCCCTCCATCAGGTACTCGGTCATGCAGTACGCCCACACTCTCACCGAGGCCATGGTGGCGACCACGGCCACCGGCATGAACCCCGCTTCAATCGACTTGGTGAGCCGCTGCCCGGCCAGGTAGGTCGTCCATGGCCCGCCGGCCGGAGGCGGGCCGTCCTCGACCTTGACCGCGGTGCCCAGGAAATGGAACTCGGTCGTTCCCGTGTCGGCCAAGGGGTTGATCCGATCGGTGACGCCGATCACGCCGTGGGCCCCGAGCGACACGGCCTCGTCCAGCATCCGGCGGTAGGCCGAGCCGTACCCCGCAGACCACGCCTCTTCGACCCACGTCTGCTCTATGTTCTGGCCCCACATCCGGTGCTCGTTCGACACGAAACCGTGAGGGCATCGGTACGTTTCGGCGTAGCCACCGTTGTTCTGCGGCCCTGGTGCGTACGGGTTGATCCCGCGCATGTACCCCGATCCCGCCCCGTACCAGCCCCACCGCATGACGCAGAAGCCCTGCACCAGGCCTACCGGCTGGAGTCCCAGGTCGAGGCAGGCCGCGAAGTCGGGCACGGTGAGCCCAGAGGAGAAGGCGGACGACTCGAGACGCCGAACCGCGGCTTCGGGAAGCTCGAGCGAGCTATCGCTCATCAGTTGTCGAGGGAAATGATCGTGATCGGCTTGGGCAGCGTGACCTCACCGGTCGTCTTCGTGACCGCCGTGCCCAGCGCCAGGAACTCAATGGTGTGGGAGCCCCACTGATGCGACTTCTCTTCGAGACGGACGCCCACGATCCCGCTCGCCTTGAGCTGGCCGGCCTCATCCTGCATCCGGGTCATGGCCAACTCCCGGGCCTCGTAGAGGGCCTGGGTGAAGTTCGGCAGCTCCACGTTCTGGCCCACCGAACCCAGCGCCTGGGTGAGCTTGCGATGGGCGATGTGGTACACGCAGGTCCCCATCACCAGGGCTTGGGGCACATGGCCCGTCTGCATGAGTGTCCAGAAGTCCTGGCCCGAGAGATCGGAGGTGAAGGGCTTCCCCTGCGCATTGAGATAGGAGTTCCCGTCCTCGGCCTTGACCGCGGTCCCGAACGCGATGAACTCGGCGGAATCGTTGCCCCACTCGTAGTAGTTGACATCGAGACGGACTCCGACCACTCCGTCGGCGCCCAACTCGGTCGCCTCCTCTTCCATGCGGTTCATGGCCAGCTCGCGGGCCGTGTACATGGCTTCGGTCAGTTTGGTGAGCTCCTGGCTCTCTCCCCATTTCCGAGTCTGGAGACCGATGTGGTAGATCGACGATCCCATGACGAATCCGAGGGGGTGGAATCCGGCCTCCTTCACCAGGAGGAATTCGTTGACCGACAGGTCTGACGTGAAGAGCCCGTGTTCGAGTTCCTCGAGGCGGTGGGCGGCGTCCTTGGGCAGGTCCTGAGGCTGAGTCACGACGACTCTCCGATCACAATGTTCTCTAGGGCGAGCCGAGTCTGCTCGCTGTGGGACGCTTCGTTGTGCAAAATGGTGAGGAGGCGGGTGAGCCAGGCGTCCATTCCCACCTGCTCGCTGCGGATGCGGATACCCCCGGAGGCGTGGCCGATACTGCACCGTACCGTAGGGCCGTCGACATCGGCCCGCAGGGTGTCGTCTCCGAGAGTGATCTGCACGGACTTGATCTCCTCTGATTTGCGGAAGCGCCCGCCGGCCCGTTCCACCACAATGCGCCCCCCCAGCACGTCGGAGAGCTGCTGCACCAGCACTTTGAGCATGATGCGCGAGTCCGTGCTGTTCGACTGCAGCGACGAGATGGCCGTAGAGAGATCGAAGGCGTCGTCCCCCGCTGCGCCTGCCGGCTCCATGGTCATCGGTGGCATTGTACTTCCCGACCTCGAGGTTGACCCAGCGACCCAGTGCTACCAGGCTGCCGGGGCCGCCAGGAGGAGGTCCGTCTTCACCGCTGGCTGGGCCCCACTCGGTCCGGGCGGGTTCCCTACCGGGACTAACGGGGCTTCGCCTCTGGGCTAGGCGGGTCTGGGCTCACAGATGACCACGGGAATTTCGCGATCGGTCTTCTCCTGATAGGCGCCATATCCCCCATACGCCCGGAGGACCAGGGGCCACAGCTCCTTTCTCTCGTCCGCCGAGGCGGTGCGGGCTCGGAGCTCGCGACGCTGCCCGTCGATGAGGATCTCCACGTCAGGATTGGCCGTCAGATTCCCGTACCACTGGGGATTCCGATCGTTGCCGTATTTCGACGCCACCAGCACCACCCGGTCCTCGTCGTGCAGCGGCGAGGTGAGCACCGTCACCCTCGTCTGCCCGGTGTTGCGGCCGACAGTGCGCAACTCGACGACCGGCATGCCGTAGGCCGATCGCCCGATCCGTCCGCCGCTGAGCCGGAGGGTGGCCCGATGGGCCTCGTTCAGGACCTTGAAGCAGATATCGGTGATCGACCGCTGCACGCTCATCGCTTCCTCAGTTTCATCCCGCCCTCAGTTTCATCGCTTCCTCAGTTTCATCGCTTCCTCAGTTTCATCCCGCTTCCAAATATGGCACGCCGGTCCGTGGCTGCACGGGGTACGCAGCGGCCCGACGACGCGGGCCCGACGCTGTCACACCGCCGTACGTGCCGGAAGTGGGATCGACTGCGCGAAGTGGAAGGCATCGTCGGCGTCGTAGACGCCTTTCACCTCCCTGAGCCGAGGGAGGTTCGTTCCGTAATAGGCCTCGGCCCAGTCGGGCAGCGTCGGATCGATGTAATTCTGGTACGCCCCCTGCGCATACGGGGCGAAGCTCGCCTGGGTCTGCTCCAGCCAGTTCCGGGCCGCGGCAACGACCGCGGGGGACGGGCTCGCGCTCGCGTACGTGACGGAGTACTGGGCGCATGCGATCGCGCCTCTGTGCACGAACGCCGTATCTCCCGGAGCAAGCTCGTTGATCACGCCGCCGTAACTGTCGAAGACGATGCCGCCTCCGACCCCGGGCACATCGGTGCCCAGGGCCTCCACCGCACTGATCACGGCCGCCGTGCCCGACGCGGGCAGCGCCCGGTCGATGAAGATCGACTTGGCCGTGTACGCCGACCGGGAGAGCGTCCCGCCTTGGTTCCGTGATGGCAGATGGCACTGGGCCACCGTGAGCCCTTCGCATCCCGCCTCTATCAACATGGCCCGCAGGTAGTTCTCGGGCCCCACGAACCGGTCCGTCGGCGCCGCACCGACGGCGCTGAGCAACGGGGCGAGGGCACTCGCACACGCACCCGTCGATCCGGCGAACACTCCGGTGACCTTCACTATCCCCCCGCCGGCGGAGCCGTTCGAGGCCAACTGACAGTTGCACCACAGCTCGTTGGGCGTCGAAGGTATCCATCGCATCCACGAGCTCAGAACGGTCGCTGCCTCGTCCCAGGGCCACTCCAAGGTGAACAACGTCACGCTGGGGATCGGATGGACGGTGAAGGTGAACGACGTCACGATGCCGAAGTTGCCGCCTCCCCCACCCCGGCTGGCCCAATACAGGTCGCTGTGGGCACTGGGCGAACAGTGGCGCAGTGACCCCTCGGCGGTCACGATGGTCAGCGCGGCGATGTTGTCACAGGTCATCCCGTAGGCCCGAGCGAAGACGCCGATCCCTCCGCCGAGCGCCAGGCCGGCGATGCCGACCGTCGGACACGAACCGCCGGGAAGCAGCACGCCGGACGCGCCCAGCTGGCTGTAGACGTCAACCAGCTGTGCTCCCGCGCCGACAGTGGCGAACTGCATCCCTGATTCGACGGCCACCGTGTTGAGCGAGGACACGTCGATGACCAGTCCCGGGCATGACGAGTACCCGCCATAACTGTGGCCACCCGAGCGAGCCGCCAATTGGACGCCGCGGTCCCGGGCATAGGCCACGCAACGCTGGACGTCGACCGCCGTGGCGCAGAACGCGATGGCGGCCGGTTGCGGAGAGAACACTTCGTTGTAGAGGAGCGCGCTGTTCTGGTAGGCCGCGTCGCCCGGCAGGACCAGCGATCCTGTGAGCATTCCGGCCAAGACGCTCCACTGCGGAGGCTCGGTTGTCGTCGTGGTGCCCCGGGTCGCCGTCGTGGTGGATCCGCCGGAAGATTGGGGGTGACCAGGCGAGCTCGTGCAGGCGGCACTGGCCCCGACCAACGCGGTCACCCCCAGTGCCGCCGTCGCAGTGCCGGCGCGATGGAGGAAGGCTCGGCGATCCATCGCCGCCTCGAGCGGGTACACGCGATGACCGTACCAAGGCCCCGAACGGCCAGCGGGACACTTTGGGTCGCCCTCTGACGCAATCTCCTCTCGGGTGTGCACCGGCGCCGTTACTTCCACACGGTCACCGACTGTCCCATCTGGTCGCACGCGCGCGGGCAGCCGAATGGGACAGACCGAGAGTCGTGGACCCTTGACCTGCGGCAACACCTCAGGACGTTCCCCTGCCAGCTCGGAAATGCTGTTGCGGACTTAGAAGCCGACCCCGCCCGTCGGAGGAGCCGTCGTCGTGGTCGTGGTCGGAGGGTTCGTCGTCGGCGGGACGGTCGTCGGCGGGACGGTCGTCGGCGGGACGGTCGTCGGCGGGGCGGTCGTCGGCG
>Ga0182030_10002451_pt1 | contig 39315 bp, 40 predicted proteins | sample 812S3MmetaG_FD_121299 | JGI IMG/M metagenome (GOLD analysis project Ga0182030, IMG submission 121299) | Permafrost microbial communities from Stordalen Mire, Sweden - 812S3M metaG (Illumina Assembly) | ecosystem: Environmental > Terrestrial > Soil > Wetlands > Permafrost | place: Sweden...
AGTGGAGACTAACACGTCATATTCCGATCGCAAGGGGTGGAGCTGTTTGGAAATCTGCTCACCTTAAAGTCGACGAAAATCGGTCGAGGATAGCCGTGACCTGCTGAAATGCAGCACCCGACGGGCTGATCATGTCCATGTGGCTGGCCCCGGGCAACGGGATGAAGGTGGCCTCATCGCCTGCGGCAACCGCCGCTTCGACGTAATTCGCGCTGAGTGAGGCGGGCACCGTTGTATCCGCTGTGCCGTGGAGCAAGAACTGAGGCACACCTAGCGGCAATTGGGCCGCCGGGGAACCCAAGGCATAGCGCTCGGGAAACTCGACTGGACTCCCGCCCAACAGTGCGTCAACCGCCCCTCCCCCCAACCCAAGCTGCGATGCGGCCACCAAATCCACCACGCCAGCCAATGAAATAGCGGCGCACACTCGAAGTGACGGATCACTCGGAGCCGCACTCGTTGTGAAACGTGACGTCGCGGCCCACAGCGCCAGATGCCCGCCCGCCGAGTGGCCACACGTGACGACACGTTGGCGATCAATGCCTTCGACATCGTTGAGTGCATTGAGCGCCCCGGCAATGTCCTCGAACGTTTCCGGCCACCCGCCATGGCCCAAGTGCCCGACACGCCGATACTCAATGTTGTAAGCCACCCACCCGTGCGCCACCACGGCGGCGGCCATCCGATGCATCAGTCGCTTGGTGTAGAGCCGTTTCCAAAACCCACCGTGAATCAACGCCACTACTGGCCGGTCACCTTCCCGATCCGTTGGACGCCAGATGTCGGCCACCTGCGAGTGGCCCAACCCGTAGCTGATGCTGGTGCGCTTCACTTCGAGGCCAACAATTGGCGCACCGCGTCAACTACGGCCGTCCGATGTGAGAACACCGTCGCCAGTACTGCGTTGCGTCCTCGCACGGTGCGATAGCCGTCGACCAACCCACCGATGCGCTTGATTCTTTCGGCCATCCGCACCGCCACATAGCCGCAGAACGGTGCGGCCAATGCAGCCAGTAGGCCGAACCAGGCGCCAAAGGCCCGGGCCATGAAGTAGCCGAGCAAGGCGTAGGTAACAGCGAAGAGGACGACACAACCCAGGAGTTTCACCGTGGCCTTGATCCCCTCGTTGGTCGGTCGCTTGGCCAGCTGCTTCATGATCTGAAAGGGAATGAGGTGAATCACCACTCCCACTGCGGCAATCGGCAAGGCCACCAGGACTTTCACCAGTGACCAAACGAGAGATCCACGCAGCTTTCCTTGTGGATACTTGGCCACCACTTGGGCATCGCTAAGTCCCAATAACGTCAGATCCCGTTCGTACTCTGCGAAGGACGCCATCAGGCCAAGCAAGCGATCACCACACTCAGCTTCCAGCGAAGCCAACTTCTGAGCCACTTCCTCCCGGTCGGCCAGGTTCACGTGGGCGGGGAGATCATCTTCGGGCGAGCGCACCACCACTTCAGCGATCCGAGACAACTGTTCCGCTTGTTGCCAACTTTCGTAGCTGGGGCTGACCGTCCTCAACTGCGCTGCCACGTCGTCGGTGAACTGCCGCACCACATCCCAGCCATCGGCCTCGTGGAACGCGGCCCAGCGAGAGATGTTGACTGGCTCGGCGATACGAACCAAAGCGCGTGAGCGGAACCGAGCCTTGGCGTCATAGGTCAAGCCGACGGCCACGGTCACGACGCCCTTTATTTCGCTGTCGATCCCTGCTTCCAGCGCAATGCGGGCGGCACCGGTGCGCAACGGTTGCAGCGTTGATTCGTCATGGCTGATCCCTTCGGGAAAGAGCGCCACCATGCCGCCGGCCGCCAAGAGCGCGTGACAGGTGGCGAATGCCCCGACGTTTTGGTCGCCGGTGGCTCCATCAATCACTCGGTGGACAGGAATCACCCCGGCCAGCTTCAAAAATGGCCACAGCGGCAAGATCTTGAAGAGCGTCGACTTGCCGAGAAATCGGGGGTACCGGCCGAGCATGGCCATGAGGAGCAACCCGTCCACCAGACCGTTGAGATGGTTGGCCACCAGCACAACCGGACCACTGGCCGGGAGACGCTCGGCGTGCTGCACTTCGACCTGGCGAAAGAACACTCGGATCAACAGCCGGGCCAATCCCCGCATGACATGGTCGGCCAGCCGGCGCATGCTCGTGATGCTACGGGTACGAAGCTGGAATAAGCAGTACTCGTCCGAAGGCCTGGCGACTTTCGATGTAGGCGTGAGCGTCAGCGGCCTCAGCCAGCGGGAAGGCCCGATCGATGACGACTCGCAACTCGCCCTGGGCGATCTCGTTGAGGAGTCGATCGATCATGGCGTAGGCGCGGGGATAGAAGAGCATCTCTGCTCCCAAGAAATAACCCGACAGCGATTGATTGTTTCCTCGCATGGTGGAGATGTCGAGCGATTCGGCGGGTGCACGTCCGGCGTCGCCGACCGTGACACATCGACCCCGATAGGCCAGGGCGAGAAGACTCCCGGACAACGTCGTTCCTCCTACTGAATCGACAATCACGTCGACGCCGCGGCCGTCGGTCAGTCGGCGAGCTTCGGCCACAAAGTCATCGCGGCGATAATTGATGCCCTCGTCGAGTCCAAGTTCCTTTAGGCGCTCCAAACGGTCGTCGCTGCTGGCGGTAGCGAGCACCCGGGCTCCCGCCCGCTTGGCCAGCTGTATTGCGGCGATACCTACACCCCCGGCGCCAGCGTGAATAAGTACGGTCTCACCCGCCACCAGGTGCCCAAACTCGAAGAGACAGTCGTCGGCCGTGCCGAATGGGACCGGGACACAGGCAGCCTGATCGGTCGCGAGCTGATCGGGGATCTTCCAAGCAAAAGATTCGGGAACCGCACGCAATTCAGCATGCGAACCGTCGATCCCCACCGTCACCACGCGATCTCCGACGGCGAACCTCGTCACCTGATCGCCCACAGAGGCGACGGTTCCGGCGCACTGATAACCCACCACGTGAGGCACGGCGTTCAATTCACCGCCTAGGCGATTGAGGGTGTCCCCACCTTCGATGCTGATCGCCTCGACCTTGACCACAATGTCCGTCGCACCACCCGTGGGATCTGGCACGACCTCATAACGGAATACGTCTGGACTCCCCGTCTCGTAATACACCGCTGCTTTCATGTGCAACACCTTTCGCCGTGCGTTACCCCGTTCTAGTGGTTCGACGCGCCTTCAGGTACTCCGACATGCGGAATCGTCTGGTGCGACGCCAATACCAAAGCGATGGGTGCGGCAACTGCGTCACGATCTGACCGCTGGCGGCCTTGAAGTAGCTCTCGCATCCGGTGTCCCACACTGTCCCGCTCAGCGCTGCTTGGAGTTCTCGGTTGTAGGTGTCTTTCACCTCGCGCTTGACGTCGACCGCGGCGGTGCGGTGCCGACGCATGGCCCGCAAGGACCGGACGATGTAGGCCGCTTGGGCCTCGAGGATGAAGATGATGGAGTTGCCACCTTGGTTGGTATTGGGACCGTAGAGCATGAAGAAGTTCGGGTATCCGGGTACCGTCATCCCAAGGTACGCCTCTGGAGTGTCGCCCCACTCATCGTGCAGCTTGCGGTGGTCGACACCGGTGATGTCGAGCCCCTGCAAATAGTCAGAGGCACGGAATCCGGTGGCCCAGACGATGGCATCGACTCGATGTTCGACGCCATCGGTCGTCATCACCCCATCGGGGGTCACTCGGGCAATCGGTTCGGTCACGAGATCCACCGGATCGCGCACCAGGCTCTTGTAGAAGTCACTGGTGACGAGGGTCCGCTTGCAACCCAATGGATACGTCGGCGTGAGTTTTTCCCGGAGCGCGTCGTCCTTAATCCGATAGTCCAGATGACTGAGGGCCAACGCCTTGAGCTGATCGGCAGCCGCATCGCCGTCGCGGAAGCTGATGTTGCGCTCATACGACCGATAGATCTCCCAACGATGCCGCCGAGCGGCCAGTTTGTTGGTGGCAAAGCGCCGCTTCTCTTCGTCGCTAAAGACCATGTCCACCCGGGGAAGGATCCACGACGGGGTGCGCTGAAAGAGCGTCAATTGCTCCACCGAAGGGGCGATCGCCGGCACAATCTGTGCCGCGCTGGCGCCCGTGCCAATCACGGCGACCCGTCTGCCAGTGACGTCATAGGCGTGGTCCCAGCGAGCAGAATGAAAACTCGCGCCGCAGAAAGAGGCCAGACCCTCAATGTCGGGGACGTTCGGCTCATGGAACAATCCCAATGCGCTGACGAGCACCGTGGCCTCGCACTCCTCACCAGCGGCGCTGCGCAGTCGCCAACGACACACGTCCGGCATCCAAGTCGCCGACACAATGGCGGTGTCGGTTTGCAGATGACGTCGGAGGTCGTATTTGTCGGCACAGTGCTCGAAGTAAGCCAGGATCTCCGGTTGGTTGGCATACGTCTTCGTCCAGTCCGGCTTCATCTCGAACGAATAGGAGTAGAGATGCGACGGCACGTCGCAGGCTGCCCCCGGGTATGAGTTGGAACGCCATGTGCCACCGACCCCATCGGACGCCTCGAAGATGATGAAATTGTGCATGCGGGCTCGCTTCAGCCTGATGGCGGTCCCCAGTCCGCCGGCTCCGGCGCCGAGGATCGCGACTTGGTACCGCGGACGATCATCGGTCGCTGGCCTGCTCAGCTTTGGCCGAACGTCAGTCACGCGTTTGGCGGGGCGGGAGACGACATCCGGTTCAGGTTTGTTTGAGCGGGCGAGTCCATGAGTTCGACTCGGACGCCGTTCGGGTCATGAATCACGGCCAGTCGCACGCCGCTGACCGAGATGACTTTGGGCGATCCACCGACACCGAGGGCCGCTAGTCGGGGCAAGACGTCGTCAAGGTCGGCAAACAAAGACAGCAAAAAGAAGCCCGCCAGAGGATTGGCCTCGGCTGGTGATGCTGGAGCCATGTCTTCGAGTTGGACGAGTTCGACTATTCCAGCATCTGGAGCGGACGGATCCCCGAGAAATACTGAACGAAGTGTGGTCGACGAGCCGCCAAAAAGCTCAGGCCATGACCCGTCGAATCGTTGGTCCATTTGCACTTCAAAGCCCAGACCATCACGCCAGAAAAGGAGACTCGAGGCGAGATCTCGGGTCCCGATGGCTGCATGATGCACTTTGGACACAGCGCTGACCCCCGAATGACAGTTTAGACTCTAAGTCTAAGTCCGAACCCGTGCCATCACAACGAGGACACCATGCGAACGATTCCTCCCCACATGGAAGGCAAGTTGATGGCGGCGGCCGATCTGTTTGCCGAGCGCGGCCTCGATGCTTCGAAGATGGAGGACGTAGCGGCGGTCACCGGAATCCCCAAGGCCACGCTCTATTACTACTTCACTGGTAAGGAAGAGATCTTGTCCTTTCTCTTCCAAGTCGTCCTCGGGGCCGTCCATGAGGCGGTCATAGCGGCCGCGGCCAGCGAGGGTACGGCAGCGGAGCGACTGCGCCAGGTGATCACCGCACATCTTCACGTCTTTGCGGTCTATCCGACGGCCAGCCGGGCGCTGCAATTCGATCTCGGTCGTGCCGCTCGACTCCCCGACATCGCCGCCATTGTGGAGGCGTCATTTGTCGGCCCGGTCTCCGACATTCTGCGAGCTGGCAAGCAGGACGGCTCGCTCCGATCGGTGTCGGATCCGCGGATGAACGCCATCGCACTGTTGGGTGCAGTGACCACGGTGGGGATAAATGCCACCTTGCCGGAATACCCAGGAACGGTCGACAATACGGCCACCGTGCTCTCTGATTTGATTCTTGAAGGCCTCATGACGAAGGCAGCCACGTGACGTCACCCAGTGGCGAGAGCGCACTGGTTATTGGGGGCGCTTCGGGCATCGGCGCGGCAGTGGCCGAACTCCACCGCGCCGATGACGTGCCGACGGTGGTGTGGGACATCACCGGTACACGCGACATCACGTGTGACATCGCTCAACCTGAAGAGATCGACCGGGCCCTCGAAGCAACCATCAGCCAAGTGGGACTCCCCCGCTGGGTAACGATCACGGCTGGCATTGGTCACTCGGGCCTCCTCACCGAAACCAGTGCGGACGACTGGGACCGGGTCATGCATGTCAATGCTCGAGGCCCTTGGCTGTGCATGCGGGCCTTGGCTCAAGCGATGACCGCAGCGGGCGCAACCGGATCCATGGTGGCCACCAGCAGCGTCAGCGCCCACCTGGTTGATCGCAACATGGGCGCATACTGCGCCTCAAAAGCTGCACTGAGCATGGCGGTCAAGGTGGCTGCTTTCGAATGGGGCCCGGTCGGCATCAGAGTGAACGCCATTGCGCCCGGAGTGACAAAAACGCCCATGCTGGGTCGAGCCACGGGCGGCTCTCCGTGGTTGGACGCGGTGAGCGAACGGACACCGCTGGGCCGCCTCGGTGAGGCAGAAGACATCGGCCGAGCCATCATTTCGCTGCATCACATGGAGTGGGTCACCGGTCAAGTCCTCGACTGTGACGGGGGACTTTCCCTCTACAGCCCCATCGATTCATACGGTGAAGCGCTTCGGCGGCGAACGGATCAATGAATTCTAGCGCCCTCACTCCAGATCTCATCCGCTCGTACGCTCCCGACCCCGACCTCTACCGGAGCGATGCAGTGCCGAACTGGCTGGACGAAGTCGATCTCTCGGTCACCGATGCCCATGCCCGAATGGGGACGCGTTCCCTACGCGAGGAGCAGTGGCTCACCTATGACTCATTAGCTCGCAGCGAAATTGCGCTCCGCCGTCGGCTTCTGTTGGAGCAACGCCAGCATGTCTTTGCCTGCACCCCATTTGCCGATGGACCAGCACAAGAAGTGGCTGATCTCGTCGGAGAATGGCATTCGGCTTACCGACCTCATGACGTTGCTTTACCTGATGCCGACGAGGGTCATCCGCTAGCCCGAGTCGGGTCTTCAATCCAAGAAGACCTGTGCGTGATGGTGCACCACGACGGGGCCTGGCGCTTGGAAGGCGCCATGCTCTGCTTCCCCAGTCTGTGGATCCTCCAAGAAAAGGTGGGTCTCCCAACCGCGCTGGTACACGCACCGGTACCGTTTTACGCCGAAGAGTTGAGTCAAAAGGTCGACCGACTCTTCGGCCGCATGACCGCCGAAAAAATGATCTGGCGCCGAAACGTATCGGTCTGGCCGGCGCTGATCCTGTGGGCTCCCTGCCACACGTTGGACCCGTCGTTGATCGCCGTGCCACCATCGGACGCGGCCACTCCACCACTGTGGATTCGCAGCGAACGACAGACACTGCGTCGCTTGCCCGAAACCGGGGCGATCCTTTTCACCATCAGAGTCCAGACGGTGCCCGTCGCTGTGTTGGCCCATGAGCCCAGCCGGGCTCGAGACTTCGCGGCGTGGTTCCGCGCCCCTATCGGTGCGGTGCGACGAGGTCAGTTAGGAAGCCACCTCGACGGCTTACTGACTTGGCTCGATCGTGTGGGAGCGCGGGACTGACTGGGCGTTGATCAGGAGTTGGGGGCCGGTACCCGCAGCCCATCGAAGATGATCTCCAACAGCTCGAGTGGCGGTACCTCGCTGTGAGGCCGGTCGGCCGTCATGCAGGTGCCGCCCACTAAGGAAAGTACGAGCGCGCTGGACACGTCCTTTCGAACCGCACCACTGCGCTGCGCCGCCAGCAGAAGGTCTGTCACGGCACCTTCCATCTCTTTCTTGGCGTCGGCTGCCACCACTTCAATCTCCACTCCGGCTCCCGACAAGGCCAAAATGAGATCGCGCTTCAGCGTGCTCTCTTCCACCAAGTGTTGCAAGAATCCGAAGAACGCAGCCCCCGGGTCATCGCTGTGCAATCGACACCGAGCGTCAGCCACAAGTTCCTTGATTCGCTCTTGCAGGATGGCCTCGAACAACTTCTCTTTGGTCGGAAAGTGTCGATACAACGTCCCGACGCCAACTCCGGCCTTTTCGGCAATCACGTCGACCGGCACCGAAATCCCTTCGGCCGCGAATACAGCCTCGGCCGCTTCAAGGACTCGAATCCGATTTCGCTGGGCGTCAGCTCGCAGAGGGCGTTGACCATCCTCAGCGATGTCCCCGCATGGGCTCAACTCGCTATCGGATTTCGGTCGCAAAAGAATTCCTCCCTCCATGTTGACAAACGGAGTATACGTTCCGTATAGTCTAAATGGAACCAACGCTCCGATTATACGGCGCCTTCGAACACAATGCGAGGCCCAAGAGCACGGTTCACCGGTTTCAACCAGCCTGCAAGGAGATGTCATGACCACAACCCTCGAGCCCGAAGCAGTCCAGTCAGACACTGTCGCACCACTCGACCCCAAGCGATTTCGTGCCCTAGCGGTCATCGCGGTGGCCCAGCTCATGGTGGTGCTTGACGCCTCCGTCGTGATCATCGCCCTGCCTTCGGCACAAAAATCACTCCACATCTCGGTGGCCAATCGCCAATGGATGCTCACCGCCTACACATTGAGCTTCGCAGGCCTTCTCCTTCTCGGTGGTCGAATCGCCGACTACATGGGTCGCAAGCGGATGTTCGTCATCAGCCTGATCGGATTTGCCGGCGCATCCGCCCTCGGAGGATTGGCCCAAAACTCGGCCATGTTGTTTGGGGCCCGGGCCCTGCAAGGAGCCTTTGCAGCGATCATGGCGCCAGCAGCATTGTCACTGTTGACGGTCGCCTTCACCGAGCCGAAAGAACGAGCTCGGGCATTTGCCGTCTACGGCGGCATCGCCGGCGGTGGTGCCGCTATTGGTCTGATCCTCGGCGGTGCGCTGACCCAGTACGCATCGTGGCGCTGGACTCTCCTCATCAATGTCCCGATTGCGATCGTGGCTGCGTTGGCTGCCTTGCGCTTCAACACCGAGAGTCGAAGTCCGGTGCGCCACGGCTACGACATTCCCGGTGCCATCACGGTGACCGGAGGACTCCTGGCCCTCGTCTATGCCTTCACCAAAGCCGGCTTGGACGGCTGGGGATCCTCGGTCACGGTTTCCTTCTTCGCCGCGTCGTTCATTCTCTTAGGTGCCTTCGTCCTCTTGGAGCGTCGCGCCGCTCATCCGCTACTGCCCCTGCGGATCGTGCTGGACCGCAACCGGGGAGGGTCCTTCCTGGCCTCGCTCCTGGTGGGAACAGCCATGCTCGGTACCTTTCTTTCGCTGACCTTCTACTTCCAAGGTACCTTGCACTATTCAGCCATGAAGAGTGGGTTCGCATTCGTCCCCTTCTCCGCCGGCATCATTGGCGGTGCCACCTTGGCCAGCCGTCTCCTGCCCCGATTTGGACCTCGAGCCGTCTTGACGAGCGGTCTGACGTTGGGCGCCATCGGATTGTTGATCTTCGGATTCATTTCGGTGCACTCTTCGTACATCAGCCACGTGTTCCCGGCGGAAATCATTGTGAGTGTCGGCATGGGATTGTCCTTCGTGGTGCTCTCCAGTACGGCCTTGGTCGGCGTGGAGCCTGAAGATGCCGGAGTCGCTAGTGCTTTGGTGAATGCCACCCAACAGACCGGCAGTTCTCTCGGGGCCGCCCTGATCAACACGATCGCCGCGACGGCAACCGCGTCCTACCTGGCTCTCCACGGCTCATCGGCCGAAGCGCAAGCGGCCGGAGCCGTCCACGGTTACACCACCGCTTTCTTGTTCAGCGCCATCGTTTTAGCTGTGGCCGCGGTCAGTGCCTTCGCTCTGATCCGGACCATTCGATCGAATGACGACGAAGAGTTGGTATCCCTGCCCGTCGGCGTCTGAGTCCCTACCGGCGAGCGTGGGGATCCGAGTGATCCCAATCAGCCAGGAGCGTCCGCAGTGCCGTCAGCAGCAGGAGGGGCTGGTCAAGCATGGCGTGGTGGCCTGCTTCGGGGATTTCAATAACGGGAGTCACTCGGCCTAACCGGTCGTACATGGACGCTCCGATGTCGGGAGTGACGAGACCGCATTCGGACCGCAGCAGTGCCAATCGACACGAGACGTCTTCGAGATAGGGCGCTGCGATGGAGCGTATGCCGGCACCGAACTGCTCGAAAATTCTTCGATCGAATTTCCACTGCCACCCGCCGTCCACTGCCTTGAGCGAGTGGCGAGCGACAAAGTCGATGACGTAGTCGAGGTAGTGGTCTTGAGCCGGCACGGTCCGGAAGTGAGCCACGGCATCGTCAATGTCCCCATATGTGCGCGGTCGCCCAAACGCTTGACGCAGGTGATAGGCGCTGATTTCCGGGTCGACTTCCGCCACTGGTGAGTCGCAAATAATCACTCCGTCGACCTGGTCGCCGTGACGAGCGGCAGTGGCAATGGTGACAAATCCACCCATGCTGTGGCCTATGACTGTGGGGACACCATCGATGCCGGCCGATCCGGCGACGGCGACGACTTCGTCGGTCCATTGCTCCAATTCATAGGCTTCGCGATGTCCGCTGTCACCGTGTCCCGAAAGGTCGATGGCCACCACCCTGAACTCGCCAGCGAAGGTGGCGGCGACCGGCGTCCACCAATGGGCGTGCGCACCTCCGCCGTGCACGAAGACCAAACCTCGCCGGTCCGGTTGCCCCCAGGCCAAAAAGTGAATGGGGCATCCGTCAACTTCCACCACATTGTCGGTGTACGGAACGCCGATAGCCCGGCCAAACCAGGCTGGTGCATCGGGAAATTGCGGGTTAGGGCTCGTCGCTGACAACTTCAATGGCGTATTCGGGGCAATTGGCAATGGCCAACAAGGCCTTGGCTTCAAGTTCAGGCGGGACCACGTCAACGATGACCGATGCTTGCCCGTAGTCGTCCACGTCAAACAATTCGGGTGCCAAGCCGTAGCAGCGGGCGTGACCTTGGCACTTCTCCGCATCCACCCGGATCTTCATCGGAACACCACCGGCAATGTCCGAGGTCCCCGAACTTGACCGCCGGCCCATGTGGTCTCCTGACCCAGGTCGAGGGTGAAGGTGGGAATCCGGTGAATCCATTCCTCCAGCGCCACTTTCAACTCCATTCGGGCGAGATTAGAACCAGCACATCGGTGAATGCCTGATCCGAAGGCTACGTGGCGATTGTGAGTCCGATTGAGATCTACCCGATCAGGATCGGCGAAAGCTTCTGGATCGCGATTGGCGGCGGGGAAGTTCATCAGGACTTTGTCGCCCTCTTTCATGGGGCAACCACCAAAGACAATGTCTTCGGTGACCACTCGAGCCATAGTGACCGGAGAATAGGCCCGCAAGAGTTCTTCGATGGCCTGGGTCATCATCTCTGGGTGCTCGACCAAAAGCTGCAGATCATCGGGATGAGTCGAGAGATGCCAGAGCGATGATCCGATGGCGCTCCAGGTGGTATCCACCCCGGCGATCAGCACCACGGCTGCCATGCCAAGAATGACGCCATCATCGACCGGCTCTCCGTTCACCTCGGATTGGAGCAACTCACTGAGGAGGTCGTCGCCGGGCGAATGGCGCCGTAATTCCATCTGCTCTACGAAGTAGGTGAGCAGGGCATCACCAGCGGCAATGCGTCGTTCCGCATCGTCGGCAAACTCAAGAAAGTCCCGCACCCACTGGGTGAAGGTGTCCGACATGTCGGTCGGGACACCCAGGATTTTGGCGATGACCCGAACGGGGATCTGTTGTGCATACGCCACCGCCGCATCGACCTCGCTGCCGTCGGCAAATCCGTCAAGCAACGTGGTGCATACGCTCCGAGTAAGCGGCACATAGCTCTTCACTCGGGCGTGGGAGAACCACGGTAAGAGAAGTCGGCGGGTCCATGTGTGGAGTGGCGGATCGGCCCCGATGGGCGGAAAGCCATATTCGAGATCCGGACCTTCGTCGGATTCTTCGTCCCCAATGGGAATGACCAATACCTGACTTGAGCTGAAGTGCTCAATGTCATGAGCCATATTCGTCACATCGTCGTAGCGGGTGGGGAGCCAGTTGCTCCCCCGTCGTTTGGTATGGGCAATGGGACAGCGAGCACGTAAGTCGTCCCAAATCGTGAAGGGATTCACGACGTATTGCGGATCGAGCACGTCGAAATCGCTGGTCCAATCGCTCACGGGCGCGGTGAGGGGCATGGACCACTGTTGCATCATTCCGGCCGTCGTGGGTAGCCGCCCACCGCGAAGCGGCGGATCATGCAGGTCGATCCAATGAAACGCCAACTCCTAGCCAAGGCACAGCGACAGAGCAGCCCATCCGAAGATTGCCGGTTCATGGTGTGCATGGGGAGCGGCACCCCGATACAAGCCAAAAGGAGAAGAGCATGACGGAATCACTCGAAAGTTCACAGCACACATCGGCATCGCCCGGCCACCTCCCGCGTCCATCTCAGGGCTCGCGATGGCGATGGGCCAGTTCACGCCGAGCCCTCGTCGGAGGCGGAATCCTCGCAGTCTCTTTGGGCCTCGGTGGGGCGGCTGCTGGGGCAACAACGCCCAGCAACTCAGCGCCCACAGGAAGCCAGCACGGGAAACCACCGGCAGGTATGGGACGCCCAACCACCGGAGGAAAGATCACCGCACTTTCCGGCGAAACCATCACCATCACCACTCGAGGAACGACGTCGCAGACCGTGACATTCTCGTCCTCCACCACGTTTCGCACCATGTCGGGCAGCTCGACCTCTAGCGCCCTCAAAGTCGGTGACTTCATCGGCGTGCAAGGCACCACGAACAGCAATGGATCCGTGACGGCGACCAGCATCATGATCAGTTCGAAGGCACTCGGACCCATGGGCAAGGGCGGCGGACACATGCCGGGCGGCAGCCCACCCCAAGGAAAGGGAGCTCCGACCGGCTAAACGGCACTTCCATCAGTTATGCAGACCAATCAAGGCCCAGTGGGAGGAGCTGGTGGCGTCGGAGTTCTCGCCGCCCTCCCCCACTGGGTAGGAGGCTCCTCGTTTATTGACCCGTAAAGTTGGGATCTCTCCGCTGCGCACTGGCCCGGATACCTTCAGCAAAGTCCGCTGTACTGCGCAACCGCTCTTGTACGGCACACTCATGATCCATGGCCAGACGAACTTGCTCCACCAGGCCTTGCCGCAAGGTGGCACGGATCGCTCGAACGGCCAAAGGGCCAGATGCTGCGATGGACGCGGCATAGGCCAGTGCACCATTGATGAGTTGGTCCTCATCAACCAGTTGGTCGCACAGACCCAGCGCGAGAGCGTCCACTCCCCCCACTCGACGTCCCGTAAGGAGAAGATCCGCGGCCGACTGTGAGCCAACGACTTTTGGGAGAGTGACGGTCAGGGCAAAGCCATGATGGAATCCGAGGCGGGCGAAATTGGCGCTGAAGCGGCTCTCGGGGCTGGCCAGGCGAAAGTCAGCCGAAAGGGCCAGGCCCAAGCCGCCACCAACAGCCGCTCCTAGTACGGCGGCCACCACTGGAAGCGGAGCAGCAAAAATACGGAGAGCGTTGCGGTAGAGATCAGCGATGTCCTGCCCGCCATTGCCCGCAAAATCAAGCCCAGCGCAGAAGTGCTTCCCTTCGGCGGCCAACACAATGACACGACACCAATCGCTCTCAGCGAGTTCTTCGTAGGCAGAGGCCAACTGCCGCAACAGTTCCGTGTCGAAGTAATTGTTGGGAGGTCGATGCAGCGTCACCAGGCCAATGTGTTCCTGAGCGACCTCGATACTGACGTCGCTCATGCGTCGGCCAGCGACAGACTGCGCCAATAAATCACTGCGTCTTCTCCTTCGACTGCGTGAGGGATGATGCCAATCTCTTGAAAACCGAGCTCTCGATACAGACGGCGTGCGGGATTCGAGGCAAAGACAAGATTAAATTGCATCGCATCGAAGCCCAGCGCTCGAGCCTCACCTAGGGAATGCTCCACCATACGTCGACCCCATCCGCTGCCTCGGTGGGAGGCCGATACGAAATAGCCCGCGTTGGCTATATGCGCAGCCCGCCCGACGAAGTTCGGCTTGAGGTAATAGGCACCGATCAAGACATCTTCAGCCCGAGTGACCCACACCGTCGATGCGTGTCCGAACCAGTAGTCGATACAGGCGTCGTGGGTCAGCGGCGGCTCAAGTGGGAAGCCCTCCTTGTCGGCCACGATTTTCTCGAAAGCGACGAAGAATTCCTCCTCGTCGGCCGGATCGAAGGGTCGAATCTCCACCGTCACGGTCCATCACGGTAGTGCCAGACGGCGCCTCAGGGATCGGGCGAACGCTAAATGTCGTACCGCTCGCCCGACACGCGATGCACGGTGAAGGCCGCCACGATGGCTCCAACAATCAATAATGAACCGGAGAGTTCCAGGGCCAAATGGAGGCCCTGCCCAAAGGCCTGATAGGCCGCGTTGACGACCTTGGTGGCGATTTTGGCCACCGCCGCATTCTTGTCGTGTTCGGCACTGTTTGCCGCACCGCCTTGACCGATGCCACCACCCGTGACGGCGTGCAGGACAAGCGCTTGGAAGTTTGGCGGGACGCCGATCGCTTTGAGCCGACTCGCCAACTGTCCGGTGAGCTGCGCGTTGACAATCGCGCCCAAAATGGCGACACCAAACACCGCGCCCATCTCGCGGCTGGTGTTCGTCGCCGATGCGGCCATGCCGGAACGTTCGGGTGGGACCACGGAGAGGGGAACTGACGTCACTGGTACCAACATGATGCCGAATCCAATGCCGGCGATGGGAAGTACCCAGCCCAGGGTGGCGAGATCGACATGCGGATTCAATACGACACTGGTCAACAGAATTCCGGTCGCGGCCAAAATACATCCCACCGTCATCGGCACACGTGGTCCGTGTCGGGCCACCCAAGGTCCAGTGAATACAGAGGCGATAATTAGGCCAAGAGCCATGGGAACGAAGTCGACCGCCGTAGCGAATGCCGAGGCGTTGGCCACGACCTGCAGATAGAGGGCGGTAAAGAAGAAGATCGAAAAAGTACCGAAATAGGCGGCGAAGGCGACAAAAAGCGACCCTGAGAATGCCGATCGGTGGAACATGGAAATGTCGAGAATGGCGTGCGGCGATCGACGTTCCACATGGACAAACAAGAACCCGGCCCCCAGCGACACACCGAATAACGCCAAGATCCACCAGGTGAAGTATCCCGACGTCTCTCCCTGGATCACGCCAAAGGAAGCGGCTGCCAAAGCGATGGCACCGAGCACTATTCCCACAAAATCGATTCGGCTGCCTTGGCGATCGGATGTTTCGGGAACAAAGAGCAGCGTCATGATCAGAGCGACTGCACCGATAAACAGGTTGAACCAGAAGATGGCTCGCCAGCTCCACAACCCGACCAACACGCCACCGAATACCGGCCCAAGGGCCAGAGCGAGACCCGACACAGCCGCCCATACGCCCAAGGCGTCCGCCCGAGTCCGCCGGTCTGGGTACACGTGACGGATGATGGAGAGTGTGCCGGGCTCAGACGCTGCGGCCCCGATGCCCATCACGACTCGGCCGACGATAAGCCAGTCGACATTTGACGCCAATGCAGAGACCACCGAGCCCGCACAAAACACTGCGACGCCAACCAGCATGACGCGCCGGCGGCCAAGGAGATCACCCAGGGTGCCTCCAGCCAGCATGAGAGCAGCAAATGTCAGGGCATAGCCGTTCACGACCCACTGCAGTGAGGCAACGCCAGCGTGCAGATCACTTTGCACGTTGGCCAGACCCACGCTGACGACTGTGTTGTCAAGGAAGGTCAAGAAGAGAACGGCACACAGGGTGACCAAGGCCACGAACTGCGCCCGTGACCCAAGTCCGCCCTCTTTGACCGTCATGCCTTCAATGGCGCCGGTCTTCGAGGTCGATCCGTCGCTCATATCACGCCTACTTTCGCACCAAATAGCCCAGATGAAGCAACAATTTCATTCAGCTTCTTCACATACCTATTTCGAGGCGGACAGGTGGCATGGCGAAAACAGAGGAGGGTCGAGCCCATCCCGCGCCAAATCAAGCCCACTGGACCGATACCGTGGCACCGTATCGGGGGTTCCGATACCGTGACCTGCCGACCGACGGTTTTTTTTGGGGGATGACAGCCATGCGCAGTACTTGGGTAGTTGTGGCATCTGCTGTCGTCGCCCTCTCGGTGGCCAGTTGCAGCAGTAGCCCAGCAAAATCGAGCCAAAAGCCAGTGGCCACGACCACCACGACGGCAGCAGTGACGGGGTGCGCCAATGACCAGATCCAAGTGAAGTACGGCAAAGGACTGGCCGGTCAGGGCTACGAGGGGGCGGTGATCCTCTTCACAAACGTCTCACCTATCACCTGCACGTTGAGCGGCTATCCGGTTGTCGTCGCCGAAGACAGCGCCAACGTACAGACCCCTCTCCAAGAAACGATCAATGGGCCACTAGGGGGAGTGCCCCAAGGCAGCACCAAAATCCCAAAGGTCACCCTCAATCAGGATGGGGTGGCGTCGGCCTCAATTGAGGCACCCAATCATCCCTCTTCCGGCGGCGGGACTTGCCCGAGATACGCCAACATTCTCGTCGGGCTTCCTGGCGGGAGTCCGGTGTACCAGCTCACCGCAACGTTGCCCTACCTCAACGTCAACTTGTCCGCCTGCGATCCTCCACCGCAAGTCCATCCGATCTTCCTCGGAGAAGACGGGTACTGAGAAAAACCTCCGAATCGATACTTCTACGCAAATTGGGGCAACCAAGCTTCAGTGGCCTCGAGGAGCGCGTCGCAAAGCGCCTCAATCTGGGGTGCGTCCATACGTCCGGTGAGTGGATCCGCGTGCATGGCCTCGATCACCAGATCCCTACGCCCCGACAGTGCCGCCTGGACCGTCAATTCCTGTGAGGCCGAAATCACTTTGAGTTGCTCCGCCAGCCCTGGCGGCAGTGACGCCTTGTCCCGCCCCCGCACCCCTCGGTCATCCACCACGCACATGGTCTCCACCACGACCTCGAGAGGCAGATCGACCACCGATCCATCATTGGGAATGTTCAGTGGAAGGGTGCGAGGAGTACCGGTGATCAAGGAATCAATCAAAGGGGCCACCATCTCACCGCTGGGCCACTCCGATACTTCGCCTGACGCCATTTCCGCTGCGAAGTCCGCTTGATGTTCGACCTGACTCGCTTCGTGCACTTCGATCGGCACCAATTTGATGCCCCACCGATGTCCCCAATCGGTTTCTTCGGTGATGTAGTCGGCAAAGAACTCGGCGATATGACGGTCGCCTGCACCGGGAAGTACGCCAAACTTCTGGAAAATGTCGAGCTTAATTTGGCTGTGACTCACGATGTCACGCTTCGTCCAGACCTGACCGATGGGACCACCATGCAGAATCCCCTCGGGCAGATCCATGGCCAGTGGCTGGTTCAATGCGTCGTCACCGCCTTGGAGCAACTCGGTGAGCCGGGCAAACCCGTCCTCGCCCGCTAATCGCAACTCGGTAATCACTGGGAAATGGTTGACGCCGACAACGGTCATATCCACATCGAAATAGCTGACATTGAGCAAGAGGCTCAAGAGAAAATGAGTCATCGTGATCTCGTGGCAAAGACCCACCGTCTTGATGGACGTCTGACCGGTGACGGCTCGGCACAGTGTGGTCATCGGGTTCGTGACGTTCAGCACCCAGGCATCGGGGCAGATTTCTTCCATATCCTTGGCCATCCCCACCAAAATGGGAACGTTCCGAAGGGCGCGAGTGATACCCCCGGGGCCGACGGTGTCGCCGATGGCCTGACGAATGCCGTAGTGAACAGGAATCTCCAGATCGTGACGCATGCTGGCAAAGCCCCCGGTGGAGACCGCAACAACCACGAAATCAGCACCGCGTAACGCATCACGCTGATCAGTGGTCCCCCGCACGGTCAGAGGGATCTGGCGAATTTCGGCAATGTGCTCCGCCAACGCGACCATGCGCGGCACCGATGCGGCATCAATGTCTTCAATGACAATTTCCGTTTCATGCAGGGACGGGGTGTTAGCCATGTCACGCAAGAGCTTGGGAACCCACTGCACGCTGCCGCCGCCGATGATCACAATTCGTGGTGCCACGCCTTATCCTCCTTCATGGTCGTGCTTCGCCGCTGGGGCTCACTTCAAGAAAAGGAGCGATTCGACTTCCGTGCGAATTGTGGTCGAACACTGAGGGCTTCACTCAATTCATGGTCCCAAAGATCATCAATATCGCTTCCCCGACGCTGGCTCAATGACCCGGGAGCGCATTCCCCCAGCCCGATTTCGAAGACTCAGTCCGGCTGAGCCATGATTAGGCCATGGACAAACCCCTTGGGGAGGGCAACGGCCCAGGTGACGGTATCAATTTGGACGAAGGGATTTCGGGATTGCGAGCCGCTGGAGCCCAATCCCCCGAAGAAATTGCCCGGGCATTCATCCGTGAGGGCGGAGTCATCGACTTCGACGAACGCATCGATCCACGTGAAGTTCAACGAAAAAGAATGCTTTGGGGAGCCCTTATTGTCGTCGTGATCGCCGTCGCGTTGGCTACGACGGTAATCCTCACACATAAGAAGTCATCAAATCCCCCATCCTCCAACGTGTCGGCGGATCAGGCCACGACGACGACATCTGGACGATCCACCACCACGACGACAACGACCACAACGGTGCCCGCACTCTCCAATAGCGAGGTGACCGTGCAGGTGCTCAACGCATCACCCACGAACGGGTTGGCGGGACTCACGGGTACCGGTCTGACCCAAGCTGGCTTCACCGTAAGCAGTGTCGGCAACGCCCCGCAAAAGATCGCAGCCGGCGATCCTTCGGAAATCTTCTACGGACCCACCGGTCTGCCGGCCGCTCACCAGTTAGCCCTCTCCGTGAGTGGTCCGGTGACATTCGTATCGAACCCTGCGCTCACGGGCAACAACGTCACTCTTTGGGTCGCCAGTTCTCAACTCACCGTACTCACAACGGCCACCACCACCACCACGGTGCACGGCTAGGACCATTCGACTTCGTCGTCGCAGACGTTGGCGTCCCCGTCGGAGTGGAAACTGATCGGCTCTATCACTCGACATTCGTGAACCTGCCGACCGAGGGGACCATCCTGCCTTCACCCATGGACTAGTTGAACGTCGGGGAGAAGACTCGACGGTTAAACAATGAGTAGGGTCACTTTGGGCTGAGCTGTGAAAATACTGCAGTCGATCTGCGCCCATGCCTGCTGCGAGGAGTTCTCATGACCAGTTCACCCCCCACCGAACCACAGCCGCTCGATCTTGAGATCAGTCGTTCCGATGAACGAACATTGGTTGCCCTCACCGGAGAATTAGATGCCGCGACGGCGTCGTACCTCTACGCTGCCTTGGCAAAACTTGAGGTGGAAGATGCTCACCACGTCGTGCTCGATCTGGCCAAATTGACGTTCATGGACTCCACCGGTTTGAGCATGGTGGTAACTGAGCACACTCGCCTGAAGCGTTCTGGGGGAACACTCACGATCTTCTCTCCCTCATCAGCGGTCCGGCGACTCTTTGAAATCACGGGTCTGGCCAACGAGCTCGACATCGTCCCGGTCAGCGAAGAGGCCTGATCCACCCAGGCGTCATCCGGTGTGGGCCGGAGGCGGCTCTGGCCCTCAGCGAACCGAGTGCAAATGGGCCCGTTGCCGAGTGCAGTCCGGACACTGATCTTGGCCTCGTTTGTCCTTGGTCCACCCTTCGGCGATGAGTTGTCCTCGGGCACGCAACGCCAACGATCCAGCCACCTCAAATGCGTCTGGCGAGATTTTGACTACCGACAGGCACACAGGGCTGTCGCAAAGCACCGCGGCGAATTTTCCGCCTATCGCCATAGACATTGCGCACCTCCTCAGGTGACAAGGAAACAGGTCGAATGACCAGTTCTTTCGGTGCCGACCGGAAAGATCCCAACCAATCGCAGTTGTGGCTCAGCTGAGAGGATCCACAATTCCCGTCCTCGCTGGGAGATTGCGCCGAACTGACAGGAGAAATTCTGGTGTGCCTACTATGGGGACACCGGAAACCTCGGGGGCATGCGGACGAAGTAAAGGTGGACGTGGTCGCACTCATAGTCATACTCACTGTGTTGGTTGGCTTGCTGACTATTTTGGTTGCGGGACTCCTGCGCAGCCACGCTGACATTTTGCGCGCCCTGCATTCACTCGGAGCCGGAGTGGGCGATCCCACGTCGAGCGACGACCCGGGATCAGTGCCGATTTCCCTGAGTCCCTCGAGTCCCCCGCTGCCTGGCGAGCGGAACTCCGTCAGCGTGTTTGACCTTTCGGGGTCGACTCCGTCGGGTGACGCCATTGCCCTCACCGTGGCCGGCACGAATCACCTCACATTGATCGCCTTCCTCTCTTCAGGCTGCAGTAGCTGTGCGGGCATTTGGCAGGCCATGGTGCGATCGCTCGAGGATCTCCCCGACACTGTCCGTCTGGTGGTGGCCACCAAAGGTCCGGAATTCGAAAGTCCTCCGGAAGTAGGCAAGAAGGCTGCCGGTGGGAAATTCCCGGTGGTCATGTCGTCAGAGGCCTGGGGCGATTACGAAGTGCCAGGTGCACCCTTCTTCGTCCTAGTTGACGGACGACGCAGCCGCCGCATCGGGGAAGGAATAGCCAATACGTTCCCGCAAGTGCTCGACCTTGTTCGCCGGGCGCAACGGGAAGTACCCGATTCCGCCGATGAAAACCAGAGTCGGGCTTTCGCCCTCGGGCTCGATGGACCCGAACGTGAATCTGCCAATGACGAAGAGCTGATTCGCGCCGGCATCCTGCCTGGCGATCCGAGTCTGTATCCGAAAACCAACGAGGATATTTATGGCGAGGGCAAAGTCCCGGCCAGAAGCGAGGGGACGGCCTAAGTGGCCCTGTCGGCTCATGGAATCGCGGCACAACTTCCGGCTGGCCTCGAAGGCCGGATCTTCGTGCGGCAACAGGTAGGTGAGGAGATCACCCGACCGGTGGCTCAATTCGCCACTTTTCCCATTCCCGAAGGAATCGGCGACTTCGGAGGCAACACCGACGTGAACCTTGGTCCGTCCGATATTTTCGCCGTCCTGTTCGAATATGGTCCAGAAAGCGTAGGACGAGCGCTTTTCGCAGAGCAAGGTGTGCCCACCGGTCTCACGCCGGAAGATTTCCACCCGTACGTCATGCGTCCCGGGGTCGGTGGCACGCTTGGCATTCAACGGTTCTTCACCGCTTCGGGCCGCCCATTTACGTTCTACGCCCGTCTTGGCAGCACCCAACAAAAAAACGCACTGGTCGCTAAAGTGAACCAACTACTGGGCAACCTGAATATTCAACCTCTGACGTCGTCTTCCAGTGACCAGCCATCCGTGAGTCCAGCGTCATGATCGGTCCCTACCTGATGGCGTGCCTCCTGCTCATTTTGGCCGGAGCCATGAAGATGGTGCGTCCCGCCGACACCGTACGTGCGTTGACGCAAGTGTTCCACTTTCCGCGCATGCTGGCCGTGGGCGTGCCCAGCTTGGCCGCCATCGAGATGCTGCTGGGAACGGCGGCCGCCCTTTGGCCCAAGCCTGGTTTGGCGGGTGCAGTGGCCGCTTCGTACGTCGTCTTCGCCGGCTTCGTGGTCGTCATCAAGTTGCGCCACGGTGCGGTCTCGAGCTGCGGCTGCTTCGGTACGCCGGACACCCCGGCCACCTGGCTCCACGCCATTATCAATGTCGTACTGGCGAGTGCAGCCGTTGTCATCGCGGTGAATACACCGGGCGACAGCATCGTCTCGATACTGCGGCACCAGCCCTGGCACGGATTGCCCCTGATGTTGGCCGTGCTGGTCGGGACGTGGATGGTGGTCCTGGTGTTCTCGAACCTGGCTCAGCTGTCGGCCGTACGAAAGACACTCACGAGGACCGCAGGTGTCTCGCCATGACGATGGTTGAGTGGACGTCAAAGTTCTGCTTGCAGTTCCGATACGGACAACGCAATCAAGACGTCAGCTGCTCGACCTCGGCTCCACCCTCACGACAACTAGCGGAGGACTTCATGCCAATCTCATCGCACATTGCGCTTGCCGAACAGATCCGGGTGTTGGAGGTTGATGGCACGCAACTCATCCACACGTGGTCGCCCGGGAACAGCAAGAATCTGATCAAGGCGGTCCGGCCATGAACACCCTGCTGGTCGTGCTGGGGCTTGCCGTGGCCATAGGAGCCGCCGCGCGCTCTACCTGGTCCCCCTGTGGGCTCTCCATGCTTTCGAGCATCACCCCTTTGGCCGAGCGCGGTCGGGGCCACCGCTACCGCACCACGGTCGCCTGGTTCATCACCGGAGCGTTGGCGGGTGGTTGTGCCCTCGGTGTCCTCGGCGCCCTGTTCGCGGTGGGTGTGCGATCGCTCGGTCCGTCACTGGACGTCGTGCTGGCCATTGGCGCCGCCGCTTCGCTGGTGGCATTTACCTCTGACCTCGAGCTCTTCGGATTTCGCCTCCCGATCCACCACCGGCAAGTGAATGAGCGCTGGCTCGACCAGTTCCGACCGTGGGTGTACGGCGTCGGGTTTGGCTTCCAGATCGGCATGGGATTAGCCACCTACATCATGACCGCAGCGCTCTACCTCCTCCTGGTGGTTTCGGCTCTTACCCAAAGTGTCGCCCTGTGCCTGATCCTCGGTGCGGTCTTCGGCCTCGTGCGCGGTCTCGCCGTCCTCCTAGGACGAAACATCAAAGATCCCGAGTCGTTGCGTTCGTTCCACCGGCGATTCAGCGCCATCGGGCCAAAAATCAGGCTGCTCACCGTCGCCATCGAGAGCAGCTGCGCCGTCGCCTTTGTGATGGCCCTGTGGGAATCCGACCTGCTGGCCATACTGGCTGGTGCTGTGGTCGGCACCGCGATCTACCTCACCAAAGCGGGTGGGCTCCTTCGGGGCGGCGTCGCTTCGACCGACTCGGTTCGTCCAGACCCGATACCGACGTCTACTGCCGGCGGCGCCTGAATCGGCAGAGGCGCCACTTCAGGCGAATCGTTGAGTAAACGAAGATTCGCCCACCAACAGGCTTACGGACGTCGACCCTGTTCCGTAGTTGGCAGCGCCAACAGTTCATCCTTGACGAGCGTGCCACCTTTCATAATGGCCAGAATGCTCGATGCATTTTGCAGGATCCGAATGTCCTCGAGCGGATTGCCATCGACCACGAGGAGGTCAGCCAGAAATCCATCCTTGATGGAACCCAGCTCGTGGGCTCGACCCATGAGTTCGGCGCCGTGTTGAGTGGCCCACCGAATGACGTCGAGTGGCGGAATACCCGCTTCTTTGACGTAGAACTCGAGTTCATCGGCATAGCAACCGTGAGGCAGGCTGATAGCTCCGTAGTCGTCACCGCAGAGCAGTTTGACACCGGCAGCATTGGCCACCGGGAGGATCTCGAGGGCCTTGTCAATGTCCCCAGCCATGGTGGCCCCGAAGCCCAATCCACTGCCGTTCATCATTTCTGCAAATCGCTTGGGGAAGAGCTGGCTCGGCACCAGAAAGGTTCCCTGTTCGACCATTTTCTCTATGGCCGCTTCGTCCAATCCATCACCGTGATCGATCACATCGATTCCTGCTTCCAAGGCCATATGGATGGCCTGGCGATTCGCGATGTGTCCCCGAACCAGCACGCCTCGCTGGTGAGCCGCGTCTATGCCAGCGGATAGCTCTTCGCTGGTCATCTCGATCCGTTCACTGGGAGCAACCGTCCCGTGGCCCCCGGTGACAAACATTTTGATGATCTCCGCACCTTGCTTGATCTCATCTCGTACCGCTCGCCGGAAATCGTCGGGCCCATCGGATCGATTGATGGCTCCTTGTGCTTGCACGTCCCAATACCACGGGAAGCTTTTGTCGCCGGCATGTCCGGTGGTACTGACATCTCGGCTTCCGGCCATCAGGCGTGGTCCCGGAAAAAGACCCTCGGAGATGGCGAGCTTCATTGAGGCATCTATGGCAAAGGGTGCCCCGGCGCTCACCGCTCCGGTGAATCCCGAACGCAGCAGGCGTTCCAAATTGCCAGCCGCCCGAACGGCCTGAAGTGCCGGTGGTTCTTCCAATCCGAATGGCGTCGAGCGCGACCCAAGCTCATGGTAGGTGGAGTGAAAATGGCTGCTCACCATGCCGGGCATCAGCGTTCGGCCACCGAGATCGGTCACGCGATCGTCCGGTCCGACATCGATGACCGAGTTGAACTGCACCGACGTGATGTGACGACCCTCGACGACAACGGTCCCACTGGGACGTGCACCATCCGGATTGAGCACGATTGCATCGCGGAAAATATGCCTAGCCATGGATGGCTCCCCACATCACGCGAGCAACCATAGCGACTGCGCTGGCGACATCGGATGGAAGGTATCGGAAGGTGATCCAATAGGAGTCATGCAGCTCCAAGCCGGTGATCTCGTGCTGTGTTCGGGAACCCTTGAGCGCGGAGTGCCCTTCGCCGAACGACTGGCGGCCGCCCAAGCCGGTGGATTCGACGGCGTATCTCTGTGGGCACGGGATTACCAAAGTGCCCGCGAAGAAGGACACAGTGACCTCGACCTCAACACCATGCTCGATGACTACGGACTCTCCGTAGCGGAGTTCGACCCGGCGTGGTGGTGGCTGCCGGGAGCATCGGAAGTGCACATTCCGTCGGAGTTCGATCGGGACGACATCTTCCGCTTTAAGGAAGCTGAATTCTTGGCCATGGCGGCAACCCTCAACGCGCGCTCAGTAAATGCGGTTGACATCTTTGGCGGTACCTGGACCACAGAGGAAGCCGCAGAGTCATTTGCTCACTTGTGTGGCAGAGCGGCGGAGTTCGGTCTGCTGGTCCATCTGGAGTTCCTCCCTTGGTCCAGAATTCCGGACCTCGCAACGGCTTGGAAGATCGTGCAGATGGCTGACGAAAGGAACGGTGGCGTCGCCATCGATTCGTGGCACTACTTCCGAGGTGCCCCGAACGAAAAGCTCCTCCGCTCCATTCCCGGTGATCGAATTATGAACATCCAGCTCAGCGATGCACCCGTCCAAGCGGAATCCAACCTGATTGAGGCCACACTCCATGATCGACTCTTGCCTGGAGCAGGAGACCTGGGGCTGGTTTCTCTGATCGCCGATCTGCGCGCCATAGGTGCCAACGCTCCCATCGGTGTGGAGGTCTTTTCAGATGCGCTTCGTCTGTTGCCCGCCGCGGATGCGGCCCGCCTGTCTGGTGAAGCCGTCCGGCAATTACTTACGTTCGGATAACACTGCGCCCGCCGCGCGTTGAATTCGGCCTGCTCCTGGTCGCCCTATTTCAAGATGTTGACGGCCCGGGCAATCACTAACCCGAGTATCGCTAACGAGGTCATGGACTGGATTCCCATGGCCAATTTCGCCCAGTGTTTGAGCGGCATCACATCGGTTGGGCTGAACGCCGTGGCGTTCGTTGTGGACAAATAGAGATAGTCGAAGAACACAGGACGCCATCCCTCCTCGGCCAGGTGGGGACTCAGGTGCTGCGGAAAGGCAAAATCGGGATACGGCTCTGGTGCCACCACTCGCGCTTCGGGACCACCGTTGTCGAATTCCCAATAGAGGAATGTAAAACTGATGATGGTGTAGACCCAGACCACAGAACCGTCGAGCAAGATTCGTCCTGCGGAGTCCGTTTCCGGTCCCCCACGAATGACTTCAATGATGAGATGTGCCGTCACGCCAGCCGCACTGGCCACCAGGACCACCACGAGAACCACCGAAATGGCCCTCACGAAGACAGACCGCCGGTCGATTCGCCCTGGATCGGCCAACACCACAGCCACCAGCAGCACTCCCTCAACCGCGGGAAAGATCCACTTGGGTATGTGTGCCGGATGATCAGGCAGCAAGAACGGCAGCACCATGGCAATGACGAGCACCAGCGCCATGGGCCATCGTTTTTCCCCTTGAAGTTCCGGCTGTGACTTTGTGATGCTCCGAATCGTACGGGCTGGGAGGGAGGGGCGGACTCATTGCCCCTTAGTGGACTCAGTCTCCTCCAACAGCAGCGAGCATGCTGAAGGTCCCCGGTCGTCCTAATTTCCGAGAAAACCCCTCGAACTCAGTAGCGAGGTCGACCCCTACTCGGGTGGTTTCTCAGTCTCGCTCGCTTGAGCTTGGAATGGGCGCGGTCGACCAAGCCAAATGGCCAGGAGCGCCGCCGCCACTGCGAAGGCAGCGAGAATGAGTGCGCCGACGGCCAAGCCGTTGTCGGCCCCCGATACCGCACCAGTGGTTGTCCCCGGCGACGGCTCGGCGGTTGTGGCCGTTGAACTCGCCGCTGCTGCGACACCGCCTTTGGACGGTGCGGTGAGGACAAGGGTCGGAGCCGGATGTGCAGGATCGGGAGCGTCCTTGGTGGGCACCTGAATCCACGACACCGTCGTCCCATCGCTATAGAGCTGGACTGCCTTGAACGTCAGAAGGGAAGTACCGGTGGGAATCCCCTGGGCCAGCACGTTGAACTCGCCGAATTGTCCGACCGGAATGTTGCCGTCGCTCCAATCGATCTCTGAGACTGTGGTGGTGAACGTGCCGTCATCGGTCGTGATGGGTTTGGGCAGGTGCGCTGAATGCACCGCGACCGTCCACCCCGAGCCAGCTTCGGGGTTGAGGACAACGATGGGATGGTCCAATGGAAATTGAATTCGCAATCCGACCACACTCGCTGTCGCCGACTCATTGGGTACACGGAACGTCAAAATGGCATCATCGGTCCCCTGAGGAAGTGACGACGGGCTCACTGTGACGTGAGCGGAGGCAATCCCTGCCCACAAGAACACGAAGGTGAAGAGGCTGAGGACAACGATGGTGACCTTGGCGCGCATGACGGGGTGACTCCTCCTTAGCGTTGACGTACGGCGAGACGTAGGCGACGACTCATTGCACCTTGTCCACAAAACTCACGTCAGGTTGACTGAATTCTGAAACTTGAATCTGCAACGTGATTTGCCACGTGCCGACGATCGGTGGATTCGGATTATTCAAGAGGACAAAGCGACCTACGCCCGTCTTCTTCAAATCAGTTTCAATCGGTCCGACATTTTCAGCCGGAAGATTCAAGTAGAGAGAGACGCTCTCAGCTTTCTCGGCTGGCAGTCCGTTGGCCCCAGTGAACTGCACCGTGATGTTGTTGACCAGGGCCTGATTCGGTGTGATGCGGAGCGTCAAGTGTCCCCCATCAAACGCGACCGTCCGAGAAAACGGGATCGGCTGCGCCGGCGTGGCCCCGTTTGATGGGGTGCCATTGGCCAAAATAGAAGTGACCGCCAAAATCGCCACGGCACCGATTGCCTCAACCCGCACTGTGGCAAGCAAGCGCCGCCAAGCTGCGGTCAACTGTTCAGATCCGGCCTTCGCTGCCCCCGCGGTAGATAGCAGGGGGACCAGAAAAAGTTTGTTGTAGCCGGCAACAATGATGAGGAGACCGACGAGGGCAATCTTGACCAGCAGGGTCTGGCCATACCCAGTTTCGAAAAGGTTGGCCACCGAACCCACCTCGGCGATAGCCAGCAAGGTGCCGGCCACGAGTACCAGCGCGATGGAAATTCCAGCCATGGTCGAAAATCGACCCACTAATCCCACTGTGTCATCGAGAATGCTCGGCTCGTCTCCTTCGGATGTGGTCCAGCCCTGGCCCTCCGGTTCGGTTGGCGCCTCCAGCTCAATGACGGCCGTTGATGTGCCGGAAGCTGTGACGGTCCGAACTACGGTCGATCCAGCCGATTCGAGATGTCGACGCGGTGTTGCCGTCGTGAATTCCCCTGTGAGCCGGGCAGCACGTACCCGGCTCCGCAGAACAACAATCAAACCGGCTAGTCCGCCCACCCACATGGCAGCGAAGACGGCATGCACCACATCAGCTGGCGTTGACAGCCAGCGTTCGGGCGAAACCAGCGCGTGGCCGAAGGCCACGAACGCACCGGCTGAAACCAGGAGTCCATAGAAAGCAGTTGCTTGACGCGCCGCTCCCGCACAAAGACGCAAAGAGACGAGACAAGCGGCCAACCCCAGGAGTTGCAAAATAGTTTGCTCTCCGAATTTGCCCCCGAAGGCTTGGTCTATGAGCGTCCAATGTCCCAGCGCGCCGATGCTCCCGCCAGCCAGATCAGCTTGCGCCGCGCCCGTGACCAGCATGCCGATGATGCCGACGATCGTGGCAATCACGCACCACCGTTTTAGCTTGCGACGCTCTGACCCCTCGGTGAACAGGAAGGCCAAGAAGAAGGCCATTCCACCCGCGGTGAGCACGCCGGCATACGTCAAGAACTGGCCGAATCGGTCGTACCAGGTGGCCGCGGATGTGGGTTGGCGAGTGAGTTGGGAAATTGACCCGGGTTTGGCGTTTCCCACCAAGAACACGATGCCGCCACTCACCACGTGCCCGTCGACTGACGTCACCGTAAAATTGGCCACATACGCCCCGCTGGGCAGTGACGAAGGAAGGGCGGCACTCAGTGTGTCGGGTTGCGGATGGGAGACCGCACCTTCGTTCACACTGTGGCCACTCGAGTTCAATACCGTGATGCCCCCGTTGTCAGGCTTCACCGGTTGATCCCACACGATGGTGACCTTGGCTGGGGGTCGGCTCAGGTGTTGTCCTTGGGCCGGCGAACTCGAAACCACAGCGGCATGGGCTGAGGCCGGTGCAGCCCAAGTCACCACGCAGATCGCGGTCAGCCCAAGGGCCAAAAGGCCGCGGCGAACGCGTAGTGATCCCACCCCCATCGGCCTGCACCAGGGCAGTGCCGTACTCATCCGATCATTGCTGACGGGTACAGAAACCTATGGCGTCGACCAGGTCGGTGTTGCCGGGACAGTACACGTGAAGGTTGTCGTGCGAGAAGGTGCCTTGCGGGCTCTGCCAGCCCGGAATCACCCAGGCGTGCACCATCCATACCGTCTTCTTCATGAACACGCCGTGAACGTCCGAACACTCCTGTGGCGTCACGTTCTGGTCGGCGGCGAACGGTACGGCGATCTTGCCTGGCGTGAACTGCACGCACAAATTGGAATGCCGATGCCAGTGATCGTTTGGTCCAATAAACCCAGACGGCGGTTGCGCGGTCAACGACTCGTACATCACGCCGACAATGGGCGCGTCATTGGCCGTGCTGGCATAGATCCATGAGGCCGGCTCGGATGGATTGAAGGAACCATCCAAGGATGTCAGATCACTGGCCCCGATCACCTGGTAGTGGGCGCCCACGCCAGGTGCCATGCCTCCCGCCAGCACCATGCCGGCCGCCTTGGCCGCGGCCACGGTCGGGAACTTCTCGGCAGCTTGATATGCAGCAGTCAGCTGCTGAGTCATGATTGCCTGGTCCTTCGGACTGAGAGGAACGGTCGGCGCAAGTTCGGCTTGTTCCGTGTCGTTTCCCGCCAGAATCTGCTGGAACGCATGTGATTTCTCTCCGGGCACGACAACCGAGGATGCTTCAGCTGCCGCGGCCGCCGCTGGAATTTTGATTCCACTGGAGCCAGACGATCCGGAAGCGGAAAGACCGGACGAGCCGCTCGATTTGTTACCGCTACCGCCCGCGACTGGGGCTACGAAGAGAGCGGCAGTGGTAACGATTACTACCCCCACTGGAATGATCGATCCCAACACCAGGGTGGAAGACGACCATGACGTACCGACAGCGGGTGCTCCAACCAAAACCAAGCTGAGCACGAAGGCAAGCGCCGCCAACGAAACACCAACGGCGACAATTGAAGTAGCAACGCCACTTCCCGAGTTCACGACCAGCCACACCCCACCAGCAACCACGCTGCCGACGGCAGTGGCGCCATTGACTGCCGTGGTTGACCTCACCAAAACGGCGACCGCACCTGCGATCAACGCCCATGCGACAACGACGGCTACGCCGGCTTTCCATCCGGTCAGCTGACCGACGTTTGCCATCAACAAAAAGGCATTGCAGGCAATGAGTACGGCCAGCACCATGTTCATGGGCCCGGGTCGCTTGGTATTGAAGGTGAAAGTCTTCAGCCGCGAGACCGACGGATCGAGCGCCACATAGCGACTTTCGTCAAACGGCGCGCTGCCTTCGCGATCAATGAGATCCGTCATGTTCGGCCCCCCCTGCCTCTCCCCAGTACCGCCCCTGAATCCGCCAGAACTCTAGCTTGGAGCGGCCGAAAGCGAGAGTCTCGCCGCAATTTAGGCACGAACCGGAGCCGGCGGTACCAATCCGCTCGGTCGATAGTGTCCGTTATCGATACTTGGAGTTCGGCCATAGAGCCAAGCCCCAGAAAGGAGACGCATGACACCCATCGTCCTCGTGCACGGAGGTGGATTCTCGGCGTCCTGCTGGGACGATGTCGTCCACCGACTCGATGGTCCGGTTCTCTCAGTTGATCTTCCCGGTCGAGGCGCGCACCCCGCCCCCCTCAACTCCGTGCACATTGGTACTGCAGCTGCCTCAGTGAAGGATGACGTGGATGCTGCGGGTTTTGACGAAATTGTGCTAGTCGGTCATTCCTTAGCCGGGTGTTCCCTGCCGGCCACAATCGGATTGCTGGGCGTCCGCGTTCGCCACGCAGTGTTCGTCGCTTGCACGGTACCCGAGAACGGTCAGAGCGCCTTCGACACGTTGTCATTCGACATACAGGCACATGCGGACTCGGCTCATGACCGGGACGACCCTGGGGTACTCGATCAACAACGCGCCAAGGCGATGTTCGGCAACGACCTCACCGATGAGCAGTTCGCCTGGTGCTGCGAGCGGATGGTGCCTGAGTCTCTGAACCTCGTCTCAGTGCGTGACAGCGCGGGAAGAGTCCTCACCTGGGTGAAAGCCATGGCGCCGTGGCCGCACTCGTCTCATCGGTCGGTCGGCCAAGATGGCGTTCGTTGATTCGAGTGGATCGTCAAGTGTCGGTCAACCATGATGCAACAAAGAGCCGACGAGGAGAACCCTGAGATGAATCCCGACCACGATCCATCGACACGAGTACACATGGTCGGCAATGCCCACATCGATCCGATGTGGATTTGGGACTGGCGAGAAGGGATGCACGAAGTCCTCCAGACGTTTCGGTCAGCAGTCGACCGGCTCGATGAAGAGCCCACCCTGGTATTTACGGCGAGTTCCGCCAGCTACTACCAGTGGGTGGAGCAGGTCTCGCCGGAGCTGTTCGGGCGCATCAGGGAGCTGGTGGCCCAAGAGCGATGGATCGTCACGGGCGGGCAATGGGTGGAGCCTGACTGCAATCTGCCCAGCGGTGAGTCAGTGTGCCGACAGTTCCTCTACGGTCAGCGCTATTTGGCCGAGCACCTCGGCATGACTGCCACGGTCGGCTACAACATCGACTCCTTCGGCCATGCCGGCACGCTGCCGCAGTTGCTGGCCGGTAGCGGCATCAGCGCATACGTGATGATGCGGCCCGGGGAGCATGAAAAGCACATTGACGCTCTGGCCTTCCTATGGGAAGGAGTGGACGGGACAACCCTGCCCACCTATCGCATCCCGTACGAGTACACGACCGAGGGAAGCCACGAGGACGAGGTGATTCGCCAGCGAAGCGCCGAGCTGCTGGAGCGGAGCCGTCAACTCGGCTATCCGCTCATGGCGTTCTTCGGGGTGGGTGATCATGGCGGAGGGCCGACCCGTCTGGCCGTGCGGACCATCCGAGACCTGTCGGTCACGAGCTCCGGGTCCGTGACGTTCAGCGGCCCCGTTGCCTACTTTGAGGCCCTTCGTGAGGCCGTGGCCAGCGGGGATCTGCACCTCCCGTCGGTCACCGGCGAGCTTCAGTGGCACGCGGTCGGTTGCTATTCGGCTCGGGCCTCGCTTAAGCGGGGTAACGCTCGGGCCGAAGACGCCCTGGTTACGGCCGAGAAGATGGCCGAGCTGTGCCGAACTGTGACCGGTCGGACCCTCGGGGTACAAGAGGAGCTGGCCGAGGCGTGGCGCGGCGTACTGTTCGCCCAGTTCCACGATGCCCTGGGCGGGACCACCACCGATCCGGCCACCATCGCCATCGAACAGTTGCTGGCTGCGGCCGAATCACGGGCCGAGCGGGTCACCACCTGGGCGACCCACAGCATCGTCGAGGCGATTGACACCTGGATCCAAGGCGCCGAGACCACCGACGGCATGGAGTCCACCCGGTTCGGCGTCCCGCTGCCCTTGATCGTCTTCAATCCTCACTCGTGGCCGGTGACAGGGACCGTGAACATCCTCCATCAAGTGTCCGTCGCCACTACGGCGTCAGGCACCAGGCACCCGGTGCAACAGATCGCTTCGGGCGAAGTGACCTACCGGCCCACACACAGCCTCATGCAGCTGTCGGTGCCACCATTAGGGTACCGCCGGTACTGGCTCCACATGGTCGACCCCGACCCGGAGGCACCGGTAAATGGCGGCCCCCCGGCATCCGTCGCGGCCGAGGGTCCCGGTGGCATCACCCTGGCCAACGGTCTCCTGCGAGTGATCATCGACCCGCACTCCGGTGCTCTCACCAGTCTTGTCGTGGTCAACGAGAGCGAGCCGGAGTGGGAGCTGATTGCAGACGGCGGCGTGCTCCCCGTCGTGGTCGAGGATGCGAGCGACACGTGGTCCCATGGAACTGCTCGTTACGAGGGCGAAGAGCGGTCTGGTGACGTGATGAGTGTAACCATTGTGGAGAACGGTCCGGTCCGAGCCACTGTCAGGAGCACTTGGTCCCTGGAGGATTCCACGGTGGTCCAGGAGGTGTCGCTGTATCAGGGTCGCCCGTTTGTCGAGCTGCGCCTGGCAGTCGAGTGGCATGAGTCGGCCCGGGTCATGAAAGTGGTGGTCCCGACCACGTTCTCCCATCCCTCCAGTGCGGCGGGCGCTCCCTACGGGTTCGTCGAGCGAGAGTGCTCCGGTCATGAAGAGGTCATGGTGCACTGGGTCGACCTCTCTGATGGTCACCGCGGCGTGGCCTGCACCTCGGATACCGCTGGCGGATACGACGCACTCGGGGCACGACTGCGCCTGACGGCACTGCGGAGCCCCAAGGTTGCGGATCACGGGTGGGGTTGGGGTAACGATGACCCGTCCGGCTATCCGTGCACCGACCAAGGCCTCCACCAGATGCGGTTCCGACTCACACCCCACGCGGGCACGTGGGCCGAGGCCGAGGTCGCCCGGATGGCCGACGAACATCGGGTGGAGTTGCCTATCGTCATCGACACCTGGCATCAGGGGTACCTCGGGCCTGAAGCCAGCGCAATCGAGGTGGAGGGCGACGGCGTGGTGGTGTCAGTCGTCAAACGCGCCGAGATGGGATCAGGTACCGTGCTCCGGGTGTGGGAGATCTCGGGGGGGCGTCACAAGGCGCAAGTGACGCTTCCCTTCCACGAGCGGTTTTGGGTGGGCGACCTCGGCCCCCATCAGGTGCGCACCCTTTTCGTCCCTGACGATCCAAATCAACCGCTTCGAGACATCGACATCCCCGAGTTGGAGCTCGGTGTCCACCCACCATCGACATCGCCGGCCGGGACCGACCGCCTTCCATGAGCCCAATGCCGGCGCGCCTCACCGATCTGTTGGAGCGTCACCCCGTGCTCCTGCCACTTGAGGCGCAGCTCGACGCCGCGTTTAGTCTCCTCGTCCGCACTTTCACGGGAGGGGGAACTGTCTACGTCGGAGGAAATGGAGGGAGCGCCGCCGCCGCCGACCACATCGTCGGAGAGTTGATGAAGGGAATGGAGCGTCGCCGTCCCGTATCCGACGCCGCCCGAGGTGCGTTGGCTGCGGCTTCACCCACCGAATTCACCGAGGATGCCACCTATCTGGCCGATCGGCTCGAGATGGCGCTAAGGGCCGTCAGCCTCAATTGCCAGACCGGCCTCCTCACGGCGATGGCCAATGACACCGCTGCTGATATGGCGATCGCGCAGCAGGTGCATGGTTACGGGCGTCCGGGCGACGCCTACTGGGCGTTGTCGACTTCGGGACGATCTCGCAACATGGTGCTCGGCGCCATCGCCGCAAAAGCGGTGGGTGTGAACGTACTCGCCCTCACAGGTGAGCCCGGTGAGCCTCTTGGAGCACTGGCCGACGTGTGGGTGAAAGTGCCCGCCCAAGAGGTGGCCCGTGTCCAAGAACTCCACATGGCCATCTACCACGCGTTGTGCGCGGCGCTTGAGGAGGAGTTCTTCGGGTGATGATCGGCGCATCGACCCGGCTCCGAGAAGTGAAACATTGGCCCCACTCTGCGTGAGACGGTGACTCTCACATCGTCTTGGCGACTCACGCTATGACCGGCACCGATCCTGATGCCCACGCCAACGGCATCGAAACCATTTTTCCCCAACTCGGCGAGAGGACCACGACCACCTTGGACCTCGACATGTTGGCGCTGATGAGATGACCGGCCTTGGCACCCTCCTCAAGAATCGTAGAGGTAGAGACCAACATTCGGCATGGAACCGCCCCAACCTGCAGGGACCTGAAGTGCTCATCGTGACGAGCGAACACTTCGTGGAAGGAGGGGAGATTCCGCGGGACCACGTCGGAGGGCGAATCGGCGGAAATAACGTGTCCCTCGCTCTGACATGGAGCCCGCCACCGCCCGAAACAGCAGAGCTACTGCTCGTGGTCGAGGACCTCGACGTCCCCACCTCCAAGCCAGCCGTGCACTGCCTGGCCCTCATCGATCCGTCCCGGATCGAGCGAGACCCCGCGCCTTCCTCTCTTCCCAGACCACCGATAAGGCCAGTCATGACCTGAAGCATCTCGCCGAGTTCCCCGCCATCCCCGCCATCCCTCAATAGGTCAAGCAATTCGCCATCTCGCCAGAGATTGGCATCGGGACCGTAGACGGCCCGGAGTGCTCGCTTGTCGTCGGACAGGTAAAAGGCTCCAAGTACCAAGGCGAGATTGACCGACGGAACGTCGTCGAGGTCAACCACTCGTAGTCTTTCGATCCGAACAATCTCGTTGGTCGTTAGAAGTGTCTCCGAGATCTGGTCATCTTGAAGTACACGAAGAAGCGGCATGTACTCCAAAAGCCAACGGCGCAGAAAGGACTCCCGGGATACCTCAGAGCCAGCCGTCCATTCTGCTGAATGTTCAGCAACCTCGTCGATCACGTGTTGGCAGCAGAACAGGCGAACCAGTCCCTCGTTGGCAACGTTGGTCAGTGTCGTTCGTCGATCATTGCGACATGCGTACTTGATGTCGTTGCGAAGCCAGTTCGCGTCCACGACGACGGGTGGCACTTCTGCAAGAAGCGTACCCAGGAAGACACCGCGTCGATTTGGATACTTGATAGGATTTTCGGAGCTTCTAAGATGAATATTTGAAATAGAGCGGCGTAGGGTCGGCTGAAAGCTCCCGGTTGAAGACTCCATTGACGGCATCTGAAACGGTGGGGCGAACACGTAGGAAATGATTTCGTCCACCGAGGCTTCTGGGCTCGGTAGCTGTTCGGACCGGGGAACATAAGAATTCATAGAGCAACTTGATTTTCACGCATCCCACAATCCTGACGAACAAGGTCTGAACTGCTCTCCTCACTCGCCATGAATGACGTCGATTGATGCGAAATCAGATGACTTCAGTTCGAAGTCGTAGTGGCTCCAAGGATCCCTAAGCAGCGAGCCGAGCGATCAGCAACGAGGTCGACAAGACGGCGTGATAGCGGGCGGTCGAGCTTCTCGACCTCCAAAGTGGCTGTAGCGTCCGCGAATGCGTGTGGAGCTCTTGCCGCAAGATCTCCAACACGATCTATAACTAGGTCAATGTCGAGATCCAAATCAGCAGCGAGAGTTGGCCACGCATCGTGGTAGAGGTACACGCGATAGTCACCACCGATCTTCATTGCTAAGCGCAACTTCTTTTCGTGCATGCCGTATGGCAATGCCGACGCAATGTCATACAGCGGAGCAAGACGTACTTCATCGCCGGCGAGGAGAAGTGAATAATTCTTCGCGTGCGCATCCGTGCCACCAATAATCCAATTCCAGGCCAGCGCATCGACGAATTGCCATATAGATTTTTCAATCGATCGCGGCGCCATCGTTTGTCGTATCAAGTTCACGATTTCCTTGGGGCCCGGTCCTCCTTCATTCTGGTATTTCTTGGACGGCATTACGGACAGCGCCTGACAAAGATCTTCCTGGTGGATCCTGATGACCATGTCCCCGACGACCTGTCGGTCATAGCGGTCGACAACAATGGCTGACTCGTTTCCGAACTGGGCTACTCGGGTCCGAGCCACCAACAATCCCGCCCGTCGTGCGGCGTCGAGACAAAGGTGCTCATTGAGATCGTGGTCGTCGAAGCCAGCGACAGCCGGCTTCAGGATATGACTTGTGGCAATTGGTCCATACGGTTGACCCCAGCGGCCGTCCTTCAGCAAGAGGGCCGTCTTGGCTTGTGCACCAGCCAGGCTGAACTGACCAGTGAAGGTTCGACCCAACCACGACGTCGTATCTTCTCTCAATTCTCGCAACCTCTGAGCCACGTCATCTTCGGTAAGCCATGTGATCGTTCCCGGTCTAGCCATGACTTCGTCCAGCTCCTCGGGCGCAGCGAACCGGACGGCCCCGGCGACGTCATGACCTATCGGCGTCGAAAGCATGGAGAATGCCGAGGAAGCTGAGGCGTGGAATTGCCGCGCCCACCGGGCAAGCACAGCTTCGTTATCAGGGAGCAGTCCCCATAACCATGGTGAAATGACATTGTCGGGGTGCGAACGCACTTGGAGTGGCATTGATACAGACAGTGGTGTCGCCCCAGGCATCTTGCGATAGTCGTCGTCATAGTCGAATCGGAGTCGACCGCCGGATAGTCGTGTGACCGTGCCGGCAATAGTCTCCTGGAGGATTGCAATGAGAGAGTCAGTCATTGGTCGCGGTGCTCCTCAAGGACAGCGTCGAGGTCAATAGCGTTAAGTGACGGCGGCGTTGGTGAATCGTCGATGTCCAGAGTTAGCCCAAGCTGATCGAGGACGCGAAGAACCAGGGCAATCTCCGCTTTTGGTTTGCCGCCTTCGAACTCGTAGATCCACTTCCGAGAGACGCCGACACGTCGGGCCAGCTCAACCTGACTGAGGCCGAGGTCCTGTCTGCGGCCTCGGACGGCGGCAGCGACATCCTTGATCGAGCGAGTACGCATGTTGGGCTCCTATGACACCGTTCGGTGTCAAGTATATCGTGCTACCGAACGGTGTCAACCGCTCTATGCGACCGAGCGGTGTCAATTATGGCATGCCACTGATCAGTGTCACCCCCTGATCACGGATTCGGTGTGCCAGTCTCAGGCCAGTCGTTCGAGCTGTGTGGTGAGGTCTTGGATCTGGCGGTAGAGCCCGCCCGGCCGCGGTGGTTCGAGGCTTAGAGGTTGATGATGTAGCCCGCTGGAATGTGGGTGTCGTGGATGGAACGCAGGACCCAGGCGTTGAGGACCAGCATGACCACGACCACCACGATCGGCACGACAGGACGGAGGCGGGGCACAAGCCTGCCGAGGGTTCCGGCTGTGAGAGCGACCAGGCCGGCCCAGAGGGGCAGAGCGAGGTAGGCCAGGCGTGCAGCGAGTTGGACGCCCAGCGTGTGCGGCTGCAGTTCTCCGACGAACTGGATCAGCCAGCCGCCGAACGCCATCAGACCGGTGAGGCCGACCAGAAACCAGCCGCTCCGTTGTTGGCCGGTAAAGAGAGATCCTGCGCCTCCACCCGTCATGCGGAACCTTCCGAACGACTGCACCAGGGCGAGGGTGCCGATGATGACGATCGCGCCGGTCAGAAGGACCAGGAGGGCCTTGAGCACCCCGGGAGCGTGAAAGAAATTCCGCCAGTACTCGGTGGGGAGCCACAGGTACGTGACAGCGTTCTCCACGGCGCTCCCGAGATTGTGGAGAAAGCTCACATGGGTGGCGGCGGTCGCACCCAGGCTAGGTGGGGCCGTCCCGGGTCCGAGAAGATCGCCGTAGAGGAGGGCATTGCGGACGAACCACCATCCGGCCACGACCAAGATCGTGGCGGCGAACGCCACGGTCACAAGCCAGGGCTTCCGGCCATGCCTTCGGACCAGGAGCCAGATCGGCACGGTGACGAGCAAGGGCCACACGGTCGCCTTGGCCAGCAGACCGGCGGCAACGATGATGCCCAGGACCACGCCGTGGCGCACGGAGAAGCTGTCCCGTCCCACCGCCAACGCGTAGTCGAGCGCCGCGAAGCCCAAGAGCAGCGCGAGGGTGTCATTCTGCACGCTCCAGGCCATCGCCAGCAGCATGGGGCTCAGGGCCAGGTAGGCGAACCCCACCACGCGTCCATTGACGTCTTCGGGCAGCAAGCGCCCGAGAATCCTCCAGCTGAAGAACAAGGTGAGCAGCCATTCGACACCCCCCAGGAGCCTCGACGCGACGAAGGTATCCCGCAGCGTCAGGAACGTCCGCGTCGTGCCCTTCAGCAGGGCGGCGATGGCATAGGCCAGTGGAGGTTGTTGGGCCTCCTGAGTGACCGACGGTGCACCGACCTTCGGCATGCCGTGATGCTTGGCGTAGTACAGGACGTTGAGCCAATGCGAGAATTCGTCACTCGGTGTCCCAGGTTTTACCAGCCCGATATAGACGAGGCCGAGAGCGGCTGACGAGACGACGATTGCAGCGATGAGGATGGGAAACCGAGAAGTGGCTTGCCTTTCCATCCGGGCGAACTGTATCCATCGGGAGGGGCACCGCGCTCGGGTGGGCCGCCATTGGTCAGCCAGCTGCTGATGGCTTTCGGGTGATATCCCGTCTCAGCAGCTATTTCGTTGATGGTCAATCCCTGGCGCTTCATCGCCGCTCGGCACTTAGGGCCGAGAAACTGAGGAGAAGTACCGTTTGTCGATTCTTCTGGCCGTGTGGTGTCAGCTACGCCCTCAAGAGATCCACGGCCTTCGGCGACGGCACATTGACGTGGCTGCCGGGCGGATCTCAATCAAAGAGACCATGACGAACAGCAACGGAGAGATGATCGCCGGACCAACGAAGACGCTCGCTGGAACCCGCACGGTCTATGTTCCCGAGCACGTGTTGCCTTATCTCATGACACACCTCGACAAGTTCGCCGGAGAAGGTAATGACGGGTGGTTGTTCCCTGGCCCAAACGGATCGTGTGTTTCGACCAGGACCATTCAGCGCCACTGGGTTCAAGCTCGTGAGGCAATCAAGCGGCCGGACCTCCGTTTCTACGACATGCGCCATAGCGGACTCACATTGGTCGGTGGATCCGGCGTCAGTCTCAAGGCGGTGATGAAGAGCGGTGGGCACTCCGACGTGGCTGTGGCCATGCGCTACCAACACGCCTCAGACTTCGAATCCAAGTTGACTGCGGAGCGGCTCACGGCCATCGCACAGGCCGCCAGTGAGGAAGATTCTGACGAGAAGGGGCACGCAGGGGGCACGGACACGGATAAGGCCGATGTCATCGCCGCCGA
>Ga0182030_10002452_pt1 | contig 39314 bp, 40 predicted proteins | sample 812S3MmetaG_FD_121299 | JGI IMG/M metagenome (GOLD analysis project Ga0182030, IMG submission 121299) | Permafrost microbial communities from Stordalen Mire, Sweden - 812S3M metaG (Illumina Assembly) | ecosystem: Environmental > Terrestrial > Soil > Wetlands > Permafrost | place: Sweden...
ACAGCCGGCTGAAACCTTTAACTATAATCCGTCAATTTGGTTAGGGAACCCGATTGCTCCCAACCCGGCACCATTTACTGAAATTCTTAATTTACCCCCGGTTCTATGATTTTTTTAAGTTATCTTTCACCATAATGCTTAGGCAATATAGATAATACGTATTATCTGTTTATGATTTAGTGATAGGTATATTTTTAGCTGGAGTAAAAAAATCTATACATACTTGCTATCAAGGAATATTATCTTGCCTTAAGGTTATAACGCCCCTCGCGAGATAATTGTTGTCAAGGTAGCCGCTGCAAATAAAGCTTGTAATTTACTGATTGTATGTTAAATTGTGCTTAATGGCCACGCTGGATCAAATAGCTCCAACTGAACGCGACTTAGTTGAGGCATATACAGATAATGCCTTTTTTACGGCTAGAATTATCAGCGATGAAATTAATCGATTTGATGCGATAAGATCGAGAGAAACCGATCCTAGGGTTCTCACCAGATTAGGCCAAGCCATGGTTGAGGCAGACGGGCTACTCAGACAAACCATTGAACAGATTGACCAGTTGATGATCGAGGCCTTCGGCCTAGACGAAGCGCTATCTAGCGCAACTGAACTGTCAGACAAGACGCCAAGTACCATCACAATTACCGACAGTTTGCTGGCAGAAGTTTTAGCAAATATTGGTTCAAGCCCGCTGGTTGAAATTACCCCACCAGCCACCGGGACAATTAGCGGCAGCTTGCTGACGGAACCCCAGGCAGATATTGAGTCAGCCCCGGCAGAAGAACAAATCTCATCTGCTGAACTATTGGAAGCCGAACCGGTCACTTTAAATTTACGGACAAGGCCCAAAGCTAATCCAAAAGAAGGGCTCAAAAAACCCAGCCAGCAACCAAAAGAAGGCCCGATTCAGCCTACCTTGATTGAGACCTCAGAAACAGAACCTAGACCGAAACGGCACAGACAACCTCATCAGCCCACATCCAGAAAACAATTTATCGCTCGCAAGGCTTACGCGAGGGAACAAGGCGGATCGGAAGAACCGATAAATATGCCCATGGATCGAAATAAAAGTATTCACATGCCGCTTTTTGAACATCTGATGGGACGGGGCGACCCGCCGGACCAGCGGCCCAATCAAAGACGGATGTCCGTGACCTACCAGGCAATCGATGCGATGCCCAAGTCTGAACGACCTGAAGGCTGGGAACAGCGTTTTCTCGATGTTCAACTACAGTGGCTACAAACCCCTAATCAATCAGCTCCCCAAGTTAAATAATGCAGCACGCCTTAGCTTGGTGATAAGTAATAAATTACCTGCCCTTTTGTCCCGTCATTGGTAATAGAATTCTCGGCCATATCACCATTGCCGGTCGAAGGATCAGTTGTGCCTGAATCTCCGTATATGAAAATCGGCTTTGTCCCGCCCACGGCGACTATTTCAACGTGGCCATCGCTGTAATCAAAGTAGGCAACATCACCAGCTCGGGGCGTATAGCCGGCTGCCGCGTGATAGGTAAATCCGCCCTGGTTCTGAATGTTATAGGCAAGATATTCATCCCAGCCATCGCGTTCACCATAGTGAAAAGGATAGCCGGCCTGCTGATAGACGTAACTGATAAAATCAGCGCACCATTCTTCATAACCATTGTCGTCTGAATAGTCATTTAGCAAAATACTATGATTGACGGTCCCGGAATTCCAAACAACCCACTGCTTAGCGGCATAGCAAGCAACTTTCTGCCCTTCCGTGCCGCTGCAGGAAATACTTGCTCCGGCAGTGTCATTCTTGTGATATCCGGCCGCTTGCCAGGCCTCATTAGGCAGAGTCAGTTCGCCGCAAGAAGCAAGAGTTAGCTGAGCGCTGGTTTTGTCTGATGGGATAGCAAGGCACCGGCCGCTGTCAGGATTTTCCAAGCCATCGACCGCACTTGCCCAAACCTGTCCAGATGAGCCGTCACAGTCGGCCAGGACAATTTTATCACCGGCCTGACTACCGTTACCGGCGACACTTAAACAATAATTCTTATCATGAGTAATCGTATCGCCGGCGACAGTCCAATTCTGAGCCGCCGTGCCATTACAGCTCCAGCTATCAACTGGGTTATTCTCAACTAACCTGCCCCGGTGATCATCCAGGCAATAGCCGATAATGCCTGACTTGACCTCTGGTATAGCCGAAGAGGAATGGGTGATGGCTATTCGAATTACAATGATCAGCAGTGCAGCCACTAGCAGATAGCTGAAATACCGTTTGGAGTGTGATGGCTGCCGTTGGGTTGGAGGACGACGATGTCTGGTTGGTACTTGGGTATACATGTGTCTCATATAAGATAACATAAAGAGCTTGGTCGGCCCTGGGCTAGCCGGTTGTTTATAACCCGAATTTGGTCTGCCTTAGCCATAATCTGCCTTATTCATTGAATTATGATCAATAGATGGTATAAGCTACTGATAGAAAATCAGAATAGTCGTGAAAACAAATATCAAAAATCCCCTCAGCTCCCTCAAACTGTTATTTATGTCATGCCTCTGCGCATTAATGCTGTCAGCCGTATTTTGGGTCACACTTAGCACAACTCCCAATAGCCAGGTATATGCCGATTCCTGCATACCACCTACAAATTATCCGTCCCAGCCAGTTGGCGGTATGGCTTACACTAATTGGCACTTTGATACATCGCAAAGTATTTCCTCCGTCCAATTCAAAATTAATATATTCAACAACCCCGGTAATACCAGCGACGAATATCTCCAGCTGTACGACGCCAATATCGATAACACCGGACAATATTTCGGACTGCAGACTACCGGATTGGCTATCTTCTCGCAGTGGAATACATCTGATATGAGCAACATCGAACTTGGACCCGGTTCATATGACACGAATGGCACAGAGGTCGGAGCGCAGTATATCAGTCTGCGGCACAGCTTTGGCAATCTGCCAGTCGGGCAATATTCGGTTCGAATGGTCAGGACAAACTATGACGGTACAGGTGACTGGTTTGCTTATTATGTGACTTTCCCCGGACAAGCTGAACAGTATATCGGCAGCATACGATTTCCGCGGGCTAGCGCTGGCACGCCGGCAAGTTTCCGTGACGGCGGCGGAACATGGGTAGAATTCTGGGACAACAACGGCAATACCCTATACCCGGTTCCTCTATGGCACGTCAATGTCGATATAACCGGTAATTCCGGCCTTGTACCCGATACCGCCATCAGCTCTTATTCGACCATGCCCGACTCAGATGTCTACGCCGAGAGTCCCGGAGCTTATGTCGACTTCGTGGTCGGCGCATCGACTGCGCGTTGTCATCCGGCGGGATATTTATGGGAAAACGTCAATCAGATTCCTACTCCACAAACTCCAGTCTCAACACCGGCTCCGGCTCCGACTCCGACTCCAACCCACACATCCACCACTACGCCCGCTCCGTCGACAAGCACTACGCCAACGCCAACGCCAACAACTACATCTACTACTCAAACTTCGCCGTCTCAGACATTAACTCTTACGCCCGAAATTACCTTTAATATTAAAATCACAAACGCCAACGGCAGTCCGGCATCTGGCGTCAAAGTCACTATCGACGGCGACAGCAGTGTCACCAACAAAAAAGGAATTGCAGTCTTTGCCGGTCTTAGCCCCGGCAATTTCACCGCTACTATTAAACCGCCCAGCACCAAAGCCGAGACAGCCAAAATCGAATTGTCATCAAGCCAGCCGACCCAAAACTTATCTTTCCGCCTGGCGGCTTCCCACACGACCCTGTCCCAGATTTTGAAATTTGGCGGGATATCCCTGCTAATAGTTGTAGTGATTCTCGCGATGATAGTCTGGTCCAAATTCCGTAAAAAATTCGAAAAACAGATAGCAGCAAATGAGCACCTCGCAGATAATCCGGAAAATACGCCGGCCGAGAGCATTGTCAAAGATGATCGATATCCTTGGTCAACCCATGCTGTTCACCCTCCGGGGACTGTTTTAGAGCCCAACCAAACCGCCAGCCCGCCAATAGTTGAAAGCGAGCCTACTGCTCAAACAACCAGCAATACTTCACCGTTGCCGGTATCTCCGGAAGAGCCCGGACAAGATCAAACCAAAATACATCAGGAATAGAATAACACCCATGGATTCGTCTAATAAGCGAGCAACCAAAAAAAAGTTTCTCGGGATGCCTTATGATTTTCGGCGACCAACGGTTGCCCGCACTAAAAGCCGCTATTGGAATCCGGACGACAAAAGGTTTTTTACTCCTAAGGTTTACGGTGCCGGCTGGACATTTATCTTCTACTGGTTTTGCCATCCGCTCAAATTTACCGGTCGCCGTAACACTAATAGATAGGCCCGGTATCCTCAGATTAAGTATTAACGCCGTATAATAGACTTAGATGGACAGTCGACCTTTAGCTGACCGCATGCGGCCACAATCTTTAGCGGAGGTAGTCGGCCAACAGCATCTTATTGGTGCCGGCCAGATTATCAGTGAGATTATTGACCATAAGCAGCCAGCCAGTGCTATTCTGTGGGGCCCGCCCGGCTCGGGGAAAACCACCCTGGCCCGGATTATCGCCAGCGAGACCAGCAGCGAGTTTGTCGAGCTGAGCGCCGTTACGGCCGGAAAGGCTGACGTACTGAAAGTCATTGAACGGGCAGAGCAAAACCAACGTTTGGGGATGTCTACCATATTGTTTGTTGACGAAATCCACCGCTTTAATAAAGCCCAGCAAGACGCCTTTCTGCCCTACGTCGAAAAGGGCACACTAGCTCTTATCGGCGCGACAACCGAGAACCCCAGTTTCGAAATCATCGGACCGCTGCTTAGCCGCAGCCGGGTTCTGGTCCTAGAGCCCCTAAGTAAAGAAAACATAATTACCATCATTAAAAAAGCCGCTAAAGCTGAAAAAATTAGCCGTCAACGACTGAGCAGCAAAAGCATTGAGCTGTTGGCTGAGCTGTCAGGCGGTGACGCGAGGATTGCGCTGGGCAACCTCGAGCTGGCTTTACAGCTTGCCGGCAAACAGCCGCTCAGCCCGGCTGTCATCGAGACTGCCGCTCAAGCCCGGGTTCCCGGCTATGATAAAAAAGGCGACAACCACTACAACGTCATCAGTGCCTTTATCAAGTCAATGCGCGGCTCTGATCCAAATGCCGCGCTCTATTACCTGGCACGGATGCTCCAAGCTGGCGAAGATCCTAAATTTATCGCCCGGCGGATGATTGTCTTTGCCTCAGAAGATATCGGGTTGGCCGCTTCAGCTGCTTTGAACCTGGCAGTGTCGACATTTCTGGCCGTTGAGCGGATCGGCATGCCCGAGGCCCAGTATAATCTATTCCACTGTGCCAGCGTCCTGGCTAAAGCCCCGAAGTCCCGAGAGGTAGCCGAGGCGCTGATGCTAGCCCAGCAAACTGCTAAAGAGTTTGCCGATTTGCCGGTGCCGATCCACCTGCGTAATGCTCCGACTAAGCTAATGAAAGATCTTGGATATAACAAAGACTACAAGTGGCAAAGCGGCTTCAAAGATAAGCGAGGCTTCCTGCCGCCGGAATTGAAAGATCTGAATCTGTTTTAACGACCTGCTTCTATTAAGACAATCTCTCCGTAACTCTTGCCAACCGACAGAAAGTGGTGGAAGATATGCATATAAGGAGTTTGTATGGGATACATCTTTGCACTAATTGTTCTACTTTTCATTATCGGCGGCAGCAGCGTTAAGATCATTAAACAATATGAGCGTGGGGTCGTTTTCAGATTGGGCAAAATACGAAAGGAAGTCCGCCAGCCGGGTATCTGTTTCATTGTGCCGCTAATCGACAATATCCGCAAAATCGGTATGCGTATCGTTACTCTGCCGGTTGATTCGCAAAAAGTCATCACTAAAGATAACGTCTCAATTGACGTCGCGGCAGTCGCCTACTACCAGGTGGCCGATCCGGTTAAGTCGGTCGTGGAAATTGAAAATGTGCTGTCAGCAATTTATCAGATTGCCCAGACAACCGTCAGAAACGTTATCGGCCAAAACGTGCTCGACGACGTGCTCAGCCAAACTGTCAAAATCAACGATGCAATTAAGGGAATTTTGGATAAAACCACTGAAAAATGGGGAGTCGTTGTCAGTATGGTCGAGCTTAAAGATATCAAGCTGCCCATCAGCATGCAAAGCGCCATGTCAGCTGCCGCTCAAGCCGAGCGCGAAAAACGAGCTAAAATAATCGCCGCCGAAGGCGAGCAGATGAGCGCCGCCGCCCTAGCTAAAGCTGCCGACGTCATTTCCAAGCACCCGATTGCCCTGCAGCTTCGTAATTTACAAGTTTTGACTGAGATCAGCTCCGACAAAAACAGTACGATTATCTTTCCGGCTCAGTTTATGGACACCGTCGCTAGCGTCCGCCAATTCATGAAAAAAGAGGGCTAACTGCTGCTACCCTGCGGCTCCAGACCAAGTCCCAGCGTTTGGCTATAAATACGTTCAAATAGATCAGCTGTTTCGTTGCGGCCGCCGCTATTATAAACCAGACCTCTTACTTCCGGATCCTGAAGCTCCAGGTTCGTCTGATAATGCAGGTCAAGTTCGTCAAGTACGTCAACGACTAAATCTTTGCCGATCGCGAAATGCAGGACATTGACGACATCTCCTTGAATGTGTTCGCCGTAGTCCACAAAAAGCCGGCGCGCTCGGTCAGTTTGATCGCCTAGCACTCCCTCTTCAAAAATCCGGTCAAATAACATTTCATCGGCTGAAAGACCAGTTTCCGAGCCTAATCCGCCATTTCCTTCTACTGTCTGTTTGGTCATGCTGTTTTCTCCTTATTCAAACGGATTTTGCCACAATCAAGCGCCTCGTGCAAGCATAAACATTTTGCGAACAACCGATCCGTCCCGCTAAACCCTCCTGTCGACAGTGGCATATAATTACTGGGAGTGAGTAGCAATAAATGGCTAAATCTGCGTAATCTTCTGGTTTTGTTAGGGCTGGTAGGTTTGGCCGTTGTCATTCTGCTTAATCATCACCAGTTCGCTGATTTTTGGCATCTGCTAAAAACTCTGCGCTGGTATGTTGTGGTAATAATTGTCATTGTTCAGCTGGCCAGCTATTGGGTAAATTCCCTGTATTACCGCTCAATCCTGAAGATATTTTCACACGACGTCGGCCTGCTACGCTTATTTGAAGGAGCACTGGCTACAAATTTCGTCAATTACGTGGTACCGACTGCCGGATTGGCCGGAGCCGGTTATATGTCACAGGTCCTGTCACCAGAAGTACCGCGCGGTAAAGGGGTACTAACCCAGTTAATGCGCTATGCTCTGAGCGGATTAGCCGTCGTCATAATGATGCCAATTGGTTTTGTGCTGATTTTACTTAGCAATAAAAGTTCGCAGCCTATCGTTAAGATAACCCTAGCTTCAGCCCTTGCAATAATTATCGTCGGCATATCTATCGTTATTTTGGTAGAACACGAGCGACAGGCCCGGCAAGCAGCCATATGGACAGCCAAGCATTTAAGACGGATACTCCCAAAATTAAGCGTTGCCGCCCTGGACCGTTTTATCGATGAATTCTACATTGGCTACCGGGCTATGACTAGCCAGAAACGGCGGATGTTGGTGCCGGTTGGATGGTCAATTATTTACATCGCAATTGAAATTGCGACTTTCTATCTGGCTTTTCTAGCTTTCGGCAGAGTGCTCAACCCCGGTATTGTAGTGATGGCTTATCTGTTCGCCAATATAGCCAGCATATTCGGCGGTATCTTTTTCAGCACCGGTATTTTTGAGCTGGGCATGGCGGGAACATTAGTCGCGCTAGGCACCCCGTTCGTTCTGGCCCTATCTGTCACTACGGTCTACCGAGTACTGAATCTTTTGGTCGGTTTACCACCTGGCCTTTATTACTATAAAAAGTACCTGCCACGGCGAAAAAGTTTGTAAGTAGAGGTTATTTCTGAGACTATTTAAGCAAAACAGGAAAAAATTATGGATATTGCAATAGAAACCAAAGGATTAACCAAAAAATATGGTTCACTGGTGGCGCTGGCGCCGCTTAACCTGCAAGTAAACAAAGGCGAGATTCTGGGGTATCTCGGTCCCAACGGCGCCGGTAAAACAACTACCATTCGGGCCATGCTCGGACTGATAAAACCTAGTGGCGGAACAGCTGAGGTTTTCGGCCTGGACACTCAGACAGATAAAGTCGAAGCCCATAAACACATCGCCTATATTCCCGGAGAATCAACTTTTTGGCCTAATTTAACTGGAGCCGATACGCTTTACCTGCTGGGGAAAATTCATGGCAAAATCGATACTAAATACCAGACGGAGCTGATAAAACGCTTCCGCTTTGACCCGTCCAAGAAAATCCGTACCTATTCAAAGGGCAACCGCCAAAAAATTAACATTATCGCTGCCCTGATGACGCGAGCCGACTTGCTGATGATGGACGAGCCGACAACCGGTTTGGATCCGATCATGGAAGAAGCATTCCGCCAAAGCGTCCTGGAAGCCAAAGCCAACGGGCAGACTGTTTTTCTTTCATCTCATATTCTGCAAGAAGTTGAAGCCTTATGTGACAGGGTAGCTATATTGCGTCTTGGTAAATTAGTCGAGCTAGGTACACTGGCTCAGATGCGTCACCTGTCAGCTGTAACGATTGAGGCAACATTCCCCGATAAACCGCCAAAGATTGATCACATTGACGGTGTCAGCGGCATTCAGGCAACCGGGCATCAGTTAACCTGCCAGGTCCGGGGACCTATTGATTCACTACTTAGCGTTATAGCTGCTGCTCATCCTAAAAGCTTACTTAGCCGTGAGCCATCGCTGGAAGAATTATTTCTGTCCCTTTACGGCGACGAAGAAGTGCGCAATAAGAATATCGAGTCATGAGCACAGCGGAAGCTACATCAAAACTCAAGACCTTCCACTCATCAAAATCTGCTGTTCGGCGATTTGTAGCTAAGCGGACATCGCGCAGTGCCCTTATTTTGGGTCTTGTGCTGGGAATTTACTCCATATCCAAGGCTTCTTCCTATGTCAGTCTCTACCCATCCGCTGCCGCCAGACAAAAAGTTGCCGAAACACTGGGCAATAACATCGGCGTTGAGGCAATCCTGGGTGTTGCCCATCACCTGGAAACAGTTGGCGGTTATGCAGTTTGGAATTTTTTGTGTCTGATGGCGGCCATTGGCGCTATCTGGGCTCTGCTCATTACCACCAGAACATTGCGCGGGGAAGAAGAATCCGGACGATGGGAGCTGTTTTTGGCCGGACAAACCACTGCCAGGCGGGCAACCGCTAAAGCCTTAGCCGGGCTAGGTAGTGGCCTGGTCGTTCTTTTTATTCTTCTATCAGCGGCTACTTTGGTTATTGGCAGACTGCACGGTGCCGACTTCTCAACCAGTGCCAGTTTGTTTTTCGCTTTGGCAGTAGTTGCCGGAGCGGCTGAATTTATGGCCGTGGCAGCTCTAACCAGCCAAATTATGCCTACCCGCAGCCGGGCGGCCGGCTTAGCTACCGCCATTTTTGGCATCTTTTACATGATCCGCTTGACAGCCGACACGACCAACGCCCACTGGCTACTAAATTTATCGCCACTGGGGTGGATCGAGAAATTACAGCCGCTGTACGGCAGCCATCCGATCTGGTTGCTGCCGATTATCGGTTTTGCCGTGATTCTGATTATTCTAAGCATTTACTTGGCCGGTCGGCGCGACCTGGGCGGCAGTACCTTTGCCGACCAAGATTCTGCCAAACCGCATACCCGCCTGCTGCGAACTCCGCTGTTGGCAGCGATCAGACTTAATCGCGGTTCCAATATAAGTTGGTTATCGGCGATTGGTTTGACTGCCTTCTTTTACGGGATGATGTCAAAAGGGGCTGCCCAAGCATTTAGTCAATCCGCCAAAACCGAACGGCTTATTAGCAAGATAGCCCACATCCCGAAGATCAGTGAAGTATCGGCTTTTATGGGTATAATATTCTTCCTTATCATGACACTGGCCATGTTTTACGCCTCTACGGCTGCCGGCCGAATCCGCGACGATGAAGCTCAAGGTTATTTGGATAATTTTCTGGTGCGCCCAGTCAGCCGGATGCGCTGGCTCTGGGGACGAATACTGCTATTCACAGCGGTGGTTATTATTGCCGGCTTGCTCAGCGGTATAGCAACTTGGGTTGGCCAAGCTTCTCAGCACAGCGGTATGCCATTTCATACTTTGCTGTTGGCCGGAATTAACGCCATGACACCGGTGGTGTTTATTTTTGGTCTGGGAGTATTTGTTTTCGGTCTGCTGCCGCGGCTGACGAACATCTTGACCTACAGCGCAATTGGCTGGTCGTTTTTAGTCGTTATGCTCGGCTCCGGTCTAAACTTTAACCACTGGCTGATGGATACTTCGATTTTGCACCAGGTAACATTTGCCCCGGCTGTCAGCCCCAACTGGACAGTTGATTTAGTTCTAGTAATCCTAAGCTTAGCGCTATGCGTAATCGGCAGCTTCAGGTTCAAAACCCGCGACCTGCAGAATGAGTAGCAATCTAGCTATAACCGGGGAAGAAATCCACCTTGATCTGGTGGCGCTGGACACCGATACTGGTTAATAGTGCCCTCACATCATTAACCATCGGCTGGGTGCCCGAGATATAAAATACTCGTTCCTTATAATCGGGTACTGTTTCGTTTATTAGTTCTTTGCTAATTCGCCCGCTGCGGGCATTGGGCTGGCTGGCTTCATTTTTATCATTCGTGAGCACATATATGGTATTGAGACCAATCGACCGTCTGGCTTGTTCGAATATCTCTTTATAGGCAATGTCGTTTGCGGTTTTAGCTGAATAAAGTAAGGTTATCGGCCGGGACTCTTGTTTATCAATCAAATATTTGGCCATGCTGCGGAAAGGAGTGATGCCGATGCCGCCGGCAATAAATACAACTTTCTGGTTTGTCCGTTTCGGCAGGATGAAATCTCCGGCAATTTGCGAGGCGACAACCGGCGTATTCTTGTCCATATCAATCAGGGCTTCCTTGAAGCTGCTGCCTTTTTCGTAAAACTTAACGCCTATCCTGAGATCGGGCTCAGTCGGAGATGAAGCCAGGGTAAAATAGCGGCGGTTTCCCCGGCTATCACTATGGTCGTGCGGCAGCGTCCATTCCATATACTGCCCAGGCTGATAGGTAAACTTGCTGTTAATGCTAAAAACAAAATCAGCGGTATCGTTAGCAATTTTTAATTTTTCCTTTAATACCGGGAAAAGTTTGATTTTGGGACTGATCAGATAAGAAAATAGATTGCCGGCCACCAGAGCCAGTTCCGGCGTCGAGTACAGGCTCAGCAAATGAACCTGGGGCGGCAACAATACTCCGACCAGGGCAGCATACCAAGTCTGACCTTTGGCGGCCGGCGGCGAAGTCAGTGGTTCAGTCAGCATAACGAAACCGAGGAAAAACAACGGTGAACCCAATAGCAAATTGTGCAAACTGGCAGCAACGGAGGCGTGGGATATAACCGAAAAAACAACCGTTGCGGCAGCAGCCGACAGAAAGAAAGTCAGGACCATTCTGCCGCGCTGAATCTTTCTGGCAAGAAGCACACCGCCGACCAGAACAAAAGGCAGCATAGCCGCTGCTCCAACCCACCAGCTGGCACTTTGGCGGGGCCCCAGTGCCGTCAAGACAACCGCGATGGCAGCTGGGTTAAAGATATGCTTTTTCTTAATCGTCAAAGTGTATTTTGAGGCCATTGCCAGTCCGGCGGCGGCCAGCAGAAATGTTATGCCAAAACCGGTTGGGTTAGGTGTAATGATTAGGGCTAAAATCAAACCCGTAATAACAGATGATTCGCTATTTTCCGGCGCCCGAAAGACCCGGGCGAATATTTTATTAACTGTCCAACAAGCAATTACCAGGATGAGTGTTGAGATAATTATGTATAGCGGCTTAAAATGAAGACTGCCAAAAATGCTCAGCCCGACTGCCGCCAAGATTAATGCCAACAGATAATACATTACCAAACGGTACATAGTAAATTTGCCGGCTAAATAATCGATCGCTCTAAGCATTATTGACCACATATCTGTTAAAGCCACTGGTATATGTTGCAATTTTATTGCTGTCTACCATGTAGCCTTCCAGACCGGCAACTGATTCGATAAAGGCAATGCCGTTTTTGCCCATCGCAAATGCCGCCGTGGCGTAGCGGTCAGCCTCATAAACATTGCTACCGATGACACTCAAGCTTTTGACGCCATCTACCCGGCTGCTACGATTATGCGGATTATAAATATGCTGCCCCCTAATATAGGTACCCGAAGTCGCTATGCCCTTACCGTTAAGGGTTATTACTTTAATGATCTCCTTCAGATTAAACGGACTACGAATCCCGATTACCCATTGCGCTTTATCGGCATTTGTTCCATGTACTTGGATATCGCCGCCGGCCTCAATATAGAAATCGGCCACACCCTTATCTAGTAGCAACTTTGCAGCATTATTAATCGCCCAGCCCTTAACCAGACCTGACGGATCAATTTTGCCGTTATGGACAATGTCAAAATAGCCGTTGCTTAGTTTTTTGGTTTGCTCGCATAGATCCATGACCTGCCTCATCTCTTTGCTCCATTGGTCTGCCGGTAGCCCATGGTTAATTTTTGTTATTTCGCTGGCCGGTTTGTAGGTACTGAATTTTTTATCGACATTTACGAAATAATTGAAAACGTCATCGATCACTCGAGCACGGCTATCATCAACAATCTCAACGGTAATTGGCATACCCATAATGATTTTTGTCTGCTTCATTACAGATTAGCCTGCGACAAGGCGTTAGCCAGCGATTGAGTAAAGGCTTGCGAGGTAAATGTGGCGCCGGAAATCAGCTGAACCTTGGAAGATTGAGCTTGAATTGCTTCCTGCTGAAGGTAGGGGATGGCCTGTTGATTAATCAGCACTGACGTGGAATGAGTATTGGGATACTGGAGAAATTTTACGGCCGTTAATTTGCCACCGGAAATCGTCGCTTCGACTTGGACATTTCCGTAGTAAGCGTTGGCAACGGAGCCGGTATAATTACCGTCTTTATACTGCGCTGAGGGTGAAGTTGAGCCACTACCGGAAGAAGCTCCGTTAGAAGCGCCAGAGGAAGTATTGGAGCTAGAACCAGCCGAAGAACTGGCCGACGAAGTATTGACAGCTAGCGACGACGGGCGAGTTAAGACCGGCGATTTATGACGGATCCCGAGGCTGTAGAGAATAAAAACTCCAGCGATAGCCAATGCAATGATAAACTTCTTCATGTTCGTAGTTTCTATTCTTTCAACTGTAGTTATTGTTGATAAATAATCTCATGTCTTGCTGTAGAAATGCTGACGTGATCTTAAAATCAGTTTTATCACGCAGGATATTGGCAGCCATGAGCTACAGGGATATTCCCTCCTATGTATTATAATAAACGTAGACATTTTTAATAATCTGCTTTACCAACAGCAAACAATATGCCAAAACTGAATTTCGCTGCTGCCCACCGAAGACAACACCCAAACCTGAGAAGAGGCCTGGCTATACTGACGCTAGCGTTGGTTCTGGCCGGTTTATCAACACTCAGATTCCCCGGCACAGTCCGGGCGGCCGGCTGCACCATACCGGACCCTGACTATGGCACGGATACATTGACTCTCGATGTGCCGGCGGCAACAACCTACAATATCTGGGTCAGAATGGAGGCGCCAGCGACAACCAGCGACTCGATTTTATTGCAGGTCGACGGGACTACTTGTTACAGTGTCGGCGGCAATTCTTCGATGACACTGAATGACTGGGAATGGGTCGATTACCAAAACGGCAGCACGTCAGATGTCATGCAGGCGACATTGTCAACCGGCGACCACACGCTTGAGTTTATCGGCTCCGAAACCGGTGTCGGCGTGGATGAAGTTCTGCTGATCAGCGATCCTACATGCGTCCCGACCGGTACGGGCACAAACTGCACCCAGCCGATTCCGGTAACGGTGCCGTTTTTCCTGCAATCCGGCGGGCAGGGTTTTACCGACTCCCAGAATAATGTCTGGCAAGCCGATCAGTATTACTCACAAAATGGTCCATATGGCTCAGGCGGAACTACCGGTGGTGATGGTACGACCTGTACAACCACCGGCCCAAACGAGAACTGCACCGCCAACACCATAACCGGAACAACCAATTCCCGAGCCTTCCAATACGAACGTTGGGGTAATTTTCAATATGATATTCCGGTCAATAACGGCAGCTATATAGTTGTTTTAAATTTCGCGGAGATTAACCCAGGCAGCGGGACGAGGGAGTTTAATGTCAGTTTGGAGGGGAACTCGGTGCTAACAAACTTCAATGTCGGCAGCACCGTCGGCAATTACACGGCCGACGAGCAGGCCTTTCCGGTAACCATTTCTGACGGCAACTTAAATATTACGTTTACGTCAATAAACGGCGAGAATGAAGCTAAGGTTGATTCGATTGAAATCCTACCCAACAATCCGCCGGCGATTGAGTGGTCAGCCCCAGCCAGTGGTGCTGCCGTTAGCGGCAGTTCGGTACCGCTAACGGCAGTTACCAGTGACCCCGTCGGCATTAAAAATGTTTCTTACACCGTCAACGGCAACAGTGTCGGCACGGTTAGCTCCAGCCCCTACACGCTTGACTGGGATTCAACCTCAGTCGTTGACGGCAACTACACTATTGTCGCTAAAGCCACCGATGAGGCCGGTCTGACAGCTACTGCCAGCGAAAACATTACAGTGGCCAATAACGTCTGTAGCAGCTCGCCAACCGACCCCAGTAACCTTACCGATACCGACAGCACTCCGCTGCCGGCCAATAAAGTTGATTTATCCTGGACCGGCAGCCAAGCCGGGCTAAACTGTACCCTGGCCGGATATCATATTTACCGCAACGGTTCGCTACTAAACTCAACCACCAGCACATCATATTCAGACACGACAGTATCAGCCAGCACATCTTACACATACAAAGTTGAAGCCTACGACACCAGCGGCGATGTCAGCAACCTGATTCCTTCGTCAGGCCTATCTGTCACGACCGGACCCAGTTGCAGCGATGGCAGTGGCAGTCCGACAAAACCGGTCGGGTTAGCTGAAACCGGCGACAGCTACACCACCATCACCATGTCGTGGTCAGCCAGCAGCGACAGTGACGGCTGCACCCTGTCCGGCTATCACGTCTACCGCAACAGCAGCTACATCGGCGACAGTATCGGTACCAACACTTCTTACTCTGACAGCGGGCTCGACAGCGGAACCAGTTACAGCTATTACGTTGTCGCTTACGATAGCGGCGGCAATGTTTCCGCCAACTCGACTGCTGATAACATGACCACCGAAACCGATGTAGTCGCGCCGACCATCCCGACAAACTTCACCGGCATTTCAGAAAGTGATTCCAGCATCAGCTTAAGCTGGGGAGCCAGCACCGATCTGCCCGATCCCGGAGCTGTCGGGATGGGCGGCTATTACATTTACAAAAATGGTTCTTCCTCTCCAACTTATACTGTCAGTGCTTCCGCCACCAGCTATACTGACAGCTCAGGGATCAGCCCGTCGACAACCTATTCATACACTATCGCCGCCTATGATAAAAATGGCAACATCAGCGCTCAAACATCGGCAATTAATGTCAAAAGCGGGTCGACATACCTGGTAGATGGAGATTTAAACGGCGATGGCAAGGTAAATATTTTTGATCTGAGCATCATGCTTGATTTCTGGGGCAGCACAACTGCTACGCCCGCCCAGGGGCAACTTACTGGTATCGGCGCCGTTGGTATTACAGATCTTTCAATAATGTTAGCGCACTGGACAGGAGGCGCCTAAAATGTGCTCGACTCGACGACTATATTCAGATCATAAATCCGGCAGGATTACCTCATTTTACATAGTGCTAATAGCGACGGGGCTGAGCCTAACTTTGTTTGGCGCTTTCGGCCAAAGACAAACAATTGGTGCCGTTGGCCTCAGTTCGTCAGCTCTACTTTACCTGAGTCCAACGAATTCTACCCTCAAAGTCGGTGACAGTTTTACGATGTCTGTGCGTGAAAACAGTGGCTATAACCCTGTTAATGCTGTTCAGGCTATAATTACGTATCCGCAAAACCTGCTTCAACTTGACTCATTTAGTACTTCCGGTAGCGCTTTTAACATTAATGCCAATTCAGCGGCGGAAGGAAATGTAGTTACCATTGACGTCGGCTCCATCAAATCGCTGACTGAAGACCAATTAGTGGCAAACCTAATTTTTCAGGTAATCAGCAATGGTAATGCTTCGCCATCCCTGGCCCCGGTTTGTAAATCCTCAACAACCATTAATTGTAGCGCCATCATTAACAGCACTAATGCTATAAACATTGCCCTCGTCGACCCTAATATAAGTCCGATCTACGTTCTTCAGCCGGCTGGCAACGAAAACACTTTCACCATAACTAATCTGGTCACTTCTCCACCCGGCTCTCAAATAACTTTTAAGACCTCAATAACACCTTCCGGAAGAGTAATCCCCAGTATTGCCTCAGACAATGCCACCATTAAAGTTGGCGTGCCAATAGCCATTCAACCGGCTACTATTCAGGAACAAGGTGTCAAACAGGTTAATTATTATCTCAACAATAAATTGGTCTATACTTCGCAAACGCCGCCCTTTACTTATCACCTAAACACCACAAAACTTCTCAACGGCAGATACAGTCTAACATCGAAGATCATTTATCTCACCGGACAAACTAAAACCTCTAGCCAGATTCTGGCCGTCAGTAACCCGATGTCGTGGTCCCAATTAGAGCTTCAAGTCCGCCATTATTTATGGATATTGCTTCTTATCATAGTAATTTGCGTGGTAGGGTTTGCCGTGCTCATGTCCGATCGAAAACGAAAACTCCAACCGCCGGTCAAGCAGAAAAAAACCAAAGCAAAACACCAGCCTGAGCCGGCAATTATTACTCCTCCCCACAGCTAAATTTGGGCAATAAAAACTCAGGCTATTCAAATACGAATAGCCTGAGAAAAATTTAGTAACAAATTATTAGAAATGAATCTGTTTTCTTTTAGTAAGATCTGCGGAAATTGTTGTTGCCGCCGCCCCCGCCGCCGGAACGCCTGTCTTCCTGCGGACGAGCCTGATTAACTATGATGGAGCGGCCACTGACTTCTTTGCCGTTAAGTTCTTTGATAGCCTCTTGAGCTTCTTTAAGATCGGCCATTTCGACAAAACCAAAACCTTTTGATTGACCGCTGTCGCGGTCCTTAATTACAACCGCACTGTCGACTTGCCCGTACTGCGAGAATAGATCTTGTAGTTCTTTATCCGCCACACTGTAGGCCAGACCGCCAACATAGAGTTTCATTGCCATTTTAATAATACCTTTCTTTAATTTAATATCGCCCGCGCTTAACACATTCTAACCGCGACTATACCAAGCCACTTAGGCAATACTATGACAACGGCAATGCAATAATCACTTGCTTATACTTATTATATCACGAATTGGATAATGAGCGCATCAGGATAAACTTATCTGATAATAGTTAGCTATAACTGTCAAATCAGAGTATACTTAAGGTATAGAAAGAACTTATGTATCGATATTCAATTACTGAGTCGCCGAAAGGCTATGAGGTATATGTCAATCTAATTACGTCCTCAGCCGGCCGCTACATCAGCCGTCAGCCTTATCTGATTAACATGATCAAAGAAGTTTTAGTGCCAATGAAGCTTACCGGTGCCGAGATATCGATTGAACATGATATGGGCCGCGTTATCGGCAACACCGATATTGTCGCTACAGGTGAAAAGGATGTTATTTTCTATGCCCAGCCCTACAAGAAAACAGTCTTTTCGCGCTACGTCAAAAACCATTCTCAGCTGCCCAGTAAAACTCTGACTATTTTACTAGTTCAGGATGAAAACGGCGATTACGAGTTAACCGATACTTGGATCGGTCCTTGCAGTCCGCCTTTTCCCGGCGACAAAAAAGAAACCTCTAGAAGCAAATCATATTGGGAGACACACGCCTTAGTGCTAGATACCCAGACAATTCAATCCAAGACATTGACTAAAGTCTGCCCCTATTAAACTAACGCTTAAAACGTGCTAAGCTTATTTGAAGAAGGCGGGACCCATGTCTAAAGATAGACCCAAGCGAGAAATCAGAAAACCAAAGAAGCCCAAATCTTAGCTCTGACTATTAAGTTTTAGATTAATACCCTTGCATAGTTATATTAATTATGCTAATATTGGGTTATTGTATTGATGAATCCGGGTTTTGTTAAACTATTTACTCGATTTCATTACTCAATCAAGTAAATAATAACTTAACTTAAAGGATTCTTTTTTTATGTCCTATTACCAAAATAAACGAACCAACAACTATAGCCACGGTGGCCGGTCCAATCAGAGCCGCCCGGCCGGACGCAGAGGCCACAAGGAATATATTAACCCTTCCCTCTTTGTCAGGTCCGCAAAACCAATAAGCCAGACAGAATATTGCCCGACTCATGAGTTTATCGACTTTGCGATTGATCCGCTGATCAAACGCAATCTAATTGCCAAGGGTTTCATTACTCCTCTGCCGATTCAAGACCAGGCGATACCATCCGGCCTACTCGGCAAAGATATTATCGGCATAGCTAACACCGGTACTGGTAAAACAGCCGCTTTTGCTATCCCGATACTTCAACAACTAATTACTCAGAGAAATAAAAATTGCCTGATTATGGCTCCGACTCGGGAACTTGCCGGCCAGATCTTCGAAGAATGCCAGTCCATTGCCAAGGGCAGCGGGCTGTTCGGTGCCCTGCTCATCGGTGGCGCTGCCATGCGGCCGCAGCTAAAAGATCTAAGCCGCAATCCATCGATAGTCATCGGCACGCCGGGGCGGATTAAGGATCATTTTGCCCGCGGCAGCCTCAACTTAGCCAAGTTTAACCTTGTCGTGCTTGATGAGGTGGACCGAATGCTCGATATGGGTTTCGTAAACGATATGCGACTGATTCTTAAGGAAATAGCTCCTATTCGGCAGTCATTTTTCTTCTCGGCTACCCTAGATGACAAGGTAAACAAGCTGATTCAGGAATTTTCGTCCAACCAGACGACTATTTCGGTAAAAACCGGCGACACCGTCGATACCGTCGAACAAAGCGTTCTAGCCTATCGTTCGTCCAGCGAAAAAATTGATAAACTTCATGATTTGCTGATCAAAGATGCTCCAAAAGCAATCGTCTTCGACTCGACTCAGCGCAGTGTCGAGAGACTCAATAAAGAGCTGCTAGCCCGCGGCTTTGCCGTCGACGCCATCCACGGCGGGAAAACCCAGGGACAAAGACAGCGCGCCCTTAAACGGTTCAAAGCCAACGAAATCTCTGTTTTGGTGGCGACCGATGTGGCTGCCCGCGGACTTGACGTCCGTGACATTACTCACGTAATTAATTACTCTGTTCCGGAAACTTATATAGATTACATTCACCGCATCGGCCGAGCCGGCCGTGTCGGCAAAGCCGGCTACGCCGTGACTTTTATCGAGAGTTAAAACACCGCTAAAACCAACCAGTGATTTTTGGTACCCCCATATTTGCTGAATGATGCTTTACAATGAACTTTTCAATTTTGCTATTATTGGGCTAATATAAGTTGAATAGGAATATAACGTGAAGTTAATTGTCATCATCCCCTGCCTCAATGAAGCAGCTACCTTACCGGTGGTATTAAAAACCATACCAAAAAAGATTACCGGTATAGATAAGATTGAAATAGTCGTTATTGATGATGGCTCAACCGATAAAACGGTTGAGGTCGCTAAAATGAACGGCGTTAAGCACTTTGTCAGTCATATCAAGAACCAGGGTCTAAGCGTTTCGTTTTGCGATGGCCTGAACCAGGCGTTAAAGCTGGGAGCCGATATCATAGTCCTGACCGACGGCGATAACCAGTACCCACAGAAACGTATCCCTGATTTGATTGAGCCGATACTCAAGCACAAGGCAGATCTGGTTATTGCCGACCGTCAAATTCAGACAATCGACCACTTCTCAGCCACCAAAAAAATGTGGCAACGGTTTGGAACCTGGGTAATGAACCTCGCTGCCGGCACTAACGTCCCTGACGGCACAAGCGGCTTTCGGGCCTACTCCAGAGACGCCGCTTTGCAGTTGAATCTTATTGCAAAATACAGCTTTGCTACCGAAACTACTATCCAGGCCGGCAACAAGGGCCAGGCGATTGCCTTCATCAAAATTAAGACCAACGCCAAAACCCGCGAATCTCGCCAGTTTACTTCCTCGTGGCAGCACGTCAGAAAATCCAGCATTACAATAATGCGTGGTTTTGTGATGTACAAACCTTACGCCGTCTTTTTCAGTCTCGGCCTGTTGCTCCTGGTAGTTGGCTTGATTCCTTTTATTCATTACTTCGTTCTTTATTTCAGCGTTAAGTCGCCGGGTGGAGCACATCACTTACAGTCACTTATCATCGGTACGGTACTGCTGACAGCTTCATTTATCTCATTCACCCTCGGCGTTATAGCCGACCTGATCCGTATCAACCGTAGATTGCTTGAGGATATTCTGGAGCACACCCGTCGAAATGATTTTTCTAAACACCCTTAATTAAAAACCCAGTCTTTTGTGTCATAATTTTTACTGCCCTCGACAAGTACCGGGTTGCTGATTTTCCGGGCGGCATTATTGACCTTAACTACTGTGCTGTTCGGCCAGTCCCAATCGGCATCACTGCGAGAAATAAAAGTCAGCACGCCGCCGCCTTCTATAAACAGAAATATGGCAACGACCGCAATTAATGCTTTGCGGGCTGTCGAACGGCGCAGCACTTCACTAAATGCCCGGCCAAAGATAGCTGCCACCAGCAATAGTACCGGCAATAAGTAACGGCCGTTCATGTTAATGGGCTGGCCGGTGTATAGATATTGCGAGTAACCTTCGGCCAATAAAGAAACGACATAAAACAGGCTGACTACGAAAAAGAAAGTCATATAAGGATTACCACGGAATATCCGCTGACGCCACTTGAAGAAAGCTATTATCCCGGCTATGGCAATCAAAGCCGCGGCAGCGCTTGGCAGCGGCAACGGCGGATAGTTGGTAAAACTGCTGGCTGGACCGTTAACGGCAAAGAACAGCCGGTACCACATCCAATAAAGCCAGACAAAAACGTAAAATAGCGGGTTATAATGCCCCACTTTATTGTTCGGATTCAAGACAAGCAAATGATTGCTATAGGCGTAATACCACGGACTATATGAACTACAGGCTTTTATCGATAGAACTGAGCTGCAATTCGGGTTAATAGAACGGTATTGAACCAGGTTGACAAGATCGCGCTGGGCAAATAGACCGAAACTGATAATAAATACTGCCGCCAGAACTATTTTTACCAGGCGTGACTGAATTTCCCAGCTTTGCCGCAGATGCGGCCACAACTGAGACAGCCGGCCTCGGTAACTACGGTAGGCGGTATACGCCAAGAAAACCACTACGGCTAAGAATATCGGCAAAAATGCGTACTTTACTAGGCTGGCCAGCAAACAAACACTGCCAAGAGACAGCAACGTTCTAACCGATGGGTGACGCTTTCGGATTTCATCAATAGCCCGGAAGCTAAGCAAACAAGCCCAAGCAACCAGGGGGAACAGTAAATTATCATAATTTATGTGCGCTGCCAGCTGCGGCACGATCGGGATGAATATAAACAGCAGCAAGCAAATATTGGTCAATGAGGACGAAACCCGGGCTCGCAGTAATACCTGACGGAATAAGACCAGACCACTGCCGAATAACCCTATGTTAATAAAACGCAGTGATATCACCTGGTTAGTCTGGCCATGGACGAATAAGGCTATCAGCCGGTAAGGAAAACTCATCAGATAGTGATAGAGATAGGACGGATCTCTGGCAACGGCACCAAAAGTATTGGCATGAGGTGGTTGATTAGCCAGAAACGGCAGCCAATAATGAGAATAAATTTTTATCAGACCAAAATGAAAGTCTTCATCGAAAGCCTGCGGATAAACTGCCGACAAGGCCATCCAGGCTGATTCAAAGATAAAGAAAACTATAACTGCCCAGAAAAAACGTTTTGAATTTAGTATGCTAACGGTTCGCTTAACAGCGTTCTTCATGTTTCCACTAAAACTCATTATATAAGTATAACTGAAGATAAACTGGACATCGGTTGGCTCGGATTATTTAATAACTTTGGCTACGGTGGATGCCAACTGCTTATTTAAAACACTGGGTATAATATGATCGACTGTCGGCTGCTTGACTAGCCCAGCAATTGCCTCCGCAGCGGCAATTTTATGTTCATCGGTAATTTTATTAACCTGGTTATCAAGCGCCCCGCGGAAAATACCCGGAAAAGCTAAGACATTATTTACTTGATTAGGAAAATCACTGCGGCCGGTAGCGACAACAGCCGCCCCCGCCGCCCGGGCTAGATCCGGTAGTATCTCTGGAGTCGGGTTGGCCATAGCAAAAATTATGGGATCAGCCGCCATGGTCTTTATCATGGTCGAGGTTAGCAACCCAGGCTTGGACACACCGATAAAAATATCGGCCCCGACAACGGCATCGGCTAAGCTGCCACTAATATTGTGTGGATTGGTAAATTTCAATAATAACTTTTTGGATTCGTTTAGGTCTTTACGCCGGCGACTGACAATACCCTTGCTGTCGACAGCAATAATCTCCGGCTTGGCGTATTTATAGAGCAATTTGGATATTGCAACCCCGGCGGCACCGGCTCCGACAATGGCAATTTTACAATTCCCCAGCTTTTTACCGGTTAATTTTGTGGCATTGATCAGGCCAGCTAGCACGACGATAGCCGTACCGTGCTGATCATCATGCATGACAGGTATGGGCAGAGCGTCTATCAGGCGCTTTTCAACTTCGAAGCAAATTGGTGCGGCAATATCTTCCAGGTTTATGCCACCGAAGCTCGGAGCAATAGCCTTGACTGTTTTTACTATTTCATCGGCCGAGTGAACGTTCAGAACAATCGGCACAGCATCAATGCCGCCGAAGTGCTTGAACAACATACACTTTCCCTCCATCACCGGCAAAGCCCCATAAGGGCCGATATTGCCCAACCCCAGCACGGCGGAACCGTCGCTGATCACTGCGACGCAGTTATTGAGCCAGGTATAATCACGAGTTTTTTCAGGATGATCCGCCACATAAGAACTAACAGCAGCAACCCCCGGCGTGTAATAAATGCTCAATTTATCAAGACTGTCCGGAATATCTTTCAATCTGGTGCTGATTTTACCCTTAAACTGTTTGTGTAGTTTTAAAGCTTGTTTCCCAAAATCCATGTTTTATTATTATAGCTCTAAGTTGAACCGGAGCACTATAGTATCATAAATAGACATGTATACAGTCGAGTATCAAACATTTGAAGATATGGTCCACCGCGCTCTGGCGGCTTTACCAAAAAGCCACCGCAGCAGCATCAATAATGTCGCTATCCTGATTGAAGACGAGCCCAGTTTAGCCCAGCGCTATGCCCTGAATTTAAGGGGCGACCAAACACTGTTCGGCCTCTATGAGGGCGTTCCTTTAAACGCCCGGATGGGGCAGACAAAAATACTGCCGGACAAGATCACACTTTTTCAAAAACCGCTGGAGCAGGCCAGCTCCAGCCAAGCGGAACTGCAGAGCCGGGTGGCCCGTACCATTTGGCACGAAGTCGCCCACTACTACGGCTTAAACCATACCCGTATCTACGAGCTGGAAGCCGAGGAAAGACGTTCAAAACAACCCGAACTATAGATAAACCGGCAGTGCAACCTTAACGATCGATTGCATGATTTGCGCCCGGCTGTTCCAGTCATACTCTCCATTGCCATTGGTATAGATGACAATCACAAAGACTTTCTGGCCGCTGGTAATAATTGCCGCGTCATCAACGTTATCCCCGTAAAAACCGGCTTTATGGTAAACCGTATCTTCGTGCGGTACGGCTGGAACAATATACTGACGGTAGTTGGCATCCTTTAGATAACCGAGTAATAAATCAGTGTCGGCCGGACTGAGCAGTTTACCCTCCCAAAGTTTTTCCATTATTAATGCCATGTCCGAACAGCTAAGGGTGTTGTTGACAGAATTAAAGCTGTCCAGGCCAATGCTCTGGGCATAAGACTGTTCATTTGAATAACCGAGCAAATCTCTCAGGTTATCCCACGCAGTATCGTCGCTGAGCACGATCATTTGCTGAACTTCATCTTCGGCACTTTTACCGCCAACGTTTTCATTAAGGCTCTGACTGCCGGCTTCAACCTGGTTGAGAAAATAGGCAGCAGTAATAACTTTGGTGGTACTGGCGGCAGTAAATGGATTTTGATCGCCATAATTCTCGGATTGGTTATTGTTCGGATCAATTAAACTAACCGCCATGTCGATATCAGAGTTTTGGCTAAGAATTGAGTTGATCTGAGTGCCCATGGTAGCCAGAGCGGTGGCGCTGGGAGAAGTAATAACCGTTGCCGTTGGTGACGAAAAACTGTTTTTGATTTCTTCGATCAAATGATAAGGCTTTAGGTGGTTAAGTGAGGCGAGATACACCCCACCTCCCAGCAAAAACATAATTACCACAAATACGGCCAGATGCCTTAGGTGGTGAGTTTTCCTGACTGGGGGGTTCGGCGGGCCGTTATTGGACCCGGAATTATTCACCATCGAACGGCCGTAATAATAGCTGTAAGAGTACGGTTTTTTGGGTTGTTTATTCATAATAGTACTCGTCTCAGCTAACTATTATATAGACTCCGAGCTTAACTAAGCTTGGTTTTTTCAAGCTAACCTTCAGGAACGGGAGGGCAGCTAGGTTAGAATAAATCAGATGTCAAGGACTATGATCAGAGTTGACGCTCTTAGGCTAAGCCTGATCAACCAGTCCCACTGCGGTTATTTCAAAGACTCCGCCGTTCTGATTATTACCGCATTAGTGCTGATAGTTTTTGGCGTAACTCGTTTCTGTAAAATCTAAGTCTAGCGCCGCTCAATATCTAGTCGTATAAAGGCTTCGGCGAATGACAGCCCGGCGCCCTTACCGATCCGGGTAGCCATCAATTTCACCCATTTTTCAGCTTCAGCCATATTTGGTATCTGACTTGAGTGCATAGCTAGAGCCCGCAGTTTAGTGTCGATGGTAGACGATATATCAACATAGAAATTATGACGGTCGAAGTTGGTCAGCAGCAGCGTGCTGACTTTATGGGGTTCCAGCCCTTCTTGGCTGAGTAAATCAGGAAAGCTCAAGTAGTCACGGGCCAAGGGGAATACCGCGTCAATCGTTGATTGGCCGGCTGCCCGGTGATCAGTATGATTTATAAAACCGCGGACCAGAGAATAAACAACCGTCGGATCGATGGTCAGAACTACTTCCGGCTTAACTTGGCGGATTACCCGGACAATATCTTTTTTAACTTCCGGCGAGACTGTCAGCATACCGTCGTCATAGTCGCAGAAGAACACTCGCTTAACGCCTAGCTCTTTGGCGGCCGCTTTTTGCTCTTCCTGGCGAATATCTCTGAGTTGGTCGGCTGTTAGTGTCCGGTCAGCTGAACCTTTATTGCCGTTGGTTAATATAAGATAGTAAACAACGGTGCCTTGGCTGACCCATTTGGCAACCGTCCCGGCTATGCCAAATTCTAAATCGTCGGGGTGAGCAGCAATTCCTAAAGCAACTGCTGGCTTTAATTCTGTTTTTATTATTTCTAAGTCCTCGGCCATATTACCCTTCCTGCAACGGTGCTCACCGGTAGCCAGCCAAAGCTTCGGCTATCAAGACTGGAGCGATTGTTATCACCGATGACAAATAAACGGTTGTTTTTAATCCCTTGGATGCGTTTAATTTTATCAATATTGTCATGACGGATTACCACTACCGCGTTTTTATGCAGATGGCGGCATAAATCAGTCCCCAGTACCAGTTGACCGGGCTTTAAAGTCGGCAGCATACTTTTGCCGATTACCCGGCGTATAAATAACAGTTTAAGCCTTTTTTGTTTCCCAGAAGATTTTGGCGATGCCATCGATTTGCTCCAATAAGCTCTGCGCTTCTTTAATGTCCAGCGTTTTTTTGCATAATCCGGCCTGTTTGGTTGCTTTCCAAAACAGATCATGTAAGTCCGGATAACTGGTTAGGTGTTCTGGCTTGAAATAGTCAGTCCAGAGAACCCACAAGTGATGTTTAACGAGGTCGGCCCGTTCTTCCTTGATGAAAATAGCCCGTGTTTTATCCTCCGGGCTGAGATCGGGATACTTTTTCATAATTTCCAAAATGCTTTGAGCTTCAACTTTAGCCTGCACCGGGTCATAAACCCCGCAGGGTAAATCGCAGTGGGCGTAAACTGGTTTGATTATTTTCATAGAGTTTCCTTTTCTGGTTAATTTTGTTAAAAGCTAGTATACATGGCTTAGCCGGTTTTTGAACTGTGCTGCTCGCGCCAGTCAGCTATTTGCTGGTGATGTCCGCTCAACAGGACTTTAGGCACGCTAAGGCCTCTATATTCCTCAGGGCGAGTGTATTGAGGGTACTCTAGGACGTTAGGCAAGCTGTAAGACTCAATTTCGGCGGAAGTTTCCCCGCCAAGCACCCCCGGCAGTAACCTGACGACACTGTCAATCAGTACCATAGCTGGCAGTTCGCCACCGGTCAGGATATAGCATCCGATAGATAGCTGTTCATCTACCAACGTCACGACTCTTTCGTCATAACCCTCGTAGCGGGCACATACGATAATCATATTTAAACTATCGCTGGCAATTGCACGGGCGGTTGACTGGTCAAGTAATTTTCCTCTGGGGGTCATCAAGTACACTTTAGCCGTCGGGTCAATCTGTTTGGCGTGCTCTATAGCCTCAAACAGCGGTTCTGGACGTAGCAGCATGCCGTCACCACCGCCATAAGGTATGTCATCAACCTGTTTGCGCGGGCCGAGGCCGTAGTCGCGTAGATTAATCTGGCTAAAGCTAACTTGACCATTGGTTTGAGCCTTATGCATCATGCTGGCGCCCAAAACACCATCGAACATCTCTGGGAATAAACTGATAATCTGGACTTTCATCTGGTATTAATTCTAACAGAGTAGCTAAACAAAAAAGAGCCAATATTTTATTGGCTCTTTTGACACATAAAGCTCCCAAGCTGGTTTTCCAGTCTGGCTCGCAATGAGCTTAGTTCGTCGTCTATATCCGACTCAGCCGATACTATACATCAAGATCGTCTAGATCTTCAAGTTCTTTGCGGGTTTTACTGACAACGCTTTCGTGATCAGCCTGGTCGGCTTCTGCTTCGGCGTCCATGTCTCTATCAGTTTCTTCCTGTTTGACTTCAGGCTCGGCAGGTGGGAGTGGCGCGGTCTCGTTATTCTCCGCTGGCTCGATTGACTCAGCTGGTTCGGCGGTGTCGGCAGCTGGCTGTTCGGTAACTGGCTGCGCGGGCTGATCTGCTTGATGATCATCGTGGAATTGCTCGCGGGGTTGATCATGGGACTGGTAATCGTCGCGTTGTGGTCTCTCATAAGGAGTGCCGTTATCGATAATCTTCAGGTTATAACGGGCATCATTCTTGGTACCCAGGGCCCGGAGCAAAGTCCGTAAACTTTGGGCGGTTGCCCCCCTCTTGCCGATAACCCGACCGAGATCTTCCGGGTCAACGGTAAGCTCAAGCAAAACACCTTTTTCGTCAATTCTTCGGTCGACTTTAACCTCATCGGGTTTGCTGACAATAGATCGTACTATAAATTCTATAAATTGCTGGTCGATACTGCTCACAACAGGCTCCTCATGTTAATTTCATATTTATTATAACAAAACCCAGCAGCATAAAATCTGCAAAGTTTAGCCAATGGGGTTTTGGCTGGACGGGCTCGGATCTTGTTGCGCCTCTTCTTGATCTAGGGCATGCTGGTAGCCGTCGAGGGTTTGTTCAATAAGGCTTATCATCAGTAATCTTTCCGGGGATAGCTCTTGCTCGGCTTTGTGGGCGTCGACCATAAACGAACCGAGATAACCAATAAACAGTTTCGTTTCTTCCGGCGTCATAGTTCGGTTCGGTATTTCATGAGTGTCGAGCTCAGGTCTCAGTACTTTTCGTTTGTCACTAAGCACGGTAACTTTTCCCATGACTGCCTTCCAGCTGGGCGTCGTTCCGACCGCATGATCTAAAACCTCTTCAATAAGCCGGTAGTCGTCTTGGCTCTCGGGCACTAGACAGAAATTGTCTCGGTATGCTCGCCTGGTTTTGGACATCGTATCCTGCTCAAACCTCATATTGTACAATCCTTAAAATATCTTTATATAGATTAAATAGCTGACGCCATAACTTGGCGTTGAATTACTCGTTAATAAGTCTACTTTGTCGCTTTTGGTGCCGGTTTATCGGCTGGCTGGTCAGCCTTATCTTCTTTAAGAGGCGCTTCGTCGGACGGTTGGGTAGTTTCATCTTCTTTAGGAGTTTCAACGGCAGGTTCGGTTTGTTCAGCACCCACTTCGGGTTCAGTTACTTCAGGCTGGTCGGTTGGTGCCGAATCGGTGGCCGGTTTATCGGCTGGCTGGTCAGCCTTATCTTCTTTAGCTGCTGGTTCAGCAGGTTCAGCTTTAGCCAGTTTATCTGGGTTGCGGGTGGGGCGGTTTTTTTTCTTTGGCGGTTCAACCCACTTGGGTAATTTTATGTCATTGTCTTTGAGTAATTTGGCGACCCGTTCAGACGGATGAGCTCCGTGATCAAGGAAAAATTGAACCCGTTCTTTAGTGATTACAGCGGTTTTGAGATGAGGGTCGTAATTTCCTACCAATTCAACAACCTTACCGCTACTTGGCGACGTCCTGGAGTCCTGAACAACCACCCTGAACATGGCATGGCCCTTGCGGCCGGTACGTTGCATGCGAATAGCTAACATCTAGTTACTTTATTCTCTTCCAGATAATTACTTAATCAACTCATCTTACAGATTAGCGTCTCTGTTGTCAATTGGTTCTGAATTTTCATACTCAGCCACGGCTTTTTCGGCCGCCTGCTGCTGAGCAACTTGCTTGCTGGGGCCAACGCCCTTGCCGCGAATTCGGCCATCGACATAAACCCCTACAGTAAATACTTTGTCATGATCGGGTCCGACTTCACTGATAACTTTGTAGTGAGGAGTAAAACCGTCGCGGCTTTGAACCAGCTCCTGAAGATGCGACTTGGCATCCATCCAGGATCCGCTGTCTAAAATGTCCTTAAATGTCACCAGTAGATTATCGGTGATAAAACGCTTGACTTTGTCATAACCTTGATCAAGATAGATCGCGCCGACAATAGCTTCAAAACTATTGGCTAGAATTTGCGCCCGTCCTCTTTCGCTACCCCGTTTTTCTCCCCGACTTAAGCGCAGCAAGGGTTCGAACCCAAGTTTAATAGCACAAGCGCCTATGCTCTCGGTGCGTACCAGGGCACTGCGCCAGTTTGTCAGAATTCCTTCGCTGTCACTATAGTTCTTATACAAATATTCGGTGGTAACCAGTTCCAGCACGGCATCGCCTAAATATTCCAACCGTTCATTGTGTTCTTTGACGAATTTACGGTGCTCATTCAGATAAGAACGGTGGGTAAATGCTGTGACTAGAAGCTGGATGTTGTTGAATTCAACGCCCAGTACTTTTTTCGCAAACTCGCGATATGCTGAAATTTCGTACATATAAATTTAAAGGTTGCCTTCTCTGATCTTTTTCATTCCCAGTAACATTAATTTTCCAATGTCTTCATATTCAATCTTATCAACTGCTTCCACAGAAGGAAACCACTTGATATCGCCCAGCCAATCCTCGGGTTTGAACTTATTGGTGTCGCCTTTTGCTTGAACCAGGTAGATATGCATGGTCATGAGTACCAGGGTCTGGCTGCGGCGATAACGGAAAGTCACTTTGCCCAGCCAATCAAGCACCTGCATATCAGTTAAGCCGGTTTCTTCCCGGATTTCCCTTTCGGCCGTGACCCGTGGCTCCTCACCGTGCTCTACATGACCCTTGGGAATAGTCCAGCGGTTTTTGGCATCCTGAATCAACAGGATCTCAGTTTTATTATTCTTATCCCGACGAAAAATTATTCCTCCAGACGTAGTTTCGCTGACGGCTTCAGTTATAGTTGGGGAGCGTTGGACGAATCGTCGGATACCTTGGATTGGCTTGGGTCTTTTCATGATTTTGCTTTCTTTCTAAGTTTGGCAGGGGCTTTTTTGGCGGGTTTCGGTTGTTCGGCGACTACGGCCGTCTCTTGTTGCCTCAGGACAGTGCCTAACACGCCATTGATAAATTTAGACGAATTGTCTCCGCCAAAAGCCTTAGCCAGTTCGACGGCTTCATTGATGACGACTTTAGGCGGAACGTCTTTTTGATAAATCAGCTCATACAAACCAATGTGGAGTACTGCCCGGTCCATTCTGGCTATTTGATCGACTGGCCATTCGGGGGCTACCGGCTGAAGTACTTTATCTAATTTCTTTTCATTCTTGGTTACGCCATGGACTAACCGCTCAATGAAGGACTTATCGTCGATCATAGAATGATAGCGGCTAATGTTGCGGGCCAGAACAGCATCCAAATCGAATGACTGATCGTTGGCGGATTGGCGAAAATCCTGTTCGTAGAGGGTTTGTAGCGCAATAATACGACCGAGGTGACGATTGGATGCCATATTGTTAAAAATTAATTATTACGGTGCCGGTTTTGGTTCCGGCTTGGTGTCTGGTTTTTTGCCAGATTCACGGCGGGTCGTATAAACCCTGACTGGGGATTTGGCGTTGACTTGACGAGCTAACTTCAGCACCAGATGACTGCGACGACTTCCGGTGCGGCGTGGGCTCGTTCGTTTTTTGGGCTTACCCATGCGCGATCTCCTTATTGTTTTATACGACGGACAGCTGAATTATAGCTTGACTTCCTCGTTTTCTCAAGCTTATTTAGCCTTGGCGTGATATTTAAAACTTGCCGTTGAACCTATGAGCCGGGTACAACCGTGCCGATGACAGCTGATTTTGCTAGCGGCCCGAAAGTCCTGGAATCAAGCGAGTCAGATCTGTTATCACCAAGCACATAGACATAACCTACGGGGACAGTCAAGCTGACATTGCCAACCGTATTAACGTTTGGATCATAGCCAGTGCTAGGATTGTACCCATTCTGGTGGCTGCTGTCATAAACGCTCAGCTTGTTCCCGCTTATGACCACCCGGTCGCCGGACAGCGCCACAACCCGGTCAATTAACTCCTTCGGAGTACTACTGTGATATGTAATTTTAAACACTACAATGTCATCAATCCGGAAAGTAGTGGTTTTCTTGACTAAAACCACCTTGCCGCTGGTCAGGGCAGGCGCCATAGCCGAGCCGTTTACTTTAAAATCAGCGTAGTGCCTGTTGGCCCAATTGGCTAGCAGCGTACTCAAAATCATGAAAGCAACAATAATGGCAAGAATAGAAACAAGTACGGTTAATCGTCTTCTCCGCTTATTCGGCTTGCCGGCGGCGGCTTGATTTTCCATATTCTATGTCAATCTAATCATTTACCACAAAGTTGACCAGTTTTCCCGGCACGTAAACGGTTCGGATAATTTCTTTTCCATCAAGAAACTGCTTGATTTTCTCATTCTGTTTGGCCGTCTCAACTACTTTATCTTCAGCAACTCCGCTGGCAACCACAATCTCGCCCCTGAGCTTACCGTTAACCTGAATAACGATCGTCAAGGAGTCTTCGGTAAGATATTTACCGTCCGCGACCGGCCAGACAGCGTTGTGGACTGACCCGCTTTGACCTAATTCAGTCCATAGCTCGTCGGCTATATGCGGTGCGAAGGGGGCCAATAACTTAACCAGGCTCTGGAGAACAAACTGCCAAGTCTGACGATCGGTAAAATTGTCCTCGGCTTTGAGCTTATAGAGTCCGTTGACGTATTCCATGAGGCTGGCAATTGCTGTATTGAAACCCATATTAATCAGCTGCTCGGTAACTTTTGCGATCGTTTTGTGCGTCAGCTTCAATAGCGGTTCAGCGGCGCTATCATTAGATTGAGATTGGTCAGACTCAACAAACTCCTGAGTCAGGGTCCAGATCCGCTGCAAAAAGCGGAAAGTCCCGGCAACGCCTTCTGGCGTCCAAGCGGTAGTCTGATCATAAGGAGCCAGAAACCCGATAGCCAGCCGCAGCGAGTCGGCTCCGTAACCCCGATCGATGATATCGCTGGGATTGATTACATTGCCTTTGCTTTTACTCATTTTTGATCCGTCAGCGGCCAGCACTATACCCTGTCCGCGGCGAGCGGCATAAGGCTCTGGCGTCGGTAGTAATCCCTGGTCATAACCAAACTGATGCCAGAAGCGGGAATACAGCAAATGCAGAGTAGTGTGTTCCATGCCGCCCAAATACATATCCACCATTCCCCAATAATCTAGCTTAGCCTGGTCGGCAAACTGCTGATTGTTGTGAGGATCAAAGTAACGCAGATAATACCAGCTGCTGCCGGCCCAGTTAGGCATGGTATCGGTTTCCCGTTTGGCTGGTTGGCCGCAGGCCGGGCAAGGAACATTAACCCAATCTTCGATTAGTGACAACGGACTTTCACCATTATCGGTCGGCTCGTAATGATCAATGACCGGCAAAACGACCGGCAACTGGTCGTCCGGTACGGCGACTGCCCCATGCTGTGGACAATGGATAATCGGGATTGGCTCGCCCCAGTAGTGCTGCCGCGAAAAAATCCAGTCGCGTAGATGATAATGAACTTCGTCTTTGGCTTGGCCGGCACGAATCAGATCAGCAGTCATTTTTTCACGAGCTTCGGCGCTGGGTAAACCGTTGTAGGAACCAGAATCAATCATTACGCCTTCACCTAGACTATAAGTATCGTCCGACGTATCATTTTTAATCACTCTCTTGATAGGCAAGTCAAAGGTTTTAGCAAAAGCCCAATCCCGCTCGTCATGAGCCGGAACGGCCATAATTGCACCGCTGCCGTAGTCGATCAGGACATAATCGCCTATCCAGATCGGTATTTTTTGATCAGATAAAGGGTTGATCGCGTAAGCGCCGCTGAAAACACCTGTTTTCTCCCGCTCGGTTTCCTGACGTTCAATTTCGGTCTTAGACAAACTAGAGGCAATATAGCTGTTAACCTGCTGGCGATGGGACTCGGGCACAATCTTCTTCAGCAACGGATGTTCGGGCGCCAACACCATAAAAGTCGCACCGAAAATAGTGTCCGGACGAGTAGTAAATACATTAATTGATTCGGCCGAATCAGCTACCTTAAATACAATTTCGCTGCCTGTGCTTTTGCCAATCCAGTTAATTTGCTGCTGAGCAATCCAATCCGAATAATCGACGTTATTTAGACCATCAATCAGGCGATCGGCATATTCCGTAATTTTCAGCAGCCACTGCTTAAGCATCCGCTTCTCGACTAAAGTATCGCAGCGTTCGTGCCGGCCGGCAACAACTTCCTCGTTGGATAGCCCTGTCCGGCAACTCGGGCACCAGTTGATAGCCGTCTCTGCCTGATAAGCTAAGCCGGCTTTATGAAATTGCAGGAATAACCACTGGGTCCAACGGTAATACTCAGGGTCGCTGGTGCTGAAGCTTCTATCCCAGTCAAAACTAAAACCCATGGCATCAAATTGACGACGGAAAGTAGCAATGTTATCGGCGGTTGCCTGCTGCGGAGTAATCTTGTTTTTTATAGCATAATTCTCAGTTGGCAGGCCAAAGGCATCATAACCCATCGGAAAAAGCACATTATAACCGTTCATGCGCCGGTAGCGGGCCATAATATCACCCAGCGTATATTCCCGGACGTGACCGAGATGAAGGCCGTCGCCCGAAGGATAGGGAAATTCTGTCAGCATAACGTATTTAGGCCGCTGATCATCGAAATCAACCGCCCGGTATAGCTGACTATCAGCCCATTGCTTCTGCCGCTTGGGTTCAACTTCTTTGGGATTATAACGTTTCATAGTAACTCTTCTAGATTACTAGAAAACAGGGAGAAAAGTAAGTCAGCACTGTTTAATCTAAAACTGTTTCAGATAATTCGTTGAAAAAGTAGTGACAACCGCTTCTTGCTCGGTCTGGCGTTCTCTAGCCAAGCTCACCAGACGCTCAACCAACTCGACATTGGAAATTCCGGCCGCCCGCCAGTTGTGGGAGTACAATCCGCCGGGCAGCGGGTTAACTTCATTGAAATAAACCTGCTTAGCGACAGAATCAATCAGCATATCAACCCGGGCGATGCCGCTGCAGCCAAAAGCCCGATAAATGTCACAGCCCAATTTTTCGGCTTGGTCATACAGCTCTTTTGACAGTTTCGCCGGCAGTTCGCTATAACCTTGGGCGCCTTTGGCGGCCGGATTGGAGTTTTTACCTTTCTTGCCGCCTTTCATATATTTGGTATCAAAATCAAAGAAATCCTCGGCCTGAGTCAGAGGCCTCTCCAACAACGCCGGCTGAGGTACTTTGTTGCCGATAATCGGCAATGTCACCTCAATCAAGTTGGTTATAGCCTGTTCGACAATTATTTTACTGTCATAGTGGGCCGCCGTCTCGAGCGCGTTAATCAAATTTGTATCATTATCAACCCGGGAAATACCAATGCTCGAACCAAGATGAACCGGCTTAATAAACAATGGGTAGGATAGATCCTTTTTAATTGCCGCCAGAACTTTGGTCGAATCTTTCTCTACCTGGTGGCGGCTGAAGACCAGGAATTTCGGGGTAGGCAAATTATTAGCAACAGCGATTTGCTTAGCAAATGCTTTATCCATAGCAATAGCGCTGGCACTCAGGCCGCAGCCGACGTAGGCGACGCCAGTCATGTCCAACAGCCCCATCAAGGCACCGTCTTCACCGTAAGTCCCATGCATTGCCGGAAAAACGATATCAATTTTATGGTGTCGGCGCCGGCCGGCTATACCGCCGGTTTTTACCAGTGTCATGCCGCCGTTAAATTCTAAGCTAGCCGGTTGTGACTTCTTAAGAAAATCCGTAATGCCATTAGATGAAAACAAATTTATATTCTTCAGTTTATCGTCCCAGTACCAAGCACCGTCTTTGGCGATATACACTGCCTCAACCCGATATTTTTTGGTTAATTCCAAAGGTTTAATAATGCTGGCAATGGCTGTAATAATTGAAATGTCATGCTCAGTCGAGCGCCCGCCAAAGATAACTGCTACTGTTTCCATAACTAATCTTAGTATCGCACTAAGAGAGATTATTTCAATATGGCGGAGGCTACTTAGGCGTAATTATCAGGCCAGTCGTTCTGCATCAGTACCAGATCATCGGCAGCCAAATAATCACCCAGATTAGTATAAAATTTCAGCGGGTCAGTTTCAATTCTTAAATCACCCTTAAAGCCTGCTTTTTCCAGCCCCTCTTTAATAAATTTGGTTACTGAATTCTGCATCAATACAGCAATATCCGGACCGGCCCCAGCAATTAGCTCTCCCATTTCCCGGTGAACAGTCTCTGTTTCAACTCCCTGGTCGACTAGCCCCGGCGTGACGTACCATTTGCGCGTAGCTTTAAGTTCTTTGAGCAATTGGGTCCCGGCTTTAATGCCTTCAATATTGCCGTTGTAGGTGTCGTCGATTATCCAAGCATCATTTAGCTCATAGGGGTTCATCCGATGCTCGAACGGTTTGGTCTTGCCTACCCCAGCTTCAACCTGTTCGTCGCTCAGGCCGAACTCCTCTCCCAAAGCTACGGCCAAAGACAGCGGGCCAAGTTGGTGCCGTCCGAGCAACTGGCTGTGTAACTTGAGTAGCTTTTTGCCTTTTTTTAACGTAAAACTGGTGCCTTTGAGTGATATTTTAACGTCGCCAACGACCCATCCCAGCGCTCCACCAGCGTCATACAAACCATAGTCGCCTTCAATAAACTCTCTGGCTGCTTCAGATTCCGCGTTGACATAAACGTGCTTGCCGCCAAGGTATTTCGCCAGAGTAAAGATATCCTGACCAGCCGCCGACAATGTCTTGTAATGATTCAGATGAGCCGGCGCTACTCCGGTAATAATGCCATGAGTCGGGCGGGTAACCCGGACAAACTTCTCAATATCACCCGGCCTGTCTTCGCCGTACTCAATTATTAAAATGTCTTCATCGCCTTTGATGCTGCTGATGAAACGGGCGTGCGAAACAGCAACATTCTTGTTGGCTGGGGTGGCGGCAACTTTTTTGCCTTCGCTAAGTACAGTCAAAAGCATTTCCTTCATGCTGGTCTTGCCGTAACTACCGGCAACGGCGATTTTAGGTTTTTTAAAGTTCTTGAAATCCTGTTTGGACTGCTCAATCTGCCGTTCGTCGCGGGGCATGATCCAGACAACCCGTCCTAGCCAGATTACCAGCGCCACTAAATGCGCCGAAACCACTGGATAGCCGATGATCAGAGCCAGACCAAACGCCAAGGAACCTGGCGTATGATGCCATTGATTTAAATAAATAAAAAAACCACCGGCTAATATTTCAACGACTATGATCAAACGAATACTCAGATCAAGTAAGCGGGCGGCTTTGGTCTTTTCCAGCTTCCGCCTGACAATTACTTTATGGAAGTTTTGTGTCCGCCAGTACCACTTTAGATAAGGCCACACCTGATATTCAGTGTTCTGTAGCATATATACCAGCACACTGGGGTAAGATGGCATATACAGGCTGGAAATGGCGTTAAACATGTAAAAAGTCTCCTATTGCTTTATTTGTTAAGGCAGGTTGATCAAGGTGGACGAAATGTCCGGCTGATGCTACCTGTTCATAGATCGAATTCTTAATTTTTTCATGGAAAAGCCGACCAGTCGCGGGGCTGGTAGCTCTATCCTCTTCGCCATAAATAAGCAGCGTCGGTATGCTGATGCGACCGGCGTCAGCTGTAACGTCATCACTAACTATTTTTTTAAAAGTCTCTTGGAGGTCTTCGGCTATCAACATTTCTGATCCGATTGTATTATAAACTGTCATGCGCAGCTTACGCTTTATTATTTTTGGCAGAGGCATGGTGACGGCCTTGCCGGTCTTAACTAGCAGACGGAGGCCTTTTTGGCGGCCATTATAGGGCGAACGGACACCTGAACTAGCTAGAAGTATAAGCTTGTCGGGGCCCAGCAATCCCTTGCCAACAGCCCTGATAGCAATCGCCCCACCATTGCTGTGGCCGATAATGGCATAAATTTCATTAATCTTCAGTTTATGCATAAATGCCTTAACAAAATTCGCATAATCGCTCAGTCCCCAAGGTGAAGGGGGATTATCGGTTTTGCCGAAACCCGGCAGATCAGGTGCGACCACTGTGAAATTTTTGGATAGTTCCTGTTGCAGCCCCGCCAACCCCAGGCTACTGTCGCCCCATCCGTGCAGTAGCAGAACAGTTTTATGGCCATCGCCGCTGACGTGATAATTTGTCGACAATCCGTCAACAATTACTTGCATGTTCCTATTATACCGAAAAACAATTACTGTTTAAGCGTTGACGATATTGTCAGAGTTCAGGCAGGTAATTTATACTGGTAATTAACAGAAAGAAGGCGATGCAAAAAATTGTCAGTAATGTAAGCAGTCAAATATATACAAAAGTAGCTAAACCAATACTTTTCAAGCAAAAACCGGATATTGTTCACGATCGCATGTTGCAGGCCGGAAGCCGGCTGCAAAAGATAAGCAGCTTCCGCTATTTCATGCATGGCGCTTTTGCATATGAAAACAGCGTCCTGGAACAAGAAGTACTGGGGATACATTTCCGTAATCCCGTCGGACTGTCGGCCGGTTTTGATAAAAACTTTGAGCTGCCGCCACTGCTGAAGTCAATCGGCTTCGGTTTCATGGAAGGCGGATCGCTGACACTTAAAGAGTGCTCAGGCAATCCTAAGCCATGGTTTTACCGGCTGCCAAAATCTCAATCACTGGTCGTGAACGCTGGACTGGCTAATCAGGGCGTTGTCAAAATTGTCAAAAGGTTAAAAAGCTACCCGAAAAACACATTCGACGACTTCCCGCTCAATATTTCCGTCGCCAAAACAAACTCCCAAGCTTCGGCAACCGATGCTGATGCTATTGATGATTATGCCGGCAGCCTCGAGTATTTAAAAAAGTCCGGGATCGGTAAAATTATCACCATCAACATATCCTGCCCGAACGCTTACGGTGGCGAGCCGTTCACTACTCCCAAGCGTCTTGATCAATTACTGCGAAAAGTTGATAAAGTAAACTTGAGCCAGCCAGTCTTTGTTAAAATGCCATCTGACCTTGCTTGGCCGGCCTTCGATGATCTTTTAAATATCATTATTAAACACCACGTAGCCGGTGTTACGATCAGCAATTTGGCCAAAGACCGAAAGAACATCAAACTGAGCGATCCACTACCCGAAACCGTTAAGGGGAATCTGAGCGGCAAGCCGGTTTGGGATTTAAGCAACAACCTCATCCGCCAGACTTATAAAAAGTATGGCAAGCATTTGGTCATCAGCGGCGTTGGCGGTATTTTTTCTGCTGAAGATGCCTATACAAAGATTAAACTTGGTGCAACGCTGGTCGAACTCGTTACCGGCTTGATATTCCAAGGACCGCCGCTTATCGGACAGATCAACAAAGGTCTCGTAGCTCTCTTGGAGCATGACGGTTATAAAACTATCAGCGAAGCTATCGGTGTTGACGCCTGATCTCTAAAACAGCGTTTTCCAGTAGTACCAGAATTTTATTATCAATATACCAATTATGATTAGGTACCATAGCACTAATACGTCGTTGCTGTGCCTATGAACGAAGTCGCCCAATTTTTTAGAGTACTTGAACCGCGAATGGCTCAGATAACCCATCCGTAGGTTGTAGATAGTGATACCGAAAAATATAACTATGGTCACCATCCAAGTGACAAAACACCATGGGCAGATCGAGTGGATTCTAAATACTGCCTCAAAGAACAGATAGTGCATGAAAATTACGCCAACAGTAGCCGCTACCTGTGCCGCCACCCATAGCCAACGCTTAAGCACCGCGCCCGACAATAATGCCAGGCTAAACATTACCAGCATGCTGAATATTACCATGCCAAAAAATGGATTTGGTATGCCATGAATACTAGCCTGCTTGGAGTTCATTTCCGACAAACAACTTAGTACCGGGTTGAGGTCGCAGTTCGGGATGTAATGTGGGTTGGCCACAACTTTAACTTTGTCGTAAGCCAGAGAAAAAGAAGCGATCAGGCCAATAGCACCCCCGACCAGCAGTACATAAGGCAACGATTGCT
>Ga0182030_10002453_pt1 | contig 39304 bp, 33 predicted proteins | sample 812S3MmetaG_FD_121299 | JGI IMG/M metagenome (GOLD analysis project Ga0182030, IMG submission 121299) | Permafrost microbial communities from Stordalen Mire, Sweden - 812S3M metaG (Illumina Assembly) | ecosystem: Environmental > Terrestrial > Soil > Wetlands > Permafrost | place: Sweden...
CCGGCGCGAGGGTCCGTTCGCGCACGATCTCGAGCACGTCGTCAGGGAAGCCCTCGGGCGGCGAGTAGGCCCCCATCCCACCGGTGTTCGGTCCGCGATCGTCGTCGCCGGCGCGCTTGTAGTCGCACGCCGCGGCGATCGGGATCATCGCGCGTCCATCGGCGATGGCAAACACCGAGATCTCGCGGCCCGACATGCGTTCTTCCAACACGACGTCCGTCCCGCCGCCGGGGATCGCGTTCTTCTCATACCACTCGCCGAGTACCACTAGGGCAGCGGCGGAGTCGTCGCACACGACGACACCCTTGCCGGCCGCGAGGCCGTCGGCCTTGACCACCACACCACCGGAAAACTGATCGAGCGATTTGCGCGCTTGACTAAGCGAATGCACGACGGCGAACCGCGCGGTCGGGATCTCGTGCCGTTCCATGAAACGCTTGGCGAAGATCTTGCTCGATTCGAGCCGCGCACCGGAGCGGTTCGGTCCGAAGACGAGCAAGCCCGCGTCGCGCAAGCGATCCGCCACACCCGCCGCGAGCGCGTTCTCCGGACCGATGACGATCAAGTCGATCGCATGCGCCTTGGCGCGATCGAGAATCGCCCGCGTGTCGGTTGCGGAGACCTCGGGAAAATTCGTGCCGCGCGTCGCCGTACCGGCGTTTCCCGGCGCGTGAAAGAGCGCATCGCACGACGGCGACTGCGCCAGCTTCCACGAGAGCGCATCCTCACGCGCCCCCCCGCCGACGATTAAAATACGCATGGTGTGGCGATCCCTCGACAAGCTCGGGATGACAAATGAACTATTCCCACTCGACTGTGGCGGGGGGCTTTGAGGTGATGTCGTAGGCGACGCGGTTGACGCCCGGCACCTCGTTGACGATGCGCGATGAGATGCGCGCGAGCAAATCGTGGGGCAGGCGCGCCCAGTCGGCCGTCATTCCGTCTTCCGACGTGATGGCGCGAACGCCGACGAGGTTTGCATACGTGCGACCGTCGCCCATCACGCCCACACTACGCACCGGCGTCAGCACCGCGAAATACTGCCACGGCCGCGGACTCAAATCCACCGCCGAATCGATCTCACTCGTGACGATCCAATCGGCTGCGCGCACGGTATCGATCGATTCGCGGTTCACTTCGCCGATGATGCGCACGGCCAAGCCCGGGCCGGGGAAGGGCTGACGCATAACGATCGCATCCGGCAGGCCGAGGACCTTGCCGACTTTGCGCACTTCGTCTTTGAATAACTCGCGCAGCGGCTCGATCAAACCCAGCGCCATGTGTTCCGGCAAGCCGCCGACGTTGTGGTGCGATTTGATCTTGTGGCCGGCCTTGGAGCCCGGTGTCTTCGATTCGATGACGTCCGGATAGAGCGTTCCCTGAACGAGGAACTGCACGTCCGCGATCTTTTTCGACTCTTCCTCGAAAATCGCGATGAACTCGTGGCCGATACGCACGCGCTTCTCTTCAGGATCGACGATACCGGCGAGACGGTCCAGAAAACGCTTCTCGGCGTCGATCGCGATCACGTTGAGGTGCAGCACGTCACGAAACGCCGCAAGCACCCCAAGCGACTCGTCCTTACGCATGAGTCCCGTGTCGACATAGATGCACGTGAGCTGTTTGCCGATCGCGCGCGACACGAGCGTGGCCGCAACCGCCGAATCGACGCCGCCGGAGAGCGCGCAGATCACGTTCGCGCTGCCGACCTCGCTGCGAATGCGTTCGATGGCGTGGTCGACGAACGACGCCATCTCCCACGTCGGTTCGATCGCCGCGACGCGATGCAAAAAATTCTCGAGAATCGCGCTACCCGCTTCGGTGTGCACGACCTCCGGATGGAACTGCACGCCGTAGATGCGGCGGGATTCGTCGCCCATCGCCGCTATTTCGCAGCGATCCGTGTGGGCCAGTGCCACAAACGATGGCGGTACGGCAATGACGCTATCGCCGTGAGACATCCAGACGCGCGATTCGTGCGGGACGCCTAGGAGCATCGGCGCATCGGCGCGATCGATCGTCAGTGTGGCCGGACCAAACTCACGATGGGCGAGCGGCACCAGCTTTCCGCCCAGATGCTTAGCCAAGAGCTGCATGCCGTAGCAAATCCCGAGCAATGGGATGCCGCTCGTGAACACCGCCGGATCGCAATCGAGCGCGTCGTCCGCGAGCGTACTCTCGGGGCCGCCACTCAAGATGATCGCGGCCGGTTCGCGCTTGGCGATCTCAGACCACGGCGCGTCGTACGGCAAGAGTTCGGAGTACACGTTCGCTTCGCGCGTGCGCCGCGCGATCAGTTGAGCCACCTGCGAACCGAAATCGAGGATGACGACAGTTCCGGTACGGGTCACGACGGGCATACTTCCACGTTCGCTACCGGGTCAGGTCAGGACCTCGCCCAGCCGATTCGCATCGCGCGCCATCACGACTTCCATCGCAATCCGCTCGCCGACCGAGATATCGCGTCCCCAGCGATAGGACGAATAGGGCGTATACCGCGTCCCGGGCGATCCCGGTATCCGCATTGAGACGTCGTAGCAAATGAAGCGCTTGGGTGGCCCGGCGACGATGATGCACTGCAGTGCGAACGGACCGATCACGCCGGGCGGATCCGCGCGTTGCGTCGCGCGAACGAACTTCTCGCCCATCTCGTAGGCCTTCTCCACCATCGACTCGGTCAGCGTGGTTGCGATATGGCCGGCTTCTTCCATCCGTACCGGCTCGTCAGCCAACTGCTGTGCTTGCAAAAACGGGAGCCCCCGGAGGCCGTCGAGATTCGTCTGCCGGCGCGTGTCCGTGCCTAGCAACTCGAGCTCACCGAGTAGCGGCGAATAAAAGAAGTTCAGGTTCACGCTCGGCCCAAGCGCGAACTCCTCGATCACGGCGCCGTCGATGCCTTCGCGCGTCACGATACCGGCCGCGATCAACTGCTTGGACTTCTCGGCGAACTCGGCCGGCGTGCGGACGAGAAAAAACGCGCGCTCGAACGAAATCTTCGCGTGCGGCGCCTTCACCATGACCAGGCGGTCGATCTTGGCGGGACTCGTGAACTGCTGCGGGTAGGCGATCCCGGCGGCTTCCATCAACGTGTACTGGTTGTTCGCTTCGTCACGCTCTTCAGCGCGTAGCAAACGCCGGTTACCGAAGAACAGCACCCGCATGCCGCGTTCGATATCGCCGTAGGAAAATTTCTGGTGGAGGTACACTTCAAACGAACGATTGGGAATGAAGATCACGTTCTGCTCGATCAGGTTCTCTTGCACGTTCGCATCGAGCAAGTCGGTGAAGTGTTCGAGCACGATCGTTGCATCGACGCAACCGCGCGGCGGGTTTTCACGCCGGGCGTAGTGTTCGGTATAGGTTCGCTCGCGGCCGCGTTCGGTGACGATCAAGTTGCGCAATCCCGCCGACCGCGCGCCGGCGGCCACGTCCAACGCGGAGTGGCTGCCGATCGAGCACAGCGTCAGCCGAGACGTATCGTACATTTTGAGCGTTTTGGCCAGCCCTGGCCCCGGCGAAATTTTCATCCGGATGTCAGGAGCGAGCGAGCTTCGGTCGTGGCATTATAGTCGATCGTGAGGGTTCGGCGCACGTCGGCTTCGGCTTTCTGGGCATCTGGGGAATCCATGCGCCCCAGCGTTTGATACGTCTGGAGCAGCAGGCGCGGAAGTTCATAATCACGCGGGTACTGATGTTGCCAGTCCTCGAGCGAGTCGATGACCCACAGCGTATCTTTCGTCATCCGGTTGCCCCAGCCCGCATCGAGATACTTGCCGATGCGCGTGAGCTCGTTGCGCACGCCAAGCGGCGAGAGCTTCGTCTGCCCGAAGTATTCGTCGGCCGGTGCCGTGATGACGAGATAGGCGTTGTGCGAGAGGACGCGTCCGATCGTGGCGATCACTTTGGCCGACGCTTTGTGCGAGAACATCGCGACCGCCGCTTGACGATCGACATCGCTGTACCCGGCCGCACCACTGCGCGCATCCTGCGCCGCCGGCCACAGCAGCTTGTAGGTGTCATCCCCGACCAGCCCGATCGGGAAGCCCGGTTGCGCCGCGCGCAGGAGCGCAAGCGAACGGTAGTGCGCGTCTTTGGTGATCAGATAGGCGCGCATGTCGGCGTCCACCTGTTCGAGCAGTGCTTCGACATCGCGCGGCGCGGCCGTCGCGTTCAGCGTGGCGTCGGTGTCCGCATCCTGTGCCAGGCGAATGGGGTCGGCATCGTCGGCATCGAGTTTGACCAACAGCGCGCGCGCCTGCTCGCCGCGCACCGGGTCGTCCGTATTCGCGGCCGCCGCCACGCGCACGTACCACTCAGCCGCGTCCCGACTGAGGAGTGCGTCGTAGTGGAGTTTGGTCGCCAGATCGACCGTATAGCCCTTGAGCGTACGGTTGTCAGGGTCGTCGCGGCGCACCAGTTCGTATGCCCGCCCGGCATCGAGCACGGTCGAGAAATAGTACACGCTGTCGGCGAAATGCCAGCCGCCCGCAACACCGCGGTCGTAGGCGGCCTTCATCGTGCGGCTCAGTGCTTGCGGATCCGTTTGTAGCGTGGCCCCGGCGCTCGTCGGCAAAACGGCCGCCAGCGCAAGCGCAGCGGCAAGCTTACGGAACTTGCGTGGAATCGTCCAGGACCGCATTGAGAGAATTGGAGAGCAGCGCATTCTTGATTTCACGGGCGATCCGGCGTCCGGTAGACATCGGTTCGCTGTAGTTCAGGTACGAGTACGGCGACCCGTCGATGAACAAGTTCGTTCCCGCAACGATGCGAGCGGAAACTTCCATGATGTAGAATTGGGCGTCGGGCGTGATGATCGTCTCGATGCAGAATGCGCCGAAAAGGCCCTTGGGCGGGCAGATCTCCTGGCTCACGCGCACGACGTCTTCGCCCATTCGGTAGGCTTCGGCCAGCATCGACTCGCGCAGCGAGAGCGGCGAGTTCCCAACCACGACGTAGGACGGATCGATGTCCATCCCTTCTTGCGCGCGCGAGGGGATGCGGCCGAGCGAGTCGACGTTGGTCTCGTAGCGGCGGTCCATCGACATGATCTCGAGCTTGCCGGTCAGCGGCGAGTAGAAATAGTGAATGTAGAACGGCACGCCGATCACGTACTCTTGCAGAATATACTCTTCACGCGCTAAGAGTCCGGCGCGCTCGTCGAAGTCCTGCGCGTTGCGCAGGAACATGTAGCCCTTGCCGCCTTTTGCTCCGTACAGCTTCACGATCACGGGACGATCGATCTCGGCACCGGTGCGGAACTGGCGCGGCACCTTGAGGCCGGCGCGCGTGAGCCACTGACGCTGCAGTTCGCGGCTCGCTTCCCAGTCGAGGACCGACTTGTTCCCAAAATACGGGATCGACATCCGCTTGTGATCGTCGAGCGACAAGTAAGCCACGAACGAACCGTGCGGCACGATGATGATCTTGCGCTTCTCGAGTTCGGGGACGAGCCCCATGAATTCGGAATACTGCTGGATCGTGATGACCTCGTCGATGAACCCAAACGACTTATACAACCGTTCCGTATCGGGGCTCACGATCGCAAGCGTCCGGAATCCCTCGTCGCGCGCGCCCTTGAGAATCTGCAGCGCGGAGTGCGATCCCAACGTAGCGATCGTGTAGAAATCTGACGAATTCCGGTCGACAGTCGAACCCTGGAGAAACGGTTGCACCATCATCGAAATCGTATTGCTTTCTGGAACGCGGGATTGCAGAGAAATGATTCGGTGGCGCGGTCGAGGATGCCGGCGGGAACGTCGGCACCCCGCTCGTCGAGCAAGCGCCATGCCGTGCGACGAACGATTCCCTGGAGGCCGGGGACCGTGCGGCCGGCGACGGTAATCGCTGGCGTTTCGTCATGGACGGTGATCCATACCTCGCCCGGACGGGGCTTTGTGTCGCTGCGAATCTCGAGCCGATGCTTGTTTGGGTTGTAGATGGTCTCGATCGTGCCGATCGTGCCGTCGAGGGCCGTGACCTGCTGCGCGTCCACGGTCGCAATCCACACATCGGAGCGCACGGCTGCATCCACCGGCAAGCCGATCCGTGCGAGCGTCGTGAGTGCCGTGTACGCCTCGTTATCCGGGATCGTCAGCGTGACCACGTAGACGCGCTCGATCAGCTCGCTCATCTAGCCCTCGCTCCGGCTGCTAAACCGGCCGCAAACGCTTCAAAAAACGTTATTCCGCCGGACGGCGCGAGCATTGCCTGCGTGTTACCGCGCGCGGCCGACTTGGCCGCATCGCCGTCTTGATGCATGAAGGTCCAGGCATCGCGTTCGGGGTGCGGCATGATTGCCAACACGTTACCGTCGCGATTCGTCAGCGCGGCGACATCGCGTGCCGAGCCGTTCGGCGCGGGCACGCGTTCGCCGCGTGCGTTGCAATACACGAACGCGGCGTGACCGTCGCGCTCCAGCGTGTCCAGTTCGGCATCGGACGCCGCGAGGCGTCCCTCGCCATGCGACACCCAGGCCGGTAGCACCGCGCCCGCAGCGAGACCGGCGAGCACGGGTACGCGCGCCGGCGCTACAGCCAGCCGCACGTGCACGTGCACGCACAAGAACTTGCCGCCCGCGTTCGGCGCGAACGCTGCGGTCGGTCGACGGAGCGGCCCCGTGCCCGGCACGAGACCTGCCTCCAGCAGCACCTGTGCGCCGTTGCAAATGCCGATCACGAACTTTCCCCGTTGCGCGGCCTCGATGACGGCGTCCATCGCTTCGTCGTGCGCGGCAACGGCGCCGGCGCGCACGCGATCTTCGTAAGCGAACCCGCCAGGCAGCACGAACGCATCGAACGGCCGCAAACCGGCCGAACCGCGGCTCCAGTGCACGATCTCCGCATCGAGGCCGGCGGCAGCTAGCGCCCGCTGCGTTTCATCTTCGCTGTTCGTACCCGGGAACACGACGACGGCAATGCGCATCTTCATGCCGCGCCTGCAGATGCCCGCGCATAGAAATCGCGTAGCGGCGCCGACCACGTCTCGAGAAGCACGTCAAGCGGCCGTTCGATGCCCCCGGCAAACGCAAACGTATACTCGGTGATCGTCTCACCGACGCGCAGCACGTCGGCGCCGTGCGTCGCCGCCAACGCTGCAAACGCCGCTTCTTCCGTCACCTCAACGATGAAACCACACGCCTCCCCGAACGCCGCGGTGCCGTCGCGACCGTCGAGCGGCGACTCCACGAGTCGCAGGCCGATGCGCGCGTTGCCGGCGGTCGCAAAGGCCATCTTCGCGAACGCGACGAGCGCACCGCCGTCGGAGATATCGTGCGCAGCCAGCACGAGATCGGCGGCATACGCCGCGCGCAGTAACGCGATCTCGCGCTCGACCCGGTCATAGGCAATTGCCGGCAGCATCGCGTCGGTTATTCCGAGCACGTCGGCGTACACCGAACCGCCCACGCGTTCTTCCGGGCGGCCGACGAAATACAGCGCGGAGCCGGTGCGCTTGAACGCCATGCTCGCCGTCTTGGCGATGTCCTCGATGCCGCCGACGCACGCAACGATCGGTGAGGGCGCAACGGTGCGCCCCGCCTTCGATTGGTTATAGAGGCTGACGTTTCCCGAAACATACGGCGTGCCGAGCCGGCGCGCGGCGTAGGCTAAACCATCGATCGCCGCCACCATCGCGCCCAGATGTTCGGGAACGGTTGGATCGCCGAAGTTCAAACAATCGGTGAGTCCGAGCGGCCGCGCGCCGACCGCAACGACGTTGCGCACCGCTTCGAGCACTGCGTGCTCCGCTGCCAATTGCGCATCGAGCTTCCCGTAGCGCGGATTACCAGCGACCGCAAGCGCGACGGCGAGCGGCGCACCCGGGATCGGACAGATCACGCCGGCATCAGCCGCGCCGCGCACGATCGCGGTCGTTCCGCGCACGACGCCGTCGTAGCGCTGAAAGATCGATTGGCGCGAGCACACGTCGCGATGGGCGAGGAGTGCGTCGAGCGCAGCGCCCGCATCCCGAAAGCGCGGCAGCGGACCGGTTCGAGGCACGGCATTCGGCAGCGCGATCGTATACGGCCGGTTGTAGCGCACGCCGCCGGTCAAGAAATCCAGATCGACATCCATCACGACGTCGCCGCGATACCGGGCCACATAGCGCGAACCGGGAACGACCTTCCCCACGATCGACGCGCCGGCCGCGCGCGAAATCCGCGGCAGCGAGAACTCTTCATTGTAGATCGCAAGTAAGAACGGCGTGAACGACGGCGGGACGATCCAGCACAAGCGTTCTTGCGTCTCACCGATCGCGATGACCGCCGGCGGCAGGTCCGGTTGCGAAACGAGCACGCGGTCCAACTCGACTTCGGCACCCGCGCCGCCCGCCGCGCACAACTCCGCACTGCAACCGGCGAAGCCGCCGGCGCCGAGATCCTTATAGCCGGCCTCGATCCCCAACCGGCGCAACTCGGCGAAGACGCGATACGACGCGCGCATGATCACGTTCTTGAGAAACGGATCGGGAACTTGGACTGCGCCCTTGTTCGCTTCCGCGTCGGCATCGTCGAGCGTGAGCGACGAAAACGAGGCGCCCCCGAAACCGCTGCGATCGGTCGCCTTGCCGACGAGTACGATGTCGTAGCCGATCGAGTTCGCCGGCGCGAACGAGTGAATGATCTCGCGTTCTTTGACGAGTCCAAGCGCGACCACATTCACCAGCACGTTGTCATCGAAAGATTCATCGATGTAGACGTCGCCACCGAGATTCGGCACGCCGATCGCGTTCCCGTACGCCGCAATGCCGTCGACGACGCTCTGCGCGACGTAGCGGCAATGCGGGTCTTCGAGCCGTCCGAACCGCAACGGGTCGGCGATGCCGATCACCTCGGCGCCCATGCACAGCACGTCGCGCACGATCCCGCCGACACCGGTCGCCGCGCCTTCGAACGGAACGACTTGCGAGGGGTGGTTGTGCGACTCGTGCGCGATGACGACGCCGTACCGTTCGCCTTCCCACGTTCCGAGGTGCAGGATGCCGGCATCTTCGGCCGGCCCTTGCATCACGGTCGGTCCGTCGACCGGCAGCCGTCGCAAAAAATGCCGGCTCGACTTGTACGAACAATGCTCGCTCCACTGGGCATCGAAGGCAAACAACTCGGTATCGGTCGGAATGCGGCCGAGGTGCGCGACGATCGCCCGCAGTTCATCCGGCGACAGCGCGACGCCGATGCGCTTGCGCTCTTCGATCAGACGTTCGGTCTCGCGGGCCAGGTCTACGCTCACGCCGGCGATGGTGCGTTCAGGGTGGCGTCGGCTTGCAGCACCGCCGATCGCGTATTGGCTTGCACCAGGAGAACGCGGCCGAACACGATCGTGTCTTCGAGCGAAAACGCCTTCGCGCATTGCAGCGCGATGAGGTTGATATCGGCTGTCGCGGGAGCGCGGATCACCGGCGTCGCCGATGCGTACTCGATCATGTTCGCCAGCGCCCCGTCGCCCGAGCCGACCGTCACAATGAGCGCCCGGGCAAACGTAGCGTCGATTTGCGTCACCAGTTGCAGAACGTAACCGGGCGTGCGCGCAGCAGATGCTACGTGACGCACGGCAGGTAGGCCGAAGCCCCCGAGCGCGCGCGCGATCTCACTTGCCCGATCGGTAAACTCGGGGCCGTCCGCGACGACCGCGACCATCCCCGGCCGCATCAGTGGGAACGTGCCCACGATCTCCGCGACTTGCTCGTAGTTGGCGTGGATGAGGGCTAAATCTTCGGGCGTGACGACCGGCAAGTTACGATAGCGCTGCTTGTCGAGCATCAGTTCCTCGCGCCCTTGCGGCCACACGCGCCACGCGTCGTTGTCGATCACGTCCGCAACCACCAACTGGCCTTTTCCCTCGCCCGATGCGATACGGCCGAACTCGATCTTCAGGTCGACCAGCAACGTATCGTGGCGGCGCCAAGCGTGCGCGAGAATTTCGTAGACGATGCGCGCGAGCTCGCTCATCACGCCGAGCTCCTGCGGCGTCGCGATCCCCTGCGCAATCACGGCATCCGGTTCGAGCAGCGGATCGTGGTTCGCATCGTCCTTGAAGAAAAACTCGATGATGCGCGGCACGAGGATCGCCCCGCGCGCGATGCCGGAACGCCGGCGTACGAACGAGCCTGCCGCAACGCCACGCGTCACGACCTCGAGCGGAATCATCTGCGCGCGCCGCACGAGCATCTCGTTGTTGTCGTCATCTTCGCCGCCGCTGACGTAGTGCGTCGGCACGCCGCAGAGGTTCAGCAACCGGAAGACGCGCGCCGTCGTCTTAGCGGCGATGCGACCTTTGCCCTCGATCTCGTTGCGCCGCTCGCCGTCGCCGGCGGTGATCGCATCCGTCTGCTGCACCACCAACAGATCCGGCTTCCCCTCGGCCTCGTAAAGCACTTTGGTCTTGCCGCGAGTAATCTCACGTCCTTTTTGCATGCGCTTATTTTCCAATCGTCGTGCGGATGCGTTGCGCGAGACGGCGCGCGCGTACGGGCGCGTCGCCCACGTGTGTGGTGGGATCGAGTTGCGAGCGAACTTCGGCCGGATCCATATAACGAACGATTCGCTCGTCACCCGAAAGCAGTTGCGAGAGCGGGTTGGACTCGCCGCGCTCGAGCGCCGCATATGCGGCCATCGCGTTCTCGCGAATCGCTTCATGGAGCACTTGGCGATCGGCCCCGGCGCGGGCGGCTTCCATCAATACCGCTTCACTGCCGGCGAAGGGGCCGTACGTGCGCAGGTTCTCGGTGATCTTGCGCTCGTCGATCCGCAGGCCTTCGACGATCTTGCGCGCGAGCGAGAGGATCTCGTCACTGCAAAGGAAGGCTTCGGGCAGGATCGTGCGCCGGTTGGCGCTATCGTCCAGCGTGCGTTCGAGGAAATTGGTCGCAGCATTCTGCCACGCAACGTCGGCATAGCCGGGCAAAAGCCGAGCGAGCGAACCGATGCGCTCCGACATCACCGGATTGCGTTTGAACGGCATCGCCGAACTCCCGACTTGCTTGGCGCCGAAGGGTTCGAACATTTCACCGAAGCCGGGCGAACTCTGAATGCGCACGTCGGCGGCGAACTTGGAGAGCGAGGCGCCGAGGCCCGCAAGTTGCGAGAGCAAGAGATAGTCGAGCTTGCGCGGATACGTTTGGGTCGCTACGTCGCGCGCTTCTAGCTCGAACGCGCCGAGGACGTCGGCCTCTTGCTGTTCGGGCGTCCGCGCACCACCGGCCAGCAGCCGGGTGTACGAGGCCGAGGTCCCCACGGCGCCGCGAATGCCCTTGGCAGTTAGCTGCGTGCCGGCGAAGACGAGCGCAGCACGATCCATCAGCACGTCTTGCGCATACACGGCAAGGCGATAACCAACGGTCGTGGGTTCGGCGGGCTGCAAATGCGTATAGCCCATGCAGACGAGGTCGGCGTAGCGTTCGATCTGCGGCACGAACGCGGCTAGTAACGTGTCCAGCGACTGGAGCAACAAACGCAGGCCCCAGCGCATGCGAAACGTCTCGACCGTATCCTCGATGTCCATCGAGGTGGCGCCGAGATGAATCTTCCCGCCGCCGATTTTTGCTTGCGAAGCGTACACGCGAATTTCGGCCATCAGGTCGTGCCCGATCTCGCGTTCGATCGCTAGTGCCGCATCGAGGTCGATCTCTTCGCCGTGCGCGCGCAAGTCGTCGAGTTCCGCCTGGGTGACGAGACCGCTCTTGGACTGCGACTCCGCGAGCGCGATCCAAACCGCGCGCCAGAGCTTGCGGCGTTTGTGCTCGGAAAAGAGCTCGCGAAGTTCCGGGCGTCCGTATCGCCACGAAAACGGCGATGCGTACGTCTTCTCGTTCATGATGCGACGGTTCTCCGTGGCGGCGCCGTGACTTTGCTCGCGATATCGGCAGTGAGCAACTCGATCATCCCGCGCGGATCGTCTATCTGCCCGGTCACCACGGCCTCGAACCCGCGCACGGCAGCCGCAAAGCCGTAGCGCGCACGCCGTTCGCCGATGCGCTTGGCCAGCGGACGCAAAATGCGCTCGCGCCACTTATGGCGGCCGGGCAAGTCGCCGCCGTTCGGACGCGCGAGTTCCCAAATCAGGCCGAGTTCGGTCGCGAGCGCGCTCACCAGCGGCACGGCCGCGCCGCGATCGCTCGCGAAGAGTTCAAAGGCAATCGCCAGCGCGTCGGACGCGCGGCCTTCGATGAGTGCACCGGCGTAGTGCCACGCCTTGGGATCTTCGATCGCCAGGCTCTCGCGCTCGAGGTCGGCGAGCGTGATCTTCGTGCCCGTCAGCGCGAGCTTTTCGAGGTCGTTGCCGATCGCGCCGAGGTCGGCGTCGCTGTCGGCCATCGCCGCAATCGCGCGCGGTTCGGCCTTCGCGCCGAGCCGTTCGAGCGTTTCGTGCACGTAGCGTTCGCGCGTGTCGGCGGTCAGCGTCGTATCGATCCGCAGCGCCTTACGCCCGGCCAACGCACCGAACGGCTCTGGCTTCGTCTTTTTATTGGGCGGAAACAGGTCTTCGAGCACCAGCGTGTTGCCGGCCGGAACCGCTTCCGCCACCGCCCACAAGTCCCGTCGCGGTTGCGCGCGCAAGCGCTCGCAGCCACGCACGGCAACGACGCGGCGTTCGGCAAGAAACGGCATCGCAGCGACCGAGTCAGCCACGATGCGGGCGAGATCGTCGGTCACCGGACCGTCGATCACTTCAAGATTGAGCGCGCGCATGTCGGCTGGAATCAGCCGGTCGAGCAAGGCGTCGAGCGCGCGCTGCGCGAGCACCGAGTCGGTCCCCTCGATCACCACCAAGCCGTCGATTTTCGGCGACTTATCGAGAAAGTCGTAATATTTCACGCGTCGACGAGGATGCGCGCGCGGGTTTCGAGATCGGCGATCGCTTCTTCGTAGGGTGGCTGCAGAACGCCGTACTCGGTGATGATGCCGGTGATCAAGCGCCCCGGCGTTACATCGAATGCCGGATTGTAGGCCGCATCGTCAGCCGTGATGCGAATCTCGTCGGGCGAGCGTTCTTCGATCGGGATCTCCATGCCGGAGGCCATCGCGAAATCGAACGTCGAACGTGGCGCAGCGACGTAAAAGGGAATGCCATGGTGCGCCGCCATGATCGCGACGCCGTAGGTGCCGATCTTGTTCGCGGTATCGCCGTTACGCGCGATGCGATCGGCGCCGACGACGACTGCGTCGACCTTCTTCCGCTGCATCGTCACCGCAGCCGCGCTGTCGGTGATGAGCGTGCAGGGCACGCCGGCCTCGCGCAGCTCGAACATCGTTAGCCGCGCGCCCTGTAGCAGCGGCCGGGTCTCGTCGACGAACACGTGCAAGGCTTTGCCGGCACGATGCGCGGTGATGATCGCGGCCAGCGCGGTGCCCTCGCCGCCGGTCGCAATCGGCCCGGCATTGCAGTGCGTCATGACGTTGCCTTTGCGCGGCAGCACCTCAGCGCCGAAGCGTCCGATGCGGGCGTCGACGTCGCGTTGCTCGGCATGGACCGCGTTCGCTTCGGCGAGAAAGTCGTGGTCGGCGCGAGCCAATACCCGATCGACGGCGTAGGCCAGGTTCACGGCGGTCGGGCGCGCTGCGCGGATCCGTTGGGCCGCTGCTGCGAACGCGGGGCCTGCATGAAGTTGCGCCGCTAGCGCGACGCCGTATGCGCCGAAGATGCCGATCGCCGGCGCACCGCGCACCGCCAGGGTCCGAATTGCCTCGACGATCTCGTCGACCGACCGGGCGCGCTCGCGCGAGACGGTCTGCGGCAACGCCCGCTGGTCGAGATACCCGACGGCGTCCCCGTCATACCACACCGATTCCACTTCGACTATCTTCGCGGCCGAGGGGCGTGAATCTCCCTTAGGCGCGAACTGCGTTTTGGGCGCTGAAGCAGGTGCGGCAATACACCGGCCGGTCGCCGCGCGGCCGGAACGGGACCGTGGTGCCCTCGCCGCACTGAGCGCAGACGGCCTCGAACATCTCGCGGCTGCCCCCGCCGGCGGTGCCGTCGCCGCGCGCGGACTTGCGCGCGATCCGGCAGTCCCGGCACCGTTGTGGCTCGTTCTCGAAGCCCTTTTCCGCGTAGAAAATCTGATCGCGGACCGTGAAGTCGAACGGGCCTGCGCAGTCTTTGCAGATCAACGTTTTATTTTCGTACAACCGCTTTCGACCGGACGTCAACTGATGCGCCCAGCCCTCCATCGGAACAGAGAAACGTCGCAGCCATTTAGGCATGGCCGCCGTAAGCGGAGTATACGGTAGGTCGCCCCGCTTGACAACGGGTCCGGCCGGATTAGCGGAAGCCGACCCGCGGGCGATCGACTTTGGGCTCGATGGTCGCCACCGTGGCGGCCGCAATGGCCGCGTCGTAACCCTTGTCCCCGCGCTCGGGGTCGGCCCGTTCCTGCGCCTGGGCGAGCGTGTCGGTCGTGAGCACGCCGAACCCGATCGGCACGCCGCTCGAGATCTGCACGTCCATGATCCCGCGCGCGCACTCCCCCGCCACATAGTCGAAATGCGGGGTCTCGCCGCGCACCACGACGCCAAGGGCCACGATGCCGTCGTAGTCGCCGGCGCGAATCAGGCGCCGCGCAGCCACCGGCAACTCGAAGCAGCCGGGAACGCTGAAGACTTCGATCGCATCGTCGGCGACGCCGCAGTCACGCAGACCACGTCGTGCGCCGTCTTCCATCCACGCCGTGAGATCGGCGTAAAATGTCGCCGCGATAATCGCGAACTTCTTGCCGCTGGCGTCCGGAAAGACCGCCGGCCGCGGCGCTTTCTCGACCTTCACCCCTGTTCCACCATCGAGGGCTCGAACATGTGGCCCATCTTATCGCGCTTCGTGTTCATATATGCCAGATTGTATTTGGTCGGCTCGATGGTGACCTGAACGCGACCGACGATCTTCAGTCCGAAACCCTCGAGGCCGGCGATCTTCTTCGGATTGTTCGTCAGCAATCGCATCTCGTGAATCCCGAGGTCGGCGAGAATCTGCGAGCCGATGCCGTAATCGCGTTTATCCGCCGGCAGCCCAAGCAAAACGTTCGCCTCGACGGTGTCGGCGCCGCGATCCTGCAACGCATACGCGCGCAGCTTGTTGGCGAGGCCGATACCGCGCCCTTCTTGATGCAAGTACAGCAACACGCCGCGGCCTTCTTTGGCTATGGCGGCCAGCGCCGCATCGCGTTGCGCCGCGCAGTCGCAGCGCACCGAATGCAACGCATCGCCGGTCAAACATTCGCTGTGCACGCGCACCAGGATATCCTTGCCGTCACCGATGTCGCCCATGATCATCGCAACGTGACACACTTCGTCGACTTGCGACTCGAATGCGACGCCGTGAAACTCGCCGTACGTCGTCGGCAGCGCGAATTCCGCGATGCGCGAGATGAGTTTCTCGTGCTTGAGACGATAAGCGATGAGATCTTGGACGGTGATCAGTTTCAAACCGTGCTTGGCGGCAAATTCGCGCAAATGCGGCAAGCGCATCATCGACCCGTCTTCGTCCATGATCTCGCAGATCACGCCGGCCGGTGCGAGGCCCGCCAAGCGCGCGAGATCGACGGACGCTTCGGTCTGTCCCATGCGCACGAGCACTCCTCCGTCGCGCGCGCGCAACGGAAACGTGTGGCCGGGCCGCAGGAAGTCTTTCGGTGTCGCGTCCGGATCGAGCAGGGCGAGGATCGTGTTCGACCGGTCTTGCGCCGAAATGCCGGTCGTCACACGGCCGCGCGCTTCGACCGATACGGAGAATGCGGTGCCCAGCGGCGCCGTGTTGTCTTGCACCATGTTTGGAATCTGAAGCTCGTCCAGCCGCGCGCTCGTCAGCGGCACACAGATCAAACCGCCGGCCTCTTTGCGCATGAAGTTGATCGCGGCCGGCGTGACCTTCTCGGCCGCCATGACGACGTCGCCTTCGTTCTCGCGATCCTCGTCATCGAGGACGATGACCATTTTGCCGTCGCGAATGTCGGCGATCGCCGATTCTATGGAATCCATCGTGCTCCGTGGTTGGGAAAGCCGGACCGCCAGGGCGGGCAGTGCGGTGGAGAGCGCGCGAATCGATTTAAACGACGGTTCCCGCTGCCCCGACCGGAGGTACGAAATCGCCCCCTCGGTCAGTCCGGTGCGCTGAGCGAGCTCGGCGGCTGACAGCCCGGCCGCGTCCATGGCGGACCGGAGTTCTACGGAAAAGCTTTCCATACGGATATAAACACCACACAGTCGTTAACAGTTGTCAAGCCGATTTATCTGAGCAGTGTGGGCAGGCTTCGCGAGCGCGGCCGGATCGGGCGTCACTTTCGCGTCTTGCGTGAGTAAGCAAGAGCAGCATGAAGTCGCGAATTTTAGAAGCGCTCTCGGCTGGAATCTTCGTGGCAGCCTGGCTGCTCGCAGTGCAAACGATCCCCGCGCTCCCGCGCCAAGTCGCGACGCACTTCGGCTGGGACGGGGTCGCCGACGGCACGGGGCCGGCGGCGCTTTTATGGGCGTTGCCCGTGATCGCCACCGCAGCATACGCGCTTATGAGTCTGACCCGACTCATTCCCAGTCGCTCGATGAACTATCCGGTAACAGTGACCGACCAAAACCGTGAGGCCGTGTATGCACTTGGCCGCGAGATGCTGCCCGCACTAAAAGCCGGCACAATCCTCACCATCCTGGGGCTCGAATGGAGCTCGATCGAGGGCGCGGTGCGCGGAGCAATGGGCCCGTTTTACCTGGATGCCATCCTTTCGCCGCTCGTACTAACCCTCGCCGTCACCGTCTATTACACACTCAAGATGCGCGCCGCTTAGCAACGTGTGCGTTCCAAGGCGCGACGATATACGGAAACTTTCTTGTACCCCCTTGCCCCGCGATGCCTCGATCACAGACGCACCCTCGTGGTGCACAAAGTCCGCGAGGCGCTCGAAATATTGCGACGAGATGGCTGGGTCCTCGTAAACCAGGCGGGTTCGCACCGTCAATTCAAGCACTTAACGAAACCGGGGAAAGTTACCGTCGCAGGCAAACCCTCCAGCGATGTTCCGCCGATGATCTGGAACAGCATCCGCAAACAGGCAGGGCTTAAATGAAGTACCCCGTCGTTTATGAAAAAGGTCCAACCAGTTACGGAGCCTCAGTCCCTGACCTGCCAGGCTGCTATGCCGTCGGCGAAACGCTAGAAGAGGCCCGCGCCCTTATTGTAGAGGCGATCACCGCTCACATCAAGCTACTCCGCAGAGATGGGGAAGTAGTTCCCAGGCCCTCCGTTCTGGAGTTCGTTGAAGTACCTTTTGAGCCGGCGGAAATAGCTGTCCACTCCCGTCGTCGCTAATAAACCGGCACTCGTAGCCATCGCAAGTTATGAGAATCAACGTTTAGCACGATTTATGCCCAAGAACGGCAGCAATACGATAGCGCATCTTGATGAAGACTCCGAGAAGCATGCCCGCGAGCTAATCTCTATCAGAACCTCACGCTCGCACTCTGACTTTCGGCAATCCATTAGAACTCTATGGTCGAAGAGCACGGACCAGCAGCGCTTTGGTGGCTATCTCAACACGCAACTCGAGAGCATGGTCGACGCCGAGGTTCAGAAGCGACTGCGAATAGTCAATGAAGTTGTCTGCAGCACCCTAAACGAATCGCAAAACACTAGCGCGACCCTCATTTTCAATGATCTGGCGCCACCCGCTCTAACAGTTCAAGGCGATATTTACAAGGCTCTTTCTGAACACGGTGTGCCAATCGGACCCGGTATCACATGGGCAATTGATAATGCATACCGGCAAGGCGTTGAGGAATCACGCGCAGAGTTATCGCTAAAGGGATCAAAGCAAGGACGCACGCCTGTTGACGTGCCCGAAACTTACTCTGTTGCCGGAATCGACGCTAAAGCTCTAGATTTCACCGCTATAGCGGCGTCAGAGATCGCGCTTTCGACCCATCTGCAGCTTCTTTGGAACGAATCTATCTTAGCGAAACAAGCCGGCGCGCATCTCGCTGCTATCATATTGTTCGGAAGCTTGCTCGAAGGTTGCTTGTTAGCAAAATGTTTGACCAATATCGCCGATTCCCACGGTGCAAGCTCGTCTCCAAAACGCGGGGGAGTCATAGAGCCCTGGGAAAGATGGAGTCTTAACGATTTCATTCAAGTCGCGAACGAGTGCGGGTGGATTCACAAGACGCGTGGAGATTTCGCCGACCTCCTTCGTGATTATCGCAACCTAGTTCATCCATTTCGCGCGAGCATTGCTGGGTATGAAGTCGACGGCAGCATGGTCTCTATCTGCTGGCAGATCCTTATTGCTAGTCTAACCGACCTAGGTTTCATCAATTGACGAAATGCTGCGGGACAACGGCACGCGTCGCTTTTACGCCGATGGAGAGGCCCACATGTTTTTAAAATTTCCTTTAGACGCGCTCGCAGCGATCACAATGATGTTCCTGCTCGTCACACCGTCTGTAACGGCGCTCGGCGCGACATTTCCCGCGCCTACTGAAGGTGATTGGGTCGCACAGAATTTTCGCTTTCACACCGGCGACGTGATGCCCGCGCTGCGGCTGCACTATACGACCGTCGGCGCGCCGTCGGGTGAACCGGTATTGCTGCTGCACGGTACGGCGTCGTCCGGCGCGAGTCTGCTGAGTGCGGATTTCGGCGGCGAACTGTTCGGGCCGGGCCAGCCGTTGGATGCTGCCAAGTACTATGTCATCATTCCCGATGCGATCGGCACCGGCAAATCCGGCAAGCCGTCGGACGGCATGCGCACGTCGTTCCCGCGCTACAACTACGACGATATGGTTCAGGCACAGTACCGGCTCGTGACAGAGGGGCTGCACGTGCGCCATCTGCGCCTCGTGCTCGGCGTTTCGATGGGCGGCATGCAGACCTGGATGTGGGGTGAGGCCTATCCCGGTTTCATGGACGCCCTCGTGCCGATGGCCTCGCAGCCGACCGAGATGGCGAGCCGTAACTGGATGATGCGGCGCCTGATCGTCGACTCGATCCGCAACGATCCGGATTGGAACAACGGCAACTACACGACGCAGCCGCGCGCCGCACGCTTCGCCAGCGTGTTCTTCGGCGTCGCAACCAGTGGCGGATCGATGGCCTATCAGGCGCTGGCGCCGACCCGCGAGGCGGCCGACAAGTTGCTCGACGCTCGTCTTGCAGCACCGTTCACGGCGGATGCCAACGACATTCTCTATCAGTGGGATTCATCGCGCGATTACAACGCCGCGCCCGGGTTGGAAAAGATTCAAGCTTCGCTACTCGTCGTGAACTCCGCCGATGACGAGCGCAACCCGCCCGAAACGGGGATCCTGATGACCGCACTCAAGCGCGTGAAAAATGGCCGCCTCTTGCTGATTCCGGCCAGCGTCGACACGCGCGGACACGGCACCGTATCGCTTGCGAAATTCTGGAAGCAGCCCTTCGCCGAATGGCTCCAGGCCGCACCGCATCGGGAAGGCTAATGCACCGACGGACATTTCTCGCCGCCGGCTTCGCGGCATGCGCGACACCGCTCGTCGCGCGCGCGCAATCCGCGCGGACGACGCTACGGATCGGGTTCATTCCAACCGACGTTGCGGCTCAACCGTACTATGCGCGCGAACTCGGCCTCTTCGAGAAGGCCGGCTTTGACCTTCAGCTGACGCCGTTAACGAACGGCGCGGGCATCATGTCGGCCGTTGCAGGCGGCTCGCTCGACATCGGCCAGGGCAACATCGTCGCACTGGCCGCGGCGCACGAACGTGGGTTGACGTTGAGTTTTCTGTGCGCGACGAACTACTACTCGCCCAAAGATGCAACGACCGGCATCGTGGTCGTGGATCGCGACGCAGATATTCACGGACCGAAGGACCTCGAAGGCAAGATCGTCGCCGTGAGCGGCTTGAAAGAGATCGCCGGTCTTGCGGTGCGCAACTGGATCGATGCCGGCGGTGGCGATTCGACCAAGGTGAAGTTCATCGAACTGCCGTTCCCGGTCCAGCCCGACGCCGTGCGCGCGAAGCGCATCGATGCGGCCGCGATCAATCGCGCTTTTGCACCGACAGCCGGAGCACCCGGCGATTCACTGCGCGTCATCGGGCAAGCGTTCGATTCGGTCGCGCAGCGCTGGATCATCTCGGGATGGCTTGCCGACAACGATTGGATCGCCAAGCATCCGGATGATGCGCGGCGCTTCCTCGACGTCATGCGCGATGCGACCAAATGGGCGAACGCGAACAAGCACGACGCGGCGCAGGTTCTGGCCAAAAACCTCAACCAAGATCTGGCCAAGATCGAAGCGATTCCGCGACCCGACTATCAGACCGCGATCACCCCGCAACTCGTTCAGCCCGGCATTAATCTCACCGCAAAATACGGCTTGATCAAGGCGCCCTTTCCGGCGCAGGAGATCATCAGCGCGGCCGCTGCGCGGAGCTGAGGCTAGCCTCGTTCAGATCTCGTAGGCCCAGGCGAGTTCGTCATCCGTCGGGCTGCCGGCGTCGTCGGTTCCGCGATATGATTCGACTGCCGCAAATGCGTAGCGCGCAACCGGATCGATCTCGATGTTCACGCGTGCGCCGACGCCTTTCGAACCGAGCGTCGTCCGACGCGACGTCTCCGGAATCAGTGCGATCGTGAAGAAATCGGGCGTTACCGATGCGATCGTCAAGCTGACGCCGTCGATCGCGATAAAGCCCTTCTCGACGATGAAACGCTCGATGGCGCCCCCGCGCTCGATGGCCAAGCGGTGGCCTTGACCTTCGGCGGGTTTGCCGACGATCGCCGCGTTTGCATCCACGTGCCCGTAAACCAAGTGGCCGCCCAAACGATCGCCCATCCGCAGCGAGAGCTCGACGTTCACCGGATCGCCTTCGCGCAACTCATCGAAGCCGGCGCGCACGATGCTTTCCGGTACGATGTCGAAGGTCATCGTGCGCTGGTCGTATTTCACGACGGTCAGGCAGACGCCGTTGATCGCGATCGAGTCCTTTTCGGCGACGCCTTCAGCCACGGCGTCAGGTGCCTCAACCGTGAGAACCATGCCGTTGCGAAGATCGCCGCGCAGCGACGCCACGCGACCGAGGTGAGCGATGAGGCCGCTAAACATGCGGGAGCCGTGCGGTAATCATAAGATCGTTGCCCACTCGTTCGACCCCGTCGAAGGTCCATCCGTTTGCGATCGCGCTAAGGTCGGCGCCGTTGAGTACCGGGACGGCGCCGGGCGCCGCAAAGAACGCCGGCGCCACGAACCACACGATGCGTTCCACGAGCCCCGCCGCGATTAGCCGGGCGGCCAGAGTTGGGCCGCCCTCGCATAATACGGTCGCGATTCCCGCGCCGCGCAACGCGAGCATCGCCGCGCGCAGGTCGAGTTGGTGCGCATCGGGCTCGCCGCACATGAGCACCTCACACTGCGCGTTTAACAGCGCGAACTCCTCAGCGAGTCCCGCCGGAGCCAGCACGATCGTCGGCCGGTAACTGCCCGGCGGCACATCGGGCGGCGGTGCGAACACACGGCTTGCCAGCGGTAGTGGGGCCGTCTCACAGATGACGACGCGCGCGTATGGTTTGACACGCGTGCGATGGGGACGAATCGTCAAGAGCGGATCGTCGACCCGCACGGTCCCGGCCCCGACCATCACCGCATCGTGCTCGGCACGCAAATCGTAAACGCGTTCGCGCGCTTCCTCACCGGTTACGCGATGCATTCCCGGCCGCGGCGACACGAAGCCGTCGAGCGACATCGCCATCTTCAACGTAACGAACGGCAGCACCGAATCGATCGTGTACGCGAATCGCTCGATCAGCGCCAGGCTGGGCGGATCGTCGACGACATCGACCACGATACCCGCGGCACGCATCCGCGCGACACCGTTGCCGTTCGTGCGCACGTTCGGATCCAACGCGCCGACCACGACGCGCGCGATACCGGCCTCGACCACCGCCACGCTGCAGCGCGGCATCGTCGATTCGTGATCGTGCGGTTCGAGCGTGACGTACATCGTCGCGCCGCGCACGTCTTCGCCCGCTTCTCTCGCCGCGCGCAGCGCCTCCGCCTCGGCGTGCGGCTCGCCTTTACGATGATGCCAACCTTCGCCGAGCGTGCGGCCATCGCGAACGATGACCGCACCAACAGGCGGATTGGGCGACGTATCCGCGAGCGCGCGCGCCGCGAGTTCGACCGCGCGCGAGAGATACGTCGCGTCGGGTCGGTTTACGGCGAGACCTCGACGCCCTTCCAGAAGGCGATGTATCCCTCGATGTTCTTGGCTGCGTCCTTAGCCGTGGGGTAGTACCAGGCGGCATCGGCATTTTGCTTGCCGTTCACGTCGACGGTGTAATACGACGCGGTACCCTTCCACGGGCATACGCTGGTTGTTGCGCTGTCCTTGAAGTATTCGCGTTTAATCGAGTCGGGCGGGAAGTACTGGTTCCCCTCGACGACTTCGGTGCTGTTGCTTTCGGCGAGCACGGCGCCGTTCCAAATGGCTTTCACGCTTCGACCAACCGTCAGCCGCGACGCGGGGTTTCGCGGGTCGCGGGCGTCCGCGCGACCACGACCGCACCCAGAACACGGCAGCCGGCCGCCCCCAGTACTCGGGCAGCGTCACGCAACGTGGCGCCGGTGGTGACGACGTCGTCAAGCAGCAGTGCGTGCGACGGGATTCCGGCGCTCGGACGCAGCGTGAAGCGCCCGCGCGCCACCAGCCGTTCGCTTCGGCCGAGCCCCCGCTGTGCGGCACCGTGTTTGCGCAACAGTTCGTCGGTCCAGCCGGAACGCAGAGCCGCGACCCGCCGCGCCAATTCGCGCGCCTGATCGAAGCCGCGCTCGGCGGCGCGCCGGCGCGTGGTGGTCACCGGAACGATGGCGGTCCCCGGCGGGACGAGCGGCGCCAGCAGCGCCGCGAGCGGATCGAGATAGGCGCGTTCACCGCGCTTGAGTCCGAGGATCGCGTCTCGCAACGCCCCGCTATAATCACCCGCCGCCCGGACGGTCATCCCATCGATGACGATGGTGACGGGCCGCGCGCCGGCGGCGCATGCGCTACACAATCCGGTCTGCGGTTCGCCGCAGCCGATGCACCAGACGGGGAACAGCCAACGCCGGATTGCAAACCACACATCCCACGATCACGCGCGGGCCGTCACACGACTAGCAGGTTCGTGACTAGAGCAAGCGAGCGCTCAGACGGCAGGCCAATAGCGGCAGTTGCCTCAAGTCCGTACGCATGGAGCACCTTGCCTAGCATCGACGCTCAGGCTCGGCGCGAGATCAAACGCCTCGAATCGCTCTGGCGCATCGTCAATTCGCCGGATCTGCGCGGTGATGACCTCGTCAACGCCATGTTGCGCGAAGCCGCGGTCGCGATGCGGCCCGGCCAAGCCTACACCGGCACGCTCGGACACATCGAGGGGTCCGAGTTCGTCCTCGACGCGCTGGGCGGCGACTTCGGGCCCGATGAAGACACGATGCGGCGCCAATTGCCCGTCGGGCAGCGCGTGGAGCGCAGCGAACTCGTCATCGTGCGCGATCTCAATGCCGGCCGCACGCAATCATGGGACGATTTGCAAGCACTCGCGGACCGCCCGTTGCGGACGCGCTCGATGGGAATCCGCAGTCAGATCACGACGAAGTTCGTCGCCGCCGGAACGATCCACGTGCTGAGCTTCGGAACGCGCGAGCCGCCCTCGACGACGCCGTTCGGCCCGGAGGACTATGCGTATATCGAGCTGCTCGGTTCGTTCTTTGCGCGCCATATCGAACTCGAATATATGCAGCACTCGCTCGTCGCCGCAGAATTACGATCGCGCCAACATGCCGAGCGGCTCGAATCGCTCTGGCGGATCGTGAACACGTCGGACCTGCGCAGCGAAGAGCTGTTGCTCGCGATGTTGCGCGAGGCGGCAGTTGCGATCCGGCCCGGTCAGGCATACCTCGGCACGCTCGGTCATATCGATGGATCGCTTTACGTTCACGACGCCAGCATCGGCGCGTACGGTTCCAGCGGTACGAGGGCGAGCAGTCTCATGCGCATCGGCGAACGCATCGAGCGCGATCAGCTGGTTCGCGTGCGCGACAGTAGCGCCGGCCGGACGCAAGCTTGGGACGATTGCCAGACGCTATCCGATCTGCCGGACCTAGCCCGAAAAAGTGGGCTTCGCAGCCAGATCACAACGCAGTTTGCGGCCGCCGAAATGACCTACGTCTTGGCGCTGGGGTCGCAGGAACCGACGTCGGGGAACCCGTTCGGACCCGAAGATTTTGAATACATCGAACTGCTCGGTTCGGTCTTTGCGCGCCAGCTCGAATACGAGTACATGCAGGCCGCGCTCGGCGAGGCCGAGTTACGCGCCCGCCAGCATGCAGAGCGCCTTGAAACGCTCTCGCAGATCGCCAACAACCCAACGCTCAGCGGCGAGGCCTTGATGTTCGCGATGTTGCGCCAAGCGGCGGCGGCGATTCGGCCGCCGCAACGCTTTCGCGGGCACCTGGGCCGCATCGAGGGCGAGGAGATCGTCGTCATCGGCCTGGCGGAGGATCCTACCAGTACCGAACCCAGGACGACGTATCTTCAGGTTGGCGAACGCCGGGCGCTATCGCAGTCGATCGTTCCGCGGCTCAGACGGACCGAGGGTTGGGAAGACTTGGCTATGCTGCCCGCTCCGCTCCCAGCCGTGTCGGCTTTCGGCTGGCGGGCCGTCATCTCGACGCTGTTCGATGCATCCGGCTCGCACTACATACTCACGTTTTCGTCGCTCGAGCCCGCGGCGAAGCCGTTTAGCCCGGAAGATCTATCGTACATCGACGTCCTGGCTTCATCGTTTGCCAAACAGTTGGAAGTCAACGATCTCGAAGATTCGTTACGGCACGAAGAAGAGCAGGCACGGCAACACGCCGAGCGCCTTGAAGCACTGTGGGGGATCGCCAACAACCCGATCCTTCGCGGTGAAGAGCAAATGCTCGCGATGTTGCGGCAAGCGGCTGCGACGATTCGGGCCGGTCAGAGTTTCAATGGATTGCTCGGACGCGTCGAAGAAACCGAGGTTGTCGTGATCGGCGTCGGCATCGACCCGCATGATAGCGATCCTCGCACCAAACGGCTGCGGGTCGGCCGACGGTCACCCATCGTACGAACGATCATCCCACGGGTTGGCCGTACCGAGACCTGGGATGACTTAGCCGCCACGGGCGACTATCCGGAGGCAATGGCGGACCTGGGCTGGCGCGCGGTGATATCGACCCAGTTCAGCGCCGGCGGCTCACGGTATTCGCTCACGTTTGCATCATCCGAACCGACGTCGAAGCCTTTCAGCACGGGGGACGCAGCCTACATCGACGTCCTCGCATCGTCGTTTGCCAAGCAGCTGGAATTCGAGCAACTCGAAAACTCACTGCGCGAGGAAGAGGAGCGCGCCCGCCACCACGCCGACCGGCTCGAAGCGCTCTGGAAAGTCGTCAACGATCCGAATCTGCACGGAGAAGAACTCTTGCGCGCGATGCTAGGGCAAGCTGCAGCGGCAATCCGCAGCAATCAGAATTTTCGCGGCATGCTCTGGCGCGTCCAAGGCACGGACATGATTGTGGAGTCGCTCTCTACGTTCGACGGCATGCCCGATACCGTGGACACGGTTGTCGGCGCGACCGTGCCGCTGGACCGGACGATCATCGGCAAAGTCCTCGCCGAAGGCATCCATACGCGATCGTGGGACGATCTTGAAGCGAGTTCCTACCGCAGCAACTTTAGTTCGGTGCATCACACCCGCGCGATGATCGTCACGACGTTCATCGCCGGCGCTACGACGTGGGGCATATCGTTCATCTCGTCCGAAGCGGCGGCCAAACCCTTGGGGCCGCAGGATCATGTCTTCGTCGAAGTCCTCGCCTCGTTTTTTGCCAACCACGTCCAACAACTCTGGCAATTCGAACGCCTTCAGTATCAGCAAGCCCACGATGTGCTCACCGGGCTCCTCAATCGCTCGCAATTCCGTTCGGTCGTGCGCTCCACCGCGCGCACGAGTAGCAGCTATGCGATCATTCTGGTCGACATCGATGCCTTCCGCGAAATCAACGAGTCGTACGGCCACATGATCGGCGATGCGTTACTCGTCGAAGTCGGCAACGCGCTACGGCTACGCGCGTCCGACGATGAGATCGTCGGACGCATCGGTGACGACGTCTTCGGCGTCTACATCGGGAATCCGATTTCGAAGGAATTCGTTATGAGCCGCGCGCTCAGTTTCGCCGAAGCCTTCTCGAGCGGATTTTCAACCGGTGACCGGGAGGGTAAGGAATTCATCGCGCGGACCGCGGGTCTCGGCATCGCCATCGCTCCCGACGACGGCCTGCACATCGATGCCATCCTCTCGCACGCCGACGCCGCCCTGGTCAAAGCCAAAGAACGCGGCCACGGCTCGCTCGTCTTCTACGAGGCCGGAATGGAAGGCGATGCCCATCGGCGCACCGCGTTACGCAACGAGATTGCCGAAGCCATAGCCGGGAATCAATTCGAACTCTATTATCAGCCGCATATTGAAGTGGCGACCGGCAAGGTCACCGGCTGCGAAGCGCTGGTCCGCTGGAATCACCCCGCGCGCGGCCTGCTGCTGCCGCAACATTTCATTCCGTTTGCGGAGCAGAGCGGGATCATCGGCGGCATCGATTCGTGGGTGATGCAGAACGCGTGCGCCGCAGCTAACGAACTCGCCGCGCAGCGCCCGGGCTTCCGCCTCTACTTCAATCTCTCGGGACGTCAGGCTGGGGATCCGACGGTCGTGCGAGAACTGACCGCCGCCGCTCGCCGGGGTGTAGCATTGGAAAACCTCGGCGTCGAGATCACCGAGACCGACGCGATGCGCGACGTCGAGGCAACGCGCCTCGTTTGCCGGGCTCTCCGGCGGCTGAACGTGCGCATCGCGATCGACGACTTCGGCACCGGCTATTCGTCCTTGTCATCGTTGAAACGCCTGCCGGTCGACATCGTGAAGGTCGACCGCAGCTTCATCTCCGGCGTCTTGAACGACCCACACGACGAGACAATCGCCGATACGATCATTTCGATCGCCGCACGCTTCGGTTTCGAATCGTTGGCCGAAGGCGTCGAGGACCTCGCCGAGATCGGCTGGCTACGGCAACGTCCGTGTCGCTACATGCAAGGCTATGCTATCTGCCATCCGCTGCCGATCGACGCCTTCAAGGCCTGGCTCGACGGGCACGAAGGCTGACGGCCAACTAGGTCGAGATCGGTTCGTTCGCGACGATGCGGTCGATGAGGGCCGTGTCGGCGGGAACGTCGTAATCGATGCCCACGATCGAACCGCGCACACAAACGCGAGCACCGATCGTCGCAGCGTCCCAAAGGATCGAGCGTTCGACCACCGCGCCGTCGCCGATACGCACGTTGTCTCCGATAACCGTGGGACCGACGATGCGAACGCCGCGTCCAACGCTCACGTTGCTACCGAGACGCACGGCACCCTCGATGCGAACGTCGTTGCCCAAGTGCGCACCGGGCGGAAGCCCCGTCGTGCGCGTACCGCGCAAGCTCACAAGCCCCGCCAACACGTCTTCGGTGGCAAGCCGGTATTCCGACGGCGTGCCGATATCGCGCCAGTACGCACTGCCCAAGCGCATGCCGTAGAAACCGGCGCCGGCAGCGAGTAGCGCCGGGAAGACGTTCTTGCCGAAATCATAAAACGTATCGGCTGGAATGTAGTTGAAAATCTCCGGCTCGAAAACGTAGATCCCGGTATTGACGAGGTTCGAGCGCTCCGTGCCCTTCGGCGGTTTCTCTTGGAACTCGACGATCGATCCGCGCTTGTCGACGATGACGACGCCGTATTGATCCACTTCGACCGCGTCGACGAGGCCGATCGTTGCGAGTGCTCCGCGCTCTTTGTGAAAAGCGACCAGCGCGCCAAGGTTCGCATCGGTGAGATCGTCGCAACCAACCACGACGAACGTGTCGGTAAAGAACGCCTGCAGCGGTTTAAGCGCGCCGGCACTTCCCATCAGCTTCGCTTCGTGCAAATAGGTCAAGTTCACGCCGTAGCGCGAACCGTCGCCAAAGGTCGATTCAATCGCGTCGGCGAGATAGTGCACGTTGATCGCGACTTCGGTATAACCGAACGATCGCAGCCAGCGCATAACGTGCGCCGTGATCGGTTCGCCCACGACCGGAACGAGTGGCTTCGGCACTTGCTTCGTCAGCGGGTAGAGGCGCGTGCTCATGCCGCCGGCGAGGATCATTGCTTTTGTGGAGTTCACCGTGGATGACTTCCTCTTTGTGCGATGACCTCACGCGCGACCGCAATTGCGAAACGTGGGAGGGCAAGCTGTCGGCGCCAACGCGACGGCTCCCGAATGAGGCGGTAGAGCCACTCTAATCCGGCCCGGCGCAATAGACCTGGCGCCCGAGAAACTGTTCCCGCTATAACGTCGAACGAACCACCGACGCCGATTCCGACACCGCATTTCGTCGCGCCGAGAAATTCCTCGAGCCAATATTCTTGCTTTGGGCTTCCGAGACCCACCAGCAAGACGTTCGCTTTACTCGCGACAATTGAGGCGACGATCGTCGGACTCTGTCCGGGTGCAAAAAATCCGTCACGGGTGCCGGCAATTTCGACACCGGGATGGCGGTTGCGCAGCGCAATTGCAGCGCGCTCCGCAATGCCCGGCGCACCACCGAAGAAAAAGAACCGCAGGTCACCTTGCGTGGCGGAACGTTCTGCCAACGGCTCGATCAAATCGACACCGGTTACACGTTCGCGCAGCGGACCATGGAGCGCGCGCGACGCGAGTAACAGGCCGATCGTGTCGCAAAGCGAGAGCGCGGCCCGATCCACAAGTGCGCGAAAGCGGGCATCGCGTTGCGCGTACATCGTCATCTCGACGCCGAGCGTGACGACGAGCGCCGGCGTTTCACCCTGCGCGAGATCCGCGATGCGCTCCACCGCTTCCGCGCGGCTTAGCGCATCGACTCGGCAACCGAGGATGTCGATCGAGGGGGCCGTTCGGATCACTCCGGCCGGAACGGAGCGATCAGCGGCCGCAAAACCGTCTTCAGGTTCTCCGGCATCGGTCCCATCGGCGGGCGGCACTCGCCGGCGCGGAAGCCGAACTCGTTCACCGCCCACTTGATCGGGATCGGGCTCGGATGCGCGAAGAGCGCGATGAAAAGTTCGTGCAAGTCGCGATGGATGCGCCCGGCCGTTTCCATATCGCCGGCGTCATACGCATCGGCCATCGCGCGCAACTCGCGGCTGCACAAATGCCCGGCGACGCTAATGCAGCCGTACGCGCCCAGCGCGAGCGACGGCAGGTAGAAATAATCGTCACCCGAGAGCACGGTGAAGTCTTCGCGCACGCGATCGCGCACCAGCGCCGTAAACTGCTCGACGTTTCCGCTCGACTCTTTGACGGCCACGATGTTCTGATGACGGCGGGCGAGTTCGTGGATCGTGGCGGGCAACATGTTGACGTTCGTGCGGCCGGGGATGTTATAAAGCACGACCGGCAGTGACGTGGCCTCGGCGATGGCGCCGAAGTGGCGCAGCAGACCGTCTTGCGGCGGCTTGCTGTAATACGGCACGACGGCGAGGATCGCGTCGACGCCGGTCTTCTCGGCTTCCTTCGTCAGTTCGACCGAATGGTGCGTGTTGTTGCCGGTCGTTCCCGCGATCACGGTCGCACTCGCTCCGAGCGCATCCTTGATCGCGCCGAAGAGCGCCAGCTTCTCATCGATTTCGAGGGCCGGCGATTCGCCGGTGGTGCCGCTGACGATCACGCCGTCGTTGCCGCGGTCGACGAGAAACTGGGCGATGCGGGCGGCTTCGTCGACGTTGACCGCGCCCTTCTCGTCGAAGGGCGTGACCATTGCGGTGAAGAGCCGGCCGAGCGCCTTCATGAGAGCGCCGCCGTTGCCGTTTGCGGGCCGAGCGCGAAGAAGTCGTGCAGCGCTTGCTCGGCGCGTATAGCGCCGTCGTCCGGGACGAGCACCGAAATCGTGATGTTCGAGTCGGTCGAGTGGATGATCTCCACGGTCGCGCCGGTTACCGCGCGCACGACGCCGGCCATTACGCCCGGTGTGCCGCGCATGCCTGCCCCGACGATCGAGAGCTTCGCACAGTGCATTCGCACGCGCAAGGCAAGGTTGAGGTTGTGCAGTTCCGCCCGTACGCGCTCGACGTTCTCATCGTCGCACACGAAGAATACGCCGGCGTCGTTTACGTTGATCATGTCGATTGAGATGTTCTTCGCGGCGAGCCGATCGAACAACTCGCGATCGAGCGTCGCGCGGCCGCCCTCATCGCTGAGACCCTGGATCACGCGGAAGAACGATACGTTACGAAGCGCCGTGATCCCGGTGACCGGGCGATCGCGGTCGATCGGCGCATCGTCGTCGATCAAGGTACCGATATTGCTGCGCAGGCCCTTTACCGCATACGGCGTCTTCGTAGCGTGCGCGAGTTCCGCGGCTTTGGAGTGCATGACCTTGGCGCCGTTACCGGCGAGTTCGACCATCTCGGCCGGCGTCACACGATCGATCGAGTGCGCATCGGAAACGCGACGCGGATCTGCGGTGAACACACCGCTGACGTCGGTATAAATATCGACCGACGAGGCGCCGAGCGCGTCGCCCAGCGCGATCGCGGTCAGATCGCTGCCGCCGCGGCCGAGCGTCGAGACGCCGCCACCGCGCGTCGCGCCTTGGAAACCCGTGACGACCGGAATGATCCCGGCGTCAAGCGCCACGCGCACGGCAGTCGTATCGACTTCGAGGATGCGGGCGTCGCCGAACGTATCGTCGGTGACGATGCCGGCTTGTCCGCCGGTCATCGCTTGCGCGGGTGCACCGAGCGACGTCAGCAATTCAGCGAAGACCGCGGCGGAAATCATCTCGCCTACCGCTAAGAGCAAATCTCGATTCGGCCCGCTGCGCGTTGGTCCGATCAAGCCGAGCAGGGTGTCGGTAGCGTACGGATCGGGAATGCGCCCCATTGCGCTGACCACAACCACGACTTGAGATCCCGAGCGCGAGGCTTCGAGCACGCGCGACGCCGCGATCTCCCGCAGCTCCGGCGTCGAGACCGACGAACCGCCGAACTTTTGGACGACGACGCTCACGATGCCACCGCCGCGAAGCGGCCCTGCGCGATAAGCAACTCGAGAATCTGTACGCCGTTGGTTGCGGCGCCCTTGCGCAGCTGGTCGCCGACGATCCACATCATGAAGCGCGAATCGTCGCCTTCGATCTCGCCCCGCAAACGTGCGACGTGCACGACGTCGGTGTTTTCCACATCGAGCGGCGTCACGATCCCGCGATCGTGGAATATGACCCCCGGCGCGGACGCCAACGCATCGCCGAGTTCTTCGAGGCTCGTCGGGCGCTCCGTCTCGAAGAAGACCGCTTCGCTATGCGCGCGGCGCACCGGCACGCGCACGCACGTTGCGGCAACGTGCAGATCGGGGCGATTGAGCGTCTTACGCGTCTCTTGCGCGACCTTGTCCTCTTCGCCGTTGTTCCCGATGCCGGAGAAAGAGCCGACCTGCGGCACCACGTTGTGGAGGATCGGCGCGGCGAACGTGCCGTTCGGCGCCTTGCCCGCTTCTTCATCAGCGAGCGTGTCGAGACCGGCGCGACCCGCGCCGCTGACGGCTTGATAGGTCGACACGCGCACCGACTTCAGCCCAACCGCGCGTTCGATCGGGGCCAGCCCGACGCACAGCACGATAGCCGTGCAGTTACCGACCGGAAAGATGCGATGGCTCGGATGGATCGACTGCGGGTTCACTTCGGGGACGACCAGCGGGCACGCGGGATCGAGGCGGAACGTCGCGGAGTTATCGATCACGATGATTCCGGCATCGGCAAGTGCTTGCGCCATCTCGGCACTCGCATCGTCGCTCGATGCAAAGAACGCGACCTGCGGGCCATCCGCAATGATGCGCTCCGCCGTCGCAACCGCGACCGGCAGCGATGCGCCGCGAAACGTTACCGCATTGTCGCGCTCGCGCGACGCGTACGCTAACAGCGTGTCGACCGGAACGTTTCGTTCTTCGAGCACGCGCAGGATCGTCTCGCCGACGACGCCCGTAGCACCAATAACCGCGACCCTCACGAGGTAGCCTCCGGAAAGAGTAAGGATTCGAGCCCGATCGTGAGACCGGCCTTGCTCTTGCGAACGTTGCGCACGGCGAGGACGATCCCCGGTCCGAACGAGTCGCGCGAGAGCGAATCATGGCGAATCGTCAGCGTCTCGCCGAGCCCGCCGAAGAGTACTTCCTGGTGCGCCACGTAGCCAGGCAAACGAACGCTGTGGATCGCCACGTTTTGCGGACCGCCGGCCTCGGCGATGCGTCGAGCCGTCAGCTTAGCCGTGCCGCTCGGGGCGTCTTTCTTCGTCTCATGGTGCAGCTCGATGATCTCAACATGCGGCATCACCTTGGCGGCTTCCGCGGCAAGCTTCATCATAAGCACCGCGCCGACCGAAAAATTCGGGACGAGCATACCGGGCACGTCCTGTTCGTCGCAGTCGTCTTCGAGCACGACGATGTCTTCGTCGGTCCAGCCCGTCGCCGCGATTACCGGCGAGACGCCGTTGTCGATCGCGCCACGCGCGACATCGATCGTGATCGGGTAGACCGTGCAGTCGACGACGACGTCCATGCCCACGGCATAAAACGCCTCAAGCGTATCATAGATGAGGGCTTCGCCGCCGCAGCCGATGTGCTCGGCAAGACGATCCCCTGCGAAATCGCGGTCGAACGCGGCAACGAGGTCAAGGCCATCCGCCGCATCGATTGCAGCGGACGCCACGCGCCCAAGCCGGCCGAGCGCGCCGGCAACGCCGACGCGCACCGAACTAAACTCGCTCTAAGGGGGCGTATTTGAGCATGACCATCTTCTGACCGACGTTCGGGAAGTTGATGGTGAGAAGACCGTCGGCGCCCGCTCCGGCGATATCGACGACGAGGCCCTCGCCCCATTTCGGATGACGCACGCGGTCTCCGGCGGCGAGCCCGAGGCCGACGCCGGCACCGGCGTTCTCGTGAATCGAAACTTCGCGCCAACGGCCGCCGCCCGGTCGCGGCCCGATGCCGATCCCGCCGATCGCTTCGATCGAGGGCATCTCATCGATGAACCGGGATTTCGGGTGCGAGAACGTGTTGCCGAACAGCGTGCGCCGCGCGGCATACGAGAGATAGATGCGGTCCATCGCCCGCGTCATGCCGACGTAGGCGAGGCGGCGCTCTTCTTCGAGCTCGGCTTCTTCGGTCAGCGCTCGCGTGTGCGGGAAAACGCCTTCTTCGAGACCGGTTAGAAAGACGATCGGGAACTCGAGGCCCTTCGAGGCGTTCATCGTCATGAGGGTGACGAACGACGACTCGGGATCGAGCGTGTCGAGGTCGCTGACCAGCGCGATGTTGGCCAAGAAGTCATCGAGCGAGGTGCCTGTTTCCGGATTCGCTTCGAACGTTTTGGCAACCGCGATCAGTTCGGTCATGTTTTCGACGCGCGCGCGGCCTTCGTTGGTATCGTCGCCCTGCAACTCGCGCAGATAGCCCGAATCTTCCATTACCGCGGTGAGCAGGTCGGAGATCGTGAGTGTCTTCGCTTTTTCGCGCAGGTCGTTGATCAGTTCGGCAAAGCGCTCGAGCTCGCGCTGCTTCTTCGGCACGGCGCGTTTGAGCAGCGACGAATCGAAGACGGCTTGACCGACCGAAACGCCGGCCGCGTTCGCCGCATCGAGCAGCGACGTCAGCGTCTGTTGGCCGATCGAACGGCGCGGGACGTTGACGATCCGGCGGAACGCGACGGCGTCCGACGGGTTCACGATGTAGCGCAGGTACGAGAGCATGTCCTTGATCTCGGTACGCGCGTAGAAACCGACGCCGCCCACCACGCGGTAGGGGATGCCTTCGGCTAGGAAGCCTTCTTCGAAGTAGCGCGACTGCGCGTTGGTGCGATAGAGCACGAGGAAATCGCGATAGGCGGAGCCCTCGCGGACGTGTTCCTTGATCTTCTCCATCACATAGCGAACTTCGGCGCGCTCTGACTCGGCCTGGAACGCGGTGATCTTTTCGCCTTCGTCGCGCTTCGTAACGAGCGTCTTCTCGGCGCGATTGGGGTTGTTGAGGATCAGTTCGTTCGCGGCGGCGAGGATCGATTGGGTCGAACGGAAGTTTTCCTCGAGCCGGAAGACTTTCGCGCCCTTGAAATCTTTCTCGAAGTTCAGGATCATGCGATAGTCGCTTCCGCGCGCGGCATCGATCGACTGATCGTCGTCGCCGACGACCGTGATGTTCTTGTGCTCGTCGGCAAGTAGCGCGACCAGCTTGTACTGCGCGTAGTTGACGTCCTGATATTCATCGACGAGGACGTAGCGGAACTTCGACTGATAACGCACGCGCGTCTCTTCGTCGTTCTGCAATAGCTCGATCGTGCGCGAAATCAGGTCGTCGAAGTCGAGCCCATTGGACTCATGCAGCCGGCGCTCGTACTCGCGGTAGACGGCGGCATAGCGCTCGCCAAGGAACGAGGGGTGCTTCTCTTCGTAGACGTCCGGCGACCACAGATTGTTCTTGGCCTTGGAGATCTCACCGAGAGCGGCTCCCGGGATTACCTGGCGCTCGTCCATGTCGAGATCGTGAAGGATGTCGCGGATGATCTGCTTCTGATCCGTATCGTCCATGATCGCGAAATTGCTCGCGATGCCGATCTTCTTGCCGTCGCGGCGCAGCATCCGCACGCACATGGCGTGGAACGTGCCGATCCACAAGTCGCGGGCCGGGGCGCCGACCATCGCTTCAAGGCGCGATTTCATCTCGCCGGCCGCCTTGTTCGTAAACGTTACGGCCAGGATGCGGTCCGGGAAAACTTTCTTCTTGGTGAGGAGATACGCAATCCGGTGCGTGAGCACGCGGGTCTTCCCCGAACCAGCGCCTGCAAAGATCAGGCAAGGCCCGTCGGTCTGTTCGACAGCGGCCTGTTGAACATCGTTAAGGGCTTCCGACTCGACAATCATCCAAACATTATTCGCCACGCGAGGGATTTTTGCCTAGGATGGGGAGGTCGCGGGGTTGCTTGGTGTGCTAAAGCTTCTCAAGCGGGGCGTATTTGAGCATGACCATTTTCCGCCCCACCGTGGGAAAATCGATGGTCAGCAGGCCGTCGCCGCCGCTGGCCTCGGCCTTGACCACGACGCCGTCGCCCCACGAGGCGTGCCGCACGCGATCGCCGGCCGCAAGATTCATGCCGACGCCGGCACCGGCGTTCGCATGCACCGCTACCTCTGCCCAGCGTCCGCTCGTCGGCCGTTGGGGACGCGTCCCGGGGTCGGCCGGATAGCCGCCGACGACCTCGATTGACGGCATCTCGTCGATAAAACGCGATCGTTTGTGCGGCAATACCGAGCCGAAGAGCATGCGCCGGGAGGCAAACGTGAGGTACACGCGGTCCATCGCCCGCGTCATGCCGACATACGCGAGGCGCCGTTCTTCTTCGAGTTCCGTGTCGTCCGTGAGCGCGCGCGTGTGCGGGAACACGCCTTCTTCCAAACCGGTGAGGAAGACGATCGGAAATTCGAGACCCTTCGCACCGTGCAACGTCATCAGCGTAACGAACGACGCGTCGGGGTCAAGCACGTCGAGGTCGCTCACCAGTGCGATGTTGGCAAGAAAATCCTCGAGCGTCGAGCTCGTCTCCGGATTCATTTCGAACTCCCGCGCGACGCTGACGAGTTCTTGCAAATTCTCGACGCGCGAGCGGCCGTCGTTCGTGTCGTCGGCTTGCACTTCGTTCAGGTAGCCCGACTCTTCCATCACCGCGATGAGCAGATCGGAGATGCGCATCACCTGCGCTTTGGCGCGAAGATCCCGGATGAGTTCGCCGAAACGCTCGAGCTCGCGCTGCTTCTTCGGGACGGCACGCTTGAGCAATTCCGAATCGAGCACGGCTTCGCCGACCGGGATGTTGGCCTTGACCGCTTCGGCCGCCAGCTGATTGACGGTCTGCTGACCGATCGACCGGCGCGGCACGTTAATGATGCGACGAAACGCCACTGCATCCGCGGGGTTCAAAATATACCGCAAATACGCCAGCATGTCTTTGACTTCGGCGCGAGCATAGAACCCGACGCCGCCCACGACGCGATACGGAATGCCTTCGGCTAAAAAGGCTTCTTCGAAACTCCGCGATTGGGCGTTGGTCCGGTAGAGCACTAGGAAGTCGCGATACGCCGCGTCCTCGTGGCCGTGCTCCTTGATCTTCTTGATCACGTAACGCGCTTCTTCACGATCCGAATCGGCGTTGAACGCGGTGATCGGCTCGCCGGCCGAACGATTCGTAAACAACGTCTTCTCGGACCGGGTCGTATTGTTGAGGACGAGCTCGTTGGCCGCGGCCAGGATCGTCTGGGTCGAACGGTAGTTTTCTTCGAGCTTGAAGATCTTCGCGCCCGGAAAGTCTTCGGCGAAACGCAGGATCATCCGATAATCGCTACCGCGCCAGGAATAAATCGACTGATCGTCGTCGCCGACGACGGTGAGATTCTTGTACTTTGCCGCGAAAAGCGAGACGAGCTTGTACTGCGCGAAGTTGACGTCTTGATACTCGTCGACCAGCACGTAGCGGAACTTCGACTGGTAGTAGTCACGAACGGTTTCGTCACGTTCGAGCAGCCGGATCGTGCGCATGATCAAATCGTCGAAGTCCAGACCGTTCGATTCGGCGAGGCGGCGATCGTACTCGCGATAGACCTGTGCGTAGCGCTCGCCGATAAACGACGGATGCCGTTCTTCATATTCTTCCGGCGTCCACAGGTTATTCTTGGCCTTCGAAATTTCGCCCAGCGTTGCGCCCGGCGCCATCTGACGCTCGTCCATGTCCAGGTCGCGCAGCACGTCGCGCACGATCGCGCGCTGATCGGTCGCGTCCATGATCGTGAAGCCGCGTCCGATACCGATCGCCGCACCGTCGCGCCGCAAGATGCGCACGCACATCGCATGGAACGTGCCGACCCACAAATCGCGGGCCGGATCGCCGACCATCTCCTGCAACCGCGCCTTCATTTCCCCGGCGGCCTTATTGGTGAACGTGACGGCCAGAATGTTCCACGGAGCGACGCGTTTTTTATCGAGCAGATAGGCGATTCGATGTGTGAGCACGCGCGTTTTTCCCGAACCCGCGCCGGCGAAAATCAGGCAGGGGCCGTCGGTGTACTCGACGGCAGCGCGTTGAACATCGTTGAGCAGGTCCGACGCGACGATCATCCGCTCAAATTTCGCCGGACGATCGGCGCTTGCCTATTGTCGGAGGGCCGGGGCGCGCTAACGAGCGACGCGCAATGATACCTGCTGCGAATCCGCCAGCGAGATCGCGCTCATCAAGTACGCGAGCGTCGACTCGGCGCCCATGTTGGGACTCACCCCGGTCGCATCGATACCGTCGCGACAACCGCCGTTCGTGACCATCAGAAAACGGTGCGTGTTGCGACCAAAGTACCAGTCGCCGGCAATACCGGCGAGTGTCCGATAAGCGGCATCGCCGGTAACGGCATGTGCCGCCAGCGCCGCCGAGACCAGTGCCGCAGCTTCGAGCGGTTGCTGGCCGAAGCGAGCGCGCGGACCGCCGCGCCGATACCAGCCGTCGTTACCGATCGGCACGAACATCCCGTCCTCGACGACGACCCCGGCATAGAACGCCAGCATCTCCAGGCCCTCGCGCAGTAGCGCGTGATCGCCCAGCACGACGCCGGCGCGGATCAGCGCCTCGCAAAGCCGCGCGTTATCGTAGGTCATCGTCTCTTCGCACCAGCGCCAATCGGACGTGGCCACGGCGCGATACGCAGCCGAAATCGGCGTGACCGCGGAGCGCAGGGCGTCCGTGATCTGCGCGTCGCCGGGCTCAGCCGTTGCCACTGCCGCAAGTCCGAGTGCAGAGTACGCGAGCGAGCGAAGGTGCGGCAAAGCGCTCACGTGCGGAAGCGCGGCGGCGAGCTGTTCGCGGGCGACCCGGCGCCAAGCGTCGCGCGGCGCGCGCGCGATGCAGTGTCCGAGGCCCCAAATCGCGCGACCCAGAGAGTCGTGCGTGCCGCGATGGTCTTGCCAGCGGCGATCGTAGCCCATGAAGTTATGGAACCACCCGTCGGGCAGTTGCGCGTCGAAGAGAAACGCGAGGTACGTGGTGACGAGCTTGGCGCCGATCTGCTCCGTCGCGCGATCGCGCGTCGCTTCGATCGCGACCATGAGCGCCCGCGCGACGTCGTCCGTGCAGTAGCCGAACGAGCGGTTCGGAACGTCGAACCGCGCGTGCTGGAACATCCCAACGTCGTCGGTCATCGTGACCAAGTGGTCGAGAACGGGCCGGCGCGCGTTCGGCATCGTTCGTTAAGCCGAGGTCGCGAGCGCGGGGCGGCGCTGCGGCAGCAGCGAGGTGAAGAGACTACCGTACTCTTGCGCAACGTGCGGCCACGTCATCTGGCGTCCGAACCGGTAAGCGCGGCGCTCGGTACTCGCGCGCAAGTCGCGATCGTCGAAGAGCGAATTCATCGTGTTGGCGATCGAGGCGGCGTCCCGGAATTGCACCAGAAAGCCGCGGCCGTGCGCCAGCAGTTCTTCGGCGTACAAGTACGGCGTCGACACGACGGCTTTCCCGAGACCGACGGCATACGCCAGCGTGCCGCTGACGATCTGCACCGGGTTCAGGTACGGCGTGAGGTAGATGTCCGTCGCTTGTAAATACTGCACGAGTTCGTCGAAGCCGAGATAACGGTCGACCAGGCGCACGTTGTTCGCGAGACCGTATTCCGCGACGAGCTTCTCGAGCGATTCGCGGTAGACTTCGCCTTCGTTGCGGCGCACGACCGGATGCGTTTGCCCGAGGATAAGGTAGAGCGCGTCAGGATGCGCGGTCGCGACGTCGCGCATCGCTTCGATCGCGTACTCGAGGCCCTTGCCGCGATTGATCAAGCCGAAGGTCGAGACCACTTGACGATTGCGCAGTCCGAGCATGGTCTTCGCGCTCTCGGTGTCGCGGAACGGAACGTCGGGCACGCCGTGATGGATCACGTTAACCTTGTGCGGATCGATGCCGTAGCGTTCGATCAGAATTTGTTTTCCGGTCGCGGAGAGCACGACGACGGCAGTGGCGGTCGCGCAAATCGTGCGGACGACGCGCAGATGATCCGGCGTCGGTTCCGGCAACACCGTGTGCAGCGAAACGGTGACGGGCTTGCGCACGAGCGCGATCAGATCGACGATCCACTCGCCGTTATCGCCGCCGAAAAGACCGAACTCGTGCTGCACGTTGAGCGCGTCGCACGGATGATGGTTCACGATGTCGGCGACTTCGCGA
>Ga0182030_10002454_pt1 | contig 39304 bp, 33 predicted proteins | sample 812S3MmetaG_FD_121299 | JGI IMG/M metagenome (GOLD analysis project Ga0182030, IMG submission 121299) | Permafrost microbial communities from Stordalen Mire, Sweden - 812S3M metaG (Illumina Assembly) | ecosystem: Environmental > Terrestrial > Soil > Wetlands > Permafrost | place: Sweden...
ACCCGGCTGGCGCCCACGCCCACGAACATCTCCATGAAGTCCGAGCCGCTGACCGACATGAAGGGCACGCCGGCCTCGCCGGCGACGGCGCGGGCGATGAGCGTCTTGCCGGTGCCCGGGGGGCCGACCAGCAGGACGCCCTTGGGGATCTTCGCCCCGATCTCCTTGAAGCGGCCCGGGGTCTTGAGGAAGTCGACGACCTCGCTGATCTCCTGCTTGACCCCGGTGTACCCGGCGACGTCGTCGAAGGTGGTGGAGGGGCGGTCGCTGCTGAAGGTCTTGGCCTTGGACCGGCCGATCGACATGATCCCCGACATCTGGCCCCGGGTCTGGCGGCCGATGAAGTAGATGAAGGCGGCCCCCAGCCCGATGATGAACAGGTAGGGGAGCAGGGTGGCGAGCAGGCTGGACGAGGGGGTCGGGAAGCTCACCTGGACGCCGTCGGTGCGCATGGTCTGGACGTCGTTGGGCAGCGACGGGCTGGGGCCCTGGACCGTGTAGCTGGTCCCGTCCTTCAGCTTGCCGGTGATCTGCCCGCTGGCGTTGGAGATCTGGGCCGTGCTGACCTGCTTGGAGGTCACGTCCTGCATGTACTTGGTGTAGGTGATGCTCTTGGCGTTGGTGGTCTTGATCGTGCCCACGGCCAGCAGGATGGCCACGATCCCGATGGCCAGCACGCCCCACAGCCAGCGCCAGCTCTGACCGCTCGGGGCCCCAGGCTGGGGGTTGCCGTCCCCGTCCTGCGGCGCGTTCGATCGGTTCGGAGGCTTCTCCGTGCGTGGCGGGCTCACGGCATCCATGCTAGGCGCCGCCCCTGCGCGAGGGTGACCGCCCCACCGGCGCCACGGGAGCGGGGTCCCTGCAGGTGGCGGGCCCGTGGGGCGCCGGTAACGTTTGCCCGATGACCGACTCCGAGCCCGGCGCGCCGGCCCCCGGCCCGCCCGCACGGCCGCCCGGGCCCGTTCCGGCTGGGTACGTGCCCCGGGAGTGGGTCCAGCAGGCGCCCCCGCCCCCGCCGCCGCCCCCGTTCGCACCGGGGTCGGCCCCGCCGTCGTTCCCGGTGCCCCCGCCGCCCCCGCCCCCCTCGGCCGTGGCCGGCGACGTCCCCTTCCTCGATACGCCCTGGGTCCCCCCGCAGACCAAGCGCCAGGGCTGGATCTGGCTCCTCTACGCCGTGGCCGGGTTCCTGGCCGGCCAGATCGGCGCCCTGATCTTCGGGCAGGTGGCCGGCGCCGTCGCCGGCAAGACCGGCGCCGAGATGCAGGCCATCGCGTCGGCGTCGGTCCCTCCCGAGTGGTACGTGGTCTCCACCCTGCTCGGCCTGTGGATCGGCTTCATCGGCGCGCCGTGGCTGGCCAGCCGGACCCAGGGCACGCGCCACTTCATGCGCGACCTCGGCGTGCGCTTCCGGCTCGTCGACCTCGTCGGGATCGCCATCGGCATCGGGGGCCAGATCCTCGTCGCCATCATGTACGCCCCGTTCCAGCACGACATCCACGACTTCAACGGGCCCTCGCAGAAGCTGACCGGTGGGTCGCACGGCGGCGGCTTCGTCATCATCGCCATCGCCACCGTCGTCTTCGCCCCCGCCATGGAGGAGCTGTTCTTCCGCGGCCTCCTGCTCAAGGCACTCGTGCGGCTGTTCACCCCGCTGCGGGCAGCCGGCGGCGCGCGTGCCGCCGGAGTCGTCCTGGCCGTGATCCTCGACGGCCTCCTCTTCGGCCTGGCCCACGGCGAGTGGGTCCAGCTGGCCGGCCTGGCCGTCTTCGGCATCATCCTGGCCACCGTCTCGTACCGGACCGGGCGCCTCGGCATGAACATGGTGGCGCACGCCACCTTCAACCTCGTCGCCATCGTCGCCATCGCCGCCAACGGGACCGGCCTGATCCACTGAGCACCCGCATGCGGTGGCATGCCTGCCCGTGCCGGGTGGCGGCCCGTCGCCGGCTCGCCGCGCCGGGTGGGCGCACCTAGGGTGGGCCCCGTGAGCCGGATGGACAAGGTCTTCAAGGCCTACGACGTGCGCGGGACCGTGCCCGATCAGCTCGACGCGGACATGTGCCGGGCCATCGGCCGCGCCATGGCCCGCTTCGCCGGGGTCCCCCAGATCCTGGTGGCCCGGGACATGCGCGAGTCGGGCGTCGAGCTCGCGGCGGCGTTCTCCGACGGCGTCCGGGCCGAGGGGGTCGACGTGACCGACCTCGGCATGGCCTCGACGGACTTCCTCTACTTCGCCTCGGGGCACCTCGACGCACCGGGCGCGATGTTCACGGCGTCGCACAACCCGGCCCAGTACAACGGCCTCAAGATGTGCCTCTCGGGGGCGCGCCCGATCGGGCGCGACACCGGGCTGGCCGACATCGAGGCCGAGGCGGAGAAGCTGCTGGGCGAGCCCACCCCGCCGCTCGCGGGCTCGTGGCGCGAGCTCGACCTGCTGCAGGCCTGGGCCGACCACGTCGTGTCGTTCGTCGACGTGGCGTCGCTGCGGCCGCTCAAGGTCGTGGCCGACACGGCCAACGGCATGGGCGGGCTGGTGGTGCCGATCGTCTTCGCCCGCCTGCCCTTCTCGGTCGAGATCCTCTTCCCCGAGCTCGACGGCACCTTCCCGAACCACCCGGCCGACCCCATTCAGCCCGAGAACCTGGTCGCGCTCAAGCAGGCCGTCCTGGAGCAGGGCGCCGACGTCGGGCTCGCCTTCGACGGCGACGCCGACCGGGTCTTCCTCGTCGACGAGAAGGCGGAGCCGGTCTCGGGCTCCCTCACCACCGCCCTGGTGGCCGCCTCCATGCTGACCAAGCACCCGGGCGAGACGGTCCTCTACAACCTGATCTGTTCCCACGTGGTGCCCGAGGTGGTGACCGAGATGGGCGGCACGGCGGTGCGGACCCAGGTCGGGCACTCCATCATCAAGAAGGTGATGGCCGAGACGGGGGCCGTCTTCGGCGGCGAGCACTCGGGGCACTACTACTACCGCGACAACTTCCGGGCGGACTCGGGCATCATCACGGCGCTCCTCGTCCTGGAGTTGCTGAGCCAGAGCGACCAGCCCCTGTCCGCCCTGCTCCAGCCCTTCAAGCGCTACGCCGACTCCGGCGAGATCAACACCGAGGTGGTGAGCCCGGCGGCGACCGTCGCCGCCATCGCGGAAGCCGAGCGCGCCGCCGGGGCGTCGATCGACCGGCTGGACGGGCTGACCGTCGAGCACGCCGACTGGTGGTACAACGTCCGGCCCTCCAACACCGAGCCACTCCTCCGCCTGAACGTCGAGGCGAGGACGCCCGAGCTCTGTGCGGCGCACGTCGCCGAGGTGCAGAAGCTGATTGCCGCCAACGCCGGCCTCGCCGCCGATCCGACGTGAGGCCAGTGCCGACCCAAACCGAGACAGTGCCGACCAAACTGAGGAGCCCCCATGAGCCTTGACCCACTCCTGCTCGACGTCCTCGCCTGCCCAGTCGACAAGGGCCCACTGCTGTGGTTCGAGGACGAGGACGTGCTCTACAACCCGCGGCTGAAGAAGAGCTACGCCGTGGTCGACGGCGTGCCCGTGCTGCTGGCGGACGAGGCGGTCGACGTCGGTGACGCCGAGCACGAGCGGCTGATCGCCAAGGCCGAGCGGGAGAAGGTGCGGGCCACCGGGCCGGCCGAGGGGTGACCGAGGGGTGACCGACGGGCGGTACCTCGACACGCTCGGGATGTGGGAGGCCGCCGCCGCCCTGCCCGAGCAGCTGACCGCCGCACTCGAGACTTCGCGGCGCGCCTTCGGGGGAGACGCCCTGCCCCCCGGTGAGGCCGTGCGTGCCGTGGCCGCCTTCGGCGAGGGCACGGCGGCGACCGCCTGCCACGCGGCTGCCGCCCTGGCGGCACCGCACCTGCGCCTGCCGTTCTGGGTCGGCGACGGCGCCACGGTGCCGGCGTTCGTCGACGAGCACACGCTCGTGTTCGCGGTGTCGTGCGCGGAGGGCACCGACGCCGTGGGAGCGGCGCAGGAGGCCGTGGCGCGCCGGGCACGGGTGGTGGCCGTCGGGAGCGACGGCGAGCTGGCCGCCGTGGCCGCCACCGCGGGGCTCCCGTGGTGCCCGGTGACGCCGGGCGGCCCGCTGGCGCGCAGCGCGCTCGGGGGCGCCACGGTGCCGCTGCTGTCCGCCCTCGCCGGGGCCGCCCTCGCCCCCGACCCCACCGCCTCGGTGCACGCGGCCGCCGCCGCGCTGGGCCGCCGGCGTGACGCCTGGCTGGCGCCGGGTGGCCCGGCCGAGGAGCTGGCCCGCCGCATCGGGCGCACCATCCCCCTGGTCTACGGCGCCGACGGCGTGGGCGCCGTCGCGGCCCACTGGTGGAAGGCGCAGGTGAACCTCAACGCCAAGGCGCCGTCGTTCGCGGCGGCGCTGCCGGGGCTGTCCTACGACGAGCTGGCCGGCTGGGGCCAGGGGGGCGACGTCACGCGCCAGACGATGTCGCTGGTGCTGCTGCGCCACGGAGGCGAAGGCCCGCCCGCCGCCGCCCTGTTCGAGGAGGTGCGCGCCGCCACCGACGAGGTGATGGCCGACGTGTTCGAGGTCGAGGGCGAGGGGGACGACGACCTCGGCCGCTTCTTCGACCTGGCGCTGCTCGGCGAGCTCGTGTCCCTCCACCTGGCCGGCCGTGAGGGTGTCGACCCGGGCCCGGTGCCCGCGGTCGACGACGTGCACCTCCCGGGAGGGGTCGGGCGCTCCTAGTTCAGGCGTTCCACGATCATCGCCATGCCCTGACCGCCACCGACGCACATCGACTCGAGGCCGAACGTCTTGCCCGAGTCCTCCAGGCCGTTGAGCAGCGTGGTCATGATGCGCGCCCCGGTCTGTCCGAAGGGGTGACCGAGGGCGATCGCCCCGCCGTTGACGTTCAGCTTGTCCCAGGAGATCCCGAGGTGCTTGGCCGACGGGATCACCTGTGCCGCGAAGGCCTCGTTGATCTCCACCAGGTCGATGTCGTCAATGGTCAGGTTGGCCCGCGCCAGGGTCTGCCGGCAGGCGTCCACCGGTCCGAGCCCCATGATCTCGGGGTTGAGCCCGGACACGCCGCTCGCCACGATGCGGGCCAGCGGGGTGATGCCGAGCGCCTTCGCCCTGGTGTCGCTCATGACGATGACGGCGGCCGCGCCGTCGTTGAGCGGGCACGCGTTCCCCGCCGTCACGGTCCCGCCCTCGCGGAAGACGGGCTGGAGGTTGGACAGTCCCTCGAGCGTCGTGTTCGCCCGGGGCCCGTCGTCCTTGGTCACCACCGTGCCGTCGGCCAGGGTCACCGGGATGATCTCCCGCTCGAAGAACCCGTTCTGCTGCGACGCCACGGCCCTCGTCTGCGACAGGAGTGCGAACTCGTCCATCTCCAGGCGGCCGACGTTCTCGTACTCGGCCACGTTCTCGGCGGTCTGGCCCATGGCGATGTAGACGTCGGACAGCCCGGCCGGCGGGCTCCACGGCTCGGTCACCGCGGGTGTGCGGAGCTTGGTCCGCTCCTCGGCCTCGGCGAACTCGGGATTGTGCGGCCCGGTGTCGGAGGCGCCGTGCAGGTAGCGGCTCACCGTCTCGACCCCGGCGGCGATGAAGACGTCGCCCTCACCGGCGCGGATGGCGTGGGCCGCCATCCGGATCGTCTGCAGTGAGGACGAGCAGTAGCGGTTGACCGTCACGCCGGGCACGTTGTCCAGCCCGGCCAGGATGGCGGCGACGCGCGCCACGTTGTAGCCGGCCTCGCCCGCCGGCTGCCCGCAGCCCAGGATCACGTCCTCCACCTCGGCCGGGTCGAGCTGGGGCACCTTGTCGAGCACGGCCCGCAGCACGAGGGCACTCAGGTCGTCGGGCCGGCACTCGACGAGCGAGCCCTTGTTGGCCCGCCCGATCGGGGTGCGACCGGTGGCGACGATGACGGCTTCAGGCATGGTGACGGCTCCTCGGTTCGATCCGGCACCCGGGGATTCCGCCCCAGGGCGGATTGCAGGTTACTTGGCGGTAGGGAGGGGTCCGCCGAGCCGTCATTGGCCGCTCTCCCGGGGCGGACTGTAACGTGTTCTCGCGCGCCGAGCCCGAAGGGTCGGGACGGCGACGACGTGGCGTTGACGTGGGCCGATGCGGCCCCGCCACCCGGGAGGGACACGATGGAGATTGCCTTGACCGAGGAGCAGCAGGCGCTGAAAAGCGAGCTGCGCGCCTACTACGAGAACCTGCTGACCCCGGAGGTCGAGCAGGACCTGGCCCTGGCCGGCGGCGTCGGCCCCGCGGTGCGCCGGGTCGTCGAGCAGATGGGGCGCGACGGCTGGCTCGGCATCGGCTGGCCGGAGGAGTGGGGTGGGCAGGGCCGCTCCGCCATTGAGCAGTTCATCTTCTTCGACGAGTCGATGCGCAGCGGGGCGCCGGTCCCCATGCTGACCATCAACACGGTCGGGCCCACGATCATGAACTTCGGCACGCAGGAGCAGAAGGAGTTCTTCCTCCCCAAGATCCTGGCCGGAAAGATCTCCTTCTGCATCGGCTACACCGAGCCGAACTCGGGGACGGACCTCGCATCGTTGACCACCCGGGCGGTGCGCGACGGCGACGAGTACGTGATCAACGGCTCCAAGATCTTCACCAGCCTGGCCGGCGACGCCGACTACATCTGGCTGGCCACGCGGACCGATCCCAACGTCGCCAAGCACAAGGGAATCTCCATGTTCGTCGTGCCGATGGACACCCCCGGCATCCGCGTCGTCCCCATGAAGCTCCTCGGGGACCACAACATCAACTACACGTTCTACGAGGACGTGCGCGTGCCGGCCTCCACCCTCGTCGGTGGCGAGAACCAGGGTTGGAGCCTCATCACGAACCAGTTGAACCACGAGCGTGTCACCCTGTGCTCGCCCGGAATCATCGAGCGCGTGCTGACCGACGTGCGGGCCTGGGCGCAGGCGACGAAGCTCCCGGACGGACGGCGGGTCATCGACCAGGAGTGGGTGCAGGAGCACTTCGCCCGCGTCCACGCCGAGCTCGAGTTCCTCCGCCTCATCAACTGGAAGGTGGCCTGGCAGGCCACGCAGGGCCACCTCGATGTGGCCGACGCCTCGAGCATCAAGGTCTTCGGCACCGAGTTCTACCTGCGTGCCTTCCGGCTCCTTATGGAGATCCTCGGGCAGGCGGGCTACCTGACGCGCGGCTCACCGGCCGCCGTGGTCGCCGGGCGGCTCGAGATGTACGCCCGCTCCATGATCATCCTCACGTTCGGGGGCGGGACCAACGAGATCCAGCGGGACCTCATCGCCATCTTCGGCCTCGGCATGCCGCGCTCGCTGCGCTGAGCCCCGAATCGACCCAGGAGAGCCCCATGGACTTCAACTACAGCGAAGAGCAAGAAGCCGTCCGCCAGTTGGCGGCCCAGATCTGCGGTGATCGGTCGACCCACGAGCGACTCAAGCAGGTGGAGGCGGAGGCCGGCGACGAGGGGCCGATCGATCGCGACCTGTGGCGGGAGCTGGCGGGCGCGGGCCTGCTCGGCATCCACCTGGACGAGGACTTCGGTGGTGCCGGGCTGGACTTCGTGGCGGCCTGCCTGGTGGTCGAGGCGGTGGGCCGGACTGCCGCCTACGTGCCCGTGGTCGAGACCATGGTCTATGGCGCCCTGCCCATCGCCCGCTTCGGCACCGACGCGCAGCGCAAGACCTGGCTCACCGGCGTGGCGAGCGGCGACACCATCCTCACGGCGGCCATGGCGGAGCTCGTGGGCGAGGTCATCCTGCCGGGCGGCGCCGAGCCGGCCACCACGGCGACGGCGCAGGCGGACGGCTCGTGGCTGCTCACCGGCACCAAGGCGTGTGTCCCGGCGGCCCTGGTCGCCGACGCCATGCTCGTGCCGGCGACGTGCCAGGCCGCGGACGGCGCCGTGACGGGGGTGGGCGTCTTCATCGTCGACACCGCGGCCGAGGGGCTCAGCCTGACGCCGCAGACCACGACGACGGGGCGCCCCGAGGCCGTCGCGGAGCTCGCCGGCGTCCATGTCGGGGCCGACCGGCTCCTCGGCGACGGCGCCGACGGCGCCGAGGTGATCACCGCCATCACCGAGTACGCGACGACCGCGCTGTGCGTGCAGGAGGCCGGGGTGTGCGCATCGGCCCTGGAGCTCACCGCCGAGTACACCAAGACGCGCGTGCAGTTCGACAAGCCCATCGCGACCTTCCAGGCCGTCGGGCAGCGCGCCGCGGATGCCTACGTCGACACCGAGGCGATCCGGCTCACGGCGTGGCAGGCGGCCTCGCGCCTGGCGTCGGGGCTCCCGGCGGCCTCCGAGGTGGCCGTCGCCAAGTACTGGGCGGCCGAGGGCGGGCAGCGAGTGGTGCACGCGGCATCCCACCTCCACGGTGGGGTGGGCGTCGACCGCGACTACCCGCTGCACCGCTACTTCCTGCTGACGCGCCAGATCGAGCTCACGCTGGGCGGGGCGAACGAGAGCCTGCGCCGCCTCGGGCGGATGCTGGCCGACGACCCCGTCTGACCTCCCGTCGGGCTACGGAGCGGCGTTGGAGAGGCCGAGCCCGTAGCCGGCGAGGAACACGCCCGCCTCCTTGTGGCGCGGGTACGCGCCGGCCAGGCGATGGAACGCGGGGGAGTGGTCCGGGTGCGTGAGGTGGGCCACCTCGTGGACCAGCACCGAGTCGAGCACCCACCCGGGCACGAGACGCAGACGGTGTGAGACGCGGATCTCGCCCGAGTAGTAGGAGCACGAGCCCCAGCGGGCGCTCTGGTTGGTGACCCAGCGGACCGATGCCGGGCGGGCGCCGACCAGGTAGCGATCGCTGAGCTCGATCGCCCGGGCCAGGAGCTCGTCGTCACCGAGGCACGACTGCAGGCGGTGGCGGGTGAGCAGCCGCTCGACCAACCAGTCGACGGTCTTCTGGCGCGATGCTCGGTCGAGGTGGGCGGGCACGGACACCACGATGCGCCCGCCGACCCACTTGGCCTCCGACGTCTTCTTGCGGCGCTTGCTGATGCGGACCTCGACCTCGGGTGCCGCCGCGGCCGCCGCAGCCGGCGCTGGCTCCGCGGGCGGCGGCGGTGGCGGGGGGAGCACCTCGGTCGCCGTCGGCTCGTGGGGCGCGGACGCGGGTGCGGACACGGGTTGGGATGCGGGCTCGGACCCGAGGAGGTCGGAGACGTCGAAGAGGGTCATGGACGGCATTGTGGCCGATCCGTGTGACCGTGCAGTGAATGCCCGGCCACCATCCCCGTGGCCGGGAAGGCACCAGCCTACGATTCGATCGCCCGCCACAGTGGTCGCGGGCGGAACGGGGAGGATCGTGATGTCGGCTCTGCTGCTTGCTTCTTCCGGTGCGGGTGGGATCGTGGTCATCATCTACATCGCAGTGATCGTCTTCGAGATCGCGGCACTGTGGCAGGTGTTCGTGAAGGCGGGTCACCCGGGTTGGGCGGCCATCATCCCGTTCTACAACTACTACGTGCTCCTCAAGATCGTCGGGCGACCCGGCTGGTGGCTGATCCTCTACTTCATCCCGCTGGTGAACATCATCATCTGGATCATCGTGGCCATCGACCTGTCCAAGTCGTTCGCCAAGACCTCGGGTTTCGCCGTGGGCCTGATCCTCCTGGCCTTCATCTTCATCCCGATCCTCGGCTTCGGGCCGGCCTCCTATGTCGGACCGGCCGCCGCGGGACCCAGGGCGATTTAACCTGCTCGCGGGCGCCCGATCTAGCCGAGCACCAGCTCGGCCAGCGTGCGCAGGGTCGCCACGTCGCCGTTGACGAGCATGGTCGTGGCCCGCGACTCGCGCCAGGCCTCGAGGTCGTCCCGGATCTTCGCCGCCGGGCCCACCAGCGCGATGTCCTCCACCATGGCGGTGGGGACGGCGGCCGCCGCGTCGTCCTTGCGCCCGTCGAGGTAGGCGTCCTGGATCTTGTGAGCGGCCTCCTCGTAGCCCATGCGAGCGAAGACGTCGAAGTGGAAGTTCATCTCCTTGGCCCCCATGCCGCCGATGTAGAGGGCGAGGTAGGGGCGGAACCCGTCCGCGGCTGCCTCGACGTCGTCGGCGATCACGGTGGGCGCGAACGCCAGCACCTCGAAGTCCTCTTCGCTGCGCCGAGCGCCGGGGCGGGCGAACCCCTCGTCGAGCGAGGCCTCGAACGACGACATCGCCCGGGGGGAGAAGAAGATGGGGAACCAGCCGTCGGCGATCTCGGCGGCCAGGGCGACGTTCTTGGGTCCCTCGGCACCGAGGATGATCGGGATGTCGGCGCGCAGCGGGTGGACGATCGGCTTGAGGGGCTTGCCCAGCCCCGACCCGCCCGGGTACGGGAGCGGGTAGTGCGGGCCGTCGCTGGTCACCGGCTTCTCGCGCGCCAGGACCTGGCGCACGATGTCGACGTACTCCCGGGTCCGGGCCAGCGGGGCAGGGAAGGGCTGGCCGTACCAGCCCTCGACGACCTGGGGGCCCGACACCCCGAGGCCGAGCACGAAGCGGCCCCCCGAGAGGTGGTCCATGGTCAGCGCGGCCATGGCCATGGCGGTCGGGGTGCGGGCGGACAGCTGGCACAGTGAGGTGCCGAGGCGGACCCGCTCGGTGCGTGATCCCCACCAGGCCAGCGGGGTGAGTGCATCGGAGCCATAGGACTCCGCGGTCCAGACGGAGTCGTAGCCGAGGCGTTCGGCTTCCGTCACCAGCTCCACGGCGTTGGGGGGAGGGCCCGAGCCCCAGTAGCCCAGCTGCAGTCCGATCTTCATCGTCTTCACGTGCGGCTCCTCTCGCGTGTCTCGCGCCCCGCGCCCGGGAGGCTCAGACCTTGGCGACGATCTCGTCGGCGAACCACCGCACGGCGGCGAGCCGCGCCGCCAGTGCCTCGTCGTCGGGGGTCCCGGGGGCGACGGTGACGCCCATCCACGGCGCGCAGACGAAATCGCTCACCCCGGCCTCGGCGAAGCGGCGGTACAGGTCCACGTCGGGGCGCTCGTTGAGCGACAGGTAGATGATGAAGTCCTCCGGGTCGCGGTCCGCCTTCTCGAGCGCGTCGTGCAGCTCGGCGAGGTGGGCCCAGGCCTCGTCCTCGCTGTAGGCGCCGGCCGCGATCCAGCCGTCGCACAGCGCCGCCGTACGGCGCAGGGCGACGGGGGAGTGACCGCCTCCGATGATCGGGATCGGGCTGGTGGGCGACGGCTCCATCTGGCACTCCGGCACGTCGTAGTAGTCGCCGTGGAACTCCACCCAGCCGCCGGCCCACAGCGCGCGGAGCGCCACGATCATCTCGTCCAGCCGCTTGCCGCGGGTGGCGAAGTCCTGGCCCGTCTGGTCGAACTCCTCCTTGCACCAGCCGACGCCGACGCCGAGCCGCAGCCGGTTGTCCGACAGGACGGCGGTCGTGCCCACCGACTTGGCCACCGTCATGAGGTCGCGCACCGGCGCGATGTAGACGCCGGTCGTGAACAACAGGTTCTCCGTCGCGCCGGCCAGCGCCGAGATCACGCACATGGGGTCCGGCCACGGGGTCTCGGAGTCCCAGCTCGGGGCGCCGTCCTCGCGCTTCGAGTAGGTGTAGCGCGACTCGAGCCGGCGCGGGTTGAACAGGTGGTCGGAGACGTACATGCCGCCGTAGCCCAGCTCGTCGCACGCCTGGCCGAGGGGGACGATCTGGCTCGTCGGGAGGAAGGAGACGGCCTGGTGGAAGCGCACGGCGCGATCGGTCACTGCCGTGGCCTCAACGGGCCCGCGGCGGAACCGGCGCGCCGCCGACTGGTGCGGACGGGGCGAACGCGATCGGGATGTGCTTGGTCCCGTTGATGAAGTTCGACTGCAGGCGCTCGACCTCGCCGTCCAGCCGGATGTCCGGTATGCGGTCCAGGAGCCGGTCGAACATCACCATGATCTCCATGCGGGCCAGGTTCGCCCCGAGGCAGAAGTGCGGGCCGCCGCCGCCGAAGGCGATGTGGTTGTTGGGTGAGCGGGTGATGTCGAACGTGTCGGGATTCTCGAAGGCGGACTCGTCGCGGTTGGCCGAGGTGTGCCAGAAGACGATCTTGTCGCCCTCCTCGATCTGCTGGCCGTGCAGCTCCAGGTCCGCCGTCGCGGTGCGGCGGAAGTGCATGACGGGGGTGACGTAGCGCAGCATCTCCTCCACCGCCCCCGGCAGCAGCGAGCGGTCCCTGCGCAGGAGCTCCCACTGGTCAGGGTGGTCGAAGAAGGCGGCCATGGCGCCCGACATCAGGTTCCGGGTGGTCTCGTTCCCCGCCACGATGAGGAGGAGGAAGAAGAGGTCGAGCTCGAGCTCGTTGAGCTTCTCTCCCTCCACCTCGGCGTCGAGCAGGACCGAGATGAGGTCCTGCCTGGGCTGGAGACGCCGGCGGGAGGCCAGCTCCTCCGCGTAGCTGTACACCTGCATGGCGGCCTCGCCCGGGTCGGTGTCGGGGATCTGGTACTCGGGGTCCTCGGAGCCGATCATGCGGTTGGACCAGTCGAAGACCATGCGCCGGTCCTCCTGGGGCACCCCGAGCAGCTCGGCGATGACGAGCAGCGGGAGCTCGGCCGAGATCTCCTCGACGAAGTCGGCCGTGCCCCGTTCGCACACCGAGTCGATGATGCCGTCGGCGTAGCCGACGATCTGCTGCTCCAGGTCGCGCACCATCTTGGGGGTGAAGCCCTTGTTGACCAGGCGGCGGTAGCGCGTGTGCATGGTCGGGTCCATGTTGACCATCATCAGCTGCTGCTGGGCGAGCTGGTCGTCGTCCATCTCGTGGAAGAGGGAGCCGCGACGCGCCGAGGAGTAGTGCTCCCAGTCCCGGTTGACCTGCACGCAGTCGTCGTAGCGGGTGATGGCCCAGAAGCCGCCCCGGGGCGCCACGGCCTCGGGGTGCCAGTAGACGGGCGCCTCCCGCCGGAGCTCGGCGAACCACTGGTAGGGCACGCCATGGACGAAGTTGCGCCCGTCGATCAGATCGATCTCGTCGAGACCCATGGGCCCCCCTTTCGGGCTCTCCGGCGGTCGCCTCCCGGCACCGGATCGCCTGCCCTTTCGAGGCGATTTCTAGAACGTGTGTCAGTGATCATAGGCACAGACCCGCCGGGGCGGACCCGGGCGCGAGACCCCGGCATGGGACGAGCGCGGGGGAGGGTATGTTCCCGGAGCGCAGTCGCGCAGCCCACCCGTGCGGAGCGAAACGAGGGACGAACCGTTGACCTATTGCCTGGCCCTGCGCCTCGACGAGGGACTGGTGTTCCTGGCCGACACCCGCACCAACGCGGGTGTCGACAACGTCGGCACGTACCGCAAGATGCACGTCCTCCAGCCCACCCCCGACCGCCTCTTCGTGATCGAGTCGGCCGGGAGCCTGGCGACGACCCAGGAGGTCCTGGACCGCATCCGGCGTGACCTCGCCGCGGACGACGCGACCGAGAGCCTGGCGACGGTCGGTCATCTCTTCGAGGCGGCGCTGTACCTGGGGCGCCTGAGCCACGAGGTGGCGAGCGCACACCGGGAGGCCCTCCGGGAGGTCGGGGCGGACGGCACGGCGACCTTCATCCTCGGGGGCCACGTGGGGAACGAGCTCCCCGACATCCTCCTGGTGTACCCGGAGGGCAACTACATCCGCGCCTCCGACGAGCGCCCCTTCCTCCAGATCGGCGAGAGCAAGTACGGGAAGTTCATGCTGGAGCTGGCGGTGCAGGCCGACGTCGACCTCGTCACGGCGGCCAAGATCGCACTGGGCTCCATGATGAGCACGGCGAGCGCCAACCTGTCCGTGGGGCCGCCCTACGACGTGGGGATCTACGTCAACGGAGCACGCACGATCAGCGAGTTCCGGATCGAGAGCCACTCGCCCCTGCTGGACAAGCTCAGCAAGGTCTGGGAGCGCCAGCTCCTGAACGGCATCGCCGAGCTCCCGCCGATCACCCAGGACGACGTCACGGACGTGCGGACCGGGGCGTAGCCGCTCCGCCTCCCCGCCCGCGTCGGCCCCGCCCTGGAGGCCTGGTCAGCGCCGTCGCGGCTGCCCTGGTGGGCGGAACCGGCGCCGGCCGCCGGGACCGGTGGGCTGCGGGCCGGGGCGGCGGCCCGCCCGGGCCACCCCGAAACGAGAACGTGTTACATTTTTGGGCAGCGCGGCCTTGACCTGGCAGGGACCGCAGAGTGCACGCGAGGCTGCCACACGATGTTCCTCGAAGAGAGCCCCGAACAGCAGCAGCTGCGCGCCGAGCTGCGCGGCTACTACGCCGACCTGTTGACCGACGAGGTGCGGGCCGGCCTGGCCGAAGGCGGGGAGGGCGGCGAGGCCTGGAGCCAGGTGGTGCGCCAGATCGGCAAGGACGGGTGGCTCGGCATCGGGTGGCCCGTCGAGTTCGGCGGGCAGGGACGGCCGGCGACCGACCAGTTCATCTTCTTCGACGAGACGCGGCGCGCCGGTGCCCCGTTCCCCTTCGTCACCATCAACACGGTGGGGCCGACGCTCATGAGCTTCGGCACCGACGAGCAGAAGTCGTTCTTCCTGCCGAGGATCCTGGCCGGCGAGGTCAACTTCGCCATCGGCTACACGGAGCCCGAGGCGGGTACCGACCTGGCCTCGCTGCGCACGCGCGCGGTGCGCGACGGCGAGGAGTACGTGATCAACGGGGCGAAGATCTTCACCAGCGGCGCCGACCAGGCCGACTACATCTGGCTGGCCGTGCGCACCGACCCCGACGTGCCCAAGCACAAGGGCATCTCGATCCTGTGCGTGCCGACGACCGCACCGGGCTTCGAGTGGTCGATCATCAACACGGTCGGTGGCCTCACCACGACGCAGACCTTCTACGACAACGTGCGGGTCCCGGTGGCCAACCGCGTGGGCGAGGAGAACGAGGGCTGGCGCATGATCACCACGCAGCTCAACCACGAGCGGGTGGGGTTGGCCGCCTGGAGCGGGCTGGCCATCTCCCTCTACGAGGACATCGTGGCCTGGGCGGCCAGGCAGCCGACCGACGACGGTCGCTCGCTGGTCGAGCAGGGGTGGGTGCAGACGGACCTCGCCAAGTGCCACGCGGAGCTCCAGGCGATGTGGCTGCTCAACTGGCGCATGGCCGTGCACGTGGCCGACGGCGAGCTCACGGGTGCCGAGTCGTCGTCGATCAAGGTGTTCGGGACCGAGCGGATCATCGAGGTGGTGCGGGCCCTGCAGGGAGTGGTGGGCGCCGCCGGGTACCTGACCCCGGGCTCGCCCGGGGCGCTCCTGCGCGGCCGGCTCGAGGCGACCGGCCGCCAGGCGCAGATCAACACGTTCGGCGGCGGCGTGAACGAGGTGCAGCGCGAGATCGTCGCCGCGGCCGGCCTGGGCATGACGCGGGGGTCGAGGTGAGCACCGTCACCGGACCGGAACGGGCGGACCGCTTCGAGGAGCTCGTCCCCTACCCGGACCACAGCGCGCAGCTCGAGGCCCTCGTCGGCCAGTCGGCCGGCGCCCCGAACCTGTCACCCCACGCGGTCAACGCGCCCATGATCCGGCACTGGGTCGAGGCGATGGGCGACGAGAACCCGGTCTACGTCTCCGACGAGGCGGCGCGGGAGGCGGGCTACGACCGGCTGATCGCCCCGCCCACCATGCTCCAGGCCTGGATCATGCGCGGCCTGCGTTCCACCCTCGCCGTCGAGGAGGCCCGGGCGGCCGGTGGCGAGCAGGGGAGCGGGCCCAACGAGCTGATGATGAGCCTGCTCGACGACGAGGGGCTGACCTCGGTGGTGGCCACCAACTGTGACCAGCACTACGACCGGCCCCTGGTGCTCGGAGACCGGTTGCTCGTGCGCTCGGTGATCGAGTCGATCTCCGACCCGAAGCGGACCGGGCTCGGGACGGGGCGCTTCATCACGACGCGGATGGACTACGTCGCCGTCCCCGACGCCGACGTACCGGAACGCGGGTCCGCGTCCACGGCGGAGGTCCAGGCGCTCTTCGACGCCGGCGAGCCGGTGGCGACGCAGCGCTTCCGGATCCTCAAGTACCTGCCGCCGGACCGGACGCCGCCGCGGCCGTCGCGGCCGCGTCCCGCCATCACGCAGGACAACGCGTTCTGGTTCGAGGGGGCGCAGGCACACGCGCTGCTGATCCAGCGCTGCGCGTCGTGCGGCACGCTGCGCCACCCCCCCCTGCCCGCCTGCGGCAGGTGCGGCTCCTTGGAGTGGGACACGGTCGAGGCGAGTGGCCGGGGCACCCTCTACTCCTACGTCGTGGTGCACTACCCCCAGGTGGCCGCCTTCGAGTATCCGCTCCCGATCGGGCTGGTCGAGCTGGAGGAGGGGACGCGTGTGGTGGCGAACCTCGGTGTGGAGCCCGGCTCCGTCGCCATCGGGATGGCGCTGCAGGCCGAGTTCGTCGACTTCGACGATGCGCTGTCGCTGCCCGTCTTCGTCCCGGCCGGCGCACCGGAGCCGGGGAGGGGGGCCTGATGGACTTCAACTTCAGCGAGGAGCAGCTCGCCGTCTCGGAAGCGGCGACCGGGGTGTTCTCCGGGCTCGTGGACCCCGAGCGCATCGGGATCGTCGAGCAGACCGAGGACCGGATCGACCGCGCGCTGTGGCAGGCGCTGGCGGACGCCGACCTCCTGGGTCTGGCCGTGCCCGAGTCCGAGGGCGGCGCCGGCCAGGGGCTGATGGAGCTGTGCCTGCTGCTCGAGGCGCAGGGCAACGCGGTGGCGCCGGTGCCCCTGTGGGCCACCCTCGTGCTCGGGGCCCTGCCCATCGCGCACTTCGGCTCGGAGGCGCAGCGGTCACGCTGGCTGCCCGGCGTCGTCTCGGGGGATGTGATCCTCACCGCCTCCCTCACCGGCAGCGCGGCCAGCCCCACGTCGTCACCGGCCGTGCGGGCGACGGCGCAGGGCGAGGGGTGGGTGCTCGACGGCACGGAGCTGGCGGTGCCCCAGGCACACCTGGCGGACCGGATCGTCGTGCCGGCGCACACCGAGGGTGGCGACGTGGTGCTCGTGCTCGTCGATCCCGGGGCGCCCGGGGTCTCGCTCGAGCGCGCCGTGACCACCAATCGCGAGGTCCATCCGCACCTGCATCTCGCCGGGGTGACGGTCGGGGCGGAGGACGTCCTGGTCGGCGCCGACCTGGGTCGCGCCACGCTCGCCTTCCTGTCGGTGGCGGCCATCATCACGCTGTGCGCGCTCCAGGTCGGCGTGTGCGAGGCCGCGCTCACGCAGACCGCGGCGTACCTGAACGGGCGTCATCAGTTCGGACGCCCCCTGAGCACCTTCCAGGGCACCATGCTGCGGGCGGCGGATGCCGCCATCGACATCGAGGCCATGCGGGTCACCTGGCAGAACGCCGCCTGGCGCTTCGACAGCGGCCGCGACGCCGCCGACGCCGCCCGGGTGGCCAAGTGGCAGGCGGCCGAGCGGGGGCAGCGGACCGTGCATGCCACGCAGCATCTCCACGGCGGCATGGGTGCGGACATCACGTACCCGATCCACCGCTACTTCCTGTGGGGCAAGCAGATCGAGCTGCTCCTCGGCGGCCCCAGCGCGCAGCTGGCCCGGCTGGGCGCGGACATCGCCGAGCGGGCCCTGGCGGAGGCGGAGGCGGAGGGGTGACGGCGCCTCCGGTGTCGGGACCGACCTACGCCGACGTCGCGGTGGGCGACGAGCTGCCGACGCTCGTCCTGCCCGTGACGCGCACGCTGATCGTGTCGGGGGCCATCGCGAGCCGGGACTACCAGGACGTGCACCACGACTCCGTCCTGGCGCAGGGTCGCGGCTCGAAGGACATCTTCATGAACATCCTCACCACCAACGGCCTCGTGGGCCGCTACGTCACCGATTGGTCCGGGCCGCGCGGCCGGCTGTCGGAGGTCAACATCAGGCTCGGCGCACCGAACTACCCGGATTGCACCATGACCCTCACCGGATCGGTGACGGCGAAGGGTGCCCTGGCCGACGACGGCCGCAGCGGCGTGGTCACGGTCACCATCCGTGGGGCCAACCACCTCGGCGACCACGTGACGGGCACGGTCAGCGTCGTCCTCCCGCTGGGGGACGAGTCGTCGAACGGCGGCGGCTGATGCCCCACACCTTCTCCGGCCGGACGGCCATCGCCGGCATCGGGGCGACGGAATTCTCCAAGGAGTCGGGGCGCTCGGAGCTGCGTCTCGCCGTGGAGGCGGTCGACGCCGCGCTCCGGGACGCAGGGATCGCCCCCTCCGAGGTGCAGGGGATGGTCACCTTCAGCACGGACACCAATCCCGACATCGACATCGCCCGCAGCCTCGGCATCGGTGAGCTGACCTTCTTCAGCCGGATCCACTACGGCGGCGGCGCGGCGTGCGCCACCATTCAGCAGGCAGCGCTGGCCATCTCCTCCGGCGTTGCCGACGTGGTCGTCTGCTACCGCGCCTTCAACGAACGCTCGGGGAGCCGCTTCGGTGCCGGCGTCCAGGGCAGGGCCCCGCTGCCCACGGCGGAGAACGCGCACATGGCCTCCTACCTGCCGGTCGGCCTGCTCACACCCGCCTCGTGGGTGGCCATGGCGGCCCAGCGCTACCTCCACGTGCACGGCGCGACGAGCGAGGCCCTCGGGCGTGTCGCGGTGGCGGATCGCACGCACGCGGCCACCAACCCGAAGGCCTGGTTCTACGAGCAGCCGATCACGCTCGAGGAGCACCAGGCCAGCCGCTATATCGTCGAGCCGCTCCACCTGCTCGACTGCTGCCAGGAGACCGACGGCGGCCAGGCGCTCGTCGTGACGTCGCTGGAGCGCGCCCGTGACCTCCGCACGGCCCCGGCCGTCATCCGGGCCGCGGCGCAGGGCTCGGGCCGGGGCCAGGACATGATGACGAGCTACTACCGCGACGACCTGCTCGGGTTGCCCGAGATGGCCGTGGTGGCCCGCCAGCTGTGGGAGACGTCGGGTCTCGGGCCCGATGACATGCAGGCGGCGATCCTCTACGACCACTTCACCCCGTACGTCCTCTACCAGTTGGAGGAGCTCGGGTTCTGCGCCAAGGGCGAGGCCAAGGACTTCGTGCGCGACGGCCGGATCGAGCTCGGCGGCGCGCTGCCCATCAACACCCACGGCGGGCAGCTCGGCGAGGCCTACCTGCACGGCATGAACGGGATCGCCGAAGGCGTGCGCCTCGTGCGCGGCAGCTCGGTCAACCAGGTCGAGGGCTTGGAGCACGTCGTGGTGACGGCCGGCACCGGCGTGCCGACGAGCGGACTGGTGCTCGGCGTCGATCGCTGAGCGCGGAGGCGTCGGGGAATCGGCATCGTCACTTCGGTTGCCGCCAGCCCACCAAACGCTGGATTGACTACGCACGCAGGTTTTCCGTGCACGCGAGCGGGAATGGTGATACAAACGCATCACTCGAGCACAGGGGGTCCCCAGATGCCACTCAGCACGCACGCCGACGTTCTCGCAGAGAGGTCTGGCCGGCTCCGAGGGAAAAGGACGGCCCACCTGCGGGGGCTGGGTGCCGCCGGCCTGCTGCTCGCCTTCGTCGGGAGCGTGGCGCTCATCGCACCGCAGGCGGCTTCGGCGGCCTCGAGGGACGTGTCGCACGCCGCCAGGGCGGCCGACACCGGTCACGACGTGACGGGCTTCCCCGGCACATCGACCACGGCACCCTTCAACGAATGTCCCGCCATCGGCTTCGACAACAGTTGTGGATTGCTGATCGTGGTCAGCAACAACGGCGAGCAGGTGCTCCAGGACGACAACAACGGCACATCCGCCTCGACGCCGACGGCCGGCCAGCAGACGCCGTATGACAACATCGACGACACCCTCGTTGGGATCGTCAACGAGTCGAGCAAGCCGGTCTATGCCCTCCAGCTCTCGGGCTCGTCGACCGGAACTCCGCTCTTTGGCTTCGAGGGTGACGGGATCTGCACCTACGCGCTGAACGGTGCCAGCACCAGCGTCGGTCCCGGCACCGGCGGTAATTCGCTGAGTAATAACCCTGGCTACACGGGCGACAGCTACTGCAGCGCCGCCCAGTTGGCCGGCGCCTCGGGTCCCACTGGCCCTGACCCGAACGGCAGCGACTACCAGGGACCCGACAACACCTACTCCAACATCAGCGCCGACACGACGACGGGGAACGTCAACTTCACCGGGGGCCTGCAGCCCGGGTCGTCGACCTACTTCGGCCTCGAGGACTCCCTGGCCTCCAACCAGGTCAACGTCCAGTTCGGCTACTGGATGGCGGCATCCGACGGCGGCATCTTCGCCTACGACGCCCCCTTCTTCGGGTCGATGGGCGGCAAGCCCCTGGACAAGCCGATCGTCGGCATCACGGCCGACCCCAACACCGGTGGCTACTGGGAGGTGGCGTCCGACGGCGGCCTCTTCGCCTTCAACGCGCCCTTCTTCGGATCGATGGGGGGTAAGTCCCTGAACGCGCCGGTCGTCGGCATGGTGGCCACGCCCGACGGCCAGGGCTACTGGGAGGTGGCGTCCGACGGCGGTGTCTTCAACTTCGGGGACGCCTCGTTGTACGGCTCCATGGGGGGCAAACACCTGAACGCACCGGTGGTCGGCATCGCGTCGTCCCAGGATGGCCTGGGGTACTACGAGGTGGCCCAAGACGGAGGCATCTTCAACTTCGGTGATGCGGCCTTCCACGGATCGATGGGTGGCAAGCCCCTCAACAAGCCGATCGTGGGCATCACCGGTGACCAGGCCACGGGTGGCTACTGGGAGGTGGCGTCGGACGGCGGTCTCTTCAGCTTCAACGCGCCGTTCTTCGGATCCCCGGCGGCCACGCCGCTGAACAAGCCGGTGGTCGGCATGGCGGGGACGCCCGACGGCCAGGGCTACTGGGAAGCGGCGACGGACGGCGGCATCTTCAACTACGGCGATGCCTTCTTCTGGGGGTCCCTCGGGTCGACGACCCTCAACGCTCCCGTCGTGGGGATTGCCGGCAGCGCCACCTAGCATCTGAGGATCCGGCGCCCGCCTGTCGGGCGCCGGGGTGAGTGACCGAGCCGATCGGATCGGGCGCCGAGTGCGTCCCGGTCAGATCGGCCGGTCGCCCACCGCCTCCTCGAGCGTGCGAGCCTCGTCCGCGTCCAGCAAACGGTAGGCCTCGCCGTTGGCGGGTCTCCAGAGCACAGGGTCGGCACAGGTCCACCGCTCGGCGCGCAGCCCCCGCTTCAGGACCTTGTTGGTGGCGGTCACCGGGAGTGCGGGGGTCATCCGCACGAAACGGGGCGCCCACTTCGTCCCGAGGTCCTTCTGGGCGGCCAGGAAGTCGGCGAGCTCGCCCGCGTCGAGCGCGTCCACGCCGGGGCGGAGCTGCAGTGCGGCCATGACCTGATCGCCCACCACGGGGTCGGGTACCGCGTACACCGCGGCGAGGACCACGTCGGGATGCCGCTGCAGGATCCGCTCTATGGGCGCCGACGCGAAATTCTCGCCGTCCACCCGCATCCAGTCGTGGTCCCGTCCGGCGAAGTAGAAGAAGCCGGCGTCGTCGCGGTAGGCCAGGTCGCCGGTCCAGTACCAGCCCTCGCGCACGCGGGCCCGCTCGGCGTCGTCGTTGTGCCAGTAGCCCTCGAAGCCGGCGCCGCCGGACTTGGAAACCAGCTCGCCGATGGCCTCTTCGGCGTTGAGCAGTCGTCCCCGTTCGTCGAAGCGGGCGGGCGGGCACTCCTCGCCGGTCGTGGCGTCGAGCACGACGGTTCCCTCGGGCGCCCGACCCAGTGCGCCCGGAGGGGTGTCCGGTGTCCGCTGCACCGTCGCGCCGCCCTCGGTCGATCCGTACGAGTCGGTCACGGCCAGGCCGAAGCGCTCGGCGAAGCGCGCGACGTCATCGGCCGACCCCTCGTTGCCGAAGGCGCGCCGCAGGGGGTTGTCGGCGTCGTCGGGGCGCTCGGGCGTGGCCAGGATGTAGGAGAGCGGCTTCCCGACGTAATTGAAGTAGGTGGCGCCGGCCGCCCGCACGTCGGGGAGGAAGCCCGAGGCGGAGAAGCGTCCCGACGAGGGGAGCGCGAACGCCGAGCCCGCCATGAGCGCCGGTCCCCATCCCGCCATCAACGCGTTCGAATGGAAGAGCGGCATGGAGAGGTAGCAGACGTCCTCGGGGGTGAGCGCGTACATCTGGGCCACGATGGCGCCGATCCGAGCCAGGCGGCCCTGGCTGCACAGGCACGCCTTGGGTGCGCCGGAGGTGCCCGAGGTGAAGAGCAGGTAGCCCAGGGACTCCGGCGTCACGGAGGTGTCGGCGACCTCGTCGGGCTGCGCACCTGCGTGAGCGTCGAGCTCCCGTTGTGCCGCGGCCGTGTCGAGTACCAGCACTCGCGGGTTGTCGCTCGTGACGGTTCCGAGCGCGTCGCCGATGGAGGTCCCCGCCACGAGCGGCAGGTAGGTCGAGTCGGTCACCAGGAACTGGCACTGGGTGTGCGTCAGGTCCCGCACCAGCTCGTCCCCACGGTGGGTCGGGTTCGCCCCCACCACCACGGCGCCCGCCAACGCCGCCGCCTCGAGCCAGAAGACGAACTCGGGGACGTTGTCGAGCATCAGTGCGACGTGGAAGGGGCCGTCGGGCCGGCCGGCCCGCAGCCAGGCCGCTCGCTGGGCGGCGCGGGCGACGACGTCGGCATGGGTCAGACGGACCTCTCCCGCCACCAGTCCGAGCCGGGGGTCACCGGCCCGGGCGAGCACGGCGTCCGTGATGGTCTCGGGCGGTGCGGGCGGTGCGGGCGGGGCCTCAGCTGGGGTCACTGCATCTCCAAACGTCGCTGACCAGGGATGGAAAGGCCATTATTGGAACACGTTGCACTTTAGTCCACCCCGTGTTAGCTTCGCCGGAAGGCCGGCGGAACGGACCGCGGCACCGTAGACGAGGACGTGCAACCCCATGGAATTCGGCATCTTCAACGCCGCGTGCGTGCTGCCCCGGTACGTCGAGCAGCATGGCGAGTCGGCCGAGCACGACCGCATCATGGACGAGGTCGCATTCATCGTGGCGGCCGACAGGGCCGGCTTCAAGTACACCTGGGCGTCCGAGCACCACTTCCTGACCGAGTACTCGCACCTGTCGGCGTCGGAGTCGTTCCTGGCCTTCGTGGCCGCCAAGACCAGCAACATCCACATCGGCTCGGGCATCTTCAACATCACGCCGCCGGTGAACCACCCGGCTCGCATCGCCGAGCGGGTGACCATGCTGGACCACCTCTCGGAGGGGCGCTTCGAATTCGGCACCGGCCGGGGCTCGTCGACGACCGAGCAGAAGGGCTTCGGGATCGAGGACTCCGAGCTCACCCGCGAGATGGTGGCCGAGACCCTGCCGCAGATCGTGCGCATGTGGAAGGACGAGGACTACAGCTACGAGGGCAAGTTCTTCTCCATGCCGAGCCGCAACGTGCTGCCCAAGCCCTACTCGAAGCCGCACCCGCCCATCTGGATGGCGGCCGGCAGCCCAGGGACCTTCGACCTGGCCGCGGAGCTCGGCGTGGGCGTCCTGTGCTTCGGCTTCTCCACCCCCGACCAGCTCACCCCGCTGGTGGCGCGCTACAAGGAGAAGATCCAGGACTGCACGAACCCGGTGGGCGGGTTCGTCAACAACAACGTGATGATCACGACGCAGATGATCTGCAGCGAGGACGGCGCCAAGGCCCGCAAGGTCTTCCTCGAGGCCGACTCCAACTACCACCTGAGCCTCGTGTTCCGCTACCTCGACACGTTCCCCCGTCCCGCGGGCATCCCCGAGTGGCCCGCCATCATCCCCGCCATGGACGCCGCCACCCTCGACCTCGCCATCGCCGCGGGCGTGACCGCGGTCGGGACCCCCGACGAGGTCGGCAAGGCCGTCGAGAACTTCGTGGCGACGGGCGCCGATCAGCTGGCCTTCGGGATGCTGTCGACCTCCATGCCGATCGAGGCGTGCGAGGAGTCCGTCGAGACCTTCGGCAAGCACGTGCTCAAGGACTTCGACAAGGACCCCGAGCACCTCACGACCAAGCAGCGGCTCGCCGCCAAGTAGCCCTCCGGGGGGGCCGTCCCGGCCCCTACAACCGGAAGTCGCCGGCCTGCAGTCGGCGGTCGACCTCACCGGCCACCTCGGTCGGGGCACGCGCACCGCAGTCCACCCGGTGGCGCTCCGCCACGCCGTGGCTCTCGAATTGGGCCCACAGGTCGTCGACCACCGCCGCGTCCGCCAGGGCTCCGGCATGGAGTGGCTCGAGCGTGCGGTCCTGCACCCGCTGCTGGACCACGCCGATGGGGGCCCGCAGCACCGCGTAGTTGACGTCGATGCCGTGTGGCTCGCACGCCGCCGCGAAGAGATCGAGCATGAACGGGTAGAGGATGCCCTCGGCGACGGTGAAGTAACCGCCCTCGGCGAACGTCGCCACCGCCTCGGCCGCGGCACGGAGCACGACCCGGTTCTGTGCGTGGGCCACCTCCCGCCACGGCTCGACCGCGCCGCGGCGCAATTTGGCGAAGAACCAGTCCAGGTCGAGGCAGGCCGAGAGGTCGTGGCGGTCGGCCACGAGCGGCGCCACCGTGGTCTTGCCACAGCCGGGAGATCCGGTCAGGAGGAGGAGGGGTCCTGAAGGCACCCGTGCATCATCGCGTGGCACGGGCCTAGGTTGCCTCGCATGGATGATCCCTCCTACCAATGGCGCGGTCCGTTCGCCGACGCCGAGGTCAACGCACTCCACGCGGAGGGCTTCGGTCACCCCGTGCTCGCCACCGGATGGAGGGAGCAGGTCGAGCGCCACAGCCTGGGTTGGGTGTGCGCCCACGACGCGGACCGTCTGGTCGGGTTCGTGAACGTGGCCTGGGACGGCGGAGTCCATGCCTTCGTCGTCGACACCGTGGTCGCTGCGGGTGCCCGGCACCGGGGGATCGGTGTGGGCCTGCTCGACGTCGCCCGGAGGGAGGCGCGAGCCGCCGGCTGCGAATGGCTCCACGTGGACTTCGAGGAAGAACAGCGCGGGTTCTATCTCGGTGCGTGTGGGTTCGCGCCCACCCCAGCCGGCGTCATCGCACTGGCGTCGCGCTCAGCTCAGCTGGCGGACGCCACTCCCACCACCGGCTTGTTGAGGACCGTGCCACCCTCGGATCCGAAGAAGTTGGCGTCGCCGTAGTTGAAGATGCCCCCGTCGGACGCGGCGATCCAGTAGCCGTCGCCATCGGGCGTGGTCGCCACCCCGACGGCCGGCTTGTTGAGCGGCGCCCCTCCGGCGGACCCGAAGAAGCCGGCGTCACCGAAATTGAAGATGCCCCCGTCCGAGGCGACCATCCAGTACCCGAGGCCGTCGGGGCTGGCCGCCATGGCGACGATCGGCCTGTTCAGGGGCTTGCCGCCCATGGAGCCGTGGAAGGCGGCGTCGCCGAAGCTGAAGATCCCCCCGTCCGAGGCGACGAGCCAGTACCCCTGCCCGCTCGGCGTGGCCGCCATGGCGACGATCGGTTTGTTCAGCGGCCTGCCGCCCATGGAGCCGTGGAAGGCGGCGTCGCCGAAGCTGAAGATGCCACCGTCGGAGGCCACCAGCCAGTACCCGCCTCCGTCAGGGGTGGCGGCCATGCCCACGATCGGTGCGTTGAGCGACTGGCCGCCCATGGAGCCGTGGAAGCTGGCGTCCCCGTAGCTGAAGATCCCCCCGTCGGAGGCGACCAGCCAGTAGCCGCTCTTCGACGCCGTGGGCGCCATCGCCACGACGGGCTTGTTCAGCGGCAGGCTCCCGGCGGAGCCGTAGAAGCCCGCGTTGCCAAAGGTGAAGATGCCCCCGTCGGAGGCGACCATCCAGTACGACGATTTGGGCGGCGCCGGGGGTGGCGGCGAGGGAGGGCCGGGGAGACCGGCCGAGCCCGAGAAGGCGTAGACCTGATCGGTCGACGGGGCCAGCAGCAGCCCGTCGCCCACCGACGGGGTCGGGAAGTGGTTGGCCTCGCCGCCCACCGAGACCTGTTGCACCGTGGCCCCGCTCGCCGGGTTGAGCCCGTAGAGCGAGGACCCGCCGATCGACCACACGAGTCCGCCGGCCGTGATGGGAGGGCCGTGAGCCCCTGACGCCGTCTGCCACTGCGTGGCGAGCGGGCTGGTCTGAATCGCCTCCACCCCGTTGCCGCAGGGGACGTACACCACGGTCCCCGAGATGGCGTTCCCGCCGTCGGAGTCGCTGCCGCAGGCGCTGATGGGGGAGCCGATCTGACCGCCGATCCCGCCCAGCGAGGCCTGGTTCAGCAGGTAGGCGGTCGACGACTTGCCCACCTGCAGGGCGGTCCCGTTGGAGAGCAGTGCGGGCGGACTCGACCCGAGGTCGAGGTCGTGGCCGTTGTCGAACGACCAGGTGCTCGGGGCGAAGTACTGCGTGCGACCCAGACCCGGCGCCGGCGACAGCTCCAGGACCGAGTCGCTGTAGTCGTAGGGGGTCCCCGACGACCCGTTCCCCGTGGTCACCCAGATGTTGCCGGCTGCATCGACCTCCGGCGCGGCGCCACCCATCCACACGGCCCCGTCATGGCCGATCGGCACCGCCTGGTAGTAGCTCGGCGACCCACCGCCCTCGGGCACCGAGCCGACCCAGCCGCTGTAGGTCGCACAGTCGCCGTCGTTGCCGCCGTAGCCGAAGACGACGTTGCCGTTGCTCAGGTTCAGGCCGGTGCGTTGCAGGATGTCGGCCGGGTCCTGTCCCGGCGGGTTGACGGGCACGTTCAGGTCGACCGTCCCCGTGTAGATGTTCAATCCCACGAGGACGTGGGAGGGCGAGCCGCCCGCGTCCTCGTCGGCCACGGCGAAGATCTCGCCTCGTGCGGCGTCGACGACCGGGGTGCCGGTGATGCCGACCTGCGGGCCGATGTCCCCGCAGGGCAGGTCGCCCGAGGGCACCGGGGTCGCGACGTGGGTGGACCACAGGACCGCACCGGTGTCGGCGGCCAGGGCGTACACGGTGTCGTTCTCCGTCGCCACGAAGACACGCCCGGTGGCCTCGAGCGGCTCCCCGTAGACCTGCCCGTCGAGGACCGGTGACTTCCACGCCGGGTTCGGCGGACTGAAGGTGACGCCCGAGGTGTCCGCGCCGGTGCCCAACGCGTTGCCGTGGTACACGGTCCACGACGCGGTGGCGTTGACGTGCGCCACGCCGTCCGCCGCGGCCTGGAGCGCCGTCGCGCCGATCAGTCCCGTGAGCAGCATGATCCCGGCGCCTCCGGCGAACAGGGCGTGGCGCGTGCGGTGGCGCAGCGAAGGAGCTCCTTGCGCAGCGCGCTGGATCTTCGGTCCCCGGGTGATGAGCGCACCGTAACGCGCCCCGATGGCGCTGTCGACAGAGTTGTTCAGGACTTGGACGTGCTCGGCACCGCGGCACCGTCCTGGGCTCCCGCCGCCCCACCCACGATGGCGGCCGCCCACGTGTAGTCCGGCTTGCCCGACGGGGAGCGCTCCACCGTGTCGACGACGTGGAGACGGCGGGGGAGCTTGTAGCCCGCGATGGTCTCCCGGCAGTGCTCCTGCACCGACTCCAGGGAGGGTGCGTCGTGCCCCACTCGGGGTTGCACGATGGCGGCGACCGTCTGGCCCCAGCGCTCGTCGGGCGCCCCGCACACGATGGCGTCCATGACATCGGGGTGCGAGCGCACGGCTGACTCGACCTCTTCGGGGAAGATCTTCTCGCCACCGGAGTTGATGACGATCGACCCCCGGCCGAGGAGGGTGATCGATCCGTCCTCCTCGACGGTGGCGTAGTCGCCGGGCATCACGTAACGGGTCCCCTCGAGCCGGATGAACACCTCGGCGGTCTTCTTCGGATCGTTGTAGTAGCCGAGTGGGATGTCGCCCGACCGGGCGATCTTGCCGATGACGCCCGATCCGGGCTCCACCAGTTCGAGGTTCTCGTCGAACACCACGGTCTCACCCAGCAGGTGCACGGTCGGCCCGCTCTTCATCGCGGTGTTGCCCGCCGTCACCACGGTCATCCCGTTGTTGCCACCCTCGGACGAGCCGATGGCATCGGTGATCAAGAGGTTCGGGAGATGGGTGAAGAACTGGTCCTTGACGGGTGCGGAGAACAGCGCGGCCGACGACACCACCGCCAGGAGGGACGACAGGTCGCGTTCGGCCCTGACGGCGGCCAGCGACTCGATGAGCGGCTTGCCCATGGCGTCTCCGGTGATCATCACCGAGTTCACCCGCTCCTCGTCGACCAGCCGCCACACGTGGTGGGGGTCGAACTTCGCCATCAGCACGATCTTGGCGCCGACGAAGCTCTGGCCCATGACGCACCACTGCGTCGCCCCGTGCATGAGCGGCGCAATGGGCAGGTGCACCAGGCCACCGCCCGCCCCCTTGGCCGCCATGGCGGCCGGATCCGTGATCCGCTCGTTGGTCATCGGGTCCGTCCCGCCCCCGAGCGCGTAGAAGACGTCCTCGTGTCGCCAGACCACGCCCTTGGGCATGCCGGTGGTCCCTCCGGTGTAGAGGATGTAGAGGTCGTCACCGGAGCGAGGTCCGAAGTCCCGGTCCTCGGATTGGCCCGCCAGGGCGTCCTCGTACCCGATGGCACCGGGCGTGGGCTCGACGTCACTGCCGTCCTCGATCACGAGCACGTGCCGCAGCTCGGGCAGCTCGGGGAGCAGGGCCGTGACCAACGGCGAGAACTCCCGCTGGTGCACCAGGGCCTTGAGGTCGGCGTTCGTCAGGAGGTAGCGCAGCTCGTCCTTGACGTAGCGGTAGTTGATGTTGATCCAGATCGCCCGCAGCTTGAAGACGGCCCACGCCGTCTCCACCCACTCGACCGAGTTGTAGGAGTAGATCCCGACGTGGTCACCGGGTCCGATCCCCTGTGCCGCCAGATAGTGGGCCAGCCGGTTCGCCCGGGCCTCCATTTCGGCGTAGGTGCGACGCGTGACGTCGGCGACCAGGTACTCCCGGTCGGGGTAGGCGTCGACGGCCGCCTCGAACAGGTCGGCGAGGTTGAACTCCATCGCGCTCAGGTTAGAACACGTTCTCGTTCCGCGGGCAATCGCCGGCAGGGAGGGCAGGGCGGCCCGCCGCCCCGCTCCGGCCACGCCCGCCCAGCGGCCCGCCTCGTTCAGCCGGCGATCCCCACGATGGGCTTGTGCGCCACGATTGACCCCGTGGATCCGTAGAGGGTGGGGCCGTTCGAGGGTCGGGTGGGTGAAGACCCCGCCGCCGGAGCCGACCCGGTGGATGCCGATGTCGGTGAGGTTCCTCGTGTCGGCGCCGAAGACGCGTCTCGCCGTGCACAACTAGCGTCTGCCCATGGCCTACCCCACCGCCGCCTCCCGTGACATCGCCGCCCCCGCCGAGAAGGTGTGGGCGCTCGTGTCGGACCTGCCGCGGATGGGGGAGTGGTCGCCCGAGAACGCTGGCGGGAAGTGGGTGAAGGGCGCCACCGGCCCCGCTCCCGGCGCCGTCTTCAAGGGTTCGAACAAGAACGGCATCCGCCGTTGGTCGACCAACGTGACGGTCATCGCCTGCGAGCCCGGCAAGGTGTTCGAGTTCGCGGTGACCTCGGGCCCTCTCGCCATCGCCCACTGGCGCTACGAGTTCGAGCCCACCGAGGCGGGCTGCCGGGTCACCGAGTCGTGGGAGGACCACCGCAAGCCCTGGTTCGTCGTGGTGGCGCGCGTCATGGGGGACCACAGCGCGGCGCACGCCGAGACCGAGATGGCCACGACGCTGGCCAACCTGGCGGCGGCTGTCGAGTAGTCGAGTACCGCCGCCAGGTTGGGGTCAGCGACAGATCAGGCTGCGATCCCCACGATCGGCTTGGACAGCTTGGTGCCGCCGGCCGAGCCGTAGAAGGCCGGACCGCCCGTCCCGGGGTAGGTGAAGATCCCACCGTCGGAGGCGACGAGGTAGTAGCCGCCGCCCGTGACCCCCATGCCCACGATCGGGGCGTTCAACGGTGTGCCACCGGTGGAGCCGTGGAAGAGGGCGTTGAAGGTGAAGATCCCACCGTCGGAGGCGACGAGGTAGTAGCCGCCGGCCGGCGTCACCGCCATGCCCACGATGGGCTTGTTCAGGGCCTTGCCGCCTTCGGAGCCGGCGAACGCGGCGTTGCCGTAGGCGAAGATCCCGCCGTCGGCGGCGACCAGGAAGTACCCCAGGCCGTTGGGCGTCGGTGCCATGCCCACGATCGGGCTGTTGAGGTGCATGCCGCCGGTCGAGCCATAGAACTGGGCGTCGCCGTAGTTGAAGATGCCGCCGTCCGCGGCGACCAGCCAGTACCCGCCGCCGTCCGCGGTCATCGCCATGCCGACGACGGGCTTGTTCAGGTGGATGCTGCCGGTCGACCCGTAGAACGATGCGGACCCGAAGTTGAAGACGCCGCCGTCGGACGCCACCAGGTCGTACCCGTCGCCGGAGGGCATCACGGCCGTGCCCACCACCGGGGCGTTGAGCGGGGACCCGCCCATGGAGCCGAGATACGGTGCCCCCAAGGCCGGCGCACTGGGCCCGTAGGCGAACACGCCCCCGTCGGAGGCCACCATGCGGTAGCCGGTTCGGCCGATCGATGCCTGGCCGTTGAACGGGGTGACGATCGTTCCGTTTTCCGCCCCGCCGGTCGCGACGCACTCGCCGCCACCGAGGCACGAGACCCCGAACCAGATGGCCTGGGGATCGGACGGCGTGGGCACCGTGCCCAGGGTCCAGGTGCTGCCGTTCCACGTTCCGGTCAGGATCGTCTCGTTGGAGACACTGGTGATGTTCGTGCCCACCGCGGTGCACGAGGTCGGGCTGATGCAGCTGATCCCCAACAGCGCATTGTCGGAGCCCCCGGGTGCGGCGGGAAGGGCCGAGGGCGACCAGCTCCCACCGGACCACTGCTCGGCGAAGCCCTGCTCCGTGGCGCTCTCCTCGTTGTAGCCGGTCGCCATGCAGAAGCCCGTCCCGGCACACGACACAGCGAACAACTGTGGGCTCGTGATGCCGACCGGGTCGACGGTGTTCGTCACCGTCCACGCCGTGCCGTTCCACTGCTCGGCCAGGACATGGACCGTGACCGCGATGTGCGGGCGTGCGCTCGGCACGAGCGCGTGGGCGCGTGCGAGGGGATCAGGGAGACCGGGGAATCCCGATTGCGCCGATTGTCCCGTCGCGGGTTGCGTCCCCTGGCTCGGAACGTCCAATCCGGTGCCGGTCACCGAGTTGACGCCCACGGCCATGCAGTTGGACGGTCCGGTGCAGCTGACCGCGTTGAAGATGTCGTCCACGTGATTGGCGATGTCCGGCGCGGTCATGACCGCCCACGAGGTGCCGTTCCAGTCCAGGGCATAGGTGTCCTCGGTGGTCGTGGAACTGTTGTCGGCAAATCCGGTCGCCACGCACCACATCGGCCCCGTGCAGGAGACGCCCAGCAGCACGGCTTCGGTGTACGAGCTGGCCAATGCCGGGAGCGTGCTGAGCGACCACGAGGTGCCGTTCCACGCGTAGGCGAGCGACATGGCTCCGGCACCGATGCTCTGGGCGCCCACGGCCACGCAGAACGAGACCGAGGTGCACGACACGGACTCGAGCACCGAGTCGGTGCCCTCGGGCGCTGCGGGGAGCACCACGGTCTGCCAGCTCGATCCGTTCCACTGCTGGACGTTCGGGGTGCCTGTGTCGGCATCGGCGAGCGTCGTGGCGACGCAGAAGACCGACGAGACGCACGAGACGCCGGAGTCGTAGGACTCGGACCCGATCACGGGTGCGCTGGTGGTGGTCCACGTGGTGGCCGCCACCTGCGATCCGGGTCCCGGAGTGGCACCCGCCACCGCCGCCCAGCCCACCGCAGCGAACACCGCCACCACGGCGGCGACACACCCGCGCTGCAACAACGACGACCTCATGAGTTCGCCCTCCCTTTCCGCTGAGGGCCGGATCCCTCCGCCGCAGCTTGCACGATGCGCGCGCGCCAAGCAAGGACCCTCGCCCGCTCCTCGAGGAACGGGCCTCAGCCCCCCAGCCGTCGCACGACGTGGCCGGCCGCCGCGTCGTCCCCGGGCCCTCCCCGCCGCACGAGGCGGTCCGCCACCGCCCGCCGATGGGGCTCGTCGACGTTGCCGCCGTACTTGAACTTGGCCGTCACCTCCTCGATCCGGATCTCCAGGCCGAGGATCCCGACCAGCTTCGCCGCGTGGGCCTGACCCGGGTCGGCCACCTCGACGTCGGGCTGGAAGGCCGACAGCTGGCGCCGCAGGATCGTCGCCACGCTCCCGGGTGCGGTCCGCTCGTCGTGCACCGTCGCCGTGCCGAGCAGCTGTACGGCGCCGTAGTAGGTGGTCGGGATGCCGAGCGCCGGGTCCTCGTCGCCGACCGCCTTCCACGAGGACGGGACGTAGGCCCAGTCGTCGGCCACGCTGAGCAGCACGCGCCGGTTCTCGGCCAGCGCGCCGAACACCGGGTTGGCCCGGACGAGGTGCAGCCAGACGACCGCGCCGTCCAGCACGAATTGGGTGGGCACGACGACGGGCATGTCGCGCCGCGGCCCGCCGGGCGCGATCAGGTGCCCGAAGGGATGCGCCTCGACGAAGGGCCGCCACTCTCCCTCGCCGGATGTGGCGTCGACCGGTGCGATGAACATGGCCGCAGTCCGCCGTTCAGTCGGCGACGGCGCCTATGTCCTCCATCGTCTCGGCCCGGTGACGCGTGTAGTCGACCTTGCCGTTGGGCGCTCGCCCGATGGTCGTGACGCTCCGCACGCGCCGCGGCGCCTTGTAGTGGGCCAGGCGCTCCTTCACGTGCCCGATCAGCTCAGCCTCGGTCGGCTCCGGCGCGCCCTCGGCCGGCTCGACGACCGCGATGATCTGCTCGCCGTAGGTCGGATGGGGTACGCCCACGACCACGGCGTCGTGCACGGCGGAGTGCGTCTTGAGCGCCTCCTCCACCTCTTCGGGGAAGATCTTCTCGCCGCCCGAGTTGATGCAGACCGACCCCCGTCCCAGGAGGTGGATGGTGCCGTCGGCGTCGACCTGCGCGTAGTCGCCGGGGATGGAGTAGCGCACGCCGCCGATCACCTTGAAGGTGCGGTCCGACTTCTCGTCGTCCTTGTAGTAGCCGAGCGGGTTGCGGCCGCCGAGTGCGAGCACGCCGACCTCTCCGGAACCCGGCGCCACCTCACGGCCGTCCTCGGTCAGCACCTTGACGTCGGGCCCGAGCGTGAACGACGCCGTCTTGGCCGACGCCCCGCCGCCCGAGACGGACATGCCCATGCCGACGGCCTCCGACGAGCTGAACGCGTCGGCCAGGATCATGGCGGGATGGTGGGCCAGCAGGCGCTCCTTCACCGGCTCGCTCCACATCGCCCCCGACGAGATGATCATCACGAGCGAGCTGAGGTCCCAGTGGCCGGGGTTCTCGTCGAGCACGGCCAGGAGCGGGCGTGAGAAGGGGTCGCCCACGATCACGAGGCCGTTGACCTTCTCGCGCTGAATCGTGTCCAGCATCTCGACGGGGTCGTACTTGCGGCTCTCGAGCAGGCACACGCGCCCACCCTCGGCGAGCGTCGTGTTCACCGTGAAGGCGCCCGTCCCGTGCATCAGCGGGCAGGCCGGCATCAGCGTCACCGGGTTCGGGCTCGACTCCAGCGCGGCGCGCACCCCGTCCAGCCCGCCGTTCACGTCGTAGTGGCGCACGCCGCCGTCGATCAGACGCGCGAAGAGGTCGTCCTGGCGCCACATGACGCCCTTGGGCATTCCCGTCGTGCCGCCCGTGTAGAGCATGTAGAGGTCGTCGCCGCTGCGGGCCCATGGCGCCCGCGTCCGGCCGATGGCCAATTTCACGGCGTCGTCGTAGGGCGTGGCCCAGTCGGGGCACGGGCCCGAGCCGTCGTCGACCCACAGCCAGCCCTTCACGCCGGGCACCCGTTCGAGGATCCGCTCTATCCGGTCGGCGAAGGTGCCGTGGAACACGACCGCCACCGCGTCGGCGTTGTCCCACAGATAGCTGAGCTCGTCGTCGCCGTAGCGGTAGTTGGTGTTGACGGGCACCAGCCCGACCTTCATGGCTGCGAAGGTGGCCTGGATGTACTCGGGCGAATTGTAGAGGTACACCGCCACCTTGTCCTGGTACGCCACCCCGAGGTCGAGCAGGAACTGCGCCACGCCGTCGGCCCCGTGGTCGAACTCCCGCCACGAGAGGTTGCGGCTCCCCTGGGCGATGGCCACGGCATCGGGCTGTGCGTCCGCCACCGTCTCCCAGACGTCTGCGTAGTTCCAGTCAGTCATGCGCACTCCGTTCCGGCACCGCTCGACCTTCGACCCCCGTCGGCCCCGCTCGATTCCCCCCGCCCCCGCAGGTGTGCGTGAAGCGAGGCGATGAGCCTACGCTGCGCGCGTGGACCTCGGCCTGCCGGGCGACGACGACCCCCGCCGGCGGCAGGTCCGGGACTGGCTGGCCGAGCACCCCCGGCCCACGGGTCGCCAGCTCGCCGAGGTGGGGTACGTCGCCCCCCACTGGGCGCCCCCCTACGGGCTGAGTGCCGACCCGCTGACCCAGCTCATGATCGACGAGGAGCTCCGGCGGGCCGGCGTGGCGCGCCCGATCAACCCGATCGGCATCGGATGGGCGGGGCCGACCCTGATGTACGCCGGCACCGAGGAGCAGAAGGACCGCTGGCTCTGGCCCATGCTCAGCGGCGAGGAGTTCTGGTGCCAGCTGTTCTCCGAGCCCGGTGCCGGCTCCGACCTGGCCTCGCTCAGCACGCGGGCCGAGCGCGACGGCGACCACTGGGTGGTCAACGGGCAGAAGGTGTGGACCAGCTACGCCCACGTCGCCCGGTGGGGCATCCTTCTGGCCCGCACCGACCCGGGCGCCACCAAGCACATGGGCATCAGCTACTTCGTGTGTCCCATGGATGCGCCCGGCATCGAGATCCGCCCGCTGATCGACATGACGGGGGAGCACGCCTTCAACGAGGTCTTCTTCACCGACGTGCGCATCCCGGCCGACCATCTCGTCGGGCCCGAGCACGGTGGGTGGGACCTGGCCAAGGTGACGCTCGGCAACGAGCGTGTGTCGCTCTCGGGCGAGGGCGCGCTGTGGGGGATGGGCCCGACGGCCGACGACCTGGTCGACCTCGTCCGCACCGCGGGGGGTGCTCCGGACCCGACGACACGGGACCGCCTGGTCGGCGTCTACGTGGAGAGCCAGATCCTCCGCGTCCTGCGCCTGCGCATGGTCTCGGCCGTCCTCGCCGGCCGGGCCCCGGGCGCCGAAGCCTCGGTCCGCAAGGCGATCGCCGACGCCCACGGGCAGCACATCATGGGCCTGGCGCGCGACCTGGCCGGCCCGTACGCCATGCTGGCGGGCACGGGGCCGGTCGGCGGCTGGGGCCCGGAGGGTGCCAGCACGGGCGACGCCACCTGGTCGCGGGGCTTCCTCTTCTCACCCGCGCTGACGGTGGGCGGTGGCACCGCCGAGGTGCAGCGCAACATCGTGGCCGAGAAGGTGCTCGGTCTGCCGCGGAATCCCTGAGCCTGCCCCGTGACCCATCCGGGACGTCGTTCTCGGTGACGTGGGAGAACTCGGTGCGGGCCTCACCCGCCGGCGCGAGGTCAGAGCTCGAGCGGCCCGGCGTGGGCGAAGCCCTGGCGGATGCCCTGCCCGGCCCGGGCCGTCAGGGCCTCGGGCTCGTAGAGCATGAGATAGGCGTTGCGGGCGTGGTCCCGCGAGCGGTTCTTGAACACCATGGCCAGCGTGGCGGGGTCGTCGGACTCGTCCTCGTGGACGAACACCTCGAGGATGGGGGTGTTCGTCATGAGCTGGGCCGTCATGATCCCGGTGGACGCCTCGTGGGCGCAGACCTTGTCGACCTGCTCCTTGCCGGGCATGCCGAGGGCCACGACGATCCGGCAGCCCTCCTCCTCGATCAGCACCTTGGCCGCCACGGCCAGGTCCTTGAAGCCGGGCACGGTACGGCGGACGACGGTGAAACGGGTCCCGTAGCCGGGGCACTCCGACAGCTCGTCGACCGCCTCGGCGCCCATGTCGTAGCGGGCGAACATCGTGTCGACGACGCCGATCAGGTCCATGGCCCATTCTCGCGCAGTGGACCTGCCGGCCCGGCGGCGACCAGAATCAGGAGGTGAGCGGCACCAATCCGAGCGGCAGCAAGCCGAGCGATCCGGGCACTCCGGGCAATCCGGGCACTCCGGGTGATCCGGGTGGCACCGGGCCCGATCCGGCGGCGCGGCCGCCCGGGACCTGGGCCGAGCGGGACGCAGCCGTGGTCTGGCACGGGTTCACCCAGATGGGGGCCTACGTCGACAACGCGCCCCTGGTGGTCGAGCGGGCCGAGGGCAGGGAGCTGATCGACGCCGACGGGCGTCGCTACCTCGATGCGATCTCGTCCCTCTGGGTGAACACGCTCGGCCACTGCGTCCCGGAGCTCAATGCGGCACTGGCGGCGCAGGCCGCCAAGGTCGCGCACTCGACCATGCTCGGCAACGGCAACACCGTCGTCGTCGAGCTGGCGGAGGCACTGGCGCCGGTGGTCCCGGTCGACGACCCGCACTTCCTCTTCGCCGCGGACGGCGCGGTGGCGGTCGAGCAGGCGCTCAAGATCGCGTTCCAGTACTGGGTGAACAAGGGTGTCGAGGGCCGCACGCGGTTCCTGGCGCTCGGTGACGCCTACCACGGCGACACCATCGGCTCGCTCTCGCTCGGCGACGGCGGTGTGTTCAGCGCGGTGTTCGAGCCGCTGTGCTTCCCGGTCGTCCGCACGCCGGGCTACGCCGACCCGGGCTGGGCCGCCAAGGCGTGCGCCGCGATCGACGCGCACGCCGGCGAGCTCGCGGCCGTCGTGCTCGAGCCTCTCGTGCAGGGTGCGTCCGGCATGTTGATGTCCACCGCCTCGGATCTGCGCCAGGTCGGCGCGGCGTGCCGACGCCACGACGTCCTCCTGGTCTGCGACGAGGTCGCCACCGGGTTCGGGCGGACGGGGACGCTGTTCGCCTCCGAGCAGGCCGGCGTCCGCCCCGATCTGCTCTGCCTCGGCAAGGGGATCACGGGCGGGTACCTGGCCATGTCGGCCACCGTCGCCGCCGGCCCGGTCTTCGACGCGTTCCTCGGTCCCGACCTCGGGCCGTCGACCTTCTACCACGGGCACTCCTACGGCGGGAACGCGCTCGCCGCCGCGGTGGCGCTCGAGCACCTGCGCCTCTTCGAGTCGTGGGACGTGCTGGCCAACGTGCGCGCCCGGACCGCACAGCTGACGGACCTCCTCGACGAGCGGGTCGCCGGTCGGGCGGCGGTGCGCGAAGTCCGCCAGTGCGGACTGATGGTCGGCGTCGAGCTGGACCCGCCCGAGCCGGGATTGCGCTGGGGCCGGCGGGTGTGCGCCGGTGCCGTCGCCCGGGGCGTGCTGCTGCGCCCGCTGGGCGACGTGGTGGTGCTCATGCCGCCGTTGACCATCACCGAGGACGAGGTCGTGCGGATGCTCGATGCGCTGCAGGGGGCGCTCGACGAGGTCACGGCGTCCGGCGCATGACCGGTCACGGCACCGACCCCAGCCCGTGGGAGGCGCGGATCCGGGCCGAGCTCGTCACCGTGGTCGAGGAGGACCGCTGGCGCGCGCCGCGCGAGTTCGACGCGCTCGGCCCGGCGGGCGTGCTCCAGGAGGGCGCGGTGGTGTCGTTCGCGTCCAACGACTATCTCGGCCTCAGTGCCCACCCCGCGGTGGTGGCGGCGGCACACGAGGCGCTGGACCGCTGGGGGGCGGGCTCGGGCGCATCCCGGCTGGTGACCGGGTCTCGCCCCATCCACAGCACCCTCGAGCGTGCGTTGGCGCAGTGGAAGGGGACCGAGGCCGCCGTGACCTTCCCGACCGGGTTCGCCGCCAACCTCGGCGTGCTGAGCACGCTCGGCGGCCCGGACGTCCGCGTGCTCTCGGACGAGCTGAACCACGCCAGCATCATCGATGGCTGCCGGCTCTCCCGCGCCGCGCTCGCCGTGTACCGCCACCGTGACATGGCCCATCTCGACGAGCTGCTGTCGGCCGGGTCCGGGTCCGCCGGATCCGCTCCGCCCGCCACGCCGACGATCGTCGTCACCGACTCGGTCTTCTCCATGGATGGGGATGTGGCCCCCGTCGACGAACTGCTCGACGTGTGCGGACGCCACGGGGCACTGCTCGTCCTCGATGAGGCCCACGCCGTCCTGGGCCCCGACCTCCCGCCCGCCACCGCCACCGCCACCGCCACCGCCGTGCCGGTGGTCGTGCGGGTCGGCACGCTGTCGAAGACGCTGGGCTCGCTGGGCGGCTTCGTGGCGGCGTCACGTGACGTCGTCGATCTGCTGGTCAACCGCGCCCGCCCCTACATCTTCTCGACCGCGCCGACGCCGGCCGACGCCGCGGCGGCGCTGGCTGCGTTGCGCGTCCTGCGCTCCGCCGAGGGCGAGACCCTGACGGGCCGCCTCGCGTCGCTGATCGACCGAGTCGTGGAGGCCGGACTCGCACCACCCGGGCATCCGAGTCCGATCATCCCGGTCGTCCTCGGTGCCGAACAGGCGGCGCTCGATGCGTCGGCCGCCCTCCTCGACGACGGGCTGTGGGTGCCGGCCATCCGCCCGCCCACGGTGCCGGTCGGGACGAGTCGGCTGCGGGTCACGCTGTCCGCCGCGCATCGCGACGAGGACGTGGACCGGTTGCTGCACGCGTTGGTCCGCCTGCCGCGCCCCGCGCACGCTGCAGCCCTCTGAGCGACGTGCCGCAGAGCGGGGTGCGACCGCGCCGGCTGGTGGCCGTCGTCGGGACCGGTACCGACGTCGGCAAGACATGGGTTGCCGCCCGGCTCCTCTCCGACCTCCGGGCCGCAGGCCTGCGCGTCGCCGCCCGGAAACCGGCGCAGTCCTACGAGCCCGACGACGATCCCGCAACTCGTGACGCCGCCGTCCTCGGTGCGGCCAGTGGCGAGCGCGCCGAGGACGTCTGTGCACCGCACCGCTGGTACGAGACGGCGATGGCACCGCCGATGGCCGCCGCTGCGTTGGGGCGCCCGCCCTTCGGGATCGCCGACCTCGTGGACGAGCTGCGCTGGCCCGGAGCGCGAGACGAGCCGAGCTCGTCCGTCGACGTGGGCCTGGTCGAGACGGCGGGTGGAGTGCGCTCGCCCCTGGCCGACGACGGTGACTGCCTGGACCTGTGCCGCGCGCTGATGCCCGACCTCGTCGTGCTGGTGGCGGACGCCGGGCTCGGGACGATCAACTCGGTACGACTCACCATCGCCGCGCTCGCTGCCCCGCGGACCTCGCTCGCTGCCCCGCACGCCCCTCCGGCCCCGCCGGCCCCGCACGCCCCTCCGGCCCCGCCGGCCCCGCACGCCCCTCCGGCCCCGCCGGCCCCGCACGCCCCTCCGGCCCCGCCGGCCCCGCACGCCCCTCC